>Ga0268386_10000096_pt1 | contig 47525 bp, 44 predicted proteins | sample RVTome_15_FD_200260 | JGI IMG/M metagenome (GOLD analysis project Ga0268386, IMG submission 200260) | Soil microbial communities from uranium-contaminated site in the Upper Colorado River Basin, Wyoming, United States - RVT150D86... ... | reverse complement strand
AGCGCTTCTACCTACCGCCTACAGCCGAATGGCACTAAGTTAGGCCCGCAGCTTCTTGGCATGACCGCGTTGTCTGATGCGCCGCCTGGCTTTCCAGCGCGGCGCGCCCAAGAAGGTGTATGGCTTCGCTCTGCGCTTGATCATCCGTGGCTCGAGTCGACCGGGCCGGTTTCCGACGCGTATTTGCGCAATGAGCATAAACAAGCCGGCCGTGTCCTCGGGTGTCTCTGAGAGGAACTGCCGTGCGCTCCAGGCCACCCAGATCTGCAGGGTATGCTTGAAGCTCAATTGGCGCGGCAGCACCTCGGCGTCACTGGCCGCTTGGGCCATCAACAGGCGGATCAGATTGTACGCGAGCAGGTACACCCACATTTCCTTCTTCACCATCGACGGTGTCTTGCAGCTGAAGCGCTCCATGCCGAGCGTGCTCTTGACGTTGCGCAGATCGAGTTCCACGTTCCAACGCTGCCAGAACAACTGACCGAGCTCACCTTTCGGCGCCTGGCGCGGATTCAGCAAGGTGGTGACCAGCACTTTCTTGCCGACCTTCACCTCGCGCACCGTGATCTGATCCGCAGAGGCGCGATAGTCCTCTACGCTCATCCATTCAGGTCGCTGCGGTTTTCTCCAGCTCACCCGATGATCGCGGACGCCCAGGTGCTCGCCGCGGCGAAAATCGGTACTGCGCCCCCCGTGCTGCTCAAAGAGCACATCCACCCCGCGTCTTTGCATCTCGGCGATCAGAAAGTAGCTACAGAAGTAGCCATCCGCCAGCATCACATCGCCGGCGACAAAACAGTCTCTGAGCCGCCGAAACAGAGCGTGTTCACCCGTGCCTTTGCCTTGATAGGCCGCCATCGCTGCATCTAGCACCGCCCCGTGGGTGAGCGACATCACAGCCACCAGACGGACCAGCGGAAAGCCTGCGCCCGCGGGCTGTTGCCCGGGCTGTGGAAAGCAAAGTTGATTCTCCGGCGTGTCCGGCATCGAGGCCGTCGTGCCATCCACCAGCTTCACCTGCCGGCCCCGCCACAACCATCCGGGCGGCGTGTGCTCGTTCAGCAACGCCGCCGTCTCTCGAGCCAGTGTGCTCACCATCAATTCAGGCAAGCGCGCTCGGGCCTGACAGTAGGCACTGGTGTTCGCACTGCCAGGGTCCATGCCACTGAGTAGCCGCGTGACCAGCGCCTCATCCACCGCGTTCTGACACGATCCGTCCGCACTCATCACTTGCCCCAGGAACATCGCCAGCGTCACCGTCGGCGGGAACTTGCGTTCCCGGTGCTCGGGCAGGTGCGCTTCCACCTGCTCCAACAGCCGCGGGCTGGTGAGCAGGTTGAAGAAATGATTGGCATCGACTTTCTTGACGTGCTTCGCAACCCGGCGTTGTTGTCGAGCAGAGCGACGGCTAAAGTGCTGGCTCATGAAGGTTGGTTCCGGATCTGGTCGGACGGTTGTGTGGTAACAAACATCCTACCAATCCAGACCAACCTTCTTCTTTTCATTCAACCCCTTGGCTCATCACACACACGCGGCATAGCCTTAACTTAGTGCCATTCGAGCCTACAGTCTACCGTCAGCCAAACCTGTCGAAGAGCACGAATCCCCAGATCACCGCGACATTGATCAGCGACACCAGCACCGCGGCGGATCCCATGTCCTTCGCCAACCCCGACAATTCGTGACGCTCAAGGCCGATGCGGTCGACGACGGCTTCGATCCCGCCGTTCAGCAGTTCGACCATCAGCACGAGCAGCAGCGCACCGACCAGCAGCGCCTTCTCGATGCCCGTGCGACCCAGCCAGACGCCGAGCGGCAACAACACTATCAGCAACGCGAGCTCCTGACGGAACGCCGCCTCCGCCCGAAACGCACCGACGAAGCCGCGCCAGGAGTGACCGCTTGCCAGTATCAGGCGCTTCAATCCGGTCGGCTTGTGCCGATCCATTACGAGGCTCGCCAGACCAGATCGAGTTGCTTCGCGGCGCGCACGTCGTCGAGGCGGCGCACGGGGAGTGTGTAGGGGGCGCCCTTCAGCTTGTCAGGCTCGGTTTCCGCTTCGCGCTGAATCGCGACCAGTGCGTCGATGAACGCATCGAGGTCCTCCTTCGCCTCCGTTTCGGTCGGCTCGATCAGCAGACACTCCGGCACGAGCAGCGGGAAATACGTCGTTGGCGCATGGAAGCCGTGATCAAGGAGCCGTTTCGCGAAATCCATGGCAGTCACACCAAGCTCGCGCGCCTGGCGCTTCAGCGTGATGATGAACTCGTGACTCGCGCGGCGTTGCGGATAGGCAGCATCAAACCCTTCTTTCTTCAGGCGGGCGAACAGGTAGTTGGCGTTCAGCGCAGCATATTCAGCCACCCGCTGCATGCCTTCGCGCCCGAGCATGCGCATGTAGATGTAAGCGCGCAGCAGCACCCCCGCATTGCCCATGAAGCCCGACAGTCGCCCGATGCTCTGCGGCAGATCCTTCTCAGTGAGCCAGCGGAAACGCTCCCCATCCCGCGCAACGACCGGTAGCGGCATGAACGGCAGCAGGCGCTTGCCGACGCCGACCGCGCCTGAGCCCGGTCCGCCGCCGCCGTGCGGCGTAGAGAACGTCTTGTGCAGGTTCATGTGGATCACGTCGAATCCCATGTCGCCCGGCCGCACCTTGCCGAGGATCGCGTTCAGGTTGGCGCCGTCGTAATACAGGAGTCCGCCGGCGTCGTGCACGATCTTTGCGACTGCGACGATGCGCCGCTCGAACACGCCGAGCGTCGAGGGATTCGTAAGCATGATGCCGGCCGTCTTCGGTCCGACGACGTTGCGCAAAGCATCGCCGTCGATATCGCCATCGGGCAGGCTCGGGATCTCGATCACTTTGCAGCCGCACATCGTCGCCGTGGCTGGATTCGTGCCATGGGCCGCATCGGGCACGATGATTTCGTTGCGAGCGAGGTCGCCGCGAGCCCGATGGTACGCCCTGATCATCGCGACGCCCGCGAACTCGCCCTGCGCCCCGGCCATCGGGGTCAGGGAGACGCCCTGCATCCCGGTGACCTCTCTCAGCATTTCCTGCAGCTCGAACATCGTCGCGAGAAAACCCTGACCGCGCGACTCCGCCGCGTACGGATGACGACCGAGGAACTCCGGCAGCATCGCCAGACTGTTGCAGGCGCGCGGGTTGTACTTCATCGTGCACGAGCCGAGCGGATAGAAATGCGTGTCGATCGAAAAATTGAGCTGCGACAGACGCGTGAAGTGGCGCACGACCTGCAGCTCGGAGGCCTCGGGCAAGAGCGGCGGCTTGCGCCGACGCAGCTGCTCCGGGATCTCGACATCGACAGGCGCGCTCGGCGCCTGTGCAGTCGCGCGCCGGCCGGGTCGGGATTGCTCGAAAATCAGCTTTTCGCGCATCGTCACTCCCCTCAGGCAGCCCGGGCGTTCTGCAGCACGTCCGCGAGTGCCTTCGCATAGGCAGCGATATCCGCCGGCGTGCGGGTTTCGGTGGCGCAGACGAGCAGCGTATTGCCGAGCTCGGGATAATGCTGCGACAGCTCGTAGCCGCCGATGATGTTGCGGGCACCGAGCGCTTCGAGCACGGGCCTGACCGGCGCATCGAGCTCGAGCACCGCCTCGTGGAAGCGAGCTCCAGGGAACCGCAACCGCACACCGGGCAGCGCCGTCAGCGCGTCGACGAGCTCGCGCGTACGCTGCTGACTCGCAGCCGCGACTCGCTCGAGCCCCGCGGCGCCGAGCAACGACATGTAGATCGTCGCTGCGGTCACGAGCAAGCCCTGGTTGGTGCAGATGTTGGAGGTGGCCTTCGTGCGGCGGATGTGCTGCTCGCGCGCCTGCAGCGTCAGCGTGAACCCGGGTTTGCCGTCGAGATCGAGCGTGCGCCCGACGATGCGTCCGGGCATTTGCCGCACGTGCTCCATGCGAGAAGTCATGAAGCCGAAATACGGTCCTCCCGAGGACAGCGGTACGCCGAGCGGTTGGCCCTCGCCGACGACGATGTCGACGCCGTCGCGCCCCCACTCACCCGGCGGCTTCAGCAACGCGAGCGACGTGGGGTTCACGACCGCGATCACGAGCGCTCCGTTGTCATGTGCCCAGTTCGTGATCGCATCGACGTCTTCGAACAGCCCGAAGAAGTTCGGTTGCTGGATCACGACGGCCGTCACGTCCTGTCCGCTCCATGCTTTGAACCCGTCGGCAACCGTGAGACCCGTGTCCCGATGCCAATCGATGACTTCGATCGCGAGATTCTGATTGCCAGCAATCGCGTGCGTGACCGCCGCGTAAACCGGATTCACCGTGCCCGGCATCAGGATGCGCGCTGACTTCGATCTGCGGTGCGCGCGCACGGCCATCAGACAGGCTTCCGCGAGCGCCGAAGCGCCGTCATACAGCGAGGCGTTGGCCACCGGCATGCCCGTCAGGCTCGCCATCATCGTCTGAAACTCGTACACGACCTGCAGCGTGCCCTGACTCGCCTCCGCCTGGTAGGGGGTATAGGCGCTGTAGAATTCGCCGCGCGTCACGATCTGCCAGACCGCAGCCGGCACGTGATGGTCGTACGCACCGGCGCCCACGAACACGAGCGGTCGGCCGTCGAGCTCCGCACGTTCCTGCATCAGGCGTCCGATTTCCATTTCCGTCAGCGCGGGCGGGATACCTGCGAGCGTGCGCGAGCGGAGTGCCGCCGGAATCTCGTCGAACAATTCGTCGATGCTCGAAACACCGATTGCCGCGAGCATCTCGGCGACGTCGGCTTCGGTGTGGGGAATGAACGGCATGGCTCGGCCTCCGGGAGCTCGCGAGTTCAGGCAGCGGTGGTATGGCGCATCGAACGGCGCATCAGTCTTCTGCGGCCTTCACGACTTCCTCGTACTGACTGGCCGCAAGCAGCCCGTCGAGTTCGGCCGGGTCGCTGAGTCGGATCCGCGCAATCCAGCCGGCACCATAGGGATCCTGATTGACGATCTCGGGACTGCCCGCCAACGCATCATTCGCTGCAGTCACTGCACCGCTGACGGGGCTATAGACGTCCGAGGCAGCTTTTACCGATTCCACGACGGCGCAGGCTTCACCCGCGGACAGTTCGCGGCCGACTTCCGGGATCTCCACGAACACCAGATCGCCGAGCGCCTGTTGCGCATGATCGGAAATCCCGACCGTGACGGTACCGTCTCCTTCGTCGCGGACCCACTCGTGGCTCTTGCGATACTTCAGCTCGGTCGGAATGTTGCTCATGGTGCTGCGTCCTCGTAATCGCGAAGTGGTCGGAAACTGACTGCGTGCGACGGCCTCAGAGGCTGATACAGGCCTGACCGTTGCGCACGAACGGTGGTTTGACGACGCGTGCCGGCAACCGCTTGCCGCGGATCTCGACCTCCAGGCGATCGCCGGCGGCCATCGGTATCCGCGCGAGGCCAATCGAACGCTCGAGCGTCGGCGAAAACGTGCCCGAAGTGAGCTCACCCTCCCCCAAGCCGGGTACGATGACTTTCTGGTGACTGCGCAGGACGCCTCGATCCTCGAGCAGCAGTCCGACGAGTTTGCGGGTCAATCCGTCGCGCTGCTGCTGCTCGAGCGCGGCGCGGCCGACGAAGTCGCGATCTTCCGGCACGAACGCGACGGTCCAGCCGAGCGCAGACTCGAGCGGTGTGACCGACTCGTCCATGTCATTGCCGTAGAGATTCATGCCCGCCTCGAGGCGCAACGTGTCGCGCGCCCCGAGCCCGCACGGCCTGACGTCTGCATCGACGAGCGCGGACCAGAGATCGGTGACCTCGCTTGCGGGCGTGACGATCTCCCAACCGTCCTCCCCGGTGTAGCCGGTCCTCGCGATGAAGCAACGGCCGAACTGGCCGCCCGTGAACGGCGTGAGCTCGAGCGCCGCACCCGCCTCGGGACCCGCCGCGCGCGCCGCCTTCTGGCGCGCCTCGGGCCCCTGGACCGCAATCATCGCGAGATCGTGGCGCGGCTCGACGGTGACTGCATGAGCCGCGGCGCGCGCGCGGATCCATGCGATGTCCTTGTCCCGCGTGCCCGCATTGACGACCAAACGGAACAGGCCCTCGTCGAGGTAATAGACGATCAGGTCGTCGATGACACCGCCGGTTTCGTTCAGCATGCAGCTGTAGAGCGCCTTACCTCGTGTTCTGAGCTTCGCTACGTCGTTCGCGAGAAGCGCTAGGAGAAACTCCCGGACGCGCTCGCCGCCGAGATCCACGACGCACATGTGCGAGACGTCGAACATGCCGGCATCGCGCCGCACCGCGTGATGCTCTTCGATCTGGGACCCATAGTGGACCGGCATGTCCCAACCGCCGAAGTCCACCATCTTTGCGCCAGCCGCGAGGTGGGTTGCGTAGAGCGGTGTCCTGGATCCCATCACGACTCCTGGCAGCGGCCGTCCTGCACCCGAGCGAAAAACAAAAGAGGCGGCGAGCCTCGCGGCCCGCCGCCCCTCTGTCCTTAAACCTGAGAGATCGGGCGCAGCGGGCGCCTCTCCCCTTCGGTGTGGCGGAGTTTTTGACTCCAACCAACTCTCCAGAGCCCATCAGGCACCGCCGTTCGTTTGCCTGAGCGTTTCCGGGCGGGTTGCGCCTTCGGCGGGCTTCGATGAGCCTCTCTCCGGCCGGGCCTTGCGATGGATGCGCGCATGGTAGCGGACCGGGGCGCACGAGGCCAGCCGCGCGCCGTCGGGATTGCGGGGCTCGCCGCCTCCGCACAGAATTCGCGGGCGCGCCACGCTGCTCGCCTGCCAGGAGATCTGCAATGGTTCCGTACCGCACCCTCGCCGGTTGCCTGATGGTTGCGCTCGCGGTTCCGATCGCGGTCTCCGCCGATGACCAGGCGGTCGCGGCGCTGCACGAGATCTTCGAGCGGGACTGGGAGCGATCGCTGCTCGAGGATCCCGTCGATGCGAGTCGCGCGGGCGATCGCCGTTACGACGATCGCTGGCCGGATCGCAGTCTCGCTGCCTACGAGAGACGCCATCGAGAAGACCTCGCAACGCTCACAGCCGTCGAGCGCATCCCACCGGCCGCGCTGCCCCCTGCGGACCAGCTGAACCGCGATCTGTTCGTGCGAATGCTGCAGGGCCGGATCGATGCGTACCGCTTCAATCAGCATCTGCGACCGTTGAATCAGCGCGGTGGCATACAGACCGCGCACCAGATCGCCGAGTCGCTGCCGTTTCGCACGGAGCGCGACTTCGAGAACTGGCTGGCGCGGATGGGTGCCCTCGACGCGTATCTCGAACAGACGACCGAGCTGATGCGCGCGGGTGTCCGCTCGGACGATGTGCTGCCTTGCGTGATCGCCGGGCGCATACCGGATCAGATCGACGCGCAGACGGTGGCGGATCCGACATCAAGTCCGTATTACGCGCCGTTCGAGCAGATGCCGCAGTCGATTTCGAGCGATCGGCGCAAGCAGCTCGACGCTCGGGCACGCGAGCTGATCACGCGCGGAATCGTGCCGGCTTATGAGCGCTTCGACCGCTTCTACGTCGATGAGTATCTGCCGGCCTGCCACAAGTCCGTGGGCATCTGGGCCGGGCCCGACGGCGAGGCCTGGTATCGCAATCGCGTGGCATGGTTCACGACCACGTCGCTGACTCCGGATGAGATCCACGCGCTCGGACTGAAGGAGGTCGAGCGGATTCGCGGTGAGATGCTGAAAATCATCGAGCAGGTCGGATTCGAGGGCGGTCTCGCTGCGTTTTTCCATTTCCTGCGCACCGATCCCCGCTTCCGTTATCAGGATCCGCAGGCGCTCTACACCGCCTATCTCGCGATGTCGAAGCGCGTCGATCCCTTGCTGCCACAGTATTTCGGGCGTTTGCCGAGAATGCCCTACGGTGTGCGGCCCATCCCTGCCGAAATCGCGCCGGACACGACGACCGCCTACTACCAGCAGCCTGCGCTCGACGGGTCACGGGCAGGCTACTACTACGTGAACCTGTATCGCCCCGAAGAGAGGCCGACCTACGAAATTCCCGTGTTGACGATTCACGAAGCCGTGCCCGGTCACCATCTGCAGATCGCGCTGGCCCAGGAACTCGGTGAGCTGCCGCAATTCCGCCGCGATCTCGAAGCGACTGCGTACGTCGAAGGCTGGGCCCTCTACAGTGAAAGCCTCGGCGAGGCGATGGGACTCTACGAGGATCCTTACGACAAGTTCGGCCAGCTGACCTACGAGATGTGGCGTGCCGTGCGACTCGTGGTCGATACGGGCATGCATCACAAACGCTGGAGCCGCCAGCAGGCGATCGACTACTTCAAGGCGAACGCGCCGAAGACGGAGCTCGACATCGTCAACGAAATCGATCGCTACATCGCGTGGCCGGGACAGGCGCTCGCATACAAGATCGGCGAGCTCAAGATCAAGGAGCTGCGGGCGCGCGCGACAGAAGCGCTCGGCGAAGAATTCGATTTGCGCAAGTTCCATGATGTCGTGCTCGGCACCGGCGCCGTTCCGCTCGATGTACTCGAAAGAACGGTGGAGGCATGGCTCGAGAACAGCGTCGCGGCGCGCTCCACGCAAGGCAAAACCTCCACCGGAGGGTCGGCGGCGATCCGCTGACGGAGCGGTCCGGGCAGCCGAGTGAGTCGCTCCAGCTTGCGGGTATGTCGGACCCCGATCCCTGATCCCTGATCCCTGCACCGTAGCGGTTTCGCACAATTGCCCGCACCCGGGCCTGCGCCCAGACTCTGAACATCGCGGGCGCCACTGGCCGGTTGTTGAAAGCGAATCTCAACAGCACGCTGGGACCAGCGCCCAATCTCGTGGAGCGGGCATGTTCGAGATACGCATCCATGGTCGGGGCGGTCAGGGCGTCGTTACGGCAGCCGAACTCCTGTCGATCGCCGCTTTCATCGAGGGGCGCCACGCTCAGGCGTTTCCGAGCTTCGGTTCCGAGCGCATGGGTGCGCCGGTCGTCGCGTACTGCCGGATCGCCGATCGGGAGATTCGTCTGCGCGAGCCGGTGCTCGCACCGCAGGCGCTCATTGTTCAGGATCCGACGCTGCTCCATCAGGTCGATGTCTTCAGCGGCCTGAAGCGCGACGGCTACATGCTGATCAACACCAGCCGCTCGTTCGAAGAACTCGGCATCGGCGCGTTCGTGAGCGAACTCGAAGCCGCACGCCTCGGCACCGTGCCGGCGACCGAGCTTGCGCTCGAGCACGTCGGGCGGCCGGTTCCGAACGCCGCGTTACTCGGCGGATTCGCGGCCATCTGCGGACAGGTGTCGATCGACGCAGTCTGCGCCGCGATCGACGAGCGGTTCAGCGGGCGCGTGGCGAACAGCAATGCGATTGCCGCGCGGCGGGCCTACCAGCACGTGCTCGCGGAGCGCGAGGCAATCCATGCTCAAGCAGATTGAAGGTTCAGAGGCGGTCGCAGCATCGGTTGCGCTGTGCCGGCCCGAGGTGATTTGCGCATACCCGATTTCGCCGCAGACTCACATCGTCGAAGCACTCGGTCGCATGGTTGCCACTGGCGAGCTGAGCCGCTGCGAGTTCATCAACGTCGAGTCCGAGTTCGCGGCGATGTCGGTCGCCATCGGGGCATCGGCGACGGGCGCTCGCGCGTACACGGCGACCGCGAGTCAGGGCCTGCTGTTCATGGCCGAGGCGGTGTTCAATGCGGCAGGCCTCGGCCTGCCGATCGTGATGACGCTTGCGAACCGCGCGATCGGTGCACCGATCAACATCTGGAACGACCACAGTGATGCGATGGCGCTGCGGGACTGCGGCTGGATCCAGCTGTTCGCCGAATCGAATCAGGAAGCCTGCGACATGCACCTGCAGGCGTTTCGCCTGGCCGAGGAGCTCTCGTTGCCCGTGATGGTGTGTATGGACGGATTCATTCTCACGCATGCAGTCGAGCGGGTCGATCTGCCCACGCAGCAACAGGTGGACGCGTGGCTGCCGCCTTACGAGCCACGGCAACTCCTCGACCCGGCAGATCCGGTCTCGATCGGCGCGATGGTGGGTCCGGAAGCCTTCATGGAAGTGCGCTATCTCGCCCACGTAAAACAGCGTCAGGCGCTCGAATTGATTCCTGCCTGGGCCGCGGAGTTCCGCGACCTGTTCGCACGCGAGGCCGGCGGTCTCGTCCGCAGCTATCGCTGTGAGGACGCAGACACGATCGTCGTCGCGCTCGGTTCCGTCCTCGGGACGCTGAAGGATACCGTCGACGAGTTGCGCGACGCAGGCGCAAAGCTCGGCGTGCTCGGCATCCATTGCTTCCGCCCCTGGCCGTTCGATGCGGTACGCGCTGCGCTCGAGCATGCGAGGCGGATCGTCGTCGTCGAGAAGAGCCTCGCCGTCGGGCTCGGCGGCATCTTCGCGAACAACATCCGTGGCGCTTACGGCGGCCCGCCAGAACATGTGCACACGGTCGTTGCGGGCCTCGGCGGGCGGGCGATCCCTCGTGCGTCGTTACGGCGTCTGCTCGAGAACGCGATGGCCGGGAAGCTCGAACGACTCAACTTCCTCGACCTCGATCAGGCGCTCGTCGATCGCGCGCTGGCCCGTGAGCAGAGCGTCCGGCGCTCCGGCCCGATCCCCGAAGCCGTGCTGCGCGACATCGGCGTAATCGCTGCGCGGCCCGCGTGAGGAGGCGGCGATGAGCTTCCAGCCCGTCAGGTTCTATCAGACCGGGACGTTCACGGTCGGCAACCGGCTGCTCGCGCCGGAACAACGCAGCGTGCAGGCGAATATGCGCCGCACGAACTCTCTGAATTCCGGCCATCGAGCGTGTCAGGGCTGCGGCGAGGCCCTCGGCGCACGCTACGCACTCGATGCGGCGATGCAGGCTTCGGGCAGCCGATTGATCGCGGCGAACGCGACCGGATGTCTCGAGGTGTTCTCGACGCCTTATCCGGAGACCTCCTGGCAGATCCCGTGGATGCATTCGCTGTTCGGCAACGCCGCGGCCGTGGCGACCGGTATCGCAGCGGCCCTGCGAGTCAAGGGACGCGAGGATGTCAGGGTCATCGCACAGGGTGGCGATGGCGGCACGACCGATATCGGCCTCGGCTGCCTGTCGGGGATGTTCGAGCGCAACGATGATGTGCTCTACCTCTGCTACGACAACGAGGCGTACATGAATACGGGCGTGCAGCGCTCGTCAGCGACGCCGCCGGCCGCACGAACCGCGACCACGACGACGGAGGGGGCCGCCCGCGGCAACGTGTTCGGACAGGGCAAGGATCTGCCGACGATCGCGATCGCCCACGGCATCCCGTACGTGGCCACCGCGACCGTCGCCGAGCTGCACGATCTCGAGGCCAAGGTGAAGCGCGCGATGGAATTCCGTGGCGCTCGGTACATCCACATTCTCGTGCCCTGCCCTCTCGGCTGGGGGCATGGCGCCGATGCAACGATCCGGGTGGCGCGCCTCGCGAAGGAGACAGGACTCTTCCCTGTCTACGAAGCCGAGTACGGCGCAATCACCAGTGTCTCGAAGATCCGACACCAGCAGCCCGTCGAGGAGTATCTGCGGCTGCAGCTCCGTTTCGCCCATCTCGTGCGGGACGGTGGCGATCCCGACATCGTCGCGCGCCTGCAGGCGCGCGCGAATCGCAACATCGAGCATTTCGGTCTGCTCGACCCGGCGACCCGTGAGGCTCCAGTGCGATGAAACACCCGTTCGCGATCACGCTAGATCCCGGTTCGAGCCTCGCCAATCACACCGGCGCGTGGCGAACTTTCCGGCCCGTTTACGTCGACCGGCTCCCTCCCTGCAACGACGCCTGCCCCGCTGGAGAAAACGTTCAGGGCTGGCTGTTCCACGCCGAGTCCGGAGACTACGAAACCGCGTGGCGCGTGCTGACGCGCGACAATCCACTGCCCGCAGTGATGGGGAGGGTCTGTTATCACCCGTGCGAAGCGGCGTGCAACCGCGGTCACCTGGATGCTTCGGTCGGGATCAACGCGGTCGAGCGTTTCCTCGGCGATGAAGCACTCCGGCACGGCTGGCAATTCGAGTCTCCTCGACGACGCTCGGGCAAGCGAGTGCTGATCGTCGGCGCCGGACCCTCCGGTCTCGCGGCCGCCTATCATCTCGCGCTCGCCGGGCATCAGGTCGTCATACACGAAGCCGGCCCGCTGGCAGGCGGCATGATGCGCTTCGGCATTCCAACGTACCGGCTGCCGCGCGACGTGCTCGACGGCGAGATTGCGCGGATCACGGCACTCGGCGTCGAACTGCATCTCGACGCGAAAGTGAACGACCTGCTCGCGACGATGCGCGCCGGCGAATTCCATGCGGCCTTTCTCGCCGTCGGTGCTCATCTCGCGAAACGCGCCTACATCCCGGCCGGCAGCGCTGCTCGCATGCTCGATGCCGTCTCGGTGCTGCGCGATGCTGCGACGGGCGAACTGCCGCAGCTCGGCCGGCGCGTCGTCGTCTACGGCGGCGGCAACACGGCGATGGATGTCGCACGCACGGCACGACGGCTCGGCGCAACCGAGTCGATCATCATCTATCGTCGGACCCGGGATCAGATGCCTGCCCACGACTCGGAGCTCGAAGAGGCGCTGCAGGAAGGCGTGCTGGTGAAGTGGCTGTCGACGATCAAACATGCCGGCGAGGCGTCGATCACGGTCGAGAAAATGCAACTCGATGCAGAGGGTCACGCCTGTCCGACCGGTGAATTCGAAGAACTTGCGGCCGATACGGTCGTGCTCGCTCTCGGCCAGGACGTCGATCTCAGCCTGCTCGATGCGGTTCCCGGCCTCGTCAAGGAAGACGGCATGGTCAAGGTTGGCCCCGACATGATGACGCCCTTCCCGGGTGTCTTCGCGGGCGGCGATATGGTGCCGGCCGAGCGCACGGTGACCGTGGCCGTCGGGCACGGCAAACAGGCGGCTCGTCACATCGATGCGTGGCTCGCAGACGCCGTGCATCAGCCGCCGGAGCGTCACGAAATCGCGACCTTCGAGATGCTGAATCCCTGGTACTACGCGGACGCGCCAAAATCCGTGGCGCCGACGCTCGATCTCGTGCGGCGCCAGTCGACTTTCGATGAGATCCATGGGTCGCTCGACGAGCGTACGGCGCGGTTCGAGGCTCGGCGCTGCCTGTCCTGCGGCAATTGCTTCGAATGCGACAATTGCTACGGCGTGTGTCCCGACAACGCGGTCGTCAAGCTCGGTCCGGGTCGCCGTTACGCATTCAATTACGACTACTGCAAGGGCTGCGGTCTGTGCATCGCGGAGTGCCCCTGTGGAGCGATCCGGCAGGTGCCCGAAGCGATCTGACGGGCGAAGCGAGAGCCGACGGCAAGCTGCCGCCGGCCGCGATCAGGCTCGCGGCCATGACCGGCGCGCACCCGCAGCAACGAACCCGCTGCGGTACAATCGCAGCCCGCTGCGCTGCTCAGGAAACCCGTGTCCAGGCGAACTTCCATCCCCGTTCGTGTCGGTGCAGTGACGATCGGCGGCGGTGCGCCCATCGTCGTTCAGTCGATGACGAACACCGATACCGCCGACGTTGCGGCGACGGTCACGCAGGTCAAAGCGCTGGCAGGTGCCGGCTCCGAGCTCGTGCGCATTACTGTCAACACGGCCGAGGCCGCCGCAGCCGTCCCGCAAATTCGCGCCCAGCTCATCGACCTGGGCGCCGACGTGCCGCTGGTCGGCGATTTCCATTTCAACGGCCACAAGCTCTTGAAGGAGCATCCCGCGTGCGCTGCGGCGCTCGCGAAGTACCGAATCAATCCCGGCAACGTCGGGCGCGGCAGCAAGCGTGATCCACAGTTCGCCGAGATGATCGAGATTGCGATTGCGAACGACAAGCCGGTACGAATCGGCGTCAACTGGGGCAGTCTCGATCAGGACCTGCTGACGCGCTTGATGGACGCGAACGCCGCGCGGCCCGAACCGAGGGGCGCGAACGATGTGATCCGCGAGGCGCTGGTGCTCTCCGCAGTCGACAGCGCCGAGCGGGCCGTCGATCTCGGTCTCGACCGCGAGCGCATCGTGATCTCCTGCAAGGTCAGTGGCGTGCAGGACCTGATCGCCGTTTACCGCGAGCTCGCCCGCCGCTGCGATTACGCGCTGCACCTCGGCCTCACCGAAGCCGGCATGGGCTCCAAGGGCATCGTGGCCTCCACCGCAGCGATGGCCGTGCTGCTGCAGGAAGGCATCGGCGACACGATCCGCGTGTCGCTGACGCCAGAACCTGGCGGCGATCGCACGCGGGAGGTCATCGTCGCGCAGGAGATCCTGCAGACGATGGGACTGCGGGCGTTCACACCGATGGTGATCGCTTGTCCCGGCTGCGGGCGGACGACGTCGACGTTCTTCCAGGAACTGGCGCAGAAGATCCAGTCGCACGTGCGCCATCGCATGCCGGAGTGGCGGCGCGCGTACGTCGGCGTCGAAGACATGACCGTCGCCGTCATGGGTTGCGTCGTCAACGGCCCCGGTGAGAGCAAGCACGCGAACATCGGAATCAGCCTGCCCGGCACCGGCGAGCGTCCCGTCGCCCCGGTCTACATCGATGGCGCAAAAGGTCCTACGCTGAAGGGCGACCGGATAGCCGAAGAATTCCAGGCGCTCGTCGAGACGTACGTAGAGGACCGCTATCCGAGGAGGGAAACGTGATGACCGAGCTCAGGGATCGGCGCTGCAAGCCTTGTGAAGGCGGGGTCGAGCCGCTTACACCGGAGAAGGCCGCACAGCTCGCGGAGCAGCTCGATGCGCAATGGCGGATCGATGCCGACGGCCGCGCGCTGCGGCGCGCCTACCGATTCAAGAATTTCTATCACGCAATCGGCTTCGTGAATGCGGTGGCCTACATCGCCAACAGCGAAGATCACCATCCCGATCTCGAAGTGGGGTATGACTATTGCCGCGTAAAGTTCACGACCCATGCGATCGGCGGCCTGTCCGACAACGATTTCATCTGCGCCGCGAAGATCGACGCGCTGACAGGTAGTTGAGGTACCACGCCCTGACGATCCGGGATCGGTGACCTGACACGGCACGTGCCGCTGGCCACGAAGAGCGAACGTATGGCGAGCCAAAGAGCCCGCTCGTCGGCAGCATGGAGGGTTGCCGGCAGCCGGGCGTCAAGGGGGCAACGATGACGACTCACGATCAACCCGCTGATGTGCGCCAAACGCTACCGTTCGTCGCGCCATGTCGGGCACTGGCGCCGACTGCACCCTTCGCGTGGCTGCGGGCGGGTTTTGCCGACCTGCGGCGGGCGCCGCGTCAGAGCTTCACCTATGGTGTCCTGATGGCGGCCGTCAGCCTCGCCATCGGCGCTGCCGCGCTGTCGTACGGATCGCGCTTTGGCAATTACTGGCTCCTGATAGGCGTCGTCTCCGGTTTCATTTTCGTCGCGCCCGCGCTCGCCATGGGACTCTACGCGATCAGCGCCGCACTCGAGCGCGGCGAGCGTCCGTCGCTGCGTCGCTGTATCAGAGCCGGAGTCGGCCATCTGAGCGACGAGCTCGTGTTCGGCTTGATGCTGCTGGTCGTATTCCTGATCTGGGCGCGCGCTGCCTCGATGGTCCACGTGTTCTTTCCGCCGATCGGAGAGCCCGGCCTCGCGGACCTCGTGCCGTTCCTCGCAATCGGGTCGGCGGTCGGATCGATCTTCGCGTTGATGATTTTCGCGGCGAGCGCATTCTCGCTGCCGATGCTGATGGACCGGGATGTCGACGCGATCACGGCCGTCGTGACCAGCATCAATGCGGTGCTGCGTAACAAGCCGGCGATGCTGGTCTGGATCGCAATCATCGTGGCTTCGGTGCTCATCGGGTTCGCCACGATGTTCGTCGGCTTTGCGATCACGCTGCCATTGATCGGCCACGCCACGTGGCACGCATATCGCGAGACCATCGATGCGAGCGCGTGGCCCCGCGATCGCACTCTCGCGGCCGCGCCATCATCGTAACGAGGTCTGGCACGCTCGTAGCAAGTGCCTGGCCGACAGCGATGCCGGCCGCGCAGCGTAGCGCGGGCGTCATGCCGCCGTTGCGATCGCGACGGCTGCGGGAGGCAACAGCGGCCCGACGGGGTGCCGGAAATGCTGCTTCGAGAACTCGATTCGCTGTGCCGGGTCACCATTCGCTGCAGCGTGGACGTCGCACATCTGCAGACGCCGCAGCAATCCCTGACGGTTCGCGATCTGAATCGCCAGGCCGGGGCGCGCGTTGAGCTCCAGCACGAGCGGCCCGAGGTCGCGATCGAGCACGATGTCGACGCCGATGTAACCGAGCCCGGTGATCTCGTAGCAGCGTGCGGAGATGTCGAGGATCACGTCCCAGTCGGGAATCGCGAGGCCTTCGATCGGGTTCAGCGTATCCGGATGGTGGGTAACGACCTCGCCACGCGCGACACCGCCGAGCGTACAGCCAGTCGCAATGTCGACGCCGGCCCCCACGGCGCCCTGATGCAGATTGGCCTTGCCGTGCGACAGGCGCGTCGGCAGACGCACCATGGCCATGACCGGATAGCCGCGAAACACGATCACCCGGATGTCGGGGACTCCCTGGAAACTGATGCGCTCGAACAGCGGCGAGAAGTGCACCATGTACTCGACGATCACGACGTCGGGAACGCCGCCGAGGCTGAACTGGCCGTTGATCGCGTTCGACATATGATGCTCGAGGTAGTCCCGCTCGAGCAACGCACCCCCGACGGTGCGGAATCTGTTGCCGCTGCGTCCGGCGATTACGACGATGCCGTCACCGCCGCTGCCGTGAGCGGGCTTCAGCGCGAACTCGGTACGCTGTCCGACGATCCGGGCGAGATCGCCGATATCGTGCTGCGTCTCGATGACGCCGTAGAGCTCGGGCACGGCGATGCCAGCCTGCAGCGCGAGCTTTTTGGTCAGCAGCTTGTCGTCGACCAGTGGGTACAGGCGCCGCGGGTTGTAGCGCATGATGTAGTCCCCATTGCGCTTGTTCATGCCGAGGACGCCAGCAGCCGCGATCGCCTTGTATTGACGAAACATGCGCCTTCAGCCCGGGGCGGACGGTTCGGTCGCGAGGGCTTTGAAGCGGCGCAGCTCCAGCAGCCGATAGCCCGTATAGCGGCCGGCAATCAGCGTGACTGCGACCACGACGAGCAGCAGCTCCGGGAACACGAACACGATGTGCTCGAGCCAGTTGATCCCCATCAGCAGATACGCCAGGGCCGCCACGACGAGGCTGCCGACGCCTTCCTGGATCGCCTCCGAGGCGCCCCGCTCCTCCCAGACGATCGACATCCGCTCGATCGTCATCGCGATGATCACCATCGGGAAGAGCGCGATCGAGAGTCCCGACTGGATATCGAGCTTCTGACTGAACACGCTGATGCCGGCCATCAGCAGCACGACGACCGTCAACACGATGGTGAGGCGGGGTACGAGCAGCAGCCTCAGTCGCTCGAGATACGCGCGGATCAGCAATCCGAGGGAGACGATCACCGCGAACAGGATCACGCCCCACAGGAGCCGCGTCTCGCGGAACGCGAGCGCGACGAGCACCGGCATGAACGTCCCGAACGTCTTCACGCCGATGAAATTGCGCAGGAACATGATCGCGAGCGCGCCGACCGGCACGAGCAGCAGCACGCCGTACACCGACTGGGTCGTGATCGGCAGCGAGAACAGCGAGAAATCGATCGCGTGCGACCCGCGCTGCTCCGCGCGCTGCTCGACGACCATCATCGCGTCGAGCACGCTGCGCTGGACCGCGAGCTCTGTGGTCGTCGTGGCCCCCCCCTCGACCTCGACCATCGGAACCTGACCGCGCCACCAGACCAGAAAATCGTCGGGGCGGCCCTGCGCGCCGCTGATCGGATCGAAATAGAGCCATTGCAAGCCGTCGTGGACCTCGAGCAACGGCATGGGCTGGACCTGACCCGCCTGATCCCTCAGTAGCACGCCGTGCGCCACGCGCGACGGGATCTGCGCACCAGCCAGCAACGTCGTCGCCAGCACGGCCCGGTCGTTCGCAGTGCTGCCGCGAGTCAGGAACAATTCGATGTAGTCCTGTGATGCCGGACTGTTCAGGCGGCGCAGCAGCTCCGAAGTGAACGTCGCCACGTCCGCGGACTGCCGCCGGACATCCGCGATCAGCCCGTCGAGCGCGATTTTCGCCGCAGCATCGAGGGTCGGCGGTTCGGGAAAAGCGGGCGTCGTGTCCTCGACGATCCGTGAGGGGTCCTTGTACACGAGCGCCCGGTAATAGACGGTCTGCGGGCCTGTCGCCTCGCGCACCGCCCACTGCGCCTCGCGACCGAGTGCGGTGTCCCGCGTCGTGAGACCAAAACCCCGCGAGACGAAGTTCTCGTCGAGCACGACGAACCCCGGCGTGAGGCTCGGAATGTTCAGCGTCACTTTCACGGCGGCCGGGCCCGGCAGGAACGACACGGCGGCCTCGACGTTCCAGACCGGCGCTTGCGCCTGCGAGCGCACCGGGAAGCCGAGCACCTGCATCTTGTAAAAGAAGATCCCGAGGCCTGCGAGGGTCAGAACGGCCGCAAGAATGTAGATGTGACGATTATTCATGGGCGCCGGATGGACGGCCCCTCATTGCGATGGCTACGGTTGCAGAGCCGGTGGTCGCGGCCACGCGACAGGCGCGCAAGGGTAGCAGTTTGGCCCGAATCCTAAAACTGCGGTCGCTCAGCCAGTGCCAAGCAGCGAGCGGGCATCTCCGGGGTCGCAGTCTGCGATGCGATCCAGGGGCCGCACCGCGAACCGTCGCGCCGCAGCGACGCCGGAGGTGTCGTGATCGCGATCGAGCAACCATTGAGCGTGTTCGACCAGGAGCCCGAGCTCCAGGGCGCGCCCGAGTGTCAGTGCGAGCCGTCGTGCGCCCGCCTCCATGATCCGTCGATCGGCGGTTGAATCGAGCCAGAACGCGGCGCGCTCGACCGCGGCGACCGCACCCCGGCCGAGTGACTGCAGGCGCGGATCGCGTGCGCTGCGCATGCACGACGAGACGCGCCCGAGCATCGCGGCAATGCCCCCGCGCACGTCGCCCCGCAGCAGTGCGTCCAGCGCAAGCACGTTGGTCGTGCCCTCCCAGATCGGCAGGACCTGCGTATCACGCAGCAATGCAGGCAGTCCCGTATCTTCGACGTAACCGGCACCGCCAAATGCCTCGATCACCTCACTGACCACGCTGACCGCCTGCTTGGCGGTCACGAGCTTCGTGATCGGCGTCAGCAAGCGCAGCAAGGCGCGTTGGCCCTCGTCAATCTCACCCGCTTCCTGGCGCCCCAGCAGCTCGACGAGCTGGAACGCGAGCAACGTCGCGCCGCGCGTTTCGGCCTCGAGATCCGCAAGCGTGTCGACGTGCAGCGGCTGCGTATCCAGGCTGCGGCCGAATGCTGTGCGCACGCCCGCATACGCTCTCGCGAGCGCCACGCCCCGGCGCATGAATGCAACGGCCGTGATGCTGTTCCATGCGCGGGTCACGATGAGCATCGGCTCGATCTGGCGAGTGCCGTCGCGCAGACCGGCCACCGGTTCCGCACGCGTGCCTTCGAGCAACAACTCGGCCGTCGGCACCTTGCGAGTGCCGAGCTTGTCCTTGAGCCGCTCGACCCTGAGGCCGTTCAACTGCCCGTCGGCACCACGCACCTCGACGAAGAACAGAGCGAGATTGCGCCCGCCCGGTCCCGCTCCTGCGGGGCGTGCGAGCGTGAGCGCCATGTCCGCCGTCACCGCGGAAGTGAACCACTTGCGGCCATACAGACGCCAACCGTGCTGCGGATCGGCGACCGCGTGGGTCATCGAGGTGCCGACATCCGAACCCCCTGTCGACTCTGTCATCCACTGGCCGCTGGTCCACGCCGACGCGAGATCGCGGCTGGTCAGTCGCGTGACGGCATGCTCGCAGAGGCGGTGATTGCCCGACTCCACGAGCGTGCGCGCTGCACCGTCAGTCATTGCTAGCGGGCACGTGTAGACGTCCGATGAGGGGTGGAACAAATAGACCGAGGCAAATTGCACGATGCGCGAGTGGCGGCCGTAGTCGAGCTCGTAAGGAAGCGCGACGAGGCCGTAGCGGCACGCCTCCGGCGCGAGCCTGCGCCAGTGAGGCGAGAGTGTCACCTCATCGATACGTTCGCCCCACGGGCTCCAACGCACGAGCTCGGGTTCGTTAAGCCGATCGGCGAGCATCGCTTCGTACCATTCCCCTCCTGCTTTTGCTCCGATCTCGATCAGTCCCGGTTCGACCGCCGCGAGCATGTCGGCTGGCAGCGTGCGTCGTAAATAGGACCGCAACCAGATGTCATCGTGGTACTGGTTGCCGAGACGCGGCGGCGGTTGATAGTGAAGCTCGATCATAGAAAGGCCTCGAATCGTGTTGGCGCACGGAACCACGCTGCGCGCGCCGGCCTTTGGAGACACCCCGTTGATGCACCCATCCGCGCAGTATCGTCGCCCGCGGTCAGGCAGCGACCGCTACAGCCGGGTCACAGCAGCCGTAGTCATCGCGCTGCCCGGACGATCGCCGGAACGTCACCCGCAAGCCCGAGCGCGCGGGCCACGAGGGCGCGTTTGACGAAGCCGCTCCGATCCACGATGCCCATCCCAGCTGCGCGCAAAGACACGAACGTGGGATCGCGACTGCGAAACAGCTTGCCGATAGCGTCGATGAGACCCATCGCGAGCAGATTCTCGCTCTTGCGCCACCGCTCGTAGCTGCGCAGGGTCTTCGACCGCCGCAGGGCCGCAACGTCACCGTCGATCACGTACGCCTGCGCAAGGGTCTGCACCAGGGCTGCGCAATCCATGAAACCGAGGTTGACCCCTTGACCGGCCAGCGGATGCACGACGTGAGCTGCATCGCCGACCAGGACGAAGCCGGGCTTCGAGTAATGCAGCGCGTATTTCGAAGCGAGCGGGAACGCCGCACGCGGGCCGTTCGCGCGCACCGCACCGAGGACGTGGTCACAAGCCTCGCCTACCGCCGCAGCGAACGATTCGTCGTCCGCGGCCAGCAATGTGTCAGCGTGACCGGGCGTCGTCGTCCAGACGATCGATGAGCGGCCGTCGCCGAGCGGCAGCAGTGCGATCGGCCCATCGGGCAGAAAGCGCTGCCAGGCGGTCGATGCATGCGATCGTTCGGTCGCGACATGCGCAACGACCGCGCGCTGTTCGTAATCCCAGCCGGCCATTTCGATACCCGCGAGGCGCCGGGTGGCCGATGAGGCGCCATCGGCGCCGACGACGAGCGCGGCCGTGAAACGGCGGCCATCGTCGAGTGTAACCCGCACGTGCTCCGGCTCGAGCTCGAGCCCTTCGAGACTCGCGTTGAGGAGTGTGACGCGCTCAGTGAGCGCCGGGGTCTCTGCGAGGCTCCACGCGATGCGACGATTCTCGACGATATGGCCGAGGTCTGGCTCGGCGGTCTCGGCACTCGAGAATCGGACCGAAGCACTGCCGTCGGCTTGGCCACTCGCATCCCAGACGACCATCTCGCGATAAGCGCTCTGATGCTGCGCCTCGATCCGCTGCCAGGCACCGACGTGCTCGAGAATGCGCTGCGAAGCACGGGAGATCGCCGACACGCGCAGATCCACCTGATCGTCGGGCGGCGGCATCTGCGGAGGATTCGCCTCGAGCACTGCGATGTCGAGATCATCGAATGCAGTCTCGTGCGCGAGCAGCGCAGCGAGGCACGAACCGACGAGTCCGCCACCTGCGATCAGTATGTCGAAGTCCGTACGCATCGTGTGAAGGACTAGGGCCTGTTAACAGGCCCTACAGCGGGGCACCGCGGGCGAGTCGCGGCACACGCCCCGCGGCGCCGAGCGACAGCCGCGACAGCGCCTGCTTGGCCCCGGGCGAGAGGTCGAACGTCAACATCGCGAGACTGCGCAGGAGCTTCACGGGGCCGAACGGATTGCTGAATGCACGCACGAGGCCGTCCGTGAACGCGACGATGCGCCTGCGATCGTCTGCACGCCATTGACGGTAACGTTCAAGCACTTCGGGAGCGCCCGGGTCGAATACCTCGCGGGCCGCCCGCTGCGCATCTACGAGCACTTCTGCGAGGCTTGCGGCATCGCGCAGGCCCAGATTGAATCCCTGGCCTGCAATCGGATGCAGTCCTTGCGCCGCATTGCCGACGACTGCGAGCCGCGAGGCGACGTGCTCATCGGCCCGTGTCAGCGCGAGCGGGTACGCGTCCCGTTGACCGACTTTCAGGAAGCGTCCGAGCCGGGTGCCGAAAGCGTCGAAAAGAGCCGCGGCGAATTCATCATCGTCGAGAGCGAGGACCTCCTCGGCGCGCGCCGGTGCGAGCGTCCAGACCACGCCGCAGCGGCCGTCGCTGAGCGGCAGCAGTGCGATCGGACCGTCCCCCGTGAACCGCTCGTAGGCCACATAGTCGTGAAAGCGCTGGGTCGCGATGTTCGTGACGATGGCGGTTTGATCGTAATCCCACACGGTCGCCCCGACGCCGGCAGACTCCCTGACGAGCGATCGCGCACCATCCGCCGCCACGACGAGTCGTGCATCGCAGACGTGCGTGTCGTCGCCCGCCACGACGTCGAGCCGCCGCCGCTCCGTGTCCACCGCGACGCCCGTCACGCGGGCGGGCGCCAGTACCCTCACCGCGGCCTGCTGCAGCAGTCGCCACAGCGCGGCACCGATCACGCGGTTTGGCAACACGTAGCCGAGCGCCTGCACACCCTGTTCGCTCGCCTCGATGCGTGCAAAGCCGAATCGACCGCGGTCCGAGACATGGATGCGCTTGATCGGCGTCGCGGCGCGCGCGATCAGAGGCCAGACGCCGAGCGCCTCGAAGACGCGGCGCGTGCCATTCGAAATCGCCGTGGTGCGCTCGTCGAAGCTCGGCTGGCTCGGGGCGCCGAACGGAGTGGATTCGATCAAAGACACGTCGAACTGACGACTTGCGAGCGCGAGCGCGAGGCTGGCACCGACGAGGCCGCCGCCGACTATCGTGACTTCCGCGCGCTCGGCATCAGACATCGTGCATCTCTGGCAACATCGGCAAGTGGCTATCCGTGGCGCGCGGCCATCAGGCGTTCGATCGCGTCGGGATCGCTCGGCAGCGAAGCTGTGAGAACCTCGGGCCCGCCGCGGCCCACGGCAACATCATCCTCGATCCGCACGCCGATATTCCACCAGCGGCGCGCGACGCCGTGCGTACCCGCTGGAATGTAGATGCCGGGCTCGACGGTCAGCGTCATGCCCGGCTCGAGGACCCGCCATACTTCGCCAACCCGATAATCGCCGACGTCGTGCACGTCCATGCCGAGCCAGTGGCCGGTGCGATGCATGAAGAACCTGCGATAGGCACCGTCACGGATCAGTTTCGCAGCGCGACCCTGCAACAGCTTGAGACGCACCAGACCCTGCGTGATGACACGGACAGCCGCATCGTGCGGGTCGTTCCAGTGATTGCCAACCCGCACCTTGTCGATCGCGGCGCGCTGGGCTTCGAGCACGACTTCGTAGATCGCGCGCTGTTCGGGCGAGAATCGACCGTTCACCGGCAACGTGCGCGTGACGTCCGAGGCGTACAGGTCGTACTCGCAACCGGCATCGATCAGCAGCAGATCGCCGTCCACGAGCTCTGCGTCGTTGTCGTGATAATGGAGCACACAGGCGTTACCGCCGGAACCTACGATCGGGTGGTAGGCAACGTCTGCGTTGTGACGACGGAACTCGTGCAGCAATTCCGCCATTACTTCAAATTCCATGCGGCCCGGCGCCGCAAACTGCATCGCGCGACGGTGTGCACCGACCGTGATCGCGGCACTGCGCCGCATCGCGCGCAGCTCGACGTGCGACTTGTAGAGACGCATGTCGTGGAGCAGATGGTCGAGCGCGACGAACTCCTGGGGTGGATGCACGCCCGAGCGGGACTGCGCCTTGAGCGCGTTCACCCACCCGATCACGCGCTGATCGAACTCGGCGTTCACACCCATCGTATAGTAGACGCGGGAGCAGCTCTCCAGCATCCCGGGCAGGATGTCGTCGATATCGCCGATCGGAAACGCATCGTCGGCCCCGTACTCGCTCGTTGCGCCTTCCGGACCCGCTCGTCTGCCATCCCACGTCTCGCGCTGCGGGTCGCGATCGCGCACGAACAGGACGTACTCGGCCTGGCTGCGTCCCGGTATCAGCACCGCGACCGCTTCGGGCTCGTCAAAACCGGTCAGGTAGTAAAAGTCGCTTCCCGGCCGATAGTGGTACAGCACGTCGCCATTGCGCATGGCCTCGGGGACGGCGGGCAGGATCGCGATCGCTCCTTTGCCCATCATCCGCATCAGCTGACGGCGGCGACGGTTGAATTCTCTCTGCCCTCGAAAAGGTGCGGCTCCTCTAGGACGCTTGGCCGGCACCGTCCGCCTCCCGGAGAGCTGCGAGCTCATCGTGGACGAGTTGCACGCCGACCCGCACGAACTCGACGAGCTCCGCGTACGCCGCTTCGTTTTCTTCCTCCGAATCGGCTTCATCCGGTGCCGCGCGACTGATTTCTGCGAAGTCACGGAGCACTTCCTCCACGTCGCCGCTGGTCCGGGAATGGCGGCCCAATGCTCCGGTGCTGAGGCCGTACAGAAAGCCTTCGCACCAATCGGCGAGCGCCTGCGTTCGCACCGCAATCGGCACGTCGTCATCGGGCAACAGCGGCTGAAAGGACATCTGGTCGCTGTAGAGGCTCGCCCGCGTGTCCTGGATCAGTGTGGCGAGCCGCTCTTCCTCCGCGCGCAATGGCTGGTCCGGCACGACGTCCTGGAGCCATCGATCGGCGGAATACGAATCGTGGACACAGAGCGCGCCGCACAGCGCGCCGTGGCATTCCGAAGCGGAGGCGGTGGCGCCTGCTCCGGCGAGCAGGCCGGCGAGCTCCGGCAGCGTAATCGACGTCATGGTGCTTATGTTATCACTCGCGCAGGCCGGGCTCTGCCGTCGATTGACCCTCGTGGGGGGCATCTTTATAGTGCGGCGCATGAGCGATGCTCATTCCTCATCGGCAGTCGACCAGGAGCTGAAGCGGCTCGAGAAACGCCTCGAAGAGCTGCTCGCGATCGTTGCGAGAGTCAAGGAGGAGAATCGGGCGCTGCGCCAGCGGCAGGAGACACTGATGACGGAGCGCGCGTCCTTGCTGCAGAAGAACGAGCAGGTGCGTGCGCGGGTCGAAGCGATGATCGGGCGTCTGAAGGCGATGGAGCACGGCGCGTGAGCGAGCGCATCGTTCGGGTCGGGGTGAGAATCCTGGAGAAGGAGTATCAGGTCGCGTGTCCCGTCGAGGAACGTGCGGATCTGCTCGACTCGGCCGAATATCTGAACGCGAAGATGCGGGAGATCCGCGAGGGTGGTCAGGTGATCGGCCTCGATCGAATCGCCGTGATGGCCGCTCTCAACATCGCGAACGAGCTGCTGAAGCTGCGCCAGCAGGAATCGACGGTCGAGAGCGACGTTGGTGTGCGTCTGCGCCACTTGCGTGAACGCGTCGAGACCGCACTGTCGCAAGGTCAACAGCTCGACCTGTGAGCCTCAAGGGTTGTTTGGGATCGCGCGCAAGACGTGGCTGTCGCAGCTCTCGAAATCAAACGCCCCGTTGTCCGCTCACGCTGGTATCCTCGGTTTGGCGCCGCCTGCGGTGTTCGATACGGGTCGGGTTACCTCTCGACCCTAATGTAGATACCCATGGGGCCAGGGCTACGGCAGCATTGTGCAAGTCCGCTTCGAGCGGAAAGCCTTACCTGCCGTGACCAAGCCCCACTTGTTGCTCTGTGTCGAGAGCAATGACCCGTAACGGCACATGCGGGTGGCGCCTCCTCCTCTTCCGTCTCTTCCGTTCGCTCGCATTCACAGATGACGGCCGATCGTAGATCTCTGCGCCGTCGGCTGCGCAAGTTGCGGCAGGGCGTTGCGGCAGTCCGTCGGCGCGAAATGGGCCGCACCGTTGCTGCGCACGCACGTCGCGCGGGGCTGCTGCGCCCCAACTCGCGTATCGCGGTGTACGTTTCCCTCCCCGAGGAGCTCGACACGAGGCCGCTGATACGGACCGCATTCACAGTCGGCTGCCGAGTGTACGTACCGCGCGTTCGCTGGCGCACGCGCCGCATGGAGTTTCGCAGGCTCGGCGCAGATATGGCATTGCAGATCGGTCGGCTTGGTATCGGGGAGTCACGCGGTGCAATCATTGCGACGCGTCGGCTCGACCTCGTCTTCGTACCTCTCGTCGGCATCGATGCGACTGGAACGCGTCTCGGCATGGGCGCAGGCCTCTACGATCGACACTTCGCTTTCAGACTGGGAGAGCGCAACTGGCGCCGGCCCCGGCTGATCGGAGTCGCCTACGATCTGCAGCGGGTGGATCACATCGAGCGAGCTCCCTGGGATGTTCCACTCGATGCGGTACTGACCGAGTCGGGGTTGCACCGTACCGGCCGTGCGACCGGCAAGGGCTGGGGAGATCGACGATGAAGTACTGGTTGATGAAGTCCGAACCTGGCACGTTCAGCATCGACGATCTGGCTGCCGCTCCGCGCCAGCGCACCGGCTGGGACGGCGTTCGCAGTTTTCAGGTGCGTAATTTCATGCGCGACGACATGCGCAAGGGCGATCTCGCGTTCTTCTATCACTCGAGCTGCGCCGAACCGGGCATCGTCGGCGTCGTGGAGATCGTGCGTGAGGCGCATCCGGATCCGACTGCATTCGACCCCGACGACCCGCACTACGATGCAGCGAGTACTCGCGAGGATCCTCGCTGGCTGATGGTCGATGTCAAATTGAAGCGGAAATTCCCGCATGTCGTGTCACTCGAGCAGCTGAAGGAGCATGCGTCGGGGAAGCTCCGCGACATGGTCGTTCTGCGACGTGGCAATCGACTCTCGATCACGCCGGTGACCGATGCCGAATGGCGATTCGTGCATTCGCTCGTGGCAGATACACGCCGATCGTGATGCCGCGATCGCGGTCCAGTTCGCTCTTGCGCATGTGATGCGGAGATCACAACCGACAAAAAACTTCAATACACCTCTTGCTTGAATTTTTTGTTTTATGTATATACTGCGCCCGGACTAACCCGACATGGAGATCCAATACGATGGCTACGAAGAAAAAGGCTTCGAAGAAGAAGGCGAAGACCGCTAAGGCTAAGGTGAAGAAGGCATCGAAGAAGAAGACTGCGAAGAAAAAGTAAAGGCCTTCTGGTCTGAAGCTTGAAGACTGTGCCCGCGAAAGCGGGCACAGTCGTTTCCGGAGCCCGGAAATCATCGATTGGAGCGCGACGGAGTCACGACGATGGATGCACACCGAAGCAAGGAGCTCGCCGCCCGGGCCGCACTCGAGTTCGTCGACGGCATCGAGATCATCGGCGTCGGCACGGGATCGACCGTAAATCTCTTCATCGAGGCACTCGCCACGCACCGTGGCAGCGTTCGCGGCGCGGTATCGAGTTCGGACGCCTCCACGCGCAAGCTGCAGGAATCCGGTATCGAGGCGCTGGATCTGAATGCGACCGGCGATCTCGACGTTTACATCGACGGCGCCGATGAGGCGAACGCGGCACTGCAGCTCATCAAAGGCGGCGGCGGTGCGCTCACCCGCGAGAAGATCGTGGCCGCGGCGTCCCGCAAGTTCGTCTGCATCGTCGATGAATCGAAGATTGTCGACGTGCTTGGCCGGTTCCCGCTTCCGGTCGAAGTGATCCCGATGGCCCGTGCCTACGTCGCACGGCAGCTGGCCGCACTGGGCGGCGAGGCGGTGTTGCGGGATGCGGTCGTCACCGACAATGGGAACTCCATCCTGGACGTCCGCGGACTCACGATCTCAGATCCGTCAGCGCTCGAGAGCGAGATCAACCAGATTCCCGGCGTCGTCACCGTCGGCCTGTTCGCTCGGCGACCGGCAGACGTATTGCTCGTCGGTAGCGCCTCGGGTGTGCGGCGCGTCTCGCGTCAGGAGGAGCGATCTAACAGCCTGTTGCCCTCGCGACTGACGGCTGACCGGTAACGCTTGCCCGGTAACGAGATCAGCTGACCTCGACACGAACGCAGATCCGCTCCTCCATGATCCTCGAGGGCGTTAACTCGCTTGCGTCGGAGCGTCCGTCTCGACGATTCGGTCGAACGGCGCGCTCCTCGGAGGCTCTGATCCTCATCCTCTTTCTGAAAGTGAAGAGACTCGCCGAAGCGTGAGGCTCGAGTCATGGCGGCCGAGGATGATTCGCCATCATGGGGTCCGCCCGACTGAGCCATCGCATCGCCGCCCTTCGATGTTCCACATCGTTCCCGACGATGTGGTCGAGCCTAGGATTCCTAGGTTCTGAATCCTAGTCCCATTAACGAGAAGGCCCGCACTGGGCGGGCCTTCTGTAATGGCTGGGGGACTAGGATTCGAACCTAGGTTAACGGAGTCAGAGTCCGCTGTCCTACCACTAGACGATCCCCCAAACTCCGACCGTCCAGCAACGATGTCAGCGCTTCGAGAACTGCGTTCCCCGGCGCGCCTTGCGGAAACCGACCTTCTTGCGCTCGACCTCGCGGGCGTCGCGAGTCACGTAACCGGCGTCGCGCAGTTGCTTGCGCAACGTCTCGTCGAAATCGATCAACGCACGTGTCAGCCCATGACGAATGGCGCCCGCCTGGCCCGTCATGCCACCGCCCGTCACGGTCGCGTTCACGTCGAATCGCGAGTCGAGATGCGTGAGCTCGAGCGGCTGGCGCACGATCATCCGTGCCGTCTTACGCCCGAAGAACTCATCGAGCGGCCGATCGTTGACCGTGATCTTGCCGGTGCCGGGCCGCAGGAACACTCTGGCAGTGGAGGTCTTGCGCCGGCCGGTGCCGTAATTCATCGAAGTCGCCATAGCGTCGAATCCGTCTGGTTCAGATCGTCTGGTTCAAAGTTCGAGGGGCTGCGGCTGCTGCGCGGTGTGAGGATGGGCAGGACCGGCGAATACGTGCAGCTTTTTGAACATCTTTCGGCCGAGCGGGTTCTTCGGCAGCATGCCCTTCACCGCAAACTCAAGCGCACGCTCCGGGTGTTCCGCCAGCAGTTTCTCGAGCGTCTTGCTCTTGATTCCACCGATCGCACCGGTGTGGTGATAGTAGACCTTGTCCGTCAGCTTGCGTCCGGTCACGCGGACCTTCTCGGCGTTGACGACGACGATGTGATCGCCGGTGTCGACATGGGGCGTGTAGGCGGCCTTGTGCTTGCCGCGCAGGCGAGACGCGACCTGAGTCGCGAGGCGCCCGAGGGTCTTGTCGGTCGCATCGACGACGTACCAGTCACGATGGACAGTCTCCGTTTTCGCAAAAACGGTTTTCATTACCGGCTCCGGGATGATGGAAGCTCTCGCCTGCGGCGAAAGGCCGGCAAGTCTAAAGGAGGCAACCTGCCTTTGCAAACGAGCCAGGGCGCGCGCCCGGGGCCTGCCAGCACCGTCGCAGCAAGCCCCGGACCGGTCCCGGACAGGTTCTGCGCCCCGGCGCGACACCACCTATATATAATGTGCCGCCCATGACGACCGAGTCCGCTTCGTTCCCTTCCGTTGCGTCGGCGCAACGTTCGAACCCGTTCCGCGATCGGATGATCGGCGAGTTCGACCTCGCGCTGCGTATTCTGGCGGGTGTCGTCGAGGCGGAGCGCCGCTACCCCGGTGAGGACTGCGAGGAAACGGTCGTCGAGCCCGATGCCCGGCGCCGGGTGGCTGCTCTGATGCGGGTCAATCACGCGGGCGAAATTGTAGCTCAGGCCCTCTATCACGGACAGGCCTTGACCGCGCGAGATGTGGAAGTGCGGGCAGCGTTGCGGCAGGCCGCGCGCGAGGAGACCGATCACCTCGCCTGGTGCGCGCATCGCATCGCGGAGCTCGGCGATCGGGTCAGCCTGATGAACCCGCTCTGGTATGCCGGTTCCTTTGCGATCGGAGCGATCGCGGGGCTGGCGGGCGATCGCACGAGCCTCGGCTTCGTCGCGGAAACGGAGCGGCAGGTCGTCGAGCACCTCGAGTCGCACCTCGAGCAGTTGCCGGACGCGGATCGTCGTACACGAGCAGTGATCGAGCAGATGCGCCGTGACGAGGCCCACCATGGGTCCGTTGCCAAAGCAGCAGGCGGGATGGATCTGCCAGGTTTCGTGCAGCGACTCATGCGTCTGACCGCGCGCGTGATGACGGTGACGGCGGCGAAGATCTGATCGCATACGATCGGGTTTCGAGACCGCGCAATTCGATGCCGTCACGGCACGGCTCACGAGCCGAGGCTTGCGACCGCGCCTTGCATGGTTTACAAGGCGCGCAGGACTCGAATCCGGTGTGCACACGGGGGAGCTATGGAAGAAGGGGCGCGAGCATTGAGTGACATCCCGGCCATCAACCGGTTTTTGAGCTATTGCCGAATCCGCACCGTTCCCTCGAAGACGGTCATCATTCACGCCGGCGATCTTCCCGACGTCCTCTACTACATCGTGAGCGGCTCGGTCGAAGTCATGATCGAAGACGAGGAAGGCAACGAGATGGTGCTCGCCTACCTCAACAAGGGTCAGTTCTTCGGCGAAATGGGCTTGTTCCACGAGCAGCCGACGCGCAGCGCCTGGGTGCGCACGCGGCAGCAGTGCGAACTCGCGGAAATGACGTATCCGCGGTTCCGGCAACTCGCAGCCGAGAGCCCAGGGCTCGTGTTCGAGCTCGCGACGCAGCTCGCGAGCCGTCTCGATCGCACGAACCGCAAACTCGGCGACCTCGCTTTCGTCGATGTCACGGGCCGAGTCGCGCACGCGATCATGGATCTCTGCAACGAGCCCGATGCGATGACGCACCCGGAAGGCATGCAGATCAAGGTCAGCCGACAGGAGCTCTCGCGACTCGTCGGATGCTCGCGGGAGATGGCCGGTCGCGTGCTCAAAGTGCTCGAGGATCAGGGACTCCTGCGCGCGACTGGCAAGACGATCGTCGTGTTCGGCGCTCGGCCCAAGGCCCGGCCGCGCACGATCGCCGCCGCTGCGGCGGCGGCTGCCCGCGGCGTGCAGCGAGATCGGCTGAAGAGTTTCGACGACGATTGAGCGGCAGTTCGCTGCGCGACCTCAAGACCGAGAGCGTTCGATCTCCTCGCGCATCCGCCTGATCGTCGCCCGATAATCGCCGGATCCGAAAATCGCCGAGCCAGCGACGAACGTGTCCGCACCGGCTGCGGCGATCTCGCCGATGTTGTGCGGCTTCACTCCGCCGTCGATTTCCAGCCTGATTGCGCGCCCGCTCGCATCGATCAGCCGCCGCGCTGCGCGCAGCTTCGCAAGCGCATTCGGGATGAAGCGCTGACCGGCAAACCCCGGATTCACCGCCATGATCAACACCATGTCGACTTTGTCCATGACGTGCTCGAGCCAGGTTAGCGGCGTCGCGGGATTGAACACGAGCCCGGCTTTGCAGCCGCGCTCGTGTATCAGCGCGAGCGTGCGGTCCACGTGCTCGCTCGCCTCCGGATGAAACGTGATGAACGTGGCGCCGGCATCCGCAAAGTCCGGCACGATACGATCGACCGGCTTGACCATCAGGTGCACGTCGATCGGCGCCTCGACACCGTACTTGCGCAGCGCCTCGCAGACGAGCGGGCCGATCGTCAGATTGGGCACGTAGTGATTGTCCATGACGTCGAAGTGCACGACGTCCGCGCCGGCGGCAAGGACCGCGTCCACCTCGGCACCGAGCTGCGCGAAGTTCGCCGACAGGATGGAGGGGGCAATCCACGGTTCGAGCATGCTGAAGACCTCGAGGCTGACTAACGCAGACCGCGGCTGTCACGGATCGTTTCATAGGCCGCGCGGATCTGCGCCGTGCGCTCCTGCGCGACGCGCATCATCGATTCCGGCAGACCTTTCGCGACGAGCTTGTCGGGATGGTTCTGGCTCATCAGGCGACGGTACGCCTGTCTGACCTCCGCGTCGCTCGCGGTGCGCTCGATACCGAGCACCTGGTAGGCCTGCACGATGCGTTGCCCCGAGGCGCGCGCTGCGGCTCCGGCCTCGGTCGCGCCCGCTGCCCGCTGCATACGCAGGATTGCCTCGAGCTGAATGTACTCGAACGCAGAGACCCCGAGCGTGGCGCAGATCCGCTGCATCACGGCACGGGCGGCCGCATAGAGACCGCCACCCGAGAGCGCCGCCTTGAGCTGGATCAGCACGAACGTGCGCATCAGGTCGGCACGCCCGCCCGCCAGCCGACGCAAGCCAGAGAGCCGGCTCTCGAGCGCGTAATCGGGTCGCTTGCCATCGGTGAAAAAGCCAATGGCTCGCTCGACGTCGCGCTCATTGAGCCGCATCTCCTGCATGACGGCGCGCGCGGCACGGATCTCCTCGGGAGACACGCGGCCGTCGGCCTTCGCAAGATGGCCCATGACTTCAAACGTAGTCTGAAAGAAGGCTTGCTGGACCTCGAAGGGATTGCCCATGGGGATCTGCGAGGCTGCCTGCCGCCGCTCCGCATGGGCATCGAACTGGTGTCCGACCGCAGCGCCGAGCAGCGCACCGATTGGCCCACCCCCGAAGAATCCCAGCACTCCGCCCAAGAGTTTGCCCTGCCAGGCCATGCGTCCTGCTCTGTCACCAAGAACCGTGCCGAAACACCCGTCCGTCCGGAGTCGGGCTGGTTGCCCCGAGCGACCGCCGTTGAGAAAATGCGCGCCGTTCTGCGGGGCCGTCAGTCTACCAGTGGACTGCCTGACGTCGCCGGCTCGCCCTCGTTACCTGCGCTCGTGCCGCTCCCATGCCGTCAGCAAAATTACCCGACGCCTCACCGCCAATGCTGGAATCGCGCGTGCCCGGCCTGGAGCGCCTCCACCAGGGCAAAGTCCGCGACATCTACTCGGTCGACCCGGACCATCTGCTGATCGTGACGACGGACCGCCTGAGCGCTTTCGACGTCGTGCTGCCAGATCCGATTCCGGGTAAGGGGCGGGTACTGACCAGCATTTCACGCTTCTGGTTCGATCGGACGCGGCACATCATCGCGAATCACCTGACCGACGTGCCGCTCGAGCAGGTCGTTCCCGACGCGGCGACCCGGGCCGATCTCGCGGATCGCAGCATGATCGTTCGTCGGGTCGCGGCGCTGCCTGTCGAAGCCGTCGTTCGCGGCTATCTGATCGGCTCGGGGTGGCGCGACTACATGCGCGACCGCAGCATCTGCGGGATCACATTGCCTCCCGGGCTGCAGCAGGCCGACCGGCTGCCCGAACCGATCTTCACCCCGGCGACAAAGGCAGCAAAGGGCGAGCACGACGAGAACATCGGTTTCGACGAGGTCGCGCGACTGCTGGGCGCGGAGCTCGCGGCGGAGGTGCGACGCAAGGCGCTCGAACTGTACGAGTTCGCCGCTGCTCACGCACTCGAACGCGGGATCATCATCGCAGACACGAAGTTCGAGTTCGGCCGCGACGCTGCCGATCGACTGATCCTGATCGACGAAGCGTTGACACCCGACTCGTCACGCTTCTGGCCCGTGGACTCCTATCGTCCCGGCTCGAGCCCACCAAGTTTCGACAAGCAGTTCGTGCGCGACTATCTGGAAACGCTCGACTGGGACAAACGAGCACCTGGCCCGACGTTGCCCACTGAGGTCATCACGGAAACGAGCGCGCGTTACCAGGAAGCCTTGCACCGCCTGACCGCGATTTGAGCGAGACGCTCGTTCGCCGGTGCGGAGCCAGTGGCCTCGTTTGCGGGAGGCTGAGCGTCGCATCACTCGTGCGTAGCCTGCCAGTGGCCGATCAGTTCTCGTAGCTTTGCGATCCCATCGGTCAGCGCTGCCGGACCGGGCTGCAGAATGATCGACGATTTCACCTCGTGCAGTTCGCCGTCGCGCACGGCCGGGACGTCCTGCCAGCCACTGCGCGCAGCAACCTTCGCCGGACTGAACTTCTTGCCACACCATGAGCCGACGATGATGTCCGGTGCTCTACGCACGACTTCCTGTGCATCGGCGATGATCCGGTTCCTTCCTAAGGCCTGCATCGCGAGCTCCGGAAAGCAGTCTTCGCCCCCAGCCATCGTCACGAGCTCCGAGACCCAGCGTATTCCGGAGATCTGCGGCTCGTCCCACTCCTCGAAATAGACGCGCGGACGGCGGGAGAAGCGGGCCGCTTCGGCCCTGATCTGCTCGAGCCCCGCCTCGAGTCGGTCCGCGAGCGCACTCGACTTCTGCTGGCAGCCGATCATGCCGCCGAGCGTCCGGATCATCGCGAGGATCTGAGCAACGCTGCGGTGATTGAACACGTGCACCTCGACGCCACGGCGGATCAGTTCCGCCGCGATGTCGGCCTGCAGGTCGGAGAAGCCGAGCACGAGATCGGGGTCGAGGTCCACGATACGATCGATCCTGGCGCTCGTGAACGCGGATACGCGCGGCTTTTCGCGCCGGGCACGTGCCGGCCTCACGGTGAAGCCGGAGATCCCGACGATGCGCCAGTCCTCCTCGAGCAGGTACAACGTTTCGGTCGTCTCCTCGGTCAGACAGACGATGCGCTGTGCGTAGCCGGTACGTGTATCGGTCTGCATGCTTCAAGTCTACCGGCTGCTTGCTGCGCGCGCGTGCCGCATGTCAGGCTAGGGCCTGTTAACACTCATTGACATGCGCTGCGACGAGCTATGGCGTTCCAGAGCTAGGCGCGACGACCGCCGTGTACTTGATGTGATAGGCGACCTGCACGACCGACTGGAACGCTGGCTGTTCGAGCCTCACGAGGGGCCGGTCGGCAAGCCGCTCGACTTCGCACTCGGCGCGATGCGCTACGTCTATGCGCTGGTTCGCGACCTCGCCGGCGGCGAGCTCACGCTGCGTGCGATGAGCCTCGTCTACACGACGTTGCTGTCGATCGTGCCACTGCTCGCGTTGAGCCTGTCGGTACTGAAAGGGCTCGGCTACACGCGCGACCTCGAGCCGGTGCTGTACGAATTCCTCGCTCCTCTCGGCGAGCGATCCGGCGAGATCGCAGACCAGATCGTCCAGTTCGTCGACAACATCCAGGGCGGAGTGCTCGGCTCGATCGGTCTCGCGTTTCTGCTCTACACCGTGATCACGATGGTGCAGAAGATCGAGTCGAGCATCAACTTCGTCTGGCGCGTCGAACAGCCACGCAGTTTCGGTCGGCGGATCAGCGAGTACTTGAGTGTGATGGTGCTCGGTCCGGTGATGATCGTCGTCGCGATGGGTCTGCTCGCATCACTTGCGAGCCATGAAATCGTGCAACGGCTGTCGCGTATCGAGCCGCTCGGCAGCATGCTGCTCGGCGCCGGCCGACTCGTGCCCTATCTGATCGTGACCGGGGTCTTCACGTTCCTGTACGTGTTCGTGCCGAACACGCGCATCAAGTTGCGCGCTGCGCTCGTCGGCGGCGTTATCGCCGGCTTCCTGTGGGTCGCCGTCGGCGGGCTGTTCGCTTCGTTCGTCGCCGCCTCCGGACGCACCGCGGCGATCTACGCGGGCTTCGCGGTCGTGATCGTGGCGTTGCTCTGGGTGTACGCGAACTGGCTCGTGCTGCTGGTCGGGGCACAGCTCGCGTTCTACGTGCAGAATCCGCAGCTGTTGCGCCACGGGCGTCAGGACGCCGCCCTGGATGCCAGACTGCGTGAGGAACTCGCGCTCGGACTGATGAGCCACGTCGCGAGCAACTTCGTGAACCCCTCCGGACCGATCACTCTCGGCGACATCGCCGCTCGTCTCGCCGTGCCGCAGCGCGTGCTCGCTCCGGTTGCACGCGCGCTCGAGTCGAATGCGCTGCTGCTCCTGACCGAGACAGCAGGGCTCGTGCCCGGCCGCGCCATCGACAGCATTCTGCTACGCAGCGTCATCGACGCCGTTCGCCGGGATTCCTCCAGCAGCGCGATTCGTCCGCGGATCGGTGGCCGGGCCGGAGAAGTGGCGCACGAGCTCGATGCGGCGATCTACGCGGCGGTCGGCGAGCGGACCGTGCGTGATCTGGTCGTCACACAATGACGGAGTTCAATCGCCGGCGATCGTCATCTCGCCGACGAGGATCGAACCCGTGCGGATCCCGCCGCGCGGATCGAGATCGCTACCCACTGCCGCGATCCCGGCGTAGATATCCCGCAGGTTGCCGGCAATCGTGACTTCATGCACCGGGTAGGCGATCGCGCCGTTCTCGACCCAGAAACCGGCGGCGCCTCGGGAATAGTCGCCGGTGACGCCATTGACCCCCTGCCCCATCAACTCGGTCACGACGAGCCCGCGGTGCATCTGTGCGACCAGCGCGTCGAAATCGCGATCACCCCCGGCCACGATCAGATTGTGCACACCGCCCGCGTTGCCCGTGCTCCCAAGCCCGAGCTTGCGCGCCGAATAAGTGCCGAGAACGTATCCGGTGAGCACGCCTGCATCGACGAGTTCCCTGTCTGCGGTGCGCACGCCTTCGGCATCAAAAGGCGCGCTGCCGAGAGCCTTGTGCAGATGCGGCCGCTCCGCGATCTGGAACCACTTCGGGAAAATCTGCTGTCCCGCAGCACCGAGCAGAAAAGATGCGCGGCGATACTGGCTCGAACCGCGGATTGCCCCCACGAAATGGCCGATCAGACCCCGTGCGAGTTCAGGGACGAACAGCACCGGCGCGCGCGTCGTCGCGATCTTGCGTGCCCCGAGGCGTCGCACCACACGGCTTGCCGCACGTTGACCGATACTGACGGCAGACTCGAGGTCCCGCCAGTCACGCGCCGTGCTGTACCAGTAGTCGCGCTGCATGTCGCTGCCTTCCTGGCCGAGGACGACGCAGCTCAGGTTATGGCCGGTATTCGCGTAACCGGACAGGAAGCCGAGCGTATTACCGAGCACCCGCATGCTGCGGTGGGTCGAGAGCGTGGCGCCCTCCGAATTACTGATGCGTGAATCTGCCCCGAGCGCCGCGGCCTCGCATTCGATCGCCAGATCGCGCGCGGCATCGGGGGTGATCTCCCACGGATGATCGAGGTCGAGTTCGGGTACGTCCGTCGCCAGCATGTCGGGATCGGGCAGACCCGCGCAGGGATCCTCGGCAGTGAAGCCCGCAATGCTGACGGCCTTTTCGACGGTCTTGCGAATCGCCGACTCACTGAGATCGGCAGTGCTCGCCGATCCTTTGCGCTGACCTCGATAGACCGTGACCCCGAGACCCCGATCGCGGGTGTACTCGAGCGTTTCGACTTCGCCGAGCCGTGCAGTGACGGACAAGCCGACGTCGAAGGTCACACCGACTTCGGCTGCGCTTGCACCCAGGCTTTTCGCGTGGTCGAGCGCGAGCGCTGCCAGCGTGCGCAGGTCTGGAGCTTGCACAGCAGCTTGCGACATCGATTCACTCATGGGATTCACCGGCAGCAGAAGCGGGGATTCTAGCAGCGCAGAGGCGGCCGGAGCGGCGTGATAGCATGCCGCACGGTGACCGCATGCACGACGACCACGAGTTTGAAGGCGCCCTCGAAGCTGCACGACCCAGCAAGAGCGAGCGCAAGCGTCGCAGTGCCGAGCAGCAGGACTTCGGCGAATCGCTGATCGATCTGCCTCAGTCGGAACTCGACGCGCTCGAACTCCCGGACAAGCTGCGGGACGCCGTGGATCTCGCCCGGCGCATCACGAAGCGAGGCGGGCTCTACCGCCAGAGGCAGTACATCGGCAAGCTGATGCGGCAATTCGACACGCAGCCGATTCGTGACGCACTCGAGGCGCGTCGCGCAGAGCAGCGGCGTGATGCGACCCACTTCAAGCGACTCGAGCAGTGGCGGGACCGGCTCATCGCGGGTGAACCCGGCGTGCTCGATGCACTGTCGCAGTCCTGGCCCGATGCGGATCTGGCAAGTCTGGACCGTCTTGCCGAGCAGGCGCGACGCGAGCGCGCAGCGAGCAGAACGCCGCGCGCTGCGCGCGAACTGTTTGCGGCGCTCCGTGCGCTCGCCGGTGACGCACCGCCGACGGATCGAGTCTTGCGCTAGAATCCCGCGCATGGCAGCCATCGTAGGCATCATCATGGGATCGGTCTCCGACTGGGAGACCATGCAGCCCGCTGCCGCGACGCTCGATGAGCTCGGCATCGAGCACGAAGTACGTGTCGTGTCCGCCCATCGTACGCCTGATCTGTTGTTCGAGTACGCGGCGAGTGCACGTGCGCGCGGCCTAGAAGTGATCATTGCGGGTGCCGGCGGTTCGGCACATCTCCCCGGAATGACTGCCGCAAAGACCAGCCTGCCCGTGCTCGCCGTGCCTGTGCAGTCGCGAGCACTGCATGGACTCGATTCGCTGCTGTCCATCGTCCAGATGCCGGCCGGCATCCCGGTCGCGACGCTTGCGATCGGCACGGCCGGCGCCACGAACGCAGCGCTGCTCGCAGCCGCAATCCTCGGGAACCATCACGCAGCGGTACTCGACGCGCTCGAACATTACCGCCGCACACAGACCGAGCGCGTCCTCGCACGTCCGGACCCGCGCGTGCCCGTCCAGCGCGACGAATGAAACTCGGCATCATCGGCGCAGGCCAGCTCGGACGGATGCTGGCGCTTGCGGGTTATCCGCTCGGTCTGCGTTTCGTGTTCCTCGATCAAAGCGAGGATGCGCCCGGCGCCCAGGTGGGCCGCATCATACAGGGTGCTTTCGACGACCCGGCGCAACTCGCACGCCTTGCCGCAGATGTGGACGTGATCACGTTCGACGTGGAGAACGTGCCCGTTGAAGCCGTCCGTACGATCGCCTGCACGAAGCCCTTTCTGCCGCCGGTCGACGCGCTTGGCACGTCGCAGGATCGACTCACCGAAAAGGCCCTGTTTCGGCAGTTGCGAATTCCGACGCCGCAGCACGCTCCCGTCGAGAGCCTGAAAGATCTGCGCTGCGCGACCGAACGGGTCGGATTACCCGGAATCCTGAAAACCCGTCGACTCGGCTACGACGGCCGCGGTCAGGTGCGTCTTGCAGACTTGGCGGATCTCGAGCGCGCCTGGGGGAAACTCGGCGGAGTGCCGCTGATCTACGAGGGCTTCGTGCCGTTCAAGCGTGAGGTGTCGTTGATCGGCGTACGCAGCACGACCGGGGAGACGGCGTTCTATCCTCTGGCCTCGAACGTGCACACCGGCGGAATTCTGCGCCATTCGATCGCGCCGTTTCGCAATGCTTCGCTGCAACGCCTCGCCGAAAGTTACCTGCGCCGCGTGCTGCGACATTTCGATTACGCGGGCGTGCTGACGATCGAGTTCTTCGTGCTGAAGGGTCGGCTGATCGCGAACGAAATGGCACCGCGCGTCCATAATTCCGGCCACTGGACGATCGAGGGGGCCGAGATCAGTCAGTTCGAGAATCACATCCGGGCCATCCTGGGTTTGCCACTCGGGAGCACGCGTGCGATCGGTCATTCGGCGATCGTGAATTTCATCGGCGCAATGCCGGAGCCGGGCAAGATCCTGCGCATACCCGGTGTGCATTATCACGGTTACGGCAAGGAGCCGCGGCCGCAGCGCAAGCTCGGTCATTGCACGGTCAATCTGCCGTCGGCTCGCGCGCGCGACCGCGCGCTCGAGCGCCTGCTTGCGATGCGTCTCGACCGACCGAAGATCCGACCGCCCTGATGGCCCCGGGGGCTGCCGGCCCGCGGCGCCCACGTCGCGCGACACTGCGACAGGCTTGCCGAGCGGCATCCAGAGGCCGGTACGCGGCCGCTGTGACGTGGTTCGTTCTCTGAAGCAGAACAGAGGCTTAGGTTTTGCGAATCCGGCTCGCGCCGCTACACTGGCCGGACGTCAGGATGGCGGGACCGCCTCCGGCCGCTGATCACCGGAGCTCAGGAGATTCGCAAGACACCTTGCCTGCATGTACCTCGATCACTTCAAACTCAGGGAACTGCCCTTCCGGCTGAGTCCCGACCCCGCTTTCCTGTATCTGTCGCCGCACCACGCCCGTGCGAAGGCGTACATGGAGTCGACGATCTGGTTCACGGACGGTTTCGTCGTGATCACCGGGGAGATCGGCTCCGGCAAGACGACCCTGATCGAGACGTTTCTCGCGGAGCTCGACAAGGACGTCGTCGTTGCGCAGATCAACCAGACCCAGCTCTCACCGACCGAATTCCTGCAGTCCGTGCTGGCGCAGTTCGGATTCGAGCCGTTCAGGATGCGCAAGGCGGAACTGCTTGCCACGCTCAACAATTTCCTGATCGAGCAGTACGCGAGTGGTCGTCGCGTGCTGCTGATCGTCGATGAGGCGCAGAATCTGTCGGATCGCGTCCTCGAGGAGATCCGGCTGCTCTCCGGTGTCGAGACGACGAAGGAGAAGGTGCTGCGGATCATTCTCGCCGGGCAGCCCGAGCTCAACGACAAGCTCGACTCACCGCAACTTGCGCAGCTCGTGCAGCGCGTGCGCCTGCGCTTTCATCTGACGCCGCTATCGCGCGCAGATACGAGTGCCTACATCGAGCATCGGCTCGCAGTGGCGGGGGCCGATGGCCGCAGGATTTTTGATCCGGTAACGTTCGAAACGATTTTTGCGTACGCCGGCGGCGTGCCGAGGCTCATCAACACGCTGTGTGATACGGCGATGCTGGCGGCATTCGCACAGGACCGGGACGTCGTCGGGCGCGAGGACCTCGCCGGCGCGATCGAGGAGCTGCGGTGGGTCGAATACGCGCAGCGGCCACATCTGCGGCAGGCCGCTGCACCTGAGCCCGTCGCTGCGCCAGACCCGCAGCCGCCTGTCGAAAGCGGTCCGCCTCTGGCACGCATATCACTGGCATTCGACGGAGAAATGGTGGACGAGCGGGAGCTGCACACTGGCCGGATCGTGATCGGCCGCACACCCGACAATGATCTGCAGATCGACAGCAAATTCGTGAGTCGGCATCACGCACAGATCATCACGACTCGCAATACGTCCGTGCTCGAGGACCTGAACAGCACGAATGGCGTGTACGTCGATGCGAAGCGCGTGCGGCGCCGGCTGCTCAATGACGGCGACGTGGTCCAGATAGGCCGGCACGAGATCACCTATCGCGACGAGCGTCAGTCGAGACATGGGAGCGCGGAGGAGCGTGACGCGGTCCGCAGTGCGACGGGTCGCATCCGCAGTGAGGCCGGCTCGGCGACCGTGCTGGACGATTCGGATCTGGCCTTACAGAAGTCCTGAGCGGCACCGCAGCGCGACGGCGCCGCGCGATCGCAACCGCCGTTCACTCGTCGAGCGAACGGCTGTCGTATTCAGCCTGGCGGATGCGGTAGTCGCGTCGCTTCAACCAGACGACGAGACCCGCGAGCAGTGCCACCGTCCCGAGCGACAACAGCAGCAGCGACCAGAACGTCGCCGTCACGAACCAGGAAGCGATCAGGCAACCGATACCGCCTGACGCGTATAGATACGGCAGCGATTCGTAGACGGGTCGAGCGAGCCACATCTGACGTCAGGCCCCGCGGGTGACCGTCACGACGCTCGGGCCGCGGCGGTTCGAGCCATCACGTGGCGGTGCCGCCGACGGTCAGGCTGTCCACGCGGAGCGTGGGTTGCCCAACCCCGACCGGCACCTCCTGTCCTTCCTTACCGCACGTGCCTACGCCATCATCGAGCTTGAGGTCGTCACCGACCATCGAGACGCGCGTCAGCACATCGGGGCCGTTACCGATCAGCGTGGCACCCCGGACCGGCACCGTGATCCGTCCGTTCTCGATCAGGTACGCCTCGCTCGCCGAAAACACGAACTTGCCGGACGTGATATCGACCTGACCGCCACCGAAGTTCCTGCAGTACAACCCCTTGGGCACCGAGCGGATGATCTCGTCGTGAGAGTGCGGCCCCGGCAGCATGTACGTGTTCGTCATCCGCGGCATCGTTACGTGGGCGAAGGATTCGCGTCGGCCGTTGCCAGTCGGCGCCACACCCATCAGCCGGGCATTGAGCTTGTCCTGCAGATATCCACGCAGGATGCCGTTCTCTATCAGGGTCGTGCACGCGGTCGGCGTCCCTTCGTCATCGACGTTCAGGGAACCGCGGCGCGCACCGAGCGTGCCGTCATCAACGACAGTGCACTGGCTGGCGGCGACCTGCTCACCGATCCGCCCTGAAAAGGCGGACACGCCCTTGCGATTAAAATCACCTTCGAGACCGTGACCGATCGCCTCATGGAGCAGCACTCCTGGCCAGCCAGGACCGAGCACGACGGTCATCGTGCCTGCGGGGGCCGGCACTGCGTCGAGGTTCACGAGTGCGCTGCGGACCGCTTCCTCGACGAAGCCACGCCAGCGCTCTCCTTCGATCAGACGTTCGAACGTGAATCGTCCACCGCCGCCGCTGTAGCCCTGCTCGCGGCGCCCGTTCTGTTCTACGATCACCGAGACGTTGAGCCGCACGAGCGGCCGCACGTCGGCCGCGAGCGTGCCGTCGCTCGAGGTGACCAGCACCACATCGTGGACCGCAGCGAGACTCGCCATGACCTGCGTGACGCGCGGATCGATGCGCCGCGCCTCCACGTCGATCCGCTCGAGCAGCGCTACCTTGTCGACGTCGGTCATGCCCTGCAGCGGATCGACGGGCAAATACAGCCGATGCCCGTTGGCGGCGCTCCAGGCCTGCACTCGACCGTCGCCGCCATCGCGGGCAATCGTCCGCGCCGCTTTCGAGGCCTCAGCCAGCGCGGGCAGGAGTATTTCGTCCGAATAGGCAAAGCCGGTCTTCTCGCCGGCGATCGCGCGCACACCCACACCCTGCTCGATGCTGTGACTGCCCTCCTTCACGATGCCGTCCTCGAGAGCCCAGGACTCCTCGCGGCTCAATTGGAAATACACGTCTGCGTAGTCGATGCGGTGTCCCATCACCGTGCCCAACACCTGCTCGAGGCGGCTCTCATCGAGTCCGGACGGCGCGAGGAGTGCACTCTTCGCCAGCGCGAGCGGCGAATCGGTGGTCGCGGCGCCGAGGTGCACGGGCGAGTCGAGATGCAATCGGGGGCTTGAGGCGGGTGGAGTCATCAGGGAGTCCCCAGGGGGCAGCACGGTGAGCGTGCAAGTGTTGGGCCGGCGGCGCCCGAGCACAAGGCCTGTCGGCTCGCCAGCCTCCCGCGCCCGGCGCTGCGCGCGCTTCCTGCGTAAAAACAACCTTTTGAATCAAGCGCTTGAGTGCAGCGAGCGCGGCGATCAAGCTCCCATACGGCGGTGGTCGAGCACCGGAAACGTGCGTCTCAGCCGGTCCGCGGACTCGGCATCGATCTCGGCAACCACGACGCCGGAGCCGCGCGGCAGGCGTCGCACGACGCCGCCCCAGGGCTCGACGATCAGCGAGTCGCCGTACGTTTCCCGGCCGTTGTCATGCAGACCCGCCTGCGCGGCCGCGAGCACATAACCCTGGTTCTCGATCGCACGGGCACGCAGCAGCACTTCCCAATGGGCACGCCCGGTCGGCGCAGTGAATGCGGAAGGCACGGTGAAGACCGTTGCACCGCGCGCCGCGAGGGTGCGGTACAGCTCGGGAAATCGCAGGTCGTAGCACACACTGAGGCCGATGCGCCCGATCGGCGTGTCGACGACGACCGGCTCGGCGCCCGGCAGAGTCGTGGCCGATTCGCGGTACCGTTCGGTACGGCTTGGGAGATCGACGTCGAACAGATGGATCTTGTCGTACCGCGCCACACGCTCGCCGGCGGCATCGAACACGAGCGACGTTGCCGATGGACGGCCCGCCTCGTGCGACCGCATCGGTACCGTGCCGGCGACGATCCAGAGACCGAGGTCGCGGGCGGCGGCTGCGAGCGCGGTCTGGATCGGTCCTGCGTCCGGCTGCTCCGCGATCGCGACGCGCGCTCGCTCATTGAGCGGCATCAGCGCGAAATTCTCTGGCAAAACGGCCAGCACGACCCCCGCCTCCGCAGCACGCTCGAGCAAACGTCGCGCCAGCTCGAGATTGCGTTTGAGCTCACTCGAGGACGTCATCTGAATCACCGCAGCCTTCGGCATGCAGCAGAACTCCTTCAATCGGGCACGTCGGCTTCGATCTCGCGCGCCTGCGGCAGCTGCGCGGCGCGGGCTTCGTTGCGCACCTCGCCTGTCAGGATGCGTTCGATCACCGGCTCTTCCCACGATCCGCTGATACGGTAATAGCCGCGCGTGATCCCCTTCAGCGGCTCCTTGAAGATCTGCGAAAACAGCAGCAACGCGGCGCCTACAGCCGGCCCGCCGGCGAGCGCACCGGCGACGCCAAGCGATGCCCCGAGATTGCCGGTCACGACCGCGGTCTGGTCGTACTCACGCGCGCCGAGATCGGTGCGACCTGCGATACCCACTTCTGCCGCCGGGCCACGCAGCAGCAGATTGTCCGTGAACGCCGTGCCGTTCCGCAGCTCGAAGTCGCCGGTGATCGAGTCGAACGCGAGGCCCTTGTCGGTGAGATCGCTGAAGTCGAGCGCGAGGCGGCGCGGCAGCGCCGCCAGACTCATCAGCCCGAGGACCCGACCCGCTCCGGGCTCGACGTTGAGCACCTGGCCATCCTCGGCTTCGATCCTGAGACTGCCTGATGCGTGTTCGAGTGCGTCACGCCGCGGCGGTCCCGGCCACGCGAGATTGCCGCGCAGAAAGCCGCGCGATCCGGTGACCGCGTTCGTGTAGCCGAATTCATCGAGCGTTCTTTCGACGCTAGTGCTCGCCAGCGTGAAATCGACGGACGTGGCCTCGCCACTCGCGGGCGCCAACCAGGCGCCGGACAATTCCGCGTGATAGGAACCGCCCTGCGCGATCGCGGATTCGATGCGAATTCCCTCGCGCTCACGCAAGACCTGCGCCCGCACGCTGCCGAGATGGTAATTCGCATAGGTCAGATCACCGACCCGGATCTGCATCCCAGGCATGCGGCGCGGATCCGCCGTTCGCTGGCTCCTCGCTCTCTCCGCCCGCGGCGGGACGATCAGCCTGTCGAGATCGGCGACCAGCGAAACACCGGCATCGATCTGATAGGGCACGATCACCCGACCTTCGGCAGCCGTGCCCGCCACGTCGATCTGCCAGCCGGCGTCCTGCTGCTGCAGGATTGCGCGGACGTCCGCGAACTCGTATCCCCACAGATCGAGGTGCGCGACCCGCACCGTCGCTGCTGTGAGTAGATCCCGCAGCCGGCTGCGCGGGGCCTGACCCTCGCGCCGCAGCGCCAGCCAGCCTCCGAGGTCGAGACGATCGATCCCGCCTTCGATGCGCAGGCCCTCGTGATCGGGCAGCGCCACACCCCGCCCGTCGTAACGCACGGCGCCGCGTTCGATGCGCCAATCGCGGCTGTCGGACCGCTCCAGTCTGCCGATCGCGCGGCCCTCGCGGGTCGACAGGCGCAGCATGCCCACGCCTGCACCGTCGTACTCGAACTCGGCGCGCAGGGCCTCGACGCGTTCCTGTGGCTTCGTGAGCGGCGCTGGCAGCGCGAGATCGAGACCGACGAGGTCGCTCGTCAGCACGTAGTGCTGCGGCGGAGCAGTGCCACGCGGACCGCCATGGATCGTGCCGTCCAGGTACCAACCAGTCGAGCCCCCGATTGTGATCGCGTCGGGCAGCGGATAGGCGCGGACCAGATCCGTTGCGGTGAGGGACCCCTCCACCACGATCGTCGATGTCGGTCGCTCGCCCGGTAACGCCTCGCCAGCCGTCGCGACCAGATGGAACGGCCCGCCGAGCAGGCGGCCATCGAGACCCTCGGTCGCAACGCCCCCGTCGATGATCGTCAGTTCACCCATGAGCTCGGTCGCGACGAGCGGCTGATTGGCGAGCGTTGCGCTCGCTCCATCGACTTTCGTGCGCAGGGTGAAGCGGCTCTCTCTGGGTCGCCGCAACGGCATTTTGAGATCGAGAACGAACTGCGCCGCTCCACCGAGTTCGAGGCGCGGCAACGTCTCACCGAGTTTCGCAGCCAGCGGGCTCGCCTTCAGATAATTGAGCGCGGTCGCGAGCTCGCCGCTGCCGCGCGCGGAGACGGACACCACCGGGCGCTTCAGGATCGGCACTTCGAAGTGCCCGGAAGCGACGCCGAGTTCGCCGATGCGGCCTTCGGTCAGTTGCCCGCTGACACCCTGATTGCGGAACGTCACCTCACCGGCGGCTCGCTGCAATGCGGGCCAGCCGCGCTGAAACAAGACACTTGCGTCGACGACACGTGCGTTCAGCTCGAATTGGCCCTCGTCTGCAGCGAGCGGAAATCCGCGCATCGGGCCGTGATACACCAGAGTGCCCTCGGGCACCCGACCGGACAGTAACGCTTGCGAGAGCCAGGCGACCGAGCGCGGCCGCAAGCGGCCCACAGGCAGGTAGGTAGGAACCGCGCGCGCCTCGATGTCGCTGAGCGTCGCCACCGCATCGAGGACCGGCGATGCATCTCCGCCGGGCAGCGTCAGCTCGAAGCTGCCACGAATGCGTCCGCTCGGCGACATGAGGTCGAGCGCGTCACTCAGCACGCGCCATCCGTCCTGCAAGCGGCGCCAGGTGACGGCGCCGCTCAAGCGCCCGGCTCGCAGCGGCTCGAGATACCAGCGCGGCAGGTCGACGATCAGGTCGCTCGTCTCGAGGACCAGATGGCCGCCGAAGTCGCTCGTCTGGAAGCTGCCAGACAGGCCTTGCAGGCCCGGCACTTTGCCGGATGCACGACTCGACAGATCGGTGAATCGCCCTGCGACGGAAAACGTCAGCCGGGCGTCGCCCCCGCGTTCGATCTCGAACTCGAGATCGTCGAACTCACCGGCGAGATCGAGCGCCCGCACTTGCGCGAGTGCAATGCTTTGCGGGGCGAGCCCGAGCAGGGGCCAGAAGGCCGCAGGGGCGACGTGGCTCACGCGGCCCGACACGGTGATCTCGTCCTCACCGGGCTGGCCGCGCCAGTCGAGTTCGACCGTCGAGGGACGCCAACGCCCGAACGGCCCCGTCCATTCCAGATCTTCGAGACGCAGCGTTCCGCCGGGCTCGGTGCGTTCGTAAGCAAATTCAGTGCTCACGATGGCATAGCTGACCCGAGGCGGTGGCGCGTACGCCTCGAAGCGCGAGGGATCAGGTCTCGCCGGCCTGGCTGCGAGCGCCGTGGTCCTGCCGGGCGGGAGTGGGTAGTCCGCGGGTTGCTCCATCGGCGCCGGCGGCGGCATCGGTATCGACCAGGCGGGAACGTCCACCTGGACATCCGCAAGGCTGACCCGACCGGTGAATGCGTTGACCCGCGCGCCTGCGAACGAACCGCGCAATTCGACGTCTGCGGTGCCGGCGACGGGCACGGGCCATGCGGCGGGCAGCAGCGAGCGCCACCCCGCGATGTCGAGCGCACGGCTCTCGACCTGGAAGCGCCACGTGAGCGCTCGCGGATCGTGGAGATCACCCTGCGATTCAGCCTGAAATGCGAGTTCCTGACCCAGGTCCGCCGGCAGCGTCCCGCGGCCGTTGACGCTCATGCGGCGCGCACGACGCTCGAGCTCGAAACTGACGGCGTCGAAGACCCGAACGGGCGTATCCTCGCGCGTCTGGTCGACGAAACTGAGTTCTGCATCGGTGACGACCAGCCGACCGGTGGGCAATGCGTCGAGATCGAAGTCCGTCGAACCCGGCGTCGTCAGTGACTC
>Ga0268386_10000095_pt1 | contig 47559 bp, 42 predicted proteins | sample RVTome_15_FD_200260 | JGI IMG/M metagenome (GOLD analysis project Ga0268386, IMG submission 200260) | Soil microbial communities from uranium-contaminated site in the Upper Colorado River Basin, Wyoming, United States - RVT150D86... ... | reverse complement strand
CGACCATCTGCGAGGGATCGTCGATGGCGGTGAGGCTGTAGGCGCGGTTCCAGCGCCGCAGCTCATCCAGGTACCGCTCGAGCTTTGAGGCTTTGTCCGAATCACCGGCGGAATCGCCCCAGGCGAGCCCCTCGGCCGCGCCCCGCCGCAGCGCGCCCAGGCCAGCCATGAGGCCGTCCTTCAAACCTACTTGAGGCCGGCGGCCGACATCTGGGTGGCGATCTTGCCGGCAATGTCTCTCGCCGCGTCGCTGTGCTCCACGTCCTTGGTTTGGGTGACGATTCGCCACACCGACTGCTCGGTCTCGAGGTCGTAATAGCTCGTCTCGACGTAGGTGGTGAGCGTGAAGTCTCGGATGTCCTCGGCCTTGTGGATGGAGTAGACGTCCACGAAATAGGGCTGAGCCCAGCCGTAGCCGACGGCAGTGCCCTCGTACTCGGCGTAGTAATCGGCGCGCACGTACTCGCCCTCGCGCCCGCCGCCGGCGTAAAACGACACGATCACCCCGTCCGCGCCATCCTTTTTCAAGATCGCGGTTGCCCGCTCGGTGTCGATCTTGCCTCGGATGCCGCCGCTCAGGCCTGGAAGATTGCTGCCAGCGACGGCCGGGATGCCATTCTTTTGCAGGATAGCCGCGACGTCGATCTCGATGGCCTGGCGCATCAGCGCATCCGGCACGGCTACGATCACCGCGACCTTCTCCGGCTTGCGCGTCACCGGCTGATCGCTGTGCCAACTGTCGACCATCCTGGTCCCGGCCGAACAAGCGGCCAGCGCCAGCATCGCCAACGCAGATGCCACAGTGCGGAGCAAGAAACGCATACGGCTCATTCCCATTATCAAGTCCTCGTCAAATCCATTACCCAGCGCAAGGCCGCCATCTTACATGAAGGCGCAAGATGGGCCATGGATGGCCCATCTTGCTCATTCCCGAACGCTGAGGTCGAGTTCCTCGGCGCGGTGACAGGCGACCCAGTCCCCGTGTTCCATTCGCCGCAACGCCGGAATGTCCGCATGACAGCGATTGACCGCGTAGGGACAGCGCGTGTGGAACACGCAGCCGGGTGGCGGGTGATAGGGCGAGGGCATGTCGCCGGTCAGCCAGTTCTCGCGCCGTGCGGCTCGGGCGAGATCGGGATCGGGGATCGGCACCGACTTGATCAAGGCGTTGGTGTAGGGATGGAGCGGCTTGCGGTAGATCGCATCGCGTTCCGCCAGCTCCATGCTGCGGCCCATGTACATCACCATCACGCGGTCGCTGATGTGTCGAACGACGGCAAGGTCGTGGGCAATGAAGATCAGCGATAGCCCGAGTTTTTTCTGCAGGCTGCGCAGCAGGTTGACGATCTGCGCCTGGATGGAAACATCCAGCGCGCTCACCGGCTCGTCGCAGATGATCAGCTTGGGATTCAGCACCAGCGAGCGGGCGATGCTGATGCGCTGGCACTGCCCGCCGGAGAATTCATGGGGATAGCGGTTGATCTGGTTGGGCAGCAGGCCGACCATTTTCATCATCCCGCGCGTGCGCTCCTCGATCTGTAACGGGGCCATGTGCGGGAAGAAAGTGCGCAAGGGCTCGGCGATGATGTCGCCGGCGGTCATGCGCGGGTCGAGCGAGGCGGTGGGATCCTGGAACACCACCTGGATGTCCTTGCGTTTCTGCCGCATCGACTCCTCGTCGAGCTGGGTGAGGTCCTCGCCCAGCCACAGCACGCGGCCGCGCTTGGGTCTGACCAGCGCAAGGATTGCGCGGGCCAGTGTCGACTTGCCACTGCCTGACTCGCCGACAATGCCCAGGGTTTCGCCCGGGTAGAGATCGAAGGATATGCCCTCCACCGCTCGCAAGGTCCGTTCCGTTCGGTGAAAGACGTGCCCGACATGGTCGCTGAAATGCACGGTCAGGTCCTGCACCTTGAGTACAGGCACGCGCTCTGCGCTGGACTGCGGCTGGGCGCTCACGGCGGGTTGTCCTCGCGGTCAATCTCGAGCACGCAGCGGCTGGCGCGGCCGCCCTCGGCGGTGCGCAGCGGCGGTTCATCGCGGCAGACATCCATGGCATAGGCGCAGCGATCCCTGAACCGGCACCCCTTGGGGACAGACACCGGATTGGGCGGGTTGCCTGGTATCGCCTGGAGCGCGTCGTCGTCGACGCGGTCGAGGCGCGGCACGGACTTGAGAAGGCCCTGCGTGTACGGATGCTGGGGGTGGTAGAAGACATCCCGGGCCGAACCGCACTCCACCATCTGGCCAGCGTACATCACGATAATGCAATCGGCGATGTCGGCCACCACAGCAAGGTCGTGCGTGATGATGATGATCGACATGCTCGTCTTCTCGCGCAGCTCGGCGATCAGGTGAGTGATCTGGGCCTGCACCGTCACGTCCAGTGCCGTGGTCGGCTCGTCAGCGATCAGCAGCTGCGGCTCGCACAAAAGGCCCATGGCAATCAGCACGCGCTGGCGCATCCCCCCGGAATACTGATGCGGGTAATCTCGGATGCGCTCCTCCGGGTCGGCGATGCGAACGGCGCGCAGCATCTCCACGGCGTGCGCCCGTGCCTCTTCCTTGCGCAGGCGCTGGTGGTGCATTACCACCTCGACCATCTGCTTTTCAATGGTGAGATAGGGGTTGAGCGAAGTCATCGGGTCCTGGAAGATCATCGAGATCTCGCGGCCGCGCACCTCGTTGAGTTCGTCCTGGGAGAGCTGCATCAGGTCCTGCCCGCCAAAGATGGCCGAGCCTTTGGCGGAGCCGTTCTGGGCCAACAGGCCCATGATCGCGAGCGCTGTCTGGCTCTTGCCGGAGCCCGACTCACCCACGATGGCGAGGGTCTCTCCGTGGCGGAGCTCGAAATCGAGGCCGCTGACGGCCTCGACCTCGCCGTCCGGCGTATCGAAGCTGACGTGCAGGTCCCGGACTTCGAGAATGGGATTGGGTATCGGGCTTGACTGCCGCTCGCCCATGCTCAGCTCTTGTCCTTGGGGTCGAGGGCGTCGCGCAGGCCATCGCCGATGTAGTTGAAGCAATACAGCGTGATGGTGAGGAAGGCCGCCGGGAAGGCCAGCGTCCAGGGCGCCGACTCCATGTCCTGGGCGCCGTCGTTCACAAGCGCGCCCCAGGAGCTCATCGGCTCCTGCACACCGAGGCCGAGAAAGCTCAGGAAAGACTCGACCAGGATCACCTGCGGGATGGTCAGCGTGACGTATACGATCACGACGCCGATCAGGTTGGGGACAATGTGCCGCCGGATGATGGCCCAGTGCCCGACACCGCAGGCGCGCGCCGCCTCGACATACTCGGTGTTTTTCAGCCCCAGCGTCTGGCCGCGCACGATGCGGGCCATATCGAGCCAGTTCACCGCGCCGATGGCGACGAAAATCAGCAGGATGTGTCGCCCGAACACCACCATCAGGAGGATGACGAAAAACATGAAGGGCAGGGCGTAAATGATGTCGACGGCCCGCATCATCAGCCGGTCGGTGGTGCCGCCATAGTAGCCTGCGATGGCGCCGTAACTGACGCCGATGACCAGGCTCACCAGGGTCGCCACCACGCCCACCAGGAGCGAGATGCGCCCGCCTTGCAAGGTGCGCACGAAGATGTCGCGACCAACCGCGTCGGTGCCGAACCAGTGCCCGGTCTCGAGGTTGGGCGGCGATGAGGTGTGGTCCCAGTCGGTGTAATCGCCTGACCACTCGCTCAGCATCGGGCCGAAGATCACCAGCATCACCATTACGAGCATGACGATCCCCGAGGTGACGGCCGCCCGGTTCCTGAGCACCCGGTGCCAGGCGTCGGCCCACAGCGAGCGGCCCTTGATGGGCTCCTGCGCCAGCGCGGCGGCGAAGGGGTCGTCGGCCGCCACGTCGGTGGAGAGTACTTGCGAGAATCTGAACAGGCCGCGCATCTACCTGCCCTCGTCGTAACGGATGCGCGGGTTGAGCCAGGCGTAGAGCATGTCCACGATGAAATTAAGGACGATGATGATCACGCCGTAGAAGATCACTACGCCCATCACCAGCGTGTAATCGCGGTTCAGGGCACCCTGCACGAAATAGCTGCCGATGCCAGGAATGGAGTAGATCTGTTCCACGATGACCGAGCCCGTGATCAGCCCGGCCGTGGCCGGGCCCATGTAGGAGATCACCGGCAGCAGGGCCGGTTTCAGCGCGTGCCGGCCGATCACGATGCGCTTGGGCAGCCCCTTGGAGCGGGCCGTTCGGATGTAATTGCTGTGCAGGACCTCGATCATGCTGCCCCGCGTCAGCCTCGCGATGTAGGCAATCACGGGCAGAGCCAGCGTGATCACGGGCAGCACCATGCGCTGGATCGACCAGTCCCAGCCGCCGGCCGGCAGCCAGCCCGCGTTGACGGCCAGGAGCAGGATCAGGGCCGGTGCGATCACGAAGTTGGGGATCGACATGCCCAGCATGGCGAAGCCCATGGCCCCGTAATCCACCCAGGAGTTCTGCCGAAGGGCGGCGGTGATGCCGATCAGCGTGCCCAAAACAAACGCAAGCACCATGGCGAGCGCGCCGATGGTGAGCGAGACCGGGAAGCCGCGGGCGATCAATTCGTTGACCGTCCAGTCCTTGTATTGATAGCTGGGTCCGAAATCGAGCACCAGGATCTGGCCGAGGTATCGGAAATATTGCTGGATCAGTGGCTCATCGAGGTGGTACTTGGCATCCAGGTTGGCGCGGATTTCGGGGGGCAAGGGCTTCTCGGAATCGAATGGCCCGCCGGGCGCCACGCGGATGAGGAAAAACGCGATGGTGATCAGCATCAGCAGGGTGGGCACCAGCCCCATCAGGCGGCTGATGCCATGCCGGACGATGTCTTCCTGGATCATTCCCCGCCCTCGTCGGCCGGCTTTGCGCGCCCCGAAGACGCGCTGCGCGCCTTCAGGATGTACATACCGCGGCTGTAGTGATGGTCCATGACGTTGTCCTGCCAGCCTCTCACGCGGCTGTCAACCAGCCTGCGCGTGACGTAGGTATACACCAGCAGGATCGGATCATCCTCGATGATGATCCGCTCGGTCTCCTGCATCATGCGCTGTCGGCGGCCGGGAATCCTCTCGCTCGAGATCTCCTGTAACAGTGTATCCACCGTCGAATTGCTGTAGCCGTAATCGTTGAGGCCGTGGTCGCTGTGAAACAGCGACAAGAAGGTGTGCGGGTCGTTGTAGTCTCCGATCCAGCCGGCCCTGAACACCTGCGTGACGACCTGCTGATCGCGGTTTTGCAGGAACACCTTCCACTCCTCGTTGACCAGCGTGGCGATGGCGCCCAGCACCTGTTTCCACATCGAGGCAATGGCGAGCGCCACCTTCTTGTGGTTCTCGCTGGTGTTGTAGCGAATCTCGACGCGAAGGGGTTTTTCCGCCGAGTACCCGGCAAGGGCGTAGAGCCGCCGGGCCTCCGCTTCGCGCTCCTCTTGGGTCCAGCTCGCGTAGTCAGGAATCGCGGGCTCGTAATCGGTCACGCCTGGCGGCACCAGGTTGTAGGAGGGGAGTTCGCCAAATTGCGTGACTTTGTCGGTGAGTACGTCGCGATCGATGGCCAGCACCAAGGCGCGCCGCAGATCGGGGCTGTCGATGAATGGCTCGCGCAGCAGATTGAAGCCGAAGAAGTACGAGCCGAGCCAGGGCGAAACCACCAGCTCGTCGGGATAGTTCTCACGCAGCCACTTGAATTGGTTGTTGGGCACCTCGTAGGTCCAGTGCATCTCGCCTGCGCGGAAGGTCTTGAGCTCCGTCGACTGGTCCTCGATGGGCAGGTACCGCACGCGCTCAAGGATCACATCGTCAACGCCGTGGTAATTGGGGTTCTTGACGAGGCCGATGTGCGAGCGGATTGCCCATTCCTCCAGCATGTACGCGCCGTTCGAAACGAGGTTTCCAGGGCGGGAGAATCGACGGCCGTGCGCCTCCAGGCTGGCCCGGTGCACGGGATAAAGCGAGGGGTGAGCCAGCAGGTTGAGGAAATACGGCGTGGGGTCGGTCAGCGTGATCTGCAACGTGAAGCGGTCGAGGCTGGTGACGCCGAGGGCGTCGGTGGGCAGCTCGCCTGACAGCACCTCGCGCGCGCTGGCGATCGGATACAGCATATTGCCGTAATTCGAGGCCGTAACCGGGTCCGCGCTGCGGCGGATGCTGAAGACGAAATCCTCCGCGGTGAGGGCGTCCCCGTTCGACCAGGCACCATCCCGGCGCAGATAGAAAGTATAGGTCAGCCCATCCCCCGAGATGTTCCACCGCGAGGCCGCGCCCGGGATGATCCGGCCATCGGGTGCCTCGGTGGTCAGGCCCTCGAAGAGGTCTCGTAGGATATGGCCGGATGGGACCCCTTCGGCAAGGTGCGGGTCCAGGGTCTGCGGCTCCTCGCCGTTGCCCCGGATCAGCACCTGCTCATCGGCCAGCACGGAAGGGATCGGACGGCCGTCGAGCAGGACTTCCTCGACCGGCTGAGGCCGGCTGCTGCGGCCGCCCTCGGGTCCGTCCCCTTCGCCCCCGCAGGAGACCGCCATGACCAGGGCGCAGGCGAGTGCAGCCGCGGTCTGCGCTCGATGAAAGGTTTGCCGGCTGGGCCTCAAGGCTGCTCCAGTGCAAGATAACGCGAAAGGTGGACGTCCCTGGGGTTATCGACAAAGCCGCGGACGCCGGGTTTCACCAAGTGTCTCGACACATAATAGTAGAGCGGGATGGCTGGCATTTCCTGCAGCAACAGGGCCTCGGCGCGCTGCAAAAATTCGTATCGCTCCATGCCCGTCGGCGCCTCGGCCTCATCGAGGAGTTCGTCGTACGCCGGCTCCTTGAATGCGGTGAAATTCATCTCGCTGCCACCGCGAAAAAGATCGAGAAAGCTCGTGGGGTCTGCGTAATCGGCGATCCAGCCGCCGCGGAACACCTCGGTCACGGCACCCAGGCGGCGATTGTTGACGAAAACCTTCCACTCCTCGTTGATGAGTTCGGTTTCCACGCCGAGCACCTGATTCCACATCGCCGCCACGGCGACCGCCATGCGGCGGTGCACGCTCGAGGTGTTGTATCGCAACTGGAGCCGCAGCGGTCCCGCCGCGCCCGCCCCCGAGCTCGCGAAGAGCTCCCGCGCCAGGGCCTCCCGTTCTTGCTGCGAAAGCTCGGCCTCTTTCATCACGGCGGGCTCGTAAGCGCCCAGGCCCGGCGGCACCAGTCCAAAGGCGGGCTTTTCCCCGGCGCCGATGACGACGCGGGTCAGAATGTCACGGTCGATGGCGAGCGCCAGCGCGCGGCGAAGATCGGCCGAGTGGCCGAGCACGCGGTGCCGGAGGTTGATGTTGAGCCAGAAACTGCCGAGGTAGGGGGTGACCCGCAGATCATTCGGCAGATTCTCCTCGAGCCAGTCATGCCGTCCGGCCGGGATGGTTTCCGTGATGTGGAGCTCGCCCGCGCGGTAGCGCGAAAGCTCGGCGGATGCCTCCTCGATCGGGAAGTACTCGACGACGGGCATCGCGACCGAGTCCGCCGCATGGAAATGCGAGTTCTGCCGCAGCCGGATGATGGCGTTCGGCGTCCAGCTCGCTAGTTGATAAGCCCCGTTCACTTCGAGGCCGGCAACGTCACCTTCCCGGCCATGCAGGGGGAAGCTGACCGGGTGGGCCAAAACCTCGAGAAACCATGGCGTGGGGCGGACCAGGCGGATCTCCAGCAGGCGCTCGGACGTGGCGGCCACGCCGAGCGAATCGGGAGGCGCCGCGCCGGCGAGAACCTGCTCCGCGCTCTCGATGGGGCTGAGCAGGCCCGCCGTCACCGCCGCCTGGAACGGGTCCACCGCGCGCCGCAGGCCTCGAACAAAATCCGCCGCCAGCACGGGTTCGCCGTTGGACCAGCGCGCATCCGGCCGGATCTTGAAGCGATACAGGCGACCGCGGTCCAACACCTCCCAGGACTCCGCCGCGCCTGCTGCCAGCTCGCCGGCCGCGTCAAAGGTCACCAGGCCCTCGCGCAGGTCGCGCAACAGGTTGACGGCGGCCAGGCCCTGGGCCTGGTGGATGTGCAGCGAATCGGGTTCGGGCCCGAGCCCGCGACGGATGACCTCCTCCGCTGCCGCGGCTGGAAGCATTCCGAATGCGGCCACTGCAAAAAGCACCCCGCGCAGGGCGCCGCGCGCGTTGCGATTCGAGCGCCCGGCGCATGGCTGCCCGGGCATCCTGGATTGCGATCTGTGCGTGTGCATGCTGGTGCCTGATAGTACTATGCGCTCTCGTGAAAGTGTTTTGGCCAGGAATTTCTTAACGTCGATGTCACGAGCCCCCCGGGAAGACGATGCAGCAGCGCCTGTCGAGGGCGTCTCGGAACTGACTGCCTACCTGGCTTCCGGCATGCGCCCGGAATCGCAATGGCGGCTTGGCACCGAGCACGAGAAATTCGGCTTCACCAAGGACGATCTGCGCCCCCTGCCGTACGAAGGCGAACGCGGCATCCGCGCCGTCCTCGAGGGCCTGGCGGAGCGCTTCGACTGGGAGCCCGTGCTGGAAAACGAGCTGCCGATCGCGCTGCTCAACGACGAGGGTGCGTCCATCACCCTCGAGCCCGGCGGGCAGCTGGAGCTTTCCGGCGCATTGCTCGACAACCTCCACGAGACCTGCGAGGAGGTCAACACCCACCTCGACCAGGTGCGTGCCGTTTGCGACCCGTTGGAAATCGGATTTCTCGGCATGGGCTTTCAGCCCAAGTGGCCGCGGTCCGAGATGCCGTGGATGCCCAAGGAGCGTTACCGCATCATGGGCCGTTACATGGCCAAGGTCGGCACGCTCGGCCAGGACATGATGACCCGCACCTGCACCGTGCAGGTCAATCTCGATTTTGGCAGCGAGGCCGATATGGTGAAGAAATTCCGCGCCTCACTCGCCCTGCAGCCGGTTGCCACCGCGCTGTTCGCCGATTCGCCCTTCACCGAGGGCAAGCCCAACGGCTTTCTCAGCTTCCGCTCGCACGTGTGGGAGGACACCGACCCCGATCGTACCGGCATGCTGCCCTGGGTGTTCGACGGCGACATGGGCTTCGAGAAGTACACCCACTACCTGCTGGACGTGCCGATGTACTTCATCTACCGCAAAGGACGTTACATCGACGCCGCTGGGCAGTCCTTCCGCGATTTCCTTCAAGCCAGGTTGCCTGCACTGCCCGGCGAGAAGCCGACCATCAGGGACTGGGAGGATCACCTCACCACGGCGTTTCCCGAAGTGCGCCTGAAGCGTTTTCTGGAAATGCGCGGCGCCGACGGCGGTCCCTGGAACCGGCTCTGTGCCCTGCCGGCGTTCTGGGCGGGGCTGCTCTACCACGCGCCATCGCTGGACGCGGCTTGGAATCTTGCCAGGGACTGGACGATGGACGAGCGACTCAAACTTCGCCAGGACGCCCCGCGCCTCGGCCTCAAGGTGTCGATCCGCGGCCGCACGCTCCAGTCACTCGCGCTCGAGTTGCTGGACCTGGCGCGGGCGGGGCTTGCCGCACGCCGCCGACTCAACGCCTCCGGCGACAACGAGAGCGGATTCCTTTCGCCCCTTCAGGAAATCGCGGAAAGCGGCGAGACGCCCGCGGAGTCGAAGCTGGAGCAATTCAAGACCGACTGGCAGGGTAGCGTGGACCCGATCTTCACCGAATGCATTTACTAGCCGCGGCGAGGCGCCGCTTGTCCGGGACGCGCTTTTCCAAGGCGAGATGCAAGTCGGGCAGGATGCCCGATCTTGCTCATCCTAGAAAGGAAGGTCGAGGTGGGGATCGATCTCCCGCATTCGGCCGGCGAAGGCCCGCTTGATCCGGTTGAGCGCGTCTTCGGTATCGGCCTCGAAGCGCAGGATCAAGACGGGGGTGGTGTTGGAAGCACGGCACAGGCCCCAGCCGTCGTGGAAATCCGCTCTCAACCCGTCGATGGTGCTCAACTTCGCCTTCGGGAACTGTGCTTCCTGCTTGAATTTCTCGATGAAGGCGTGGTTCTCGCCTTCCTCCATCTCGACCTTGATCTCGGGGGTGCTGACGCCCGTCGGCAGGGCCTTGAGGATCTCGGTCGGGGTCTGTTCCGACCGGGCGAGTATCTCCAGCAGCCGCGCCGCGCCATAGATGCCGTCGTCGACGCCGTACCAGCGCTCCTCGAAGAAGAAGTGGCCGCTCATTTCGCCGGCAAACGGCGAGCCGAGTTCCTTCATCTTGGCCTTGATCAGCGAGTGACCGGTCTTGTACATCACGGGTTTGCCGCCGGCATCCTTGATGGCCTTGCCGAGCTTGTTGCTGGATTTCACGTCGTAGATGATTGTCGCGCCGGGCACGCGCTCGAGCACATCCAGCGCCAACAGGATCATGACCCGGTCAGGGAAGATGATTTCGCCTTCGGCGGTCACGACCCCGAGCCGGTCGGCGTCACCGTCGAGGGCGAGGCCGAGATCCGCGCCCATGAGTTTCACCGAGTCGATCAGTTCCTCCAGGTTTGCGGGCTCGCTGGGGTCCGGGTGGTGGTTGGGGAAAGTGCCGTCGACCTCGTCGAAGAGCGGAAGTACTTCGGCGCCGACGGCGCGCAGGGCGTCGGCCGCGCACACGCCGCCCACGCCGTTGCCGCAGTCGATGACCACCCTGAGCGGCTTGTCCAGCTTGATGTCGCTGGCGATGCGCTCGCAGTAGTCCTGGACAACGTCCAACTCGGTAACTTCCCCGCGCCCGACATGGACATCGCCATGAGTGATGCGCCGGTAGAGGTCCTTGATCTGATCACCATAGAGCGTTTCCCCGCCGATCATGATCTTGAAGCCGTTGTAGTCCGGCGGGTTGTGGCTGCCCGTGAGCATCACGCCGCTGCCCGCCCCCTTCTCGAAGGTCGCGTAGTAGAGCACACCCGTCGGCACAGTCCCGATGTTGATCACATCGCAGCCGGTCGACTTGAGGCCGTCGATCAGTCCCTCGAGAAGCTGCGGCCCCGAAAGCCTGCCGTCGCGCGCCACCACGACGGGTGCGGCGTCCTTCTCGAGCGCTTCGCTGCCGACCGCCTGACCGATCTGGTAGGCGATGTCGATATCCAATGACTTGCCGATCTGGCCGCGGATGTCATAAGCCCGGAAAATCGATTCCTTCAGCTCCACGGAGGGAATGTCGATGCCTTTTTTCCATCGCTCCGCGATGTCATAGCGCAATTGCAGCGGCGGCGGCTCGGACGGTTCGCGTTCCTTTTTCCGGGCCGCGGGCGCGGATTGCTTTTCCGCCAGGGACGTCTCCTTCCCCTTGTTGGCGATGGCCCGTGCGGCCGTTTCCTTTTCCCTCCTGCGCTCGGCTGCCTCGGCTTGGCGGGCCTCCGCTTCCTTGCGCTCGACTGCCTTTCGCTCGGCGGCGGCCATCCAGCGCTTGTTCTTCTCGTGCAAGAATTTCGTGGCGCCCATCATGAGCAGGCCCGCGATCACGACGGCGAAAAAGCGGCCCCAGGGCAATAGCTCATTGGCCTGGTGGAGGGGCATCTCGACGCGAAACATGGTGCCGGGCACCAGCACGCGATCCGGCTGCGAGGGCGCGAACTCGGCGCTGCCGGCCTCCTTCAGCGGTTTCTCGGACTGCCGACCGTAGTCCTGGCGAAGCGCGATGTAGGACTCGGAGCCGACTTCGGGATTGAAAGCCCCCAACACACGGGCCGGGTCCGCGGTGAACGACAGGAAGCCTTTGACCTCCTCGCCTTCGCGCACCCTGATCAGCTGGACCAGCTGCGGCGGTTCCAGCGAATTGTGGATCTGCAGGGGCGCCGCCGCGCCCTGCGAAGCGATGTACATCATCGAGACCAGGGCGAATCCGTTGGGGCCCATTTTCTCGGGCCTTTGCTCGTGCACCGTGCCGGGGTGCAGGGTGACGCCACCGATACCTCCGATCCGGTTTTCCAGCCAGGATTGAAGCGCCGGCAGGTTTTCGGGTTCGTCGATAGCGGCACGGGCCAGCTGCTGGAGCTCGGCGTTGTCCTGCAGGCCCATAAATGGGGCGACGGCCTGGTTCAACTGCTCGACCACCTGCCGTCCGGTGCTCGAAGCCTCCGACGTCGCCCACCCGCTCCAGGTATCCCAGGCCTTGATCAGGACGGCAACCACGATCAGCAGGGCGCCCACCGCGCCGAGGGCGAAAATCAACCGCGGGTCGGCGGATGGCTTGTCGGCCGATTCCAGCAGGTCGGAGAAGACCTTTTTGATGTCAAACCTGCCGTCGACCTTGGATTTTTCCCTGATATCGAGCTTTTCGAATGCCATGTTCTTCCCTGCTTCAATCGTGGCCGGTGTGTCCGAAGCCCCCTGCACCGCGCTTCGATGTGTCGAATTCGCTGACCACCTCCCAACGGGCCTGCACCACGGGCACGAACACGAGTTGCGCGATCCGCGCCCCGGGCGCGATCTCGAACGCCGTCGCGGAACGGTTCCAGCATGATACGTAAACCTGGCCCTGGTAGTCGCTGTCGATCAGGCCCACCAGGTTTCCCAGCACGATTCCGCTTTTGTGGCCCAGCCCCGAGCGCGGCAGGATTACCGCAGCCATGGCAGGGTCCGCCACGTGCATGGCAAAGCCTGTCGGGATCAACCGCGTTTCGCCCGGCGCGATGGTCAGCGGCTCGTCCAGGCAGGCGCGGAGGTCCATTCCGGCGGAGCCGTCAGTGGCGTAGTCCGGCAAGGGGATTTCAGTACCCAGACGCGGGTCGAGTGCCTTGATCTGGATGGTCTTCAATGCTGCCGCTCCCCTCGAGTTGTTTGGCGATTTCCCTGATGATTTCGGCTGCCAGCCTCTGCTTGCTCCCGGAGCCGAGACGCCGCTCACCGTCCGGGGCGACGCCCGCGCCCGACCGGTCACGAACGAACAGGAGGATTTCGTTGTCATCGCCGGCGAATCCGCTCCCTGGCTGGCCGACCCGATTCTCCGCAATCATACCAAGCCCCTTGCGCAAAAGCTTGTCGCGGGCGTATTCGGCGACCTTGTCTGTCTCGGCGGCGAAGCCGACCGTGTACGGGCCTGCCTCCAGCGCTGCAACTTCAGCGACGATGTCCGGAGTCGCCACCAGATCGATCCGCTGCCTGGGCAGGCCCTTTTTCATTTTGCTGTCGGCCGGGCGTGCCGGCGTGTAATCCGCGACCGCCGCGACGCCGATGAAGACGTCGGCGTCGGAGACGCGTTCGAAAACGGCCTTGTGCATCTGCGCCGCGCTGCGCACGTCAACCCGTTCCACACCGGCAGGCGTTGGCAAGTCGCAGGGACCTGCGACCAGCGTCACGCGTGCGCCGGCGATACGGGCCGCGCGGGCCACGGCGAAGCCCATCTTGCCCGATGAGCGGTTGCCGATGAAGCGCACCGGGTCAATGTCCTCGAAGGTCGGCCCCGCCGTAATCAGCACGTGACGTCCGGCCAACAGCGCCGGTTGCCCGTCCGAAAGCGCCGCGAGAATATCCGCCGGCTCGAGCATGCGACCGGGGCCGACGTCGCCGCAGGCCTGCTCGCCCGTGGCGGGCCCGAGCAGCGACACACCGCGCCGGGTCAATATTTCCGCGTTCTCCTGGGTGGCCGGGTTCGACCACATCTGCTGGTTCATCGCTGGTGCCACCATCACCGGTGCGTCGCTCGCCAGGCAGATCGTGCTCAGGAGGTCGGGCGCAAGCCCGTGGGCGAGGCGCGCCATGAAGTCGGCGGTGGCCGGTGCCACGACGATTTGGTCAGCCCAGCGCGCCAGTTCGATGTGACCCATGCCGGCCTCCGCTTCTTCATCCAACAGCTCGGTGAGCACACGATGGCCCGAAACGGCCTGAAAGGTCAGCGGCGTCACAAAGGCCTGCGCGCCGTGGGTCATGACCACGCGCACGTCGGCGCCGGCCTCCCTCAGCCGCCGCACGAGGTCAGCCGATTTGTAAGCGGCGATTCCTCCGGTCACGCCGAGCAGGATGCGTTGGCCGGCTATCGATGCCTGCCTTGGCCGGACTTCATTGCTCATGCCGTCGCCTCGATCAATTCTCGCGGGTTTAGCTTACATGCTGTATGGGCGATTTGCCGTATTTAAATGGGCGTTCAGAGGGCACCATGCCCGGCAATGATGGGGCAAAAAACGATCTCAGGGCATGCGGACCGGCCGCGTGAAAAGCTGGCCCGCCGGGGCGTGAGCGTGCTGTCGGATGCCGAACTGCTGGCCGTCCTGCTCGGCACCGGCGGGCGCGGGGTGCCGGTCCTGAGCCTCGCGAGCGGTCTGCTGGATCGGCTCGGCGGGCTCAGAGGGCTTTTTCAGGCCGGATGGAACACGCTCATCGGCCAGCCGGGGCTTGGACCCGCCAAGTCGGCCCAGGTGATGGCCGTGATCGAGCTCGCGCGCCGCCACCTCTTTGAGACCGTCAAGCGCAGCCCGCCGCTGGAGAGTCCCGGCGACACGAGGCGTTACCTGCAGTGCGTGTTGCGGGACAGGCCCCACGAGGTGTTCGCCTGCCTGTTCCTGGACTCGCGCCATCGCGTCATTGCCTTCGAAGAACTGTTCCAGGGCACCATCGACGGCGCCACGGTCTATCCGCGGGTCGTGGCCGAACGGGCGTTGCGGCTGGGCGCCGCCGCCTTGATCGCCGCCCACAACCATCCTTCGGGCGTGTGCGAGCCCAGCATGGCGGACCAGGCGATCACCCGCCGTCTCAAGGATGCGCTCGACCTGCTGGACATCCGCCTGCTCGATCATTTCGTGGTGGGTGACGGACACCCGGTTTCCATGGCGGCGCGCGGCTTGATGTAAGGTCGGATTGAACGGTAGCAGCGGCCCTCGCCGCGAAGGCGCTGCTCCTGCATCCCTTTACTCTCGCCCTGCGTTAGGGTATAAAGTGCGGCTGCTTTTTCAACGGATTACCGGGTACAGTCCCATGTCACGAGTATGTCAGGTCACCGGCAAGCGTCCGCTCTCCGGCCATAGCGTGTCTCACTCGAATGTGCGAACCAAGCGGCGTTTTCTGCCCAATCTGCACAGCCACCGCTTCTGGGTGGACAGCGAGAACCGCTGGGTGAAGCTGCGCGTTTCGACCAAGGGTCTGCGCATCATTGACAAGAAGGGCATCGACGCGGTGCTGGCAGACCTGCGCGCACGCGGCGAGCGTATCTAAGGAGCGACAGTCATGGCGAAGAGCGCAAGAGACAAGATCCGTCTGATTTCCTCGGCGGGAACCGGGCATTTCTACACCACCGACAAGAACAAGAAGAACACACCCGATAAGCTCGAGATGAAGAAGTACGACCCGGTTGTCCGCAAGCACGTGGTCTACAAGGAAGGCAAGATCAAATAAATGAGCAAGATGGGCCGTCCTGGCCCACTTGTGTCGTCATCCCGGAAATCGCGAAGCGATTGTCCGGGACCCACCGGTTTAGCGAGACAGTGGGTCCCGGACAGCGCCTTTGGCGCTTCCGGGATGACGTTCTTTTCAAAGGCTCGCGCGCTTCGCGCGTTGGCACGTCGCTGTGCCAATGTCCTCGCGGCGCCGCAATGAGCTTGTAGGAGCGGCGCCCTCGCCGCGATCGCGAATGCCCGAGCTTCCCGAGGTTGAAACCACCCTACGCGGCATAACCCCCGCGCTGCTCAATCAGCGCATCGCGGCCATCACGGTCCGCAACCCGGCACTTCGAATCCCTGTCGGCGAGAGCGTCCGCAAAGCCTGCGGCCGCTCCATCGCCCGGCTCCACCGCCGGGCCAAGTATCTCCTGATCGACACACCCCCCGCCGATAACCCATCCCGCGAAGACGACGGCGGCCTGATGATCCACCTCGGGATGTCGGGCTCGCTGCGAATCTGCGCACCGGACAGCCCACTGCGTAGGCACGATCACGTCGAGCTGTCGCTCCAGAACGGCGTCTGCCTTCGCTTCAACGACCCGCGGCGTTTCGGCATCTTCACCTGGTGGGACGCGCCGTCTGAGACTCACCCGCTACTCAGGGAGCTGGGCCCGGAGCCGCTGGGTAAGGCGTTCAACGGCCCCTACCTCCACCGGCGTGCCCGCGGCCTGCGCGTGGCGGTCAAGAATTTCCTGATGGACTCTCGCGTCGTCGTGGGCGTCGGCAATATCTACGCCTCCGAGGCCCTCCACCTCGCCGGCATTCATCCCGTCCGCGCGGCCGGGCGGGTTTCCCTGGCGCGCTACGAGACGCTCGTCGCGGCCACCCGCGAAGTACTGCAGGAGGCGATCCGGCAGGGAGGAACCACATTGCGGGACTTTACTGCCCCAGACAGCCAGCCGGGATATTTCGCCCAGGAACTGCGGGTTTACGAACGCGCGGGCGAGCCCTGTTTGCGATGTGGGGCGCAGGTACGAAAGCGCGTGATCGGGCAGCGGTCGACGTATTTCTGCGTGAATTGCCAGCGTTGAATCGCGGCGAGGCCGCGACCGGAAGAAGGATCCCCTCACCCGTCGTCGATTTGCTCGTCCAGCTCCTCGCGCTTTTCCTGCAGCGCATTTTCATAATCTTCGCTGAACTGCTGGGCCTTGTTGTAGGGCGCGAGTTGGGAGCCAACGATGGTTTCTTCGGGATCCGGCGGGGTCTCCCGCTGCGATTGCTGCAATCCCTGCATGCGGCTGACTGCGGTTAGAAGCAGCGCCACGATGAGCAAGGCGAGCAGGAGCCGAATCATGATCTCATTCTAGCAAATCGTCCTGCCGGTGCGGTTCATCGTCACGCCGCTGCAGCGCCGGGTCGATCAGCCGCACGCGTTTGCCACCGTGGAAGACGTCCTTGAATTCCTTGCGGCTCACCGAGACGTAGCGCTCGTTGCCGCCGATCTCCACCTGGGCGCCCTCCCGCACGGCGTAGCCCTGCTCATCGACCCGCACGACCATGGTGGCTTTCCTGCCGGTATGGCAGATGGTCTTGAGTTCACGCAGTTCGTCCGCCCATGCCAGCAGATGCCGGCTCCCGGGGAACAGCTCGCCGCGGAAATCGGTGCGCAGGCCGAAGCAGAGCACCGGAATCTCCAGCCGGTCGACGACCTCGGTCAGCTCGAAGACCTGCTCGCGGGTGAGGAATTGCGCTTCATCGACCAGCACGCAGTGAACGTTTTCGCTATCGAGCCGGTCGTGGACGAGGTGGAACAGGTCGCTTTTCGCCGTGAAGGTGAGGGCGTTGGCCTCGATGCCGATGCGCGAGCGGATCACGCCCATCGCGTGCCGGTCGTCGACCGTGGGTGTGAACAGCAGCGGATTCATGCCGCGCTCGCGATAGTTGTGCGCGGACTGCAACAGCGCCGTCGTCTTGCCCGCGTTCATGGTGGAGTAATAGAAATAAAGCTTGGCCATATCTCGATTATTGCTCAAGGAACCGGTGGATCAGGTCCAGCACTTGCTCGCGCTGGCTGAGGGCAATAATAATCAGCAGGTCGCCGGGGCGGGACGCCTCGAGCGCCGCTTCGACCGCGGCCGGGGGCGCAGGATACTCGCTGACCGCCCTTTCATCGATGCCCGCGTCCATCGCCGCACTGCGTATCAGCCCGGGGACTTCGCCCGCCTCACGACCCCGCTCGTAGCCCGGCATGTCGCAGACGATCAGCCGGTCCGGCTTCATGCTGCAGGCAGCGAATGTGAGGGCGCGGATGTCGGAATCGGAGCGGTCGCCCGCCTGGCCCATCAGCAACACCCGGCGCTCGGCCTCCACTGCGCCCACCATGCCGGTCAGCGCCTTCATGCCGTGCACGTTGTGGGCGAAATCAACGAGGATACGCACGCCGCCGTGTTCGAACCAGTTGGCGCGCCCCGGGTTGTCGTGCTCGTCCCCGCGAAAGCCCTGCATGCCTCGCCGCAGCGCCTCGTCCTCGATGCCGAGCACGCGGCAGAGGGCGACGGCACCGAGTGCGTTGCTGATATTGTGCCTGGCCGTGCCGTTCAGCGTCGCCGGGATGTCGCCGGTCTTCACAATTCGACGGGCATTGCCGGCCTGTCGAATTTCCAGCCAGCCCTGATTGACGCAAACGGCTCGCCCCCCGGCCGCCAGGTGCCGCGCAATCACGGGATTTTCCGGGTCGAGCCCGAACCAGACAAAGCGTTCGGATGCGTTGCGGGTGAAGTCGTTCTCCAGTTTGCCTGCCTGGGCCACTGAAAGCGCATCGTCGGCGTTCAGGATCAATGGCGCGGTGCCCTTCAGAGCCTTGCGCACGATGAACTTCGCCTCGGCGAGCTCCGAGACGGTGTTGATGCCGTATTCGCCCAGGTGATCCGCGGCGATGTTGGTAATCAGCGCGGCCGCCGCGCGCTCCACGCCGAGCCCCCGCCGCAGCAGTCCCCCGCGGGCGACTTCCAGCACCGCGATCTCGGTTTCGGGATGTCGCATCAGCGTTCGGGCACCGCCAGGACCCGAGTAGTCCCCGGTGTCCAGGATCACATCGCCGACCCGGATCCAGTCGGTGGAGGTGAGGCCCGCACTGAGGCCAGCCGCGCGGAGTATGGAAGCCGCCATGCGCACGGTGGTGGACTTGCCGTTGGTGCCCGTGACCAGGCCAAGGGGCACGCTGCGTACTGCGCCCCAGTCAACCGTATCCGGCGAGGGAACTTCCTTCCACGGCCAAACAACCGCGCTTGGGCCATAGCCAATCGAGACTTTGTCTTCATCCCACATGAATGGCACCCCGCGCTCGGCGGCGGCCGACTGCATGGCCAGCACCGGCGAACAGGCCTCATCCTCGAACAGGCCCCGCAGGCGCTGGCCTTCCGCTTCGAAATCCACCGGTGGACCCTCGTCGAGGTCCGCAAGCGCCTGTTTGAGCGCGACCTCGTTGAGCTCGCACATGGAATAGAGCGCATCGATGGGCGCGCTGATCAGCAGGCTCATGCCGCCGTCGAAGACGCGCCGGTTGAGCCGCTCGCCGCCGTGGCCGACTGCATCCAGCAGGCTCATTGCGGCCGCCGACCAGGGCCCGATCAGCGTTTGCGCGTCCGCGTCCTGAGCCAGGTCGACGTCGACCACATCCACATCGACAATTGCCGACGGCCGGTCCCAGTAAAGGTTGGCGCCCGTGAGGCGGCGGCTGTCATTGAGGGTATAGCTGGCCATCGATTACCCGCGCTGACGCCTTTCCTCAGTCGCCCTCTTCATCGTGGCGGGCCGCGATTCGCACGCCGCGTTCGTCGGCGATCAGTTCGGCACCGGGGTCCAGCTTGAAGGCTTCGGGATCTTCCTCGACGAAGCTATGGACGGGCCGCGCGGATCCCACCGATTCCCTTTCCACCCCTTCCGGCTCGAAGTGAATGATTTGCTTCCAGCAGCGGGTGATGTTGTCGCCGAAGATCATCACCAGGTCGCCCTCCTGCGCCTGGCGCAGGGCGCGCTCCACCGCCTCGCGCTCATCCGCCACGACCTCGATGCTGGCTGCATCGATGCCGCGCTCTTTCAGCCGGGCCTGCAACAAGCGCGGCACCTCCTCCGGCCCGCGCCCACGCACGTCGTCGTCGGCCTTGCAGATGAACTGGTCGAAGTGCGGCGCGGTCTCGTCGGCGATGGCGAGGATGTCCGCATCGCGGCGGTCACCCGGCGCGCCGAGCACGCAGATCTTCCGTCCCGAAACGTCCAGGCGCTCGACCAGCTGGCACACGGCCTTCATCGCGGCGGCGTTGTGGCCATAGTCGAGTATCACGCGGAAGGGGTGCTCGTCGTAGACGTTCATCCGTCCCGGGGCCTGGAAGAAGGTGGTGTTGAAGGTGCGCAGGCCGTGGCGAATGTCGTCCAGCGACTTACCCAGCGCCTGCGCCAACGCCGCCGCGAACATGGCGTTCTGGACGTTGTGGGTGGCCCGGCCTTCCAGGGTCGCCGGGATCAGGTAGGTCCACAGCACCGGGAAGTGCGCGCCCTTGTCGTAGAGCGTGATCATGTCGCCGTTGATGCCCTGCTCCAGCACCAGGGCACGCCCGCCCGAGCGCACGTGCTGGCGCACCAGGACGTGGGCCGGGTTCATGGTGACGTAACACAGGTGCTGCGCCTCGCTGTAATCGGCCATGCGCAGGCAAAGCTCGTCGTCGGCGTTGAGCACGGCAGTGTCCTGGGCGATCTCGATCGGGATGCGCTTGAGCTCGGCGAGCTGCTCCAGGGTGTCGATGCCCTTGAGGCCCAGGTGGTCGGCCTGCACGTTGAGGCAGGCGGCGACGTGGCACTTGCGGTAACCCATGCCGGAGCGCAACAGCCCGCCGCGGGCGGTTTCCATCACGGCCACATCCACGCTGGAATCCCGAAGCACGATCCTGGCGGAAGCGGGTCCGGTCATGTCGCCCTTCACCGAAAGCTTGCCGTCGATATAGACGCCGTCGGTTGAGGTCATCCCCACCACCTGGCCCGCGGTTTTCAGAATATGCGCCAGCATGCGCGAGGTGGTGGTCTTGCCGTTGGTGCCGGTGATGCTGGCGATCGGGATGCGGCTCGGCGTGCCGGGCGGGAACAGCATGTCCATCACCTTGCCGGCAACGTCCCGCGGCTCACCCTCGGAGGGGGCGACGTGCATGCGAAAGCCGGGCGCTGCGTTGACCTCGACGATGGCACCGCCGACCTTCTTGTAAGAGCGCGTGATGTCGGAGGTGAGGAAATCGACGCCGCCGACGTCCAGGCCGACGCTGCGAATCGCGCGCTCGGCCATCTCCTTGTTGTCCGGGTGGGCGACGTCCGTCATGTCGATGGCCGTGCCGCCGGTCGAGAGGTTGGCCGTCGAGCGCAGAAAGAACACCTCGCCGGCTTTCAGCACCGTGTCCTTGCCGTAGCCGGCTGTCGCCATCAGGCGCGACGCCTGATGGTCGAGCTCGAGCCGCGTCAGGACCTTCTCGTGGCCGATGCCCCGGCGCGGGTCGTGGTTGACCTCCTCAATGAGCTGCTCGATGGTCTGCCTGCCGTCGCCCACCACATGGCCCGGCACGCGCTTGGCGACGGCGACGAGCTCGCCATTGACGACCAGCATGCGGTGGTCGAAGCCCTCAATGTAGCTTTCGACCAGCACGCTGCGCCCGCGCGCGTTCTCCAGTGCCTTCTCATAGGCCACGGTGACCTGCTCGTCGGTGGTGAGATCGATCGAAACGCCACGCCCGTGATTGGCGTCCAGCGGCTTGACCACCACCGGGTAGCCAATGAGCTGTGCCGCGTGAACGGCTTCCTTCGGGCCGTAAACCACCCGCTGCACGGGCACGGGCAGGCCCAGATCCTTCAGCAGGTTGTGGGTGTCCTCTTTATCGCAGGAGATCTCCACCGCGATGTGCGGGGTCTTGCTGGTGATGGTCGCCTGGATGCGTTGCTGGTACTTGCCTTGGCCGAACTGCACCAGCGAGTACTCGTTGAGCCGTTGCCAGGGGATGTCGCGCTCCTCGGCAGCGCGGACCAGCGAGGCCGTGCTCGGCCCCAGCTCCTTGCGTTGCGCAAAGCGGATGAATTCGTCGCGCTGGTTATTGAAGTCGAAATCCGGCTCGATCTCGTCGGCCAGCTGCTTTCGCAATTCCTCCGGAATGAGGTGCAGCAGCAACTGGTGGGCGATACGCGCGGCCTCGAGGCCGACGTCGCGCTGCTTGTACTCGAAGACCATGTTGTACTGGCCGACGTTGTCTTCCAGCGGCAGAACCCCGCGCGTGCGACCGAAAGAGACGTTGGAGCCCGCCAGGTTCTGCAGCTCGATCGTCGCATGCTCCCAGGTGTGCGCCATCCAGGTGCCCTCGTCCTCGTGCAGGCGGCGAATGAAGCCGCCCGGCTCGCCGTAGGAACAGCCGTGCCGTTCGAGCCCGGGGAGGGCGTCCACCAAGCCGTCGATGAAGGCATCGCCGAGCCGGGCTGACGGCCAGTCTTCCAGCACGCCGATATCCACCTGATGGCGAATGACCGGGAAATGGGCGTAGAGGCTGGGCCCGACGTAAACGTTGGTGGACAGGATCTTCATCGCGAACGGTCCTTTGCTTCAGCCGCCGTGCCGGCTTCGCGCGTTTCGATATTGAAATGCGCGCCGGCGGCGAGTACGTGCAGCTTCAGCCCAATCATGGAGACAGCCTCGGCTTTCCTGACATAGCTCATCGAGGAGTGCCGCAGTTCGGACGGGTCGATGACCGTCACGGTGCCGCGGCCGACGATCTCCGTGTCGCCGTCGGGCCCGATGAAGGCCGCGGTGTTCTCATCGATTCCTATGCCGCAGACGAAGGGGTTGAAGGAAAGGGCCGCCAGCAGCCGGCCCATCCGCCCTCTCTGGCTGAAATGCTGGTCGATGATGATGCGGTTGGTGAGCCCCAGCCCCGGCGCCAGCTCCACGCCACTTTCGCGCGGCGATGGCCCACCGCGCCCGCCTGCGATCATATGCTCGGTCATGATGGCCGCGCCGGCGGAGGTGCCGGCCAGCGGAATGCCGTGGGCGTTCATGCGGCGAAGCTCGCGCGCCACCGGCGTGCCTCCGAGAATGGTCGACAGCCTGAGCTGGTTGCCGCCCGTGATGAAAATCCCCGTGGTGCGCTTGAGCACGTCCAGGATCTCCTCGCCGAAGCAGTCCTCGCGCCGCTCGACCGGGATACAGCGTGATTTCGCGCCCAGTTCCTCGAACAGCTTCATGTAGGAAGGCCCGGTCTCGCCCAGCCTGGAGGCCGTCGGAATGACCAGGATGCGCGCGTTTTGCCCGCCGCTGAGGGCAACGAATTTCTCCAGGATATGACGGTCCTTCCTGCGCTTGCCCTCGGCGCCGCCGATCGGGATCAGGTATCCGCGTTTGTTTTTGGTCTTGGGTGCGGCGGGCATAGAGTCTTCGGTGATGGTTCCGGTTGCGGGAAAAGCGGATTAGTGTACCGGCTATCGGGCCGCGGTTGAATTGGCCGGGTGCCAATGGTCGCGGCGAGGCGCCGCTCCTACAAGGATTAGGTGGCGCTGCATTGAGCTTGTAGGAGCGGGGCTCTCGCCGCGATCGGGAAGGCCTGAGCGCCGCAAAGACCTTGTAGGAGCGGCGCCCTCGCCGCGATTGTCGTATACTCGCCGGCCTCATTGGAAGGCATACAAGCACCGCATGAGTTTCCACCAGGTCCCGGTCGCCACCGACGTTCCGAACGACATCAACGTTATCATCGAGATCCCGATGAACAGACCGGCCCTCAAGTACGAAGTCGACAAGAAGTCCGGGACCCTGTACGTGGACCGCAACCTGGAGCGCGGCAAGTGGGTGAAAGTCGAAGGCTGGGAGGGCGCTGAATCCGCGCGCCGGGAGATTGTCGAGGGCGTTGAACGTTTCCAAAACGAAGCCTAGCTGGCATGGTCGCCATCCTCACCTACCATTCCCAGAACATTCGGGGTGACCGGCCCGCCGATAACGATCACGTCGCGCTGGCTGCGGACCTCGCGGCACTTCATGAGACGAGCAAACGCGTGATCACCCTCGATGCGCTGATGGACTGGCTGGAAGGAAAGTCCGCTGATGAAACGGTAGCCGATGCTGTGGCGCTCACCTTCGATGACGGCTGTGATCTTGACGTGCGCGACATCGAATACCCCGGCCTTGGGCTGCAGCGCAGCTTTCTCGGAATCATGGAAGATTTCATCGGGCGACTTCCGAGCGAGGGACGCCCCAGGCTGCACGTAAGCTCGTTCGTGATCGCCAGCCGCGAGGCGCGGCGTCAGATCGATGCCGCCTCGCTGTTCGGCCGGGGCTGGATGAATGACGACTGGTGGCGAGCGGCCGATGCCGGAGGTTTGTTTTCGGTAGAGAATCACGGCTGGGACCACAACCACCCGGCTCTCGAGGGGGACGCGCGTGGCAACTTCCATACCGTCGATAGCCATGAGCAATGCATCGAGCAAGTGGTGCACGCCGCCGAAGCCATCGAGGAGATGATAGGACGCCGGCCGAAGTATTTCGCCTACCCCTTTGGCGAGTCGAGTGCCTATATCCGGGAGGTGTTCTTCCCCGAATTTCCCGACCTGCACGGTTGCCGCGCCGCCCTGGGCACGGATCCCGGGCCCGTCACCCGAACGGCCAACCGCTGGAACCTGCCGCGGTACGTCTGCGGGCGCGACTGGGCCTCTCCGCAGGAATTGGTTTCTCTTTTAGGCTGATCTGCGCACTTGCGACAGCCGCTCGTTCATTACGCCAAGCAAGGAAGTCATATCGCATGATCAAGCTCAAGCCGCTGCCCGAAGAGGGCTTGACCCTGGCAAACAGCGTGGACGTGTTCCACGACTGGCTGGGGTTTAGCAACGATAACGGCCTGGAGCAGCCCGAGTTTCTGCTGCCTGCCCTGGAGCGTCCCATCGAGCTGACCGAGTTCTCTTTTCTTTCGCGCAGCGCGACGATGGGCGCCGATGCCGTCAGGGAGCAGATCCGGCGGCTGGAGCCCTGGGAGTACACGCTCAACCTCAATGGAGTCTCCACCCGCGAGCTGGACGACTTAACCCGGCCGGAATGGCGCTTTCACCGTTATCGCGTCGACCTGATCAACAAGTCCCTGGTCCGAATGTTTGGCGAGCGGTTTTCAGATTTCGACATCCTCGACATCGCCTGCCACTGCGGGCTTTTCAGCCTCGACCTCGCCACCCGCGGTGCCCACCGGGTGCACGGCATCGATTTGAGGCAGGAAAACATCCAACAGGCGCGCTTTCTTCAGCAACTTTACGGCGTCGAGAACTGCGATTTCCTGGTGGGCGACGCGGAGCACCTGCCCGATCGGGACTACGACATCATCCTCAACCTCGGCCTGCTCTACCACGTCACCTTTCCAATGCAGCTTCTGCAGCGCTGCTACGACCATTGCCGGGTGTGCTGCGTAGTCGATACCAACGTCTACAATTCGCCGTTCGCCGGTTACTACCTTGTGACCGGAAAGGACATCAGCTCCAGCTGCGAAGGCAAGTCGCACGCGGAATTCCTGCCGACCTACCGCGGGCTTGTCCTGGCCATGAAAGCGGTCGGCTTCGAGCATATTTATGAACTGATGGGCAGCGACCAAACTGAGCAAGACATCCAAAGTTTTTCCACGTTTAATCGGCGGGTGTTGATCGGCTTCAAGCAGCTCCCTGAAAATTTCGAACAGGAGATTGTGAAATGAATTACCACCTCTTCGTGCTCATCGCATGTCTGCTGGCCACGCCCGTTCTGGCACAGGACGAAAAGCAGGAATCCCCGCCGGGCGAAGCCCCGAAGGCTGAATCCTCCACCACCCGCCACTCGCTGCGCATCGACGGTGAGGGCATCGAGTATTCTGCTACCGCCGGCTGGCTGATCATGGAAAACGACAAGGGCGATCCGATCGCCCGCTTCGGCTACACCGCCTACACGCGTGAGGGGATCGATCCGGCCCGTCGCCCGATCATGTTCGCCTTCAACGGCGGCCCGGGCTCGTCGTCGATCTGGCTGCATATGGGCATTCTCGGGCCTCAGCGCGTGGTCGTCACCGACGAGGGTTTCACCGCGCCACCGCCCTCGCAGCGCGTTCCCAACGAGTACAGCATCATCGACGTCACCGACCTCGTGATGATCGACCCGGTGGGCACCGGGTACAGCAAGCCGCTCGGTGAGGCCGAGGGCAAGCAATTCTGGGGCGTCGACCAGGACATCGAATCGGTCGCCGCTTTCATCAAGAAATACGTCACGGAAAACCGCCGCTGGGCCTCGCCCAAATACATCCTCGGCGAGAGCTACGGTGGCATCCGCTCGGCGGGACTCGTCTGGCACCTGCAGAGCGAGCACGGCATGAACTTCAACGGCGTCATTATCGTCTCGCCCTTCCTCAACATGGGCTCGGGCGTCGACGGCGCCGACATCGACCTGCCCCACGTGCTGTACCTTTCAACCCTCGCGGCGACTGCTTGGTACCACGGCGCGCTCGCCGACAAGCCCGGGGACCTGGCCGCATTCGTGGATGAAGTCGACCGTTTCGCCTACGACGAATACGCCCCGGCGCTGATGAAAGGCTATACGATTTCCGATTCGGAGAAGCGGGCCGTGGCCGAGAAACTGGCGGCCTACACAGGAACGGGCGCCGACTACTGGATCAAGGCCGACCTGCGCGTGAGCCACACGCAGTTCCTGCAGGAACTCAAGCGCGACCAGCGGCTGATTGCAGGGCGTATCGATTCTCGCTTCATCGGTCCCGCCGTCAACCCCTTGGGCGAGAACATGGACTACGACCCCTTCTTTCCCTCGGTCGGCCCCGCCTTCACGGCGGGCTTCCTGGATTACATGCACAACGAGCTGGATTTCGGCCACGAAGAGGAATACACCGTGTCCGGCGGGCTGTTCACGCAATGGGACTGGGGCCACAAGCCTCCGAACTCGAGCGGCTTCACGGTGCCCTGGCCCGACTTGCGATCCGATCTCGCCATGGCGCTGACCATGAACCCCGGCCTGCACCTGCTGGTGCAGCAGGGCTACTACGACTTGGCAACGCCGACGCTGGCCACCAAGCACGACATCAACCACCTCGACATTCCGCCCGAGGCACGCGAGCGGATCGAGATGGAGTTCTACGAGGCCGGGCACATGATGTACCTGCACCAGCCGTCGATGGAGAAGTATCGGGAAGACCTGGCGGGGTTTATTCGCAATACCGATCGTCTCTAGGAGCGGCTTCAGCCGCGACGGTCGCGGCGCCTACAGCTTGGAGCAATCGAAATACAGCGAGATGGCGGTCTGCGGGCTGCGCAGGTCCACGCGCCTGAGCTCCTCGAACTCACTCTCGTGGTAGGACACGCGCTTCGGCTCGAAGCCGCATTCGCGGGCCAGGCACTCGAAGGTCTCGAAGTCGTAGAGGAAGGTGTGGCCGGCAAAGCGCATGCCGACGTTGACGATCTCGGCGGCCGTGCCGAACTTCAGCGGCACCCCCACGTGGTCGCGCCACAGCGTCTTGAGCGTCTGGGGATCGTTGACGTACATCTGGCACAGCTTCTGCACGTCCGGTGTGAGCACGCGCAGCACGCCATCAGGCCTAAGCACGCGGTGGCACTCGCGCAGGAAATCGGCGGCGCCGTCGAGCTCGAGCTGGTCGATGAAATCCTCGGTATGCATGAAGTCGGCGCATTCGGCTCGAAACGGCAGATTGGCCGCGAGGTCCGCCAGGACGTCGGGCCGGCTGTCCGGGTCGATGTCGACGTTGACCCAGCCGTTGAGCTTCCAGTGCCCTGAGCCCAGGTTGATCATGATTTTCAATCGCTCGTTCATCGTTCGCCCTTCACGCGCTTCGTGCCATCCAGGCGTGCCCAGCCCTCGCGCTTCTTCAAGGCCATCTTCCCGAATGCCCTGTGATAGGCCCGCCTGACTGAGTCTGCCTGCGTTTCGAGCAGGCCCGAGAGCACCAGCCGGCCGCCCGTGCGCAGGCTGCCCGCCAGCACCGGGGCGAGCCGGATCAGTGGCCTGGCCAGGATGTTCGCGAGCACGACATCGACGCCCTCGAGACCCCTGAGTGTATCCGACAGCACTGCCTGGTAGTGATCCGGAAGGCAGGCCGCGATCTGGCCGTGCACGTGGTTGCCGCGGGCGTTCATGGCGCTGGCCTCCAGCGCCTGCGGGTCGGTGTCGACCGCGATCACCCGGCGCGCGCCCTTGAGCGCGGCGGCAATGGCCAGCACGCCGGAACCGCAGCCGTAATCGACAACGAACTTGCCCTCGAGCCGCGCCGAGTCCAGCCATTCGAGGCACAGGGCGGTCGTGGCATGGGCGCCGGTGCCAAAGGCGAGTCCCGGGTCGAGGCGAATCACGGTGGCGCCCCGCCCGGCGGGTGACGGCAAATGGGTCGGCACGATCCACAGCCGCTTGCCGAAACGCATGGGCTGGAAGCGGTCCAGCCAGGCGCGCTCCCAAGCCTGATCCTCCACCCGCTGCCAGCGCAGTTGTTGCGGGTTCTTGAAGCCAACGGTTTCCATCAGGGCCTCGACCACCTTCGAGCGCGACACGTCGGCATCGAACAGTCCGCGCACCTCGACTTCGGGCCACAGGGGCGTGGCGCCGGGATCAGGCTCGAAGATCTCCTCCTCGAAGCGAAGCGAATCCGCGCCGGCCTGGGTCGTCACCGCCAGCGCCTGCTGTGCTTCCATGGCGGCCGCGACCTGCTCGGCGAGGTCCCTGGAGGTTCGAATGCTGACTTCCAGCCAGGCCACGGGGCGGTAGGCGACGCCTCAGGCCTCGCGTTCCTTCAGGCGTTTCTCGAGGTAATGGATGTTGAAGCCGCCCTTCAGGAAACCCGTGTCGCGCAGCAGCCATTTGTGGAGGGGCACGTTGGTGGTGATGCCGTCGAGCACCATTTCGTCGAGCGCGACGCGCATGCGGGCGATGGCCTGGTCGCGGTCGGAACCGTGGGCAATGAGCTTGCCGATCATCGAGTCGTAGTTGGGCGGCACCCGGTAGCCGTCGTAGATGTGCGAGTCGACGCGGATGCCCGGGCCGCCCGGCGTGTGGAAGCTCTTGACCACGCCGGGCGAGGGCATGAAGGTCTCGGGGTGCTCGGCGTTGATCCGGCATTCGATGGCGTGGCCACGCACGGAGATGTCCTCCTGCTTGTATCTGAGCGCTTCGTCGGCGGCAATCAGGATCTGCTCGCGCACGATGTCCACGCCGGTGATGCGCTCGGTGACGGGATGTTCCACCTGGATGCGGGTGTTCATCTCGATAAAGTAGAAATTGCCGTCGTCGTAGAGGAACTCGAAGGTGCCGGCGCCGCGGTAATTGATCCGCTTGCAGGCCTCGACGCAGCGTTCGCCGATCTCGCGACGCTGCTCGTCGGTGATCCCGGGTGCCGGGGCCTCCTCGACCACTTTCTGGTGGCGGCGTTGGGTGGAGCAGTCCCGCTCGCCCAGGTAGATGGCGTTTCCCTTCTGGTCGGCGAGCACCTGGATCTCGATGTGTCGCGGGTTTTCCAGGTACTTCTCGAGGTAGACGGTGGAATCGCCGAAGGCGGAGCGCGCTTCCTGGCGGGTGAGCTGAAGGGCATTGTGCAGATGCGCGTCGGTGTGCACGACGCGCATCCCTCGCCCGCCACCGCCTGCGGCGGCCTTGATGATCACCGGGTAGCCCACCTCCCGCGCGATCCGACGGCATTCCTCGACGTCGTCGCTCAGCGGGCCGTCAGAACCCGGCACGCAGGGCACCTTGGCCTCGCGCATGGCCTTGATGGCGGAGACCTTGTCGCCCATCAGCCGGATAGTTTCCGGCCGCGGGCCGATGAAGATGAATCCGCTTTCCTCGACGCGTTCGGCGAAATCGGCGTTCTCGGCGAGGAAGCCGTAGCCGGGGTGGACCGCGATGGCGTCGGTCACCTCGGTGGCGGCGATGATGGCCGGGATGTTGAGATAGGAATCGGTCGCCGCCGCCGGGCCGATGCATACCGATTCGTCGGCCATCCCCACGTGCTTGAGGTTGCGGTCCACCGTCGAATGCAGGGCGACCGTCTTGATGCCCATGGCGTGGGCGCATCGCAGGATTCGTAGCGCGATTTCACCGCGGTTCGCGATGACGATTTTGTCCATCACGGCCATGGACGAGCGTCAGCGGATGACAAAAAGGGGCTGGTCGAACTCCACCGGCTGGCCGTTCTCGGCCAGAATGGCCACCACCGTGCCCGAGACATCGGCCTCGATCTGGTTGAACATCTTCATGGCCTCGATGATACACAGCGTGTCGCCCTCTTTGACTTGCTGGCCCTTGGTCACGAAGGGGTCGGACTCGGGGCTTGAAGAGGCGTAGAACGTCCCCACCATCGGCGCGTGAACGATTTCGCCTTGCGGCACGGATTCTTCCTGGCTGGGTGAGGGCGGCAGGGCGGAGGACGATCCCTGCGATGGTGCGGGAGCCGGCGCGGGGCCTGGCCCGGCCCCAGAGCCGAGGGCCGGGGCGGGTGCCGGCGCCGCCATCACGTACTGCGGCGCGGGCGTGGCCTGTATATGGCCACCGCGGCTCAGGCGCACCGACTCTTCGCCTTCGACAATCTCGATTTCCGTGAGGCTGGATTCTTCCAGCAGCTCGATAAGCTTCTTGACCTTTCTGATGTCCATGCACTGACTCCTGGGGCTCTTGGGGCTCCTGGCCGGGGCCGTGCTCAGGCGGTGCGCCCGGGGGGCTCAATCTTGTTGACGATGGCCTGCAGGGCCAGCATGTAGCTCTCCCCCTGGAATCCCGATATCACCCCCATGGCGATGTCCGCAAAGTACGAACGATGCCGGAACGGCTCTCTCGCCTGCACCGCGGAGAGGTGGACCTCCACGAAGGGAATGCCGACAGCGATGATCGCGTCGCGCAAGGCGACGCTGGTGTGGGTGTAGGCCGCCGGGTTGATGATGATGTAATCGACATTCCGGGTGGCCGCGCGCTGGACGATGTCGACCAGCTCACCCTCGCCGTTGCTCTGCACGTGGCTCAGTTCATGTCCGCAGGTGCCAGCGAAACGCACCAGATCGTCCATGATCTCCTGCAGCGTCTTGTGGCCGTATTGCTCGGGCTCCCGCTTGCCCAGCAGGTTGAGGTTGGGCCCGTTGATGACGAGGATATTGGCCAAGCTTTTAGGTCATGTTGACATTTACCCGGTCGCCCGTGGCGTTCCGGACGATGGCCGGATCGGCGCGATTGGAGCGGTCAGGAGGGGCAAAGTCTGCAATAAGCGGGCCACTTTGTCTACATTTTGCGCCCATTTCCGACCATTTTGCAGACAGATCGACGCAAATACCCAGCGCAAATCACTAAGGATTCGTTAAGTTCCGCCTAGTAGGGTCTGGATTTCATCCACCAGGGACTCTTGTTCGAGCACCCCGAGCAGGGTCCAGCGCACGATGCCGTCACGGTCGATGAGTACGCTGTAGGGCAGCGTGCCGGAATCGTTGCCATAGAGCCTCACCATGGCCATGACGTCGGTCGATCCGACCAGCACCGGGTAGTCGATGCCGATTTCTGCTGCAAAATCTCTCGCGCGCGCCACGTCGTCGAGCGCGATGCCCACCACTTCAAGCCCCTGGTCATGGAAGCGATGGCGCAGTTCCATCAGCATCGGCATTTCCTCGCGGCATGGCGCGCACCAGGTCGCCCAGAAGTTCACCAGGACCACCTGGCCGTCGAAATCGCTCGCCGACACGATGGCGCCGTCTACACTGCCGAGCGTGTAATCCGGCCGGCGCTGGCCCATGAGCGGTTTGCCGCCCAGATCGACCGCCTGTGACTGCGCCGGACCGGCGCCGCGCTCCGCGAAGAAGTAATCATGCGCGAAGTAGCCCGCGGCGGCCGCGATGACGGCGGTGGTGAGGATTGGCAGCAGACGACGCCGCATTACAGGACGATATTCATCCGGACCCTTAGGGCCGACAACGGCACGATCAAGGCCCGGATAAATGGGAGATAGCGCATGTAATACTCCTGTGGGCCGTGGTTTATTGCGCGGCCAGCACGGCCCGCAGGTGGCTGGCGAATTCGGCGGGAGCGAAATAGCCGACCAGGCGGTAGGCCTCCATTTCTTGCCCGGCGCGATCGAAAAACAGGATCGCCGGGGGCCCGATGATGCCGAAGCGCCTCATCAGGGCCTGGTCGACTTCGTCATGTGGCGTGACGTCGGCCTGCAAGGGCTGGAGCTCGCTCAAGAGGGCCTGCACGGTCTCGTCGGGGAAGGTGTTGCGCTCCATGCGGATGCATTCCACGCACCAGTCGGCGTAGAAATCCAACATGGCGCCCTTGCCGGAGGCCGAAGCCTGTTCGAGCGCAATGTTCAGGTCATCGCTCGACTTGATGCGGCGGATCTGGACGTGATCTTCAGCGTCGGCTGCCGAACCCGTCACGCCGAGCCTTTCCAGAGGCCGCGTCCAGTTGTCGCCACCGGCCGCCGCGCCGACCAGCTCCATCGCGCCCGCGAGCAGCAGCACCATTCCCAGCGCCTTCCACAACCTGCGCCAGCCGGACGCGCCCTCAGGCAGGCGCTCGAGCGCGCCGAGGAAAATTCCGCATGCGATGGCCAGAATGCCCCACAGGACCATGATCAGACCGCCGGGCAGGATGCGTTCGAGCAACCAGATGCTGAGGGCCAGCAGCCCCACGCCAAATACCGCCTGAATCTGCTTCATCCACGGGCCGGCCCTCGGCAGGATTTTTCCGGCCGAGGTGCCGAAAACGACCAGCGGCACGCCCATGCCGAGCGAGAGAGCGAACAGCGCAGAGCCGCCGAGTACGGCGTCCCCCGAAGCGCCGATCACGATCAAGGCTGCCATCAGCGGTGGCGCTACGCAGGGCCCCACGATCAGCGCGGAGAGAAACCCCATCACAGCGACGCCGGTGAAGCGGCCGCCGCGCTGGCGCTCGCCCGCCTTCGCGAGCTTCGACTGCAGCCGGCTCGGCAGCTGCAACTCGTAGAAACCGAACATCGCCAGAGCGAGCAGGATGAAGATCGCCACGAAACCGCTGATGATCCAAGGGTTCTGGAAGGCCGCCTGCAGGTTCTGACCGAACAATCCCGCCAGCACGCCCGCGATCGTGTACGTGATCGCCATGGCCAGCACGTAGATGAGCGACAGCCAGAAGGCCCGCACCGTGTTCAGCTGCGTGCCCTCACCGGCGATGATGCCCGACAGTATGGGTAGCATGGGAAACACGCAGGGCGTGAACGCCAGCAGCAGGCCGGCGACGAAAAACACAAGCATGGCGCGGCTCGGGCTGTCGGTCAGCACCCGGGCCAGGCGGTCCTGCTCGGAGACAGGCGGCGCCGCCGGCCCCGCACCCTGATCCGGGGGCCTTGCCTGCGACGGAGCGGGGCTGGCCTGGGGCGCAGAATTCCGAGCCGGCCCCTCGCTAATGGCTGTCGCAGAGGCGTCCATATCAAAGGCCACCGCCCGCGTCATCGGCGGATAACAGATGTCGCCGTCGCGGCAGCCCTGGAAGTCCGCCTCCAGCGTCACGTCACGGGCGGGGCCGGCCGGGCGGTCCAGGCGCACGGGGATCTCGACCTGGTCGAAGTAGACCGGCACCAGGCCGAATTCGGGGTCGTCCTTGTTCTGGCCTTCGGGCAGGCTCACCTCGCGAACCGAGAAGCCCTCCGGCGAAAGCACCCGGAAGACGAACTTGTCCCGGTAGAGGTAATAACCTGGTTGGATGGTGAAGCGGACCAAAGCCGTTTCCGCGCTGAGACCGATGACCTCGTACTTGAAGGCGTCCTCCGGTTGCAGTGCCGGCTCGGAGTCGTATTGGGCAATGCCGGCCAGCGGATCGTCGATCAAGTTCGCCAGCGAGTCACTGATGGGGTGGTCACTCTGGGCCGCCTGGGCCGCCTGGGCCGTCGGCTCGGCAATGGGCTCGGCGGCAGGTTCCGCCCTGGCGTCATCCCTGTCCGGTGGCGCCAAGCCGATCAGGACCACCTGGGTCGTGGGCGGATAACACAGGACTTTTTCCAGACAGCCCTGCGAGCGCACCCGCAGCTGCATGGCGCGGATGTCAGGCTTCACCGAGCGGATCGGGATTTCGACCGTCAGCTCGCCCTCGTACCGCTCTACCTCCTCGCCCAACAGCTCGTCATATTTCACCTCACCACGCGGAATGATGGGCTCGCCGAGCTCGACGCCCGGCGTCCCCGAGGTGAAGCTCAGGAACTCATTGTTGTAGAGGTAGTAGTCGGGAGCGATGTCCCAGCTGACCTCGATGCTGCTGCGGTCGGGGGCAAATCCCGACACCACGAAAACATCGCCGTATTCGCGGACGTCTTCGGGTTCGATCGCCGAGGCAGCCGCCGGCAGGGCCAGTAGCCCTGCCAGCAGCAGTCCCCTCAAGCATTGCGCCAGCGCGATCATCTCCGCAAAAAAGACCGGCGTACCAGCGGAACGTTCAAGTGCCGGCAAGACTTACAGCAGCGTGACGATCAGCAAGGCGACGATATTGATGATCTTGATCAGGGGGTTGATCGCGGGGCCCGCGGTGTCCTTGTAGGGATCGCCCACGGTATCGCCCGTCACCGCCGCGGCATGCGCCTCGGTGCCCTTGCCGCCGAAGTTGCCGTCCTCGATGTACTTCTTGGCGTTGTCCCAGGCACCGCCGCCGGTGGTCATGGAGATCGCCACGAACAGGCCGGTCACGATGGTGCCCACCAGCACGCCGCCGAGCGCCTGCGGGCCGAGCATCAGACCCACCACGATGGGCACCCCCAGCGGCAGCAGGGAGGGGATGATCATCTCCTTGATCGCGGCCCTGGTCAGCAGGTCGACCGCGCGCGAGTAATCGGGCTTGGTGGTGCCTTCCATAATGCCGTCGATCTCACGGAACTGGCGGCGAACCTCGTTCACCACCGAGCTGGCTGCGCGGCCGACGGCCTCCATGGCCAGCGCACCGAAAAGGTACGGCACCAAGCCGCCGATGAACAGGCCGATGATCACGCGGTAGTCGCTGAGGTCGAAGGCCAGTCCCTCCAGGCCGGCCTTGGCGAGGCTGTGCGTGTAGTCGGCGAACAACACCAGCGCGGCGAGGCCCGCAGAACCGATGGCGTAACCCTTGGTGACGGCCTTGGTGGTGTTGCCCACCGCGTCGAGGGCGTCCGTGGTATTGCGCACCTCGGGGGGGAGGTCCGCCATCTCCGCGATGCCGCCGGCGTTGTCGGTAATCGGCCCGAAGGCGTCGAGGGCGACGATCATGCCGGTCATGCTGAGCATCGAGGTCGCCGCGATCGCGATGCCGTAGAGCCCCGCAAACTGGTACGCGCCCCAGATGGACAGGCACACGGCGATCACCGGCAGCGCGGTGGCTTTCATGGAAAGGCCCAGCCCCGCGATGATGTTGGTCGCATGGCCGGTCGTGGAGGCTTCCGCCACCTTCCGCACCGGGCCGTACTCGGTGCCGGTGTAGTACTCGGTGATCACCACCATGGCGGCCGTCAGGGCGAGGCCGATGAGCGCGGCGAAGTAAATGTTCAAGGCGTTGTCACCCATCATGGACATGGTGACGGGGTAGAACGCCACCGCCGCCAGCAGGCCGGAAACAATGACGCCTTTGTACAGGGCGTTCATGATCTTGCCGCCTTCCTTGATGCGCACGAAAAAGGTGCCCAGCACCGAAGCAATGATGGAAAGCCCGCCAAGCGCCATTGGGTAGATGACGGCATTGACGCCCATGGCTGTGGCGGTCAGGCTGCCGAGCAGCATGGTCGCGATCAGCGTCACCGCGTAGGTCTCGAACAGATCGGCCGCCATGCCGGCGCAGTCGCCGACGTTGTCGCCCACGTTATCGGCGATCACCGCGGGGTTGCGCGGGTCGTCCTCCGGGATGCCGGCTTCGACCTTGCCGACGAGGTCGGCGCCGACGTCCGCGCCCTTGGTGAAAATGCCGCCGCCGAGGCGCGCGAAGATCGAGATCAGGGAACCACCGAAGGCAAGGCCTATCAGGGCATGGATTGCCTTGTCCTCTCCCAGGCCCAGGCCGAGGAGCACCGCGAAATAGCCGGCGACGCCCAACAGGCCAAGACCCACCACCAGCATGCCGGTGATGGCGCCGCCTCGAAAGGCGATGGCCAGCGCCGGAGCGAGGCCCGTGCGGGCCGCTTCCGCCGTGCGCACATTGGCGCGCACCGAAACGAACATGCCGATGTAGCCGGCAAGGGCGGAGAACACGGCGCCGATGGCGAAGCCGAAGGCGGTGTACCAGTCGAGCGCGGCGCCGACGATGAAGAACAGCACCAGGCCGACGATCCCGATCGTCAGGTATTGCCGGTTCATATAAGCGCTGGCGCCTTCCTGGATCGCCGCCGCGATTTGCTGCATCCGCTCGTTGCCGAATGGCTTGCCGAGCACCCAGGTGGCGGTGACGAATCCGTAGATGACCGCAAGGATGGACGCGCCCAGGGCGAGCCAGAGCGCCATGTCAGTTGTCATGAAATTTCCTCCCAGTGCCGGGATGAAACTCCCGGCAGATATGTGTTTGTTTTTTCTAATGAATAAGGGTTGGAGCCTTATTCTTTCGAGGCGCCGACAGCGACTCTTTGAGCCGCCGACGACTGCTGCCTCCTGGCAGTCGTCTTCCTCGCGCCGTCCCCGGCGCTCGGGGCCGGGAATATATCATCAAAATCAGCCTTCTGCAGCGATACTTCAGACCTTGAACGGCGGCAGCTTCTTGGCGACCAACTCGCGCTTAAGCCGCACGTAGGCCGGCAATCCGTCGGCCTTGTAGGGTGGGTAGGCCTCACCGCGGATCAGCGGGGCCAGGTATTTCTTCGCCGACGGCGTGATGCCGAATCCGTCCTTGGTGATGAACCGCTTGGGCATCATCTTCTCGCGGTTGGCCACCTGCGAGAGCTTGGCTTCGGCGATCGTCCACTTGTAAGGATCGTCGGAGAGCCGCTTGATGACAGGCATGACGCCGTTCTTGCCGGCCAATGCGAATTCGACTGCCGCCTGGCCCACGCTGTAGGCCTGGTCGAGGTCGGTCTCCGAGGCGATGTGGCGAGCCGAGCGTTGCAGGTAGTCCGACACCGCCCAGTGATACTTGTAGCCCAGCTTGGATTTCACGAGTTCCGCGACCACTGGCGCCACGCCGCCGAGCTGCGCGTGGCCGAAGGCGTCCCTGCTACCCGAATCGGACAGGAACTTTCCACTGCTGTCGCGCACGCCCTCGGAGACGACGATCGAGCAGTAGCCGTAAGTCTCCACCGAATCCCTCACCTTTTTCAGGAAGGCTTGCTGCCTGAACGGAATTTCCGGGAACAGAATGATGTGCGGGGGATCACCCTCCTCGCGGCAGGCGAGGCCGCCCGCGGCCGCGATCCAGCCCGCGTGCCGGCCCATCACTTCCAGAATGAAAACCTCGGTTGAGCTGGAGGCCATGGACTCGACGTCCAGGCTGGCTTCCATGATCGACACCGCCACGTACTTGGCGACCGAACCGAAGCCGGGGCAGTTGTCGGTAACGGGGAGGTCGTTGTCGATGGTTTTTGGAATCCCGATGCACTGCACCGGAAAATCCAGCGTCTCGCTGATCTGCGAAACCTTGTACGCGGTGTCGGCCGAATCACCGCCCCCGTTGTAAAAAAAGTAGCCGATGTTGTGTGCGCGCAGCACGTCGACCAGACGCTCGTATTCCCGCTTGCTGTCCTCCAGGCTCTTGAGCTTGAAACGGCAGGAACCGAAAGCCCCTCCCGGCGTGTGCTTGAGCGCCGCGATGTCCTCCTTGCGCTCTTTCGAGGTATCGATGAGCTCTTCTCGCAGCGCGCCGATGATGCCGTCCTTGGCGCCGTACACCTTGCCGATGCGCGTGCGATTCTCGCGCGCGGTTTCGATCACGGCGCAGGCGCTGGCGTTGATGACGGGCGTGACCCCGCCGGACTGGGCGTAGAGAATATTTTTCTTCATGAATCGTGCTTGATCGTCGGAGAATCCAGGGGCTGCCACAGGGGCTCGGATCGCGTTGACTTGGCCCATGCGAGCGGTTAGCGTTAGCGCCCTATTCTAGACGTTGAGATGGGATTCATGCGAATTGTGTTGTTGGGTGCCCCGGGGTCGGGCAAGGGCACCCAGGCGGCGATTTTGACCGAGCACCTGGGCGTGCCGCACATCAGCACGGGCGTGTTGCTGAGGGCTGCGGTCGAGGCCGGCACGGAGCTGGGGGCAAAGGCCAGGTCGATCATGGACCGCGGCGAACTGCTGCCGGACGACATCATGCTCGACCTGATCGAAGAGCGCCTCCAGGCGCCCGACGCGGAGCCGGGGTTCGTCCTCGACGGCTACCCGCGCAACCTCAGCCAGGCCGCATCCCTCGACGGGCTTTTGGATCGACTGGAGAAACCCCTCGACATCGCGATACAGATCGACGTCGACGCCGAGCAGGTGATCCGCCGCATCGCCAGGCGGGCGGCAGAAGAGGGGCGAAGCGACGACAGCGAGGAGACGGTACGCACGCGCATGCAGGTCTACGAGGAACAGACTGCCCCGGTCGTCGATCACTACGCCCGAAAGGGCCTTCTGACGCAGGTCTTCGGCGAAGGCAGCATCGAGGATGTAAACCAGCGCATCATGGCGGTCCTCAAAGCCGAGGCGATCGATTGAGCGCCTCAGGCCTTCCTGATCAGCACGTGGAACTCGCCGCCCCGCCACTCGCGGCGCACCAGCTGGTTTCGTGTCCGTCGGGCGAAAACCTCGAAATCAATCTCAGCATGCAGGTCGGTGGCGATCACGTGGATTGTGGCTCCGCCGGGAAGCCCGCGCATGGCCTGCCGGCAGCGCACCAGGGGCTCGGGACACAGCAGCCCGCGGGCGTCGACCTTGCGGTCGGCGTCAGCAAAATCCTCTGGACCGACGGGCGCCGCCTTTTTATCCGACGTTGAAGTTGCCACGCAAGCGATTCTAGCCCACGCGAATGAAAGGGAAGGCACACCATATCCACATTCTGGGCGCCTGCGGCACTTTCATGGGCGGGCTGGCGGTGCTGGCCCGGCAGGCAGGCCATCAGGTCTCGGGATCGGACCAGCACACCTATCCGCCGATGAGCACCGAGCTGGCCGCCGCCGGCATCGAGCTGAGCGAGGGTTACGACCCGGCCCAGCTGCAGCCCCACCCGGACCTTGTGATCATCGGCAACGCACTGAGTCGTGGCAACCCCGCCATCGAGTACGTGTTGAATCACGGCCTGGAGTTCACCTCCGGCCCGCGCTGGCTGGGCGAGAACTGCCTGCGCGGGAAGACCGTGATCGCCGTCACCGGCACACACGGCAAGACCACGACCGCCAGCATGTTGGCGTGGATTCTCGAGCAGTCCGGGATGTCCCCGGGATTCCTTATCGGCGGCATACCGACTAACTTCGGGAGTTCGGCGAGGGACGGCGAGAAAGTGTTCGTGGTCGAGGCTGACGAATACGACACCGCGTTCTTCGACAAGCGCGCCAAATTCGTGCATTACCGCCCGCAGATCGCGGTGCTCAACAACCTGGAATACGATCACGCCGACATCTACGACGATCTCGCCGCCATCAAGACCCAGTTCCACCACCTGATCCGGACCATCCCGGGCAAAGGCGTGATCATCAGCAACGCGGCGGATCAGAACCTCGAATCCGTGCTCGAGCGCGGCTGCTGGAGCCGCCTGGAGCGCTTCGAGCTGGAAGGCGACGCCGACTGGGGGGTGACCCTCGAGCGGCCGGATGGAAGCGAACTTGCGTTCAGCCGCGCCGGAGTGGAGATCGGCACACTGATCTGGCAGCTCAGCGGTCGCCATAACGCCATGAATGCATGCGCAGCCATCGCAGCAGCCGCAGCCGCCGGCGCCGACCCGGCCGAAGCGGTCCGCGCGCTGGCGAGCTTCGCGGGAGTGAAGCGCCGCCTGGAGCTCATTCACGACGAAAAGGACATCAAGGTCTATGACGATTTCGCCCACCATCCCACGGCGATTCGACTGACCCTGGAAGGGCTGCGGCGCAAGCACAGTTCCGCCCGCCTGTTGGTTGCGCTGGAACCGCGCAGCAATACGATGAAAGCCGGCGTTCACATCCATGAACTCGGCCCCGCGCTGGCCGCGGCCGACCGGGTATGGCTGTTCGCCTCGGAAGGCATCAACTGGGATCCCCACGAAGCCCTCGCGCCCCTGCAGGGCAGGGGCCGGGTGGTGACCAAGATCTCCGAGATGCTCCAGCAGATGCTGGACACTATCAAGCCGGGCGACCGCGTCGTGTTCATGAGCAACGGCGGCTTCGATGCTGCGCCGCGGCGTTTTTGCGAGGCATTGGCGTGAAAGCAGGATTGCCACAACCCTCGCGGCGAGGGCGCCGCTCCTACAGTCACACGGCAACGCTGCTAAGAACTTGTAGGAGCGGCGCCCTCGCCGCGACGGGGGTCCCGGAAGCATAGAGGCGAAGCCAAAACGCTGTTCGGGACCCACTTGTTTGCTCCGAGTTACAGCCACCGGGCAGATCCTGCAAAAGCAAACATGTCAGCAGCGGCTAGACTTACCGGTACATGGCCGAGATTCCTATTTTTCCCTTGCGCACGGTGTTGTTCCCAGGCGGCCAGCTGCCCCTGCGGATCTTCGAACAGCGCTACCTCGACATGGTCCGTCACTGCACCCGCACCGACACGGGGTTTGGCGTGTGCTACGTAGTCGATTGCGACGAAAGCGGACGCCAGATCGAGTCGGCGCGGGTGGGCACGCTGGCGAGAATCGTCGACTGGTACACCTTGGAGGACGGCCTGCTTGGGCTCACGGCGGAAGGGACCTCGCGCTTCGTCCTCGGCGCCGACCGGCACGAAAAGAACGGCCTGATGATGGGCGAGGTTGAGTGGCTGCCCGAGCCGCCGCCGATCACCGTTCCCGTCGCTTTCGACTTGCTGAGCCAGGTCCTCGAGCGATTCATGGAAAAGGCCTCCGATCATTACCCCGACTACACCCCCGAATCCCTGCAGGATGCCTGCTGGGTAGGCTACCGCCTGTCCGAACTGCTGCCGCTCGGCGGTGTCGAGAAACAGCATCTGCTGGAACTGAGCGACCCGATCCACAGGCTTCAGAGCCTGCTCGATCTGTTACCGAAATTTCAGAGCTAGGGGATTTCCCGCACCAGGATCACGCCCTCCCCGGTGTCCCGAATGTCCATGCCGGGGAACAGCGATTTTGCCTCCGGGAGCTCATCGACACTGATGGCGCTCGAGCGCCAATAGCTGATCAGTCGAAAACGCTGAACCAGACGCTCTTCGGAGAACTGCCCCAGGTACAGCACTTCTCGGCCCGGCATCAGGCGCAGGCCCGAATCCCAGAAGCGAATGGTTCTCTGCCGCCGGTCGCCCGCGGCATCCTGTTGCATCAGCAGCGCCTCGGAGCGACCGTGGAATGAACGCGCGATCAGTGGCACGGACTCTTCGTCGGGCGATGGATTGAGGGACTGCACGAACCACCGCCAGTCCGCCGGCTCGACAGTCTTCCAGCCCTGCCTGGAGAATATTTCCTTCAGACGCTCGGGCGGGGCCGTTACCTGCAGGTTGAACCGTCGCGCCGCCACCGGGACCAGCTGCGTGCGCTCGTCCGGCAACTCGGCCCACCCGCCACGCCACCACGCCTGCGCCGACATCTCTTTTTCGATCAGCGGGGATTTCAAGCGCGCGAGATCCGAATCGACGTTCTTCGAGACCTGCCAAGTGAACAGGAACAGCAACGCGAAATAGAAAATGGTCGCAGCGACGGCCCCCGAGAAGGGCGCCAGGCGCCGTTGGCGGTAGGCGATTCCCACAACGGCGACCCAGGCAAGGCCCACCAGGACGCCGAGCAGGGCGCCGCTGAACCACTCCAGCCCCAGGTAGATGCGCGCCAGGAACAGCAGCAGGAGCATCAAGCCCGAGGCGAGGTAGGGCCACTGTCGGTGGTTGCGCTGGAACTCGCGCGCCACCAGCACCGCGAAGAAGGACAGCACCACCGTCGCCAGGCCCATCGCAGAACTCGGCCCTGGAAACTCCTCGCTGCCTACGGCGCTCACCTGCGGGGTGACGCGCAGGCTGACCGTCAGCAGCCACTGGATCAGCGCCCCACCCCCAATCGCCGCCAGCCAGTGCGCAGCCGCGTTGATCTGGCCGGCGCCCAGCAGCCAAAGCAGTACCGCGACCGCGGCCAGCAGCGTGACCTGCCATCGGGAAAGCTGCGAGAAGGCCACCATCACCGGGTCGGTCAGGTCGTTTCGAAGCGCCAGGGCGAAGTCGGCCACGGCGCGGTCTAAGCCTTCCGGCTGCGGCGCGAACGGCCCCATGAAGCCCAGCATAATGACCCCCCAGAAAAGCAATACCAGCAGGATGCCCAGCATGGTGACCGACAACACCTCGGGCTGGGAAGGATCCAGCAGGGGCCCCGCGATGCGGCCCAGTACGGGATGCCGTCGCGACCAATGGATCGCCCGGCGCAGCCAGCGGGCCGAGCGTGCGGCGAGAAACTTGTAGATTACACGCAGCAGCCACCACGCGGCCCACAGCAGGAACAGCAGCAGGATCAGCACGACCACCAGGCGGCCGGCATATTCCGAGGCCACCTCCAGCGAGGCGCCAAAGAAGACGCCCGGCACCAGGAACACCGGCGCCCACGCGACGCTGGCCGCAAAGTCCGATACCAGGAAGCGCGATGGTTTCATGTCCAGCATGCCGACGACTGCAGGGACAATGGGTCGCAGGGGGCCGATGAACCGCCCGGCGAATACGCTTTTCTCGCCGAAACGGTAAAAGAAATCCCGCCCGCGCTGCATGGTCCGCGGGAACCGCGAAAACGGCCAGATGTCGAGCATATGCTCGCGGTAGCGGCGGCCCAAGGCGTAGCTCAGCGAATCGCCGAGGAAGGCGCCGCTGGTGGCGGCGAGCCAGATGGGGAGGAACTCCAGCACGCCGAGACCGATCAGCGCGCCCACCCCAAACAGAATCATGACGCCGGGCAGCAGGATGCCGATCAAGACCAGCGATTCGACGAAAGCCACGAGGAACACCAGCGCCCACCCCCACGCGGGGTGCGCGCTGAGCCAGGAGAGAAGGTCCTGTATCCAGCCCGACTCCATTGCCCGATGTGACCGTCCTGCGCGCCTTGTTTGCCGTGGTGATCGCTATAATACGGCAATCGTCTTACGAGCCTTGTCTGGAAAAGGGCGCAACGATCCTCAACTTCCCCCAACCTCACCCGTGATGCCGACTTGACCTCCCGGATAAACAGCGGCACGGAACGCCGTGGGTGGTGGGCCGCCGTCGCGCTCTTCCTTCTGCTGGCGAGCCTGGTCGCCATCCGCGCATTCCTGGTCGACCGCAAGATCGGCACCTACATCGCCTGCCCGGGCTGCTTCCACCTCGACGTGGTCCTGACCGACCTGATTACCTTCGCCGCCGTCGCCAGCCTGCTGCTGATTTCCAGCTCGGCACCGACGCGCTTGTGGGTGCGGCTGCCACTCCTGCTGTGCGGGGTACTGTTGCTCGTGTATGGGGCCGATCTTGTGGTCTTCGGTCTGTACACCTCGCGGCTGCTGATGACGGATGTCACCCTGTTCCTCCCGGAAGGCGGCGCGGTATGGGACCAGTTCACCACTGGCCTCGGCAAGGCTGGGGCGGTGGCCGTGATCGTCGGAAGTGTGATGCTGTTCGTTTTTCTGTGGTGGATGCCGACTCCCCGCAGTCGCGTCTTCCGCTTGCTGGTCTCGCTCCTGCTGCTTGTCAGCCTCGGCACTTCGGCGTTTTTTAGGCCGGCCCCCTACGTGAATGACTGGGCAGTCGAGAACGTATTCGCCGCCAACATGAGCACACCGTCGCGCAACCGCTATTCCGATGAAAGCGAGGCGAAGATCATGGCCCGCGAGGTGGAGCGGATCACATGGAATTCGACGGGGTGGAATTCACCGGGGTGGAATTCGACGAGCGAGCCGGCGGGCCGCGGCAGAAACGTGATCCTGCTGATGCTCGAGTCTTGGTCGGTCTGGCACAGCGAACTGTTTGGCGGTTTCGAGGGCTGGACCCCCCGGCTTGACGAGGCCGCCACCCGGGGCCGGCGCTTTGAAAACTTCCACAGCATCGGCTTTTCCACCGACAAGGGCCTGGCCGGCATCCTCGCCGGCCAGCAGTTATGGGCGCCGTTTCTGCACTGGTTTGAGACCCCGCCCTTTCATTCCATGTGGGGCATCGAGGACGGCCTTCCCACCGCCTTCAATCCGCATGGTTACCACACGGCCTTTCTCACCGCGGGCCCGCTCGACCTGTACAAGAAGGGCGAATGGCTCAGCGACCTCGGCTTTGCCGTGGTGGAGGGCAGGGAGCATCCCTTCTACGAAGGCTGGCCGCGGTTTGCGTTCGGCTCTGCGCCCGATCGCGCCCTATACCAACGCGCCCTCGACTGGATGAAGAGCGCGCCCGAGCCCTGGCTCCTGGTAATCGAGACCGTCAGCACCCACCAGCCCTACCGGGACCCGGCAAGCGGCGATCGCTCACTGGAACTCGCCATGCGTTACGCCGACCGCGAGTTCGGAACGTTTCTCGACACCCTGGAAGCGCAGGGCTTTTCGGACAATGGCGTGCTCCTCGTCGCCAGCGACCACCGCTCGATGACACCGATGTCGCGCCGCGAGCTCGACAAGTGGGGAGCGGCCGCGTATTCCCTCGTCCCCGCTTTCATCATCGCCTCGGAGTTTGCCCCCGGGACGGTCGATGACGCCGTCTACTCGCAGTCCGACGTGGCGCCGTCCTTCGAATGGTGGGCCGGCGGCGAGGTCGCTCTCGAGCCCTTCAAAGCCGTGATGATCGATCCCGGGTTCGAGGCCGACAAGTGCGCCTTTCACGAGCGCAGCGACCGGCGGGGTGTCGTCGAAGTCATTTGCAATGAAGGCCGCGGCCAGGTTTTGCTCGACGGCGACCACACGCGGTTTATCAGCGGCGAGGGCCTCAGCGCCGAGCGCCGCCGGCAGGCCCTCGACATCATCGCCCGCCAGCGCCTCGAAGCCTGGCACCGGCACCTGGCGACCACACGGGACTGAGTCTCGAAGGGCCGCGGGCTAGGGGTGCCCTTTTCGCGACCTTCGATGACAGGGATGTCAGCGAAGAGCTACAGGGACGTATTCATGCGTGGCGCGGAAAGGGCACCCCTCCCGCGGTCCTCAAATCAGATGAGTTGAAAGGAATCCCTGGCAGCGGCGATGGTGGCCTCGATGTGCTCGTCGCTGTGGGCTGCGGAGACGAAGCCGGCCTCGAATGCGGAAGGGGCGAAGTAAACGCCGCGGTCGAGCATCCGATGGAAGAAGGACTTGAAGGCTTCGATATCGCAGCGGCTCACCTGCGCGTAGTTGACGATGGCGTCCTGGTCGGTGAAAAACATGCCGAACATCCCGCCGACCGCCGTAGTCTTGAACGGCACGCCGGCCTCGCACGCGGCGCCCTCGAGGCCGCCGGTGAGCTGGCGCGTGCGTTCCGAGAGCCGCTCGAAAAAGCCGGACTCTGTGATGAGTTCGAGGCTGGCCAGGCCCGCGGCCATGGTGACCGGGTTACCGGACAGCGTGCCGGCCTGGTAGACGGGGCCCAGGGGCGCGATCTGCTCCATCAGGCTGCGCTTGCCGCCGAAGGCGCCCACCGGCATCCCGCCCCCGATGACCTTGCCGAAAGTCGAAAGATCGGGCGTCACGCCGTAGAGCGCCTGCGCGCCACCCAGGGCCACTCGAAAGCCGGTCATCACCTCGTCGAAGATCAGGACAGCATCGTTGCGGTCGCAAACCGCTCTCAGCCCCTCAAGGAATCCGTCAAGCGGCGGAACGCAGTTCATGTTGCCGGCCACCGGCTCCACGATCACCGCGGCGATGTGGCCCGGCTTGTCCTCGAAGCACCGTTCGACCGCGGCGATGTCGTTGTAGGGAAGCGCCAGCGTCAACTCGGCGAGTGCAGTCGGAACGCCCGGCGAATTGGGCACGCCCAGGGTGAGCGCGCCACTGCCGGCCTTGACCAGGAAACTGTCGGCGTGGCCGTGGTAGCAGCCCTCGAACTTGACGATATGCTCGCGGCCGGTCGCGGCACGCGCCAGGCGAATGGCGCTCATGGTGGCCTCGGTGCCCGAGTTCACCATGCGCACCATATCGAGGCTCGGAACCAGTTCGCACACGAGCTCGGCCAGGCGCACCTCGTCCTGGCAGGGGGCTCCGAAGCTGAGGCCCTTTTCGATGGCCTCGCGCACGGCGGCGAGGATCTTCGGATGCGCGTGTCCGGCGATCATCGGCCCCCAGGAGCCGACGTAATCGATGTACGACCGCCCCGCCACGTCGTAAAGGCATGCGCCCTCGGCTCGATCGAAGAACAGGGGATCGCCGCCGACACCGTTGAAGGCCCGGACGGGCGAGTTCACGCCGCCAGGTATCTTGCCGCGGGCGCGGTTGAGGAGGTCGTGTTGCTTGTCCATGTGCAGAATGTCGGTTGTTGACGGAAGGATCAGCGCGCCCACAGGCTCGAAAAGGATTTAGCGGCGTGCCTGACATCCGGCGCTTCGAACACCGCGTTGATCACCGCCAGGGCGTCCGCCCCGGCGTCGATCGCGTCGCGGCCATTGTCGGAGGTGATGCCGCCGATGGCAACCACCGGCACGCCGAGCGAGCGGGCCCGCGTCAGCGTCGTGAGGGGACAGTGCACTGCCTCCGCTTTGGTGGCAGAAGGGAACACGCTGCCAAAAGCCAGGTAATCCGCGCCTTGCGCCGCGGCGGCACGGCCACGTTCCAGGCTGTCGTAGCAGGAGACACCGATCAGCGCGTCGGGACCGAGGCGCGCCCGCGCTTCGGGAAGGGCTGCGTCCTCGCGGCCCAGGTGGACGCCGGCAGCGCCGACGGAAGCGGCGAGCGCTACATCGTCGTTGACGATGAACGGCGCGCCGAAGTCTTCGCAGAGCGCCCTCAGCTTCGCTGCAGTCTCGTGACGCCAGGCGGCATCGCCGGACTTGTCACGGAACTGCACCATGGCCGCGCCGCCTTGCAAGGCTTGGCGGACCTCGTCCGCGAGCCGGGCGGCATCGGGGTGACGCCGAGGCGTGATGGCGTAGAGGCCGGGCTTGAATCGTCGGTTCACGCGCCCATTTTAAGCGGCATACCCGGCACGAACCTGAACGACCCGTCAGAATCCACCCGAAACCGTCCATGAGCCCAAGTCTATGAACACCGGCGGCGACTATAAAACCTGGATGTGTCTCATCTGCGGATGGATCTATGAAGAGGAAAAAGGCTGCCCCGAAGAGGGCCTGCCGCCCGGCACACGTTGGCAGGACATCCCCGAGAATTGGACCTGCCCCGACTGCGGGGCCGTCAAGGATGACTTCGAGATGATCGAACTCTGACGACCTGCTCAATTCGTATTGGCGAATAATTGCCCGTAAGCCACCGAGCCGTCGTCACACAGCTCCATCCGGCGGCAGGCCGGGCCCGCCGGATCAAGCTTGAAACGGTCGCCGCGCGGCACGCTGTTGGCGGCCGTGGAAGGTGCGCCGAGCATCAGCACGCCGTTGCGATCGGCCGCAAAGTGATGGTGGATGTGTCCCCAGACGACGCAACGCACCCTCGGCTCCGAGTCGATCACCTGAAGGAAAGCACCGGGCTCCACGAGGCGGTACTTGTCGATCCATGGAGCGTCGACAGGCACGGGCTGGTGGTGCAGGGCGACGAGCAGATGCTCCTTGCTGCAGCTCGAAAGCACTTCGCGCAGCCGCTCGAGCGCCTCGTCAGAAAAGTGCCCTTCCACCGCTCGCGGCCGGGTCGAATCCGTGAGCACGAGGCCCCAGTCCTCCTGCTCCCAAACCAGCGGGCCCTCCCAGGGTCCATTCGGGAACTGCGCTCGCATCAATTCGGGATCGTCATGATTGCCCGGCAGGGTGAGTATCGGCACCTTGGTCCGGAAGCGCTTTCCCAGGCGCTCGTAAGAGGCCTCGCTGGCGTCCTCGCTCAGATCGCCCGTCAGCAACACGATGTCAGGCCCCCAGGCCAGCACCTTTTGCCAGACCTTGTCGAGGTTGGCGTCGGCGTTCTGCTGCCGATACGGGGTGGCCGGGTCTTCCGGAAGATGGCAATCGCTGAGCTGCGCAATTTTGAGCGGCATCAAGGCCTCGTCGCCCGCATTCGAAACGGGGTCATCGTCAGGGTTTGATTTCCAGGCTGTCGCCCGCCTCGAGCCCGAGTTCGTCGGCAAGGCCGGCGTTAAGCTCCAGCAC
>Ga0268386_10000094_pt1 | contig 47895 bp, 33 predicted proteins | sample RVTome_15_FD_200260 | JGI IMG/M metagenome (GOLD analysis project Ga0268386, IMG submission 200260) | Soil microbial communities from uranium-contaminated site in the Upper Colorado River Basin, Wyoming, United States - RVT150D86... ... | reverse complement strand
GCCGAGGAGACGCTGCCCTTCATTCCGGCCCTCGTGGTCCTGGCCCGCCGGCTCGGCTACGACGACACGACCGGGGCCGCGATCGCGCTCGTCGGCGCGGGCGCGGGGTTCGCCGGCGCGTTCATGAACCCGTTCACGATCGGTGTCGCCCAGGGGATCGCCGGGCTGCCGCTGTTCTCGGGCCTGGCCTATCGGCTCGTGGTCTGGGCGGTGATCACGGCCATCGCCCTGGCCTACGTGTCCCTGCATGCGAGCCGGGTGCGCCACGCCGCGGCCGCGGGCGCGGCGCCGGATGTCGGGGCGGGCCCCAGCGCGCGCCAAGGGCTCGTCCTCCTGGTGCTCGCGCTGGCCCTGGGCTCGGTCGTCGTCGGCGCGCTGTGGTTCCGCTGGGGCATCCTGGAGATGTCCGGCCTGTTCGTGGCCGTGGCGGTGGCCGCCGGCATCGCCGGCGGCCTGGGCGGCGAAGGGACGGCGGCGCGGTTCGTCGAGGGCGCCGCCGCGATGGTGAGCGGCGCGCTCGTGGTGGGCCTGGCCCGCGGCGTCCTCGTCGTCCTCGACGGAGGGCGCGTGACCGACACGATCCTCCACGGGCTGGCCGGAGCGGTCGCCGGCCTGCCCGCAGAGGTCGCAGTGGCGGGGATCTACGCCGTACAGGTCGCGCTCTCCTACCTGGTGCCCTCGGCCAGCGGGCAGGCCGCCCTGTCGCTCCCGATCCTCGTCCCCCTGGCCGACCTCGTGGGCGTCACGCGCCAGACGAGCGTGCTCGCCTACCAGTTCGGCGACGGCTTCTCCAACGTGTTCGCGCCCACCAGCGGCTACTTCATGGCCGGCCTCGCCCTGGCCGGCATTCCCTGGACGCGATGGGCGCGCTTCATGTGGCCGCTCCAGGCGCTGTGGCTGGCCGCCGGGCTGGTGCTGCTGCTGATCGCCCACGGCGCGCGGTACGGGCCGTTCTGACCCGGAGCCCCGTTCCGAGCCGGAGCCCGCGCGGGTCCCAGCGCCGCCCGGGGTCCGTGGCGCGGGTCAGGCCGGCGAGCCGCTCGGGCGCCACCGGCTTGGTGAGGTGCTCGTCGAACCCGGCGTCGAGCGCGTGCTGCCTCGCCTCCGGCTGCCCGTAGCCCGTGAGCGCGATGAGGCAGGTGCCCGCCCGCTCCGGCGTCGCGCGAAACAGCCGCGCCACGTCGTACCCGTCCAGCCCCGGCAGCCCGACGTCGATCACCACGACGTCGGGGTCCGTGTCGGCGGCCGCGCGGATCCCTCCGGGCCCGTCCGAAGCCTCGAACACGTGGTGACCGTAGGCCTCGAGGGCCGCACGCATCATCTCGCGGGCGTCGTCGTTGTCTTCGACCAGGAGGATCCGGCAGCGGAGCGTTCCAGGCCGGCGGTCCGCGAGGGCCGGCGCTTCCGCTGCGGGGGCCTCGATCGCGGGGAGCACCACGGTGAACCGCGAACCTCGTCCCGGCCCGTCGCTCAGGGCCGTGACCTGGCCGCCGTGCAGCTCCACGAGTCGCTTCACGAGAGTGAGCCCGATGCCCAGGCCGCCGGAGCTGCGGTCCAGCGACCGTTCCCCCTGCACGAACAGGTCGAATACCCGCGGGACCAGTTCGGGCGACAGGCCCACTCCCGTGTCCTCGACCTGCACGACCGCGTCCCCGTCCCGCCGGAACACCCGCACCGCGATCCGTCCGCCCGCTGGCGTGTACTTCGCCGCGTTCCCGACGAGGTTCGAAACGATCTGCTCGGCCCTGGCGTCGTCCGCCTCCACCCACACCGGAGAAGCATCGACGGCGACCTCGTGGTCGTCCAGGCGGCGGGACGACTGCATCACGCGGACGACGGCCGGAACGAGGTCGGCGAGGTTCAGCGGCCCGCGGGCCAACTGGATCTTCCCGGACGTCGCCCGGCCGACGTCGAGGAGGTCGTCGACCAGGCGGGTCATGTGCTGCACCTGCCGGTCGATGACGGGGATCGCGGCGCGGGAGGGACCGTCCTCCGGTCGCCCGAGCTTCAGGAGCGCCGCCGCCGACGACAGGGCACCGAGGGGGTTCCGCAGCTCGTGGCCGAGCATGGCGAGGAATTCGTCCTTGGCCCGGTCCGCGGTCCGCAGGGCCTCCTCGCGCTCCCGGATGGCGTTCGAGGCGCTCGCCAGCGCTAGCCGGACGTCGTCGACCTCCCGTACCCCGCCGGCGGCGGGGGCCGCGATCGGGGTGCCGGTGCCCAGGTCCCGCGCCGCGGCGGCCAGGGAGACGATGGGGGCGGTGATGCGCCGGCTGAGCGCGACCGCGAGCAGCAGCGCCGTGGCGACGGCTCCGGACGTGCCGAGCGCCAGCATCCATGCGGCGTTCGACGCGGCCGCTTCGACCGCGGAGGTCGGGATGCCCATGGCCACGGTCCAGCCGCTGTAGCTCGAGCGGTTGAACGGCGTGTAGACCTGGGTCCCTTCGATCGTGCTGCCCAGGAACCATCCCTCCGAGCCGCGGGCCAGCGCGGCCCTGAGGCTGTCCGAGCTCGGCTGCCCGACCCGGGCGGCGTGGTCGACGGTGCGCGCCACGATCCGGTCGTTGGCGTCGAGGACGACCCCCACCCAGTCCACCGGCAGCCGCTGGGGCGAGAGAAGCGCGAGGACCGCGCCCGGGTCGATCATCACCGACAGGACGTACTTCACCTCACCTTCGTGGAGCACGGGCAGCCGGACCGAAAACCCGTGGTGGCTACCTTCCGTCACCAGGTTGCCGATCGTGGGTCGCCCGGTCCGGACCGCCTTCTCGAAGCTTCTCTGGTCGAGCACCGGCGAGGGCTCGGCGTCGTACGGATCGGCGGTGCGGAACAGCCGCTGCCCCGAGGGTCGGGCGAGGCTGATGCTGCGCCAGTTCGCCTGCGTCGGCAGGGTGCGCGTAGCCTCGTCGTAGAAGGCGCGCAGCCCGCCGCTCTCGAGGTTGCGCGAGCTGGCGAGGCCGCGAAGGCTGGTGACGTGGCCGCTGAGCTCGATGTCGAGCGCGGTCAGCAGCGCGAGCGTGCGCTCCTGGGCCCCGCGGCGGAAGACGTCCCGCTCACGTCGTGCGATCAGGGCCGTGGCGCCGACGCCGAAGATCACCATGGGCAGGAGGGTGGCGAGCGTGAGCGCGAACAGGCGCGAGCGCAGTCTCATCGGCGCGGCTCCTAGCAAACGAATATAGCGCCCCGCTGGCCGGAAGGGGTGGGGGACCCGGTCTCAGCCGACCAGGACCACGTGCAGGTGACGGGGCCCGTGGACGCCCCGCGTGAGGATCAGCTCGATGTCCGCCGTCCGGCTGGGACCGGTCACGAACACGAGGTTCGCCGACCCGGCGGCCGCGCCAGGTCGGCGCGCGAAGTACGTCGCCATGTCCGGGAGCAGGGCGGCGACGGGTAGCAGCGCGACGTGGACCGGGGGGAGCAGCCAGGCGAGGCGGGGCCGGCCGGGACCGCTGGACAGCACCAGCGAGCCCGTGTCGGCGAGGCCGGCGTCCGCCCCGGTCAGGCCCACACCCGCTTCGGCCAGGGCCCGCAGGCGCTCGCGGCGTGCATCCGGGGCGGTGGGCAGGTCGGGGTCGCAGAGGCTCGGTCCCGCGGCGGCCACGGCGTCCAGGAGCCCGGGCAGAGGAAGCTGGTCGGCGGTCCAGGCGAGCACCTGGCGCGCGCCGGTTCCGCGAACGACCGCGAGCGCGGCCTCGCGCGCCGCGCCGGCCTGGAGGGGGCCGTGGACGGTGCCCCCAGCCGCGGCCAGCTCGGCGGCGAACCGCTCGACCAGGGCGGCGGGATCGTCCGCGGCGCGCGCGGCGGACGGGGGATCGGGCGAGGTGGCCGGGGGGAGGCGGGCCGCTGCCAGGGAGGCCCGGACCGTGCGGAGCACCGCGTCGCGTCCGCCGCTCACGGCCGGCCTTCGCGCAGGCGCCTGAGCTGGACGCTGAAGGGCTCGCGCGCCAGGGCCGGGAATTCCCGATGGTCGGTCCAACCCGCGAGCGGTCCGGGCAGGCGGCGGATCCAGCCGCCGCGCGCGAGCGCGCGCGAGGCCCAGCCGGAGGCGGTCAGCGCGAGGCGGAACAGTCGCGGGTGGACGGCGGCGAGCCGGTACGCCTTCAGTCCCAGGCGCACCCATGCGGGCCCGTGGCCCGCCGCGACGCTCTCGGCGCGCAGCTCCAGGAGCATGCGCGGGATGTCGATCCGAACCGGGCAGACCTCGCGGCAGGCTCCGCACAGGCTGCTGGCCTGGGGGAGGTCCTGCCAGGGACCCAAGCCGTCGAGTGCCGGCGTCAGTACCGCCCCGATGGGCCCGGAGTACACGCTCCCGTAGGCGTGGCCGCCGATCGACTTGTACACCGGGCACGCGCTGAGGCAGGCGCCGCACCGGATGCAATAGAGGATCTCCGCCGCGCTGGTGCCGAGGACGCGGCTCCGGCCGTTGTCCACCAGCACGACGTGGAGCTCCTCGGGCCCGTCGGGCTCGCCGGTGCGCGGTCCGCCGTTCGTGGCCCGCCGGCGCGGCCCGGTCACCAGGTCCGTGTAGACCGACAGCTTCTGGCCGGTGGCGGACCGCGCCAGGACCTTCAGCAGCACGGACACGTCGTCGAGGGTCGGGGCGATACGCTCGATCCCCATGAGGGCGACGTGCAGCCTCGGCCCGCTCATGGTCAAAGACGCGTTTCCCTCGTTGGTCACGACGACCAGCGTGCCCGTCTCGGCCACGCCGAAGTTGACGCCGGAGATCCCGAGGTCGGCGGTGAGGTAGACGTCGCGGAGGCGGGCGCGGGCGACGGCGGTCATCTCCGCCGGGTCGTCGGTCACCGGCACGCCCAGCTTCTCGTGGAACAGCCGGCCGATCTGCTCCTTCGTCTTGTGGAAGGCGGGGGCGATGATGTGCGAGGGCGTCTCGCCCGCGAGCTGGATCACGTACTCCCCGAGGTCGGACTCGATCACCTCGGCGCCGGCGCCCTCGAGCGCGTGGTTGAGGCCGATCTCCTCGCTGATCATCGACTTGGCCTTGACCACGCGCCGGACGCCGTGGGCCTTCACCAGCTCCAGCACTGCGTTCCGGGCCGCCGCCGCGTCGGGGGCCCAGTGCACTCGTCCGCCCGCCCGGGTGACGGAGGCCTCGAACTGCTCGAGCAGGGCGTCGAGGCGGCGCAGCGTGGCCGCCCGTATCGCGCGGGCCCGGTCGCGCACCGCGTCGGCCTCGGGCAGCTCCCCGATCGCCTGCGTCCGGAGGGTCGTGAACCGTCCGGTCGCCCTGCCGAGGGCGATCGAGAGCTGGGCGTCCCCGAGGGCCTTGGCCACTCGCGGGTGGAACGGAAGGGCGCTGGTTCGGAGGCTCATTCCGGGTCCATCGCCTCCGCCAGGTGCAGCGTGGCCACGGCCGATCCCCGGCGGCGCAGCCCCCCCTCGATGTGGACGAGGCAGCTCACGTCGCACCCTACGACCGCCTGTGCTCCGGTGCGCTCCACCGCGTCGAGCTTGCGCGCGAGCATCGCCCCGGAGATGTCGCTCATCTTCACCGCGAACAGCCCTCCGAAGCCGCAGCACTCCTCCGCGTCGGCGAGAGGGACGACCTCCGCCTCCGCCACCTCCCTCAGCAGACGCACGGGTCCGTCCTTCACGCCGAGGCCGCGAAGCAGGTGGCACGACGGGTGGTAGGTGATGCGGCCCGGCCGGCGGCCGGGAATCACGTCACGGCCGAGGACGTCGGTGAGGAGCTGGCTGAACTCGTAGGTCCGTCCGGCCACCCGGCGCGCCTTCTCCTCCAGGGCACCGGAGCCGGCCAACAGCTCGGGATAGTGGTGGTGGATCATGTCCGCGCAGGAGCCGGACGGGACCACGACCGGGGCGGGCGAACGGTCCAGTACGTCCAGCGTGTGCCGGGCCATCTGGCGCGCGTCGTCCCAGGACCCCGAGTTGAAGGCGGGCTGACCGCAGCACGTCTGTCCCTCAGGCAGCTCGACCCGGAGCCCGAGCCTCTCGAGCACCCGCACCACCGCCAGCCCGGTCCGCGGCCGCAGCGCCTCCACCAGGCACGTGGCGAAGAGCTGCACGACGGAGATCACGCCCGGAGCATGAGCGACTCCGGAACGGCGGTCAAGACCCGGGCCCGGCAGCGCCGGGCCGCCGCGAGCGTCCCTCGCTTCCCCGCGACGAGAGTCGTCGTGCGCCGGCGACGGCAGCGCCATTTGCGTGGGAAACGCAATTGTCGTCACACGCATTCCAGCCCGGCCAAGCGCTTGGGCCGCCACGACATGGCCTGCGCTTCGGTGCGGCACGGCTCCGGGGCACGGCGGATGTAGGAGCCCCTTCGCCAACGGGAGCCGGACCCTCAGGCTCCGGAGGTGATGGGATGCATCGCAGCTGGGTTGCGCTGGTCGCCGTATTCGTATCGGGAGCACCGTCCGCCGCGGAGGAACGGTGGCGGCAGGGTATGGAATCCGCACATCGCGCGCTCGAGGAGGGACGCGAGGAGGAGGAGCGAAAGGGACTGCGGGAGGCGCTGGCCGAGGCGTCGCGGAGCAGCGCGGCCACGCGGACCGGGCCGGGTGGTTCCACACCGAGGCCCTGGCCGTGGCCGAGCAGGCGCTGCCGCCCGGACACCCCGATCGCGCCGTGGTGCTGACGTCCTGCAAGGACTCGCGCCGCTCTATGCGGCGGCCGGCCGTGGGGCGGACGCCAGGCGGATCGAGCGCCCCCTGGCCGCGCTCTCACCGTCGGCGCCGGCTCTATTCTGGAGCGAGGGGCCGGCGTTCTCGGCGGCGGAGCGCTGAACGTGCTTCCGCGCAAACGGCACCGGACGGGTCACCGCCAGGCCAGCTTCAGCTCCTTGGAGAGCAGTCCCTCCACGCGTGCTTCCAGGCGGCGGGTGGCGCCGCTCGTGAACGTCCCGCGGATCCGGAGCGTCTCGTTGAAACCGCCGCCTTCCACCTGGACACGGATCGACCGCTCGCCCGGGGCGACCTCGAGGAGCTTCTCTGCCCTGCCGCGGCGGCTCTTGACGAACAGGACCTTCCGGGTCACCCGGCTCTCGAGTGGCTCTTCGATGGCCAGGTCGTCGTCGATCCAGACCCGCAACATCCCCCTCTTGAGCGGGTGCTCGAGCTCCACCTCGAGCCCGGCCGGCGCGACCGGTGGCGGGACCGCGGGCGCCTCCGCGGGAGAGGGGCCGACGGCGGGACCGATCCCTGCCAGGAGCAACGCGGCCAGGGCGGCGACGGTGCCTCCCGCCGCCAGGACGCGGCTGCGGTACCTGGGCCAACCCGCGCCAGCGGCGACGCCGTGGACGGAAGCCGCTGCGGGAGGAGCGGGCGAGGCGTGGCGGGGCGGCCGGCCGGCCATCACGTCGGCCAGGTCGTCGGCGAAGGCCCGGCCGTCGGCGTAGCGGCGGTCGGGCTCCTTGGCCAGCGCCCGGGCGACCACGGCGTCCACGCCGGGGGGGAGACCGAGCGCGACCGTCGTCGGGGGCGGCGGGTCGTGGCGCGTCACACGCGCGAGGATGGCGGGCAGACCCTCGGCCTCGAAGGCGGTCCGGCCGGTGAGGAGGAGGTAGAGCACGGCGCCCAGGGAGAACAGGTCGCTCCGCCCGTCGACCGGGAGCCCGGAGGCCTGCTCGGGCGACATGTAGAGCGGCGTCCCGAACAGCTCTCCCGCCGCGGTGAGCCGGGCCGCGGGAACCTTGGCGATCCCGAAGTCCATGATCTTCGGCTCGCCCGAGGGGAGCACCATGATGTTCGCCGGCTTGATGTCCCGGTGCACGATCCCCTGGGCGTGGGCGTGGTGGAGGGCCTCGGCGAGGCGCGCGATGAGGCGCAGGGCCTCGCGCCCTTCCCAGGGTCGACCGTCGCGGGTGAGGTCGTGGAGGTCCCGTCCCTGGAGGTGCTCCAGGGCGATGTAGAGGACGCCGCTCGCCGCGTCGCGCCCGACGTCGTGGACCGTCACGATGCCCGGGTGCGAGAGGGCGGCGGCAGCCCGCGCCTCGGCGAGGAAGCGTTTCTCGTACTGCGCCTGCTCCTCGTCGGAGACCGCAAACGCCAGGCGCACGGTCTTCAGCGCGACCAGCCGGTCGAGCTCGGGATCATGGGCCCGATAGACGATGCCCATCATCCCGCGCCCGATCACCTCGCGGACCTGGTACCGGCCGATCGTCGTGGGAAGGGGCTCTGTCACTGGCTAGACCATCCGGTCCCGGCGGAGCGTCAGGCCGCCGTCGACCGTGATCACCTGGCCGGTCAGGTAGGAGTCAGGCTCCAGGAGCAGACGCACGACCCGGGCCACGTCCTCCGGCCGGCCCAGCCGGGGCACGACACCGCGCTCCACGTAGGGATCATATTTGCCCGACTCCACCGAAGCGCGGGCCATCCCCGCCGTGGTCGCGCCCGGGGCCACCACGTTCACGCGGACGTCCTCGGCGCCCCCGTACTCCTTGGCCAGGATCCGCGCGGCGTGGACGAGCGCTGCCTTGGGTCCGGCGTAGGCGAGGCTGCCCTCGAAGGGGTGGACTCCCTGCATGCTCGAGAACAGCACGATCGACCCCCGGGTCCCGTTCTCCCGCATCTTCTCCGCGCAGTATCGGGCGAGGAGCACCGGCGCCTCGTAGTTCGCGGCGAAGGACGCCTGGAGGGCGGGGCCGTCGAGGTCTTCCGGCTTGACCCGGGCCGGCTCGCCGGTGAGGGCCACGAGCCCGTACAGCTCCCCCTTGACGTTCAGGGCCGCCTGCACGCACCTCTCGCGCCCCTCGGGGGCCGAGACGTCGGCCTCGACCAGCGTGACCGGGCCGCCGTAGAGGTCCTGGAGCTTCTGCTGGAACGCCAGGGCCCGCCCCCGGTTCGAGCGGTAGGCCACGACCGGCAGCGCGCCGTCCTGCAGGAGCAGAGCGGTGATCGCGGCGCCGAGCCCGCCCGCGCCGCCCGGCAGCAGGACCACGCGCCCGGCCAGGCTCCGCTTGTTCAGGTCGTAGCGGTGCTCGGCCTGGCGCCGCGCCTGCTCCGGATCGAGGAACCTGGAAGGCATCGCGGTCAGGCGGGGAACAGCCCGCGCAGGGTGGAGGGCTCGAGGCCCTGCAGGCCGCCGACCACACGGTGCGCGGCTCGGAGCTTCTCGGCGGGATAGGTATGGCTCACCGCCAGCACCTTCATCCCCGCCGCCAGGGCGGAGGCGATGCCGGGCATCGAGTCCTCCACGACCAGGCACTCCGGGGGAGCGAGGCCGGGAACGAGCGGAGCCAGGCCCGCCATGGCGGCCAGGTAGGGCTCCGGGTGGGGCTTGGTCCGGGTCACGTCGTCCGCCCCGACGACGGCGGCGAAGGCCCCGCGCAGGCCCGCCGCGGTCAGGATGCCCTCGATCTCCGCGCGGCGCGCCCCCGATGCGATGCCGAGCGGGACCTCGTCCGCCAGGGAGGCGATCAGGTCCCGCGCGCCGGGAAAGAACGGCACCTCCGCCATCAGGGTCTCGTACAGGCCCGCCTTGCGGCGGGCGACCTCGTCCACCCTGTCGGGATCGTAGGGCTCTCCGTGGCGCTCGAGCGCGATGCGGATCGACTCCCGGTCGTCGTACGCCAGGTAGCAGCGCAGGTACTTCTCCTCGTCGATGGTGATTCCGCAGGGGACCAGGCACTCGCGCAGCGCGCGGTAGTGCAGGGGCTCGCTGTCCACCAGCACTCCGTCGAAGTCGAAGAGCACCGCCCGCATCGGTAGAATGGCTCCGACTCCCATGATCCTCCAGCTCGCGGCCGCCGTCCTCCTCCTGGTCCTCCTCTGGGGCCTGTTCCGCCTGGCCATGGGCCTTCGCTGGGCCAAGCTCTCGCGGGAGCAGGCTCGCGGCGCCGAGGAGTCCCGCGGCCGCCGCGTAGTGGCGGAGGTCCCGGTGGGGGAGGGGGACCTCACCTTCTTTCTAGAGGACGACCGTGGATTCTACTGGGGCGGGCGCGAGGTGCGCAAACCCGACGTGGCGGGGGCGCGGCTGCTCCTGAACGGCGGGATCATTGGGTCTTTCAGCCGAGGCGGGTGGGCCCTGCCCGAGCCGCCGCCGCCGGAGGACTTCGAGGGCCGCGAGAGGTGGGACATCATCCTCTACCGGCGCGACGGGCGGCACGAGACGGTCCCTTGCGGGTCGCTCCGCGAGGGCGTCAGCCGCGAGATCGCCGCTCGCGTGTTCGAGGCGGTCCGGGCCTCGGCCGTCCGGCCCGGACGCCTGGAGAACGGGGCGGCCTGAGGGGGCGAGCATGAAGTCCCACACCCTTTACCTGACGCTGAACGTGCCCGCCCGCATGGACTTCGTGAACATCACCCCGCGGGTCGAGATGGCGGTGGAGGACAGCGGGGTCCGCGAGGGCCTGTGCCTTGTGAACGCCATGCACATCACCGCGTCCGTGTTCATCAACGACGACGAGCCCGGGCTCCACTCCGACTACAAGCGCTGGCTCGAGGGCCTCGCCCCCTACGACCCCAGCCCCGAGCGGTACCATCACAACCGCACCGGCGAGGACAACGGGGACGCCCACCACAAGCGCCAGGTCATGGGGCGCGAGGTGGTCGTCGCGGTGACCGGCGGGAAGCTGGACTTCGGGCCGTGGGAGCAGATCTTCTACGGCGAGTTCGACGGTCGTCGGGCGAAGCGCGTCCTGGTGAAGGTCGTCGGCGAGTAGCTCGGTCTGCCGCTCACCAGCGCTCCTCGGCCCCGCCGCTGCTCACCGTGACGTGGCGGGCCAGGACGAACAGCAGGTCCGAGAGCCGGTTCACGTACGCCTGCGTCGCGGTCTCCAGGGCTTCCTTGCGCCCGAGGGCCACCAGGCTCCGCTCGGCCCTCCGGCAGGCGGTCCGGGCCACGTGGAGGAACGCGGCGAGCGGCGGGCCGCCCGGGAGGACGAAGGCCCGAAGCGGAGGCAGCAGCGACTCGCGCGCGTCGATCGCCTCCTCCAGGCGCCGCACGTGCTCGTCGCCGACGGCGGCCTTGGGCTTGGCACCGGCCACCCGGGTGCTCGGATCGGCCAGGCGGGCGCCCACCGCGAACAGGTCCTTCTGGACCCCGTGCAGCAGCGCCGCCAGCTCCGGATCGGCGTGGGCCCGTGCCACGCCGATCGCGGCGTTCAGCTCGTCGACGTCGCCGTAGGCGGCCACCCGCGGGTGGTCCTTCGGGGTCCGCGAGCCGTCGAGGAGGCCCGTCTCCCCCCGGTCGCCGCCGCGCGTGTAGATCGTCACCGCTCGTCCTCCAGGGGCAGCAATGCGACCGTGGCGGCCACTCCCGCGACCTCGACGGCGCTACCGGGCTCGAAGTGGTTGCGGTGGACGTAGGCCATGGCGATCGGACCCAGCCGTGGAGACTCCGCGGCGGTGGTCACCCGGCCCACGTCCCGCCCCCCCGCGCTCACCGTCGCCCCGGGCTCGGCGGGTCCGGCCAGCCGGAGCCCCCGCAGGGCCCGGCTCACGTTGCCGCCGCGCCCCGCGAGACGGGCCACGACCTCCTGCCCCACGTAGCACCCCTTGGTGGAGGAGTGGTACTCGAGCAGCAGCCCCGTCTCGTGGAGCAGGTTGTCCTCCGTGACGTCGGGGCCGTACCAGGGCCGGCCGTCCTCGACCCTGAGGACGTCGAGGGCGCGGCGTCCGAGGGGCACGGCGCCGGCGGCGGCGAGCGCGCCCCAGACGTCTGCGGCCGCGGCCGGCTCCGCATGGACGACGAAGCCTCCCGCCGGCAAGTCGCCTCCCCTCGCGACCCTCACGGGATGCCCGGCGAGCGACGTCGCCACGTGGTCCTCGGCCCCCAGGTCTGGGAGCTCCGTTCCCGCCCGCGCGAGGACTTCCCTCGCCGCGGGCCCGACGAGGCCGACCACTCCGACCGGCCGCCGGGTGAAGCGAACCGGAGCGGCCACGCGGTAGTGGACGAGGACCTTCTCGACGGTCTCGAGCCGGGACTCCGGCATCTCGAGGTCGATGGCGTCGGTGGAGACCAGCACTCGCATGAGCGCCAGCACGCGGCCCTTGACGTCCATGAGAGCGGCGGGACAACCCTGTCCCGGCTGGCGCGACGCGACGTCCTGGCTCAGCAGGCCGTGGAGGAACTTCTGGCGCAGCGGGCCCGTGACCGCCAGCACGCCCCGGTCTCCCAGGTCCGCGACCGCGGCGGAGCGCCGGGCGGCGGCGTGCTCCCGCGCAACGGATTCGGCCTGCTCCCCGGCGAGGCCGTACCAGGCGGGGAGGCTCCGGCCGTCGACGTGTTCGAGCACCGCGCCCGCGGGAGCTGCCGGTGTGCCTCCGTCCATCGTGGCGCGCCTCCTACCGCTTCTTCGACGACTCCAGGGTGTCGAGGAGGTTCACGAGGTCGTCGGCGTGCTCCTCCTCGTTGGCCAGGATCGCCTCCATGAGGCGGCGGGTGGTGGGGTCGTCGTTGCCGAAATAGCGGACCATCTCGGAGTACGACTCGATCGCGATACGCTCCGCCACCAGGTCTTCCCGGATCATCTCCTCGAGGTTCTCGCCCTCGATGTACTGCGCGTGGCTCCGGGTCAGGAGCCCTTCGGGGTCGAAGTTGGGCGCCCCGCCGAGCTGGGTGATGCGCTCCGCGATCTGGTCGGCATGGCCCTGCTCCTCGGTGGCGTGCTCGAGGAACTCGGCCGCCACGGCGTGCGCGTGGATCCCGGATGCCATGAAGTAATGGCGCTTGTAGCGCAGGGTGCAGACGATCTCGGTGGCCAGGGCCTCGTTCAGCAAGCGGACGACGACCTCGCGGTCCGCCTTGTACCCCTCGGTGATCGCGCCCCTCTCGATGTGCTTGCGGGCCCGCTCCCGGAGCGTCTTGACGTCGGTCAGGAACTCCTTCGCCATGGTGAACCTCCTCAGCCGATCTTAACCTCGGCCTTCCAGGAATCGGGCCAGCCGCGGGTTCGTCACCTCCCCGGACAGTATGGCCCGAACGTCGGCGGTGCGCTCCGGGCTCAGCGAGACGTGCGGGTCGGTGGCGGTCGGCTTTGGAACGAGGTACCCCTCGCGATAGAGGAGGTCGATGACCTCCTTGGCGACTCCCTTCTCGTGGTCGGCGACGCCGCGGTAGACGTTGTCCTCGTGGGTGTGGGATCCGCCGATCTTCCCCTTCTTGAAGAGCTTTCGCAGGATATGACGCAGCACCCGCCGGCGGGGGCTGTCGTCGGCGGGTCGGGGGGGGAGCGGCGGCGCCGGAGGACTGCCCGAGGCGGGTACCTGCACCGCGGACGACGCGCCGGGCGGCGGCGGAACCTCGCCGTCCGCCGCCTCGCGCCGCTCCAGCTCGCGGCGCAGATGCTCCGCCTCCTTCTCCGACTTTCGCAGCCTGCGCTCCAGCTCCTCGATGCGGCGGGCATCGGACGGGGCCGCGGCGGGCAGGGCCCGCGCGGCGAGGTCGGCCGCGCGCCGCTCCGCCTTCGCCTTCTCGCCCCGCAGCTCGCTGTTCTCCCGGCGGAGCTGCTTCAGCTCGCCCCGCAGGTCGTCCAGCCGCAGGCGCTCCGCCTCGAGCTTGCGCTCCGCGCCCTCCGCGGACTTCTCGGCCTCGCGGAGCTCGCGGACGGTCCGGGTGTGGACGTCCAGGATCCCCTCAGTGAAGTCCCAGGAAGGAGGGGCGCACTGCGGGGAGGCGCGGAAGGCCCGCAGGCACTCGGGCGCGAGCCGGGGGAAGGCCTTGCGCACCGCCTTCGACTCCGAGAGCGCGCCCATCCACAAGGCCTCGAGCGGACGCTCCCGGGCCAGCCGCTGCCACTCCTCCATGCCCGCCGGCTCGCCGTCCCAGGCCAGACGGTCGTGGAGCGCCTGGGCGAGCGGAGGGCCGGGCTCCGCGCTCTCGATGAGGACCGTCACGGCGAGTCCCGCCCAGGCCTCCGGCGGCAGCTCTCGCGCGAGCTGCCGAGGCATGACGTCCTTGAGCATCCGCTTGAGGACGTCCACCGGGAGGGCGCCCCGGACGACGGCGTGCAAGGCCCGCTCCCGGGACAGCCGGAAGAGGGCTTCGCCGCTGGTGACCGCCGGTGGAAGCGCCCGGATCGAGAGCTGCGCGGCGCGCCCCATCAGCGACCAGTCTACTCGACGGTCACCGAGAACGCGTCCCAGCGGTCCGCCAAGCGCACGCGCACGAACCCGTCGTCGGTCGCGTGCCAGCCGCTCGCCGTCCCGTCGCGAGCGGGATCGATGCGCGGCAGCGCCTGGCCGTCGAGGCTCACCCGCCGGGCGACACCGTCCCAGCGGATCGACACGACCAGGTCGCGGGCGGGTGGGCGGTAGGACCCCTCGGCCGCCGCCACGCGAAGGGTGCACGCGCCGGGCGTTCGCCGCTGCTCGAACCGGCGCTCCAGGAAGGCGCCGCGGCGATACGCCTGGCTCTCCCCGTCGTCCTCGTAGAGGCTGCCCTCCGATCGTGCCGCCGGGTACACGACCACCTCGAGGGGCTGGCCCGCCATCTCCCCGGTGTGCTGCACCACCGGCTGGCGGAATACGAACGCTCCGCCGCGGACGAACACCGGCAGGGAGGCCAGCGACACAGGGACCTTCAGCGTACGGCCTCCCGCATGGAGCCGGCCCGTCCAGAAGTCGTACCAGTCGCCGGCGGGGAGGTAGACGTCCCGCTCAGCGGCTCCCTCCCTCAGGACGGGGGCGACGAGGAGATCGCGGCCGAAGAAGGCCTGGTCCTCGAGGGACCAGGTCTGCGGGTCGTCGGGATGCTCCAGGAAGAGCGGACGGAGGGCGGGCACGCCGGTCTGGCTGGCCTCCCGCATGACGTTGTAGACGTGCGGCAGCAGCTCGTAACGCAGCTCGATGGCCCGGCGGTTCAGCTCCTCGTGCCGGGCGCCGTAGGACCAGGGCTCCTGGTCCGGGGTCCCGAACGTCGTGTGCGTCCTCATGAAGGGATAGAACACCCCGGCCTGGATCCACCGCGTGAACAGCTCCGCCGACGGCGCCTCGGCGAACCCCCCGATGTCGCTCCCCACGAACGGGAATCCGGACAGGCCCATCCCGGCGAGCATCGGGATCGTGGCCTGGAGGGCCGTCCAGGTGCTCACGTTGTCCCCCGGCCAGACCGCCGCGTAGCGCTGTCCGCCCGAAAACGTCGCGCGGGTCAGCACGAACGGGCGCTCGTCGGGTCGCAGCCGGAGCAGGCCCTCGTAGGTGGACCGGGTCATCAGGAGGCCGTAGACGTTGTGGACCTCCCGGTGGTCGCTGGGCCGGCCCTCGTTGTCGTGCCGGGCGTCCAGGGGCATCGTGCCGGACGGGGTGTCGAAGACCGCGGGCTCGTTCATGTCGTTCCAGATCCCCGCCACGCCCGCGTCCAGCAGCGAGCGGTAGAGCCCGCCCCACCAGTCGCGCGCGGCCGGCTTGCTGAAGTCCGGGAACACGCTCGGGCCAGGGTCGCGCTCCGCCTGGGAAGGCCACACCGGGGCCACGTAGACGCTGCCGTCCGGGCTCTTCACGAAGTGGTCGCCGGCCAGGCCGGTGTCGTAGGGCTCGTAGCCTGGCTCCTTCTTCGGGTGGGCGTCCACGATGGTCACGACCCGCAGCCCCTGCCGGCGCAGGTCGGCGATGAGACGCGGCGGGTCGGGGAAGCGCTCGGGGTCCCAGGTGAAGGGCTTGTAGGCGTCCTGGTAGTGGATGTCCAGCCAGATCGCGTCGGCGGGGATCCCACGGAGACGGAAGCCGTCGGCGAGATGGCGGACCTTCGCCTCGGGGTAGTAGCTGTACCGGCACTGGTGGTAGCCGAGCGCCCAGCGCGGCGGCAGGGGCATGCGGCCGGTCAGCTCCGTGTACCGCTCCACCACCCGCTTGGGAGCCGGCCCGTAGATGAAGTAGTAGTCCAGCTCGCCCCCCTCCGCGCCGAACGAGAGGAGCCGCTGGGACTCCCGGCCGACGTCGAACACGCTCCGGAACGTGTTGTCGAGGAAGAGGCCGTGGGCGCGGCCATCGCGGAGCACAATGTAGAAGGGCACCGAGGCGTAGACCGGGTCGGTGCTGGCGTCGTAACCGTAGGTGTCGCTGTTCCACATCGCGTAGGCGTACCCGCCCAGCTTCCAGCCACGCTTGTCCAGCCGCCCGGTCTTCTCTCCGAACCCGTAGACGTGCTCGTCGTCCCGCAGGCGCTTCCAGACCCGGGTGGCGCCGTCCGCGGCGACCGCCGTGCCCCGGACGGGGTCGTCCTCGTCCAGCGATTCGCCCCCGGCGGTGGCGAAGGCCACGCGGAACGGGTCGTGGCGCACGGTGACCCGCAGGTCCCGGGTGCGCACCACGGTTACGCCGTCGCCCGGCTCGAAGGCCGCCCCCGGGTCGCCGAAGTCGCTCTTGACGACGGCATAGGAATGGTCCCGGTCCAGCTCTGGCCCGGGCGCGAAGCGCACCCGCACGATGTCAGGCGCGACGACCGTGAGGACGACCGTTCCTTGGTCGTTCCTGAAGATGAGTGTGTTCCGTTCCCGTTGCGGGGCCGGCATCGCCCCGAGCGAGTCCCAGCCGGCGTCGGACGGTGTCGCGAGCGACGCGGTGAGGAGGAGGCAGAGGAGACCGGTTCGGCCCATGGGATCCTCCTGGCTCGATGCTCTCCGGAGATTCTATGCTGTCGGCTCGCGGCAGTGGCAGCATCGAGGCCCGCCGCTCGCTACAATGGCCCGCGCCGAAGCGCCGGCCCAAGGAGCTTGCATGCCCGATTTCAAGGTGATCGTGCGGAACAACGGCCCGCTGCGCCTGGAGGGGGACATCCTCATCCAGGACCAGGAGGGCAATACCTTCGGCCTGGCCGGCCGCACCGTGGTCTCGCTCTGCCGCTGCGGCCAATCGGCCAACAAGCCGTTCTGTGACGGGTCCCACGGGAGGACCGGGTTCGTCTCGGAATGCCCGGCCCGCGACCTGCCGCCCCCGGCCCCCAAGGTCTGAGCAGGAGCCCGAGCACACGACGGTCGGCCAGAAGGCGAGGTGCGTGTCGCTGCCGGGATGAGCCCGGCCGGCGATGCCCATTGGAGGTCGGCCGTGGTCGAGGACGACGATCCCGAGGCCGACGAGCGGCCGTCCGACGCCGCCGATGACCCGCTCGAGCTCTTCGACACGGACGACGACGACCGGAGCGCGGAGCGCGCCGGCACCCTGATGGGAGCCATCGGCGAGATCCTGGCTGCCGTCCTGATCGTCGTGGTGATCGCCGCGCTCTTGATCGGGGGCGCGGCCGCCTTCCGCCTTCTCTTCGGGTGACTACCTGGCGTCGTTCGGACTGTCGAGCGAACGTCCGGCCAGGAGCGCATCGAGGTCGGCGCGGTCGAGGAGTCGGCCTGCCCGAACGACCGCATGGATGCGGCCCACGTTGCGGATGTCGGCGAGGGGGTCGGCGTCGAGGAGCACCAGGTCTGCGGCAGCCCCGCGTGCGATGCGCCCCTCCTGCTCCGGGCGCCCGCGGAAGGCCGCGGGCGCGGCGGTGGCCGCGCCCAGGGCCTCGAGCGGGCTGAAGCCTGCTGCCACGAGCGCCTCCAGCTCGCGGTGCAATGCCTGGCCGGGGACGACGAAGGCGTCGAGCGAGTCCGTGCCGGCCAGGACGGGGACGCCCGCCCGCTTCAGCTCGGAGACGAGCGCCCGGGAGCGCTCGGCGATGCGCCGGTTCACCGCCAGGTCTTCCGCCGTCGCCTTCGCGAGGTAGGCGGCGAGGCCCTTCGTCCAACGATCGCGCACAGCCCCGGGCAGGTGTCCGAGCGCCGTCTCGGTGGCGGCGGCGGGGCTGGCTGCGGGCAGGAACGACTCACCCCAGACCAGGGTCGGGACGACGTGGACGCGGCGCCGGGCCATCTCGCGGAAGAGCTCGTCGCAGCGGGCGGCGCTGTAGGTCTCGACGAGGGCGCGCTGCAGGCTGCGCCGGCGCTCCCGCACCGTGTCGCGCGGCGTGTCGGGCAGCCCCTCGAGCCGCCCCAGCTCGAGCAGGTCCCGCCTCAGCTCCGCCTCGCTCTCGGAACACGCCAGGAGCAGGCCGGCGTCGCCCGGAAGCGCCGGGGACACGTGCTCGATGCTCCGCTGTCCCGACGCAACGACCTCGCGCGCGCTGAGCGACTCGGGGACGTGTCCGGCGAACGGGACGCCCAGCCGGACGGCCTCCGCGGCCAGGGCCAGGTACTCCCTGCGGCCCAGCTTCGCCTGGACCTTGACGAAGTCCACACGTCTGGCGCGCAGATCCGCGACCGCGCGGCGGGCCTCGGGCTCCGACGCCACCGACAGGAAGGCCGGGCTCGGGTCCTGGGGACCGTCCACGAAGGGCCCGGCGAACAGCACCTCGGGCGCGGGCTCGCGGCGCCCGGGTGTCCCGGCACGCCACGCCGCCAGGCGATCGGGATCGCCGCCCATGTCGCGGACGCCGACGACGCCGTGGGCCAGGTGGAGGGCGAGGAGGCGCCCGGTCGCGATCTCCTCCTCCGGGCGCAGGGCCACGTGCACGTGCATGTCCCAGAGGCCGGGGATGAGGAAGCGCCCGTTGGCGTCCACGACCCGCGAGCCCGGCGGTGCCGGCACCGAACCCGCGGGGCCAACGGAGTCGATCCGGTCCGCGCGGATCACGATCGTCATTCCCGGCCGCGGTCCGGCAGCGTCGACCAGCGTGGCGCCGGCCAGCGTGAGCGTGGGTTCTTGCGCACGGGCGAGGTGGAAGAGCGCGACGAGGACGAGCGGAGCGGACCCAGTGAAGAGGGCGAGGCGGAGATGGCCCTTGGTTGGCATGGGAGCGTCGATGTTACACGACCGGCCCGAGCACCTTGGGCTGGAGGCGAGGCGTGCGGCCCGGGTGACGAGGTAGTTCCGCTCCGGGATGCTCGTGGTCCGGCCCGCGGCCGCCCGGTAGTGGACGATCGCGGCTTCGGGATCCCCGGCCATCTCAAGCAGGTGGGCGCGAACGGCGTCGAGGCGGTGGTTGCCCGCCAGTCGTGGATCGGCGGCGAGCGGTTCCAGCAGCCGGAGGCCGGTCGAGGGACCGTGCACCATGGCCGCGGCGATGGCGCGCCGCGATCTGGTGAGCTCGCTCCGGCCGCTCGACGTCGACGATCCAGTAGCCGGCGAGGAACTCCTTGGCTTCCGGGAACGGGCCGTCGGTGACCACCGGCGCTCCGCCTTTCCCCGCGCGGACCACGCTGGCCTCACCTGGGCCGGCCAGACCCTCGGCACCCACCAGCTCTCCGGACTCGGTCAGCTCCTTGTTGAACCCGTGCATGAAATCGACGTGCGCCTTGAAGTCCGCCGGGGGCCAGTCCGCCACACCCCAGTCGCCCTTCCCCCGCGCGGCGTGCATCATGAGCATGAACTTCATGTAGTCATCCTCCGTCATCGCGCCCCGTTCGGTGCTCTCGTGGGAGAGTCGGAGCCGTCGGCGCGTTCTCGACATCCGGTCCGGCGCGCCTTCCCTCATGGAAGTCGGTGCTCGCCGAGGGCTCGCCGGGGCGCTGGGTCGAAGGGGTGCCGCGGCCCCGGGGAGCATCGGCCGTAGACTCGGAGGTCGAAGGCCCTGGCCGGCGAGGGAGGCGGCCGCGATGCGCGAGGGCATCGACTGGGATCCGCCGGCGATGCCGGCGGCCCCGGCAGCGTTCGCGGCGACCGTGCAGGACGGCGAGGGGTGGCTCCGGTTCGAGGGTCCGCTCGAGGTGCTGGTCGCCCGCACGCCCGGCGATGTCGTCTCGGTGCTGGCGCGCGCCGAGCGGTTCGTCGAAGCGCGCGGACTCCACGCGGTCGGGTTCCTGTGCTACGAAGCCGCCGCGGCGTTCGGTCTGGCGGTCCGGGGGGGTGGCGAGCCGGGGCTGCCGCTGGCCTGCTTCGGCCTGTTCGAGGCGCCGCAGCGGATCCCGCACCCGCCGCTCGGCCCCGCCTGCGAGCCGGGGCCGTGGCAGCCGGCCCTCGGACCCGAGGCGTATGCCCGGGCCGTCCGGGAGATCCAGGAGCGCATCGCGGCGGGGGACACGTACCAGGCCAACTTGACGTTCCCCCTGCGCGCGCCCTTCGCCGGCGACGCCTGGGCGTTCTTCTGCTCGCGGGTCCCCGTTCAGCGCGCCCGCTACGCGACCTTCCTCGACCTCGGCCGCTACGCGGTCGCCTCCCTCTCCCCGGAGCTGTTCCTCCTCCGCGACGGCGAGCGCCTCGAGACCCGGCCCATGAAAGGCACCGCAGCGCGGGGCGTGACGGAAGAGGACGACTCGGTCCGGGCCCGCGGGCTCCTCGGTTCGGCCAAGGACCGGGCCGAGAACCTGATGATCGTGGACATGCTCCGCAACGACCTCGGCCGCGTCGCCGAGCTCGGCAGCGTCGCCGCTCCCGAGCTGTTCGCGGTGGAGCGCTACCCCACGCTTTTCCAGATGACGTCGACGGTCACCGCCCGCTCGCCGGCGGCGACAACGGAGGTGGTCTCGGCGTTGTTCCCCTGCGCGTCGGTGACGGGCGCGCCGAAGATGCGGACCATGCAGATCCTGGCGGAGCTGGAAGCAGCGCCGCGGGGCCTCTACACGGGGGCCATCGGCGTCCTCGCCCCCGGCCGGCGCGCCGCCTTCTCGGTGGCCATCCGCACGCTGATCGTCGACCGGGACCAGGCCCAGGCGGTCTACGGCGTCGGGAGCGGCATCACCGCGGACTCCGCTGCCGAGGACGAGTACGCGGAGTGCCTGTTGAAGGGCCGCGTGCTCCAGGAGGAGCCGTTCCGGCTGCTGGAGACGCTGCGCTACACGCCGGGAGAGGGGTTCTTCCTCCTCGACGAGCACCTGGACCGGCTGCGCTCCTCCGCCTCCTATTTCGGGATCCCGGCCCCGCCACGGGAGATCCTGGTGGCCGCGCTGTCGCGAGCGGGCTCCGGCCTGGCGGAAGCGGCGAGGGTGCGGCTCCTGGTGGACCTCGAGGGCGGTGTCGGGCTGGAATCGGCCCCGCTCGGGCCGCCCGCCGGCGGTCCCGTGCGGGTCGGCCTGGCCACGACACCGGTGGATCCGGCCAGCCGCTGGCTCTATCACAAGACCACGCGGCGCCAGCTCTACGACGAGGCGCGGCGGTCGCGTCCGGACTGCGACGACGTGCTGCTCTGGAACCCTCGGGGGGAGCTGACCGAGGCCTGCCTGGCCAACGTGGTCGTCGAGCTGCCCGAGGGCGCGTGTACCCCGCCGGTGCCTTGCGGCCTGCTCGCGGGTACCCTCCGCCGCCACCTGCTCGAGACCGGGCGCATTCGCGAGCGGGTGATCCACGTCGAGGAAGCAGTGGGACGGTCGCTGTACCTGATCAACTCGGTGCAGGGCTGGCGAGAGGCCGTCCTGCACGACGGCGCCTACTTCAGCGGAAGGACCACCTCTCGCCTCACGTAGGCGCCGTCCGGACCCTCGAACCGCACGGCCAACCGGACGCCGCCGGCCCCGGGTTCGACCGTCACGCCGGAGGCCTCCCCGACCGCCCGGGGCGTCCGCACGCCCAGCCGGTACGTCCTGCCGGCCCGTCCCTCCAGGGTCAGCCGGAGCGCGTCGGCGTCCGCCCGCGAGCGGAGGACACGCAGCCCTCGGCTGGTTGCCCCCGGCACGAGGGCCTCGGCACCCGCGTGCACGTCGGTGCCCGCGTCGTGCTCGAACACCACGGTCGTCGCCGCCCCGGGACGCTCCACGACCACCTCGGCGCGCCGCAGGTCTCCGACGGTGGTCTCCTGGGCCCGCGCCGCCCGCCCGTCCACCGTGGCCGACCGGAGGCGGGCGTCCCTCGGGAACGCCGGGGCGATCTCCAGCCGCGCCAGGTCGCCGGGCCCGCCGCCGGCCCGCCGCTCCACGGTGACGGAGGTCCGCGAGGGGCCGCGCTCGAGCCGCAGGTCGTACCGGGCCGCCCCCACCGCGACGTTGCCGACCTCGACGCGCGGCCAGTCGGCCGGGAGCTGGGGGGCGAAACGCAGGGTGCGTGCGGGCGCGTGCACGTCCAGGCCGAGCAGCCCCCGCACGAGCGGCGTCGCCACCATCGCCTGCGACCAGACCTGGTGGTGCGAGGAGCGGCCGAACGGCGCCATCAGGTCCCCCGAGAGGAGCTCGGTCACGTAGCCGAGGGCGCCTTCGAAGGTGAGCAAGGCGTTGGCCATTAGCGCGTGATGGCCGACGTGCGGCCGGCCGTACCGGTAGGCGGCCATGGCGGACCAGCCGGTGAAGAGCGGCCACACGGAGCCATAGTGGTAGGACAGCGGATCGTACAGGCGGCTGCGGCTCGACAGGAGACGGGTTCCCCAATCGGTGGCCAGCTCGCCGCTGCCGAGCCGGTCGATCTGCAGCTCGGCGCGTTCCGCCTCCAGCAGGCCCCACCACAACGGGACCGCCGGCAGCACCGTGTCCTCGTCGATGAAACGGGCGTTGCGGAGGGCGTCGATCCGGGCCTGCCGCGCCGCGCGGCGGGGCCCGGGCTCCGCTTCCTTCGGCTTCTCCGGCGGCCGCTGGGTAGCGAAGCCGTAGAAGCCGCGGTCCGGCAGCCAGTAGGTCTTCTCGATCGCGTCGCGGGTGCGCTCGGCCGCCTCCCGGGCTTCGTTCCCCAGGGCGGTCTCGCCGAGGGCGTCGGCCATCTCGGCGACGCTGCGGCAGGCCTCGACCCACACGCCCTGCAGGTAGATCTCCTCGTGGGGAGGGTACAGGGCGCCGCCCTCGACCCAGCCGTGGCCGAACTTCGTGTTCTCGACCAGACCGTTGCCGTCGGTGTCGGTGGCGGCGGTGAACCGGAAGGCCCGCACGATGGCGTCCCAGGACTCCTTCAGGTAGGCGGTGTCCCCGGTCGTCCGCCAGTGGTCCGCCTGGGCGATCACCAGGAGCGGCGTGGCGTCGGCGCTGTTCCACGGATAGGGGTAGTCCGAGAACCATCGGATCAGGGAGGCGCTCTGGGAGATCTCGTGGGGCACCTTGCCGTCGCTGCGCTGGTGCTCCATCAGGAAGTCGAGGGCGGCGCGGGCGGTCTCGTGCGCGCCGTACGCGTCGAGCGCGAGGGCGGTCCACAGGGCGTCGCGGCCGAACAGCCACGCAAAGCCGGGCCGCTCGCTCTGCCCGGAGGTGCGGAACCCCGCCACCAGCCCCCTGCCCAGCAGGGGGTTGTGCGCGAGCCCCTTGTCGATCCCCACCTTGGCCCAGGCGAACGCGCGGTCCAGGCGCTGGTCGGGCGTGACGACGCTGAGGGAGCTCTCCTGCAGGGCGCGGTAGTGCGCGACGTTCCTCTCGTAGAGCTCGCGCGCCGTCGCCAACAGGCGCTCGTAGACGGCCTCGGCCCTCTCCTTGCCCTCGGTGCTCGCGGTCAGGACGATCGGCACGAAGCGCGAACCGGCCTCCGGGTCGGGGACCGTGACCTCGAAACGCAGGGGCGCGTCGCGCGGCTCCTCCTGGTAGGGCATCACCGAGACGTCGCGGGCTCCGGGTGAGCCGACGACCGCGACGAACCGGCGCGACTCCTCGCTGAGCGCGTAGCGGTGGGCCTTTTCGTCCCACGCCACGTCGTTCGTCATCAGTCCCGCCGGCCACATCAGCTTCAGCCGCGGCCGGAACGAGGCGACGACGGTCATGGGAAGGACGCTCCGCACGTCCAGCAGCAGGATCACGCCGGGCTCGTCCACCGGGGCGAAGAGGATCTGGTCGACCGTGAAGGCGGCGTGGGAGCACCTGATGATCGTGGCCTCGGGCCGCACGGTGATGGCGGTGGCGAGGTCTTTCGCCTCGAAGGCGAGCGGATAGCCCTCGATACGGAACGAGAGGCGGAGGTCGTCGAGGACCTTCAGCGGATACGCCCACGCCTCCATCGCCCCGTGCTCGTAGCCGAACAGCGCCGAACGACGTCCCACCACGTCGAAGAACGCAGCGGTCCGGGTGGGTCGCTCCAGCTCCAGTCCGCTCGACGGGAGACCGAACCGGGGGATCCCTACCTCCTCGGCGAAGGCCGCGTCCGTCGCAAGGGTGAAGCAGCCCGCGGCCGCCGTGGCGAGCACGAGGTGGTGGCGGCGAAGGTAGCGCGTCATTTTCGGGGATTAGGCCGCAGCGGCCGAGGTCCGTCAAGGCGGTAGGGCGGATGCGCCGCCGCGGGCGCAATCCGCCCAATTGTACCTTCGCGCTCCATTTGTCTTTGTCCTTGACTCGCCCCAATCGGAGGACTACGCTCGATCCAATCTGAGCACCCCACCGTGGCTTGCGTTCAGGGGCCCGTCTCGCCGGACAGACCGACAAAAAAGCAGGAAGGGGGTTGTATGAAAGCGGTTACCTGCGGCCGTGTGTCCCCGCCCGTTCGGAGAGGGGTGGGACTCGCGCTGACGGCGATGGTCGTCTCGTGCCTCGTGCCTGATCCCGCCGGTGCGCAGGCTGTCTACGGCAGCATCGCCGGCACGGTCACCGACTCCCAGGGGGCGGCGATCCCGGGCGCCACCGTGACCCTCACCAGCCTCCAGCGGCAGACCGTGTCCAGCGTGGTCGCCAACGACAGCGGCTTCTACGTCAAGGACCGCCTGCTCCCCGGTCAGTACGAGGTGAAGGCGGAGCTGAGTGGCTTCAAGGCGGCCGTCGTCCCGAGCGTCCAGGTGAGCGTCGACACCCAGACGCCGGTGAACTTCACCCTCGAGGTGGGCGGCATGGCCGAGGTGATCGAGGTGACGGGAGGCTCGCCGCTCCTCAAGACCGACCGCGCCGACGTCTCCGTCACGTTCCAGGAGAAGCAGATCACCGAGCTGCCCATCCTCGACCGGAACTTCACCAAGCTGGTGCTCCTCACTCCCGGGACCCAGCGGCTGAGCTGGAACCACGCCACCAGCGAGAACCCCCAGGGCTCGATCCAGACCATGGTGAACGGACAGCACTTCAGCGGCACCGGGTTCCAGCTCGACGGCACCGAGAACCGCGATCCGATCCTGGGGATCATCGTCATCAACCCGACCCTGGAGTCGATCGGGGAGAGCAAGATCACGGCCCAGAACTACGACGCCGAGTTCGGCCAGGCCACCGCCGGGGTCGTCTCGGTCCAGACCAAGTCGGGGACCAACGAGTTCCACGGGAGCCTGTTCGAGTTCCACCAGACCGACCGGTTCCAGGCCCGCAACCCGTTCTCGCAGCCGGACGAGCCGAACCCGATCACCGGCCTCGTCCTGCCCGAGACCAAGCGCGACCAGTTCGGCGGTTCGCTCGGCGGCCCGCTCAAGAAGAACAGCGTCTTCTTCTTCGGCGACTACCAGGGCTGGCGCTACACCGACGGCGGCTCGAAGCTGCTGACCGTCCCGACCGCGGCGGCCCGGAACGGGGACATGAGCGGTTACGGGGTGAACATCTTCGATCCCATGAGCGGTGCCACTCCCGACGGCCGGGCACAGTTCCCCGGCAACGTCATCCCCACCAACCGCCTGTCGCCACAGGCCCTGAGGATCCTGCAGCTCCTCCCCCTGCCCAACGCCCCCGGGACCGAGAACGGCACGCGGAACAACTTCATCGCCCAGGGCTCGGAGGAGTTCAACAGCGACGCCTTCAACGTGCGCCTGGACGGCCGGCTCAGCGACCGCGCCAACACGTTCGCGCGCTACAGCTTCGCCAAGTTCGCGAAGGACGGCCCCTCCGCCTTCGGGGAGGGCGGCGGGCCCGGGGTCGTGGACCTGGGCGGCAACACGAAGGTCAAGAACCAGAGCCTCGCGCTCGGGCTCGACTACGCGCTCTCCTCCACTTCGGTGCTGGACTTCCGCATCGGCTACTTCCGCTACCAGGTGGACGTCTTTCCCAACGACTTCGGCTCCAACCCCGCCCTCGACGCGGGGATCCCCGGCATGAACATCGCCGGCGACGACTTCACCTCCGGCCTGCCCGGCGGGTTCATCAACGGCGGCGCGGCGGACATGAGCTTCGGCACCGCTCTGGGCGACCGGACCGGACGCTGCAACTGCCCGCTGAAACAGGACGAGAGCCAGTACCAGTTCGTCACCAACTTCACCAAGCAGTGGGGGAAGCACACGCCCAAGTTCGGCATCGACATCCGCCGGGCCTTCAACCTGCGGGTGCCCAGCGACAACCACCGCTCCGGGGAGATCGACTTCAACGCGGCCCGGACCAGCGGCCCCAGCGGCGGCGGCATGGGACTCGCCACCTTCCTGCTGGGTGACGTCTCGGGCTACCGCCGGTTCGTCAGCTCCAGCACCGACGCCCGCGAGCGCCAGTGGCGCTGGTTCGTCTATGCGCAGGACACCTGGCGCCCGAGCGCCAAGTGGACGTTCAACTACGGGATCCGGCTCGAGGACATCATGCCGCAGACCATCAACGCGGCCGGCAACGCTGGCTTCTTCGACCTCGAGACCGGGGAGATGAAGGTAGTGGGCGTAGGGGGCGTCGGCCTCGACGGCGACATCAAGAACAAGATCAACATCGCGCCCCGCCTGGGCATCACCTATCAGCTCAACGAGAGCACCGTGGTCCGGATGGGATACGGCCGCAGCTACGACATCGGGGTGTTCGGCTCCACCTTCGGGCACAACGTGACCCAGAACCTCCCGGTGCTGGCCCGGCAGACCTTGAACGCGCCGCAGAACTTCGAGCGGATCTTCACCCTGGCCGAGGGACCGCCGGCTCCGACCTTCCCGGCGGTGGGCGCCAACGGCCGCTTCCGGGCCCCGGACGGGGTCAACCCCTCGATCATGCCGCCGGAGCAGAGGCTCCCCTACGTCGACGCCTGGAACCTCACCCTGCAGCGCCAGCTCACCGCCGACGTCGCTGCCGAGATCGCCTACGTCGGCAACAAGGGCACCCACGTGTTCAACGGGGACGGCCCCGACATCAACCTGAACCAACCGATCCTCACCGGTTTCCCCGACGTCCCCACGAACCTCCGCCGGCCGTACTTCCAGGGCCCGGTCGGGGGCTTCGGCGCCCCCTTCGGGCTCAGCACCGACATGCGCTACCTCTGCAACTGCTCCGACAACAACTATCACTCGCTGCAGACGAAGCTGACCAAGCGGTTCACCAGGGGCTACTCGCTCTTCGCCAGTTACACCCTGCAGCGGCTGCGGAACCACGGCACCGACCAGTACTTCTACGACCGCGACCTGGAGTACGGCGCGCCGGATTGGGCACGCACGCACACCGTCACCCTGGCCGCCACCGTGGAGCTGCCGCTCGGCCAGGGCAAGAGGTACCTGGGAGACGTCTCCAAGGCGCTCGACTATGTCGTCGGGGGCTGGCAGTTCAATACCAGCGTCTACATCGCCAGCGGCCAGCACTTGAACGTCGACTACCGCGACTCCTTCCAGGACCGCGACACCGGCCCCAACCGCCCGAACGTGATCGGCGACATCAACGAGGGCGGCGGCAGCCAGGAGCGGTGGTTCAACGCCACCCCCATCGGCTCGCCGGGCAGCGCGTTCGAACGCCCGGCGAGGGGGACCTTCGGCGACATGGAGCGCGGGTCGCTGATCGGGCCAGGCTTCTGGAACGTCGATGCGTCGCTCTTCAAGCGCTTCCGGTTCACCGACCGGACCAACCTGGAGCTGCGGATCGAGGCGACGAACGTCTTCAACCACGTGGCGCTGGGCAACCCCGACACGCAGATCGGCGTGCCGGGCAACGACAACGCCAACGCGGGCCGGATCACCGGGACCGCGGCCAACTGGCTGGCCAGGAACCTGCAATTCGCAGTGAGGTTCCAGTTTTGAAGGAACTGGCTTGCACGCCTGGGATGCGACCGAGTGAGACACCAGGGGCGTGCAAGCCAGTATCTAAGCCGACCAGAGCGCCGTTGTTGACGTCGTATTCCGCTGTGTTCCCAGTGAAGCCCGCCCTGTCTGACAGGCTGAAGCCAACCCTGCCTGACAGGCTGGCCCGGCGGTCAGCGCGGCGCAGGGACGGGTGAGGGTGAGGCCGGCGCCGGCTCGCCAGGGACGCTCCCCAACACCTCCCGCCCGTCCTCGTAGATCGCAGTGAAGCGGCCGTCCTCGATCTCGAGCGCCGCGGCCCGCCCGTCCGGGACGTAGGCCGGCTGCATCCCGGTGTCGAGCAGGATCACCCTCCCCCCGAAGCGGGGAGTGATCTTCCCTCCCGGCGCGACGGTATGGCCCACCACCAGCGCGCGGGCGCCGGCGGCCCGCAGCAGGCCCTCCAGCTGGGGAGCGAAGGCGGACTCGTCGTTCTGGGCGAGACCGCGGTACCAGAGCGGCCCGTCCTCGCGCGTCACGAGGGCCTCGGCCGGAGTGGCCCGGATCTGGTCCAGATCGCCGGCCAGCTCCTTCCGGACCGCCTGGTTGATCCCGGCGCAACCCAGTGGCGCCACTTCGGGGCTGAGGCCACCGTGGAGGAACATGACGCCGTCGATCCTCACGACCGTGGGGAGCCCGCGGAGCCAGCGGCCGTACCGGCCGTCCGCTGCCATCTCCCTCCGCAGCTCGATCGCCCCCAGGGGAAGCTCGGCCAGGAACCGCTCGCGGAACGCCTTCTCGTCGAACTCCTCTCCCGCGGCCTCGGCCTGCGCCCGCCGCTGCTCCGAGACCGCCTCGTAGAGCCGGTCGCGGGTCTGCTCGGAGCTGCCGGTCCGGAACGAGTCGTACTCGGCGGGGCTCACGTAACGGAGGTCGCCGAGCATCCACATCGCTTCGTGGTTGCCCAGCAGGGCATGGACCCGGCCGCCGGCCTTCCGGGCCTCCCCTTCCAGGCGCCGCAACAGGTCGATCACCTTCCGTGAGCCCGGGCCCCGGTCCACCACGTCTCCGGTCTGCACCAGGTGGGCGCGTCCTCCGGCCCAGCGTCCGCGGCCGTCCACGATCCCGGCGGCCCTGAGGATGGCCAGGAAGCGCTCGTCGGCACCGTGGACGTCGCCCACGGCCACGACGCGCTCGACGCCGCGGACGTTGCAGGGGTCGGCCCGCTCCGCCGCGCCGGCACCCGCGGGCAACCACACTTGCACGGCGGCCACGAGCGAGAGCAGGATGGAGGCAATGCGGCGCCGGGTCACGGGGCCAGGAGGGAGCGTGGCGGAGCGTGCCATGGCTCCCATTCTACCCGCCCGCTTCCCGTATACTGCGCCGAATGCGGCGCATCGGAATCCTGACCGCGGGAGGCGACACCCCGGCGCTCAACGCAACCATCAAGGGAGCGGTGGTCCGGGCAAACCAGACCCGCGTCGAGGTCTACGGGTTCGTCAAGGGGTTCAGCGGCGTGCTCTACCCCCACGTGCCGCACGTGCACCTGAACCCGCTCTACACCGAGATCCCGGAGTTGGACGCGACCCATGGGGGCACGATCCTGGGTGCGTCCCGGGCCTACGTGGACTCCGCCGACACGAAGACCCTGGACGAGATCGCCGGCCGCATGGAACGCCTCTGCATCGAGGGGCTGATCTGCATCGGCGGGGACGGAACGCTCAACGGGCTGCAGCCCCTGGCGGAGCGGTTCCCCACCGTCCTCGCGCCGAAGACCATCGACAACGACCTGGGGCTGAACCACCGCAACGACCCGGACGAGTGGATCCGGGAGCCGGCGGCCGGGCCTCCGGGCTACCGCTACAGGCGCGCACCGTCCCGCACGACCTTCGACCTCGAGCAGATGGTCAACTACGTCACGCCGGGCTATGCCACCTCGGTGTTCGTCTCGGCCGAGGGCGTACGGCGCATCAGGACGACCGCCGAGAGCCACCGGCGGATCGCCATCGTCGAGGTGATGGGGCGCAGCGCGGGCTACATCGCCCTGGGCTCCGCCTTCGGTCAGCCGGACATCATCCTGGTTCCGGAGTACCCCCTGAACGTCAGCGCGTTGATGGAGCGGATCTGGGAGCTCTACGAGCTGCAGAAGAACGTGGTGATCGTGTGCGGCGAGGGGATCGTGGACGAGAAGGGGGAGCAGCTCGGAGCCCGGCAGACCTCGACCGACCCGTCCGGCAACCTGATCCTGAGCGGAGCCTCCGAGGCCCTGCGGCAGCTCCTGATCGACAAGTTCGGGAACGAGTACTTCCGCCGCCACCGCCGCGCGGAGTCCGCCAGCGCCGCCATCTTCACCCGTAAGGTCGGCCACACCCAGCGGGGCGGCCGTCCCATCCTGTTCGACCGGTTCCACGCGGCCATGCTCGGGGGCAGGGCGGTCGACATGCTGCTGCAGGGACAGAACAACGCGGTGGCGATCCTGCAGTGGAGCCTTCGCCGCGGCTTCTACGTGGACAGCTTCGACGGCAACGCTTTCCGGGACCGCTGGGGGTTCATCCACGCCCGGCAGCTCCACCCCTCGTTCTACGACCCCGAGCTGATGCGGCCCTCGAAGGCCGGGATGGACTACCTGCTGCCCATCTTCACGAGCGCGATCGGCCAGGACGACGTCGAGCACCTGCGCGAGTCCCTGTTCCACTCGGGCAACCTGACCCAGCCGTACCATTCCGTGAACACGGACATCAGCAAGCGGATCCGGTTCGTGGAGCCCCTCCCGCCGGAGTCGCGCGGCCTTGACGACGAGTAGCGCGGTCCATCACGATCGCTCGGCCTCGGAGCTCCCGCTGACGGTCGTGCTGGTCAGGAGGCCACCCGGGGCCTCGAGGCTCGCCAGGACGCGCCGGGCCTGGGCCGGTGAGGCCATCCCGAGCCAGAGTGGGTAGAAGGTAGTCGCGAACTCGTAACGCCGGCGTGGTGATCCCGGTGCGTTGCGGCTGCGCGGGCAGTCTTGCACAATCGTCCGGTCCGCCCCGTCGCGCGCGGAGGTGCGTGCGCCCACCGCCCGGAGGGGTCGCCGGTTCGTTACGGTCTCCGCCATCCCGGCCTTGAGGAGGCTCCGCTTTGGGTGCCCCCGCCGTCTTCCTCGGCGTCGCCCTCGTCAGCGCCTGCGTGCTGACGCTGCAGCTCGCGCTAACCCGCCTGTTCTCCGCGACGATGTACTACCACTTCGCCTTCCTGGCGATCTCGCTGGCCCTGTTCGGCTCGGGGGCGGGGGGAGTCGCGGTGTACGTGCTCGAGCCGCGGTTGAAGCCGGAGAAGACCCCACAGTGGCTCGCGCTGTTCGCAGTGCTGCTGGCCGCCGCCACCGTGGCGGCGCTTCTGACCGTGCTGGCCAGCCCCCTCTCCCCGCGCGACGGTGCGTCCGCCACGTTCTGGCGGCTGTCCCGCATCTACGTGGCGGCCGCGCTGCCGTTCCTCTTCGCCGGCTGTGCGATCAGCCTGGCGGTCACCCGGTACGCGCGGGACATCAGCCGGCTCTACCTCTTCGACCTCGGGGGGGCGGCAGCCGGGTGTCTCCTGCTGATCCCGGTCCTGGACCGACTGGGCGCGGTGAACACGGTCCTGGCGGTGGCGGTGGCGGCGGCGGCCGCGGCGGCGGTCTTCCTCGCGGGCACCCCGGGAAGGGCCCGCCGGGGGACGCTCGCGGTCCTGCTGGCCGCGCTCGGCCTCCTGGGGGCGAACACGGCGGCGCGGACGATCGACGTGCGCCACGCCAAGGGCCTCGACGAGGCGGGCAACGTGATCTTCTCGCGCTGGAACTCCTTCTCGCGGGTGACCGTCTGGGGGAGCCTGCAGAACGACCTCGTCCACATCCTCATCGACGCCGACGCGGCCACGCTGATCAGCCGCGCCGGGAACGACCTCGAACGCCACCACCGGCTGGCCGGCAGCATCGAGTCGCTCGCCTACCACCTCCGGCCCGGGGCCCGAACCCTCGTCATCGGCGCCGGAGGCGGCAACGACGTCATCATGGCGCGGCTCCTCGGAGCGACGGACGTCACCGCCGTCGAGATCAACCCGATCATCGCGCAGGACGTGATGTCCTCGGAGCCGTTCCGGACCTACTCGGGCGGGCTGTTCCAGCAGCCCGGCGTGCGGCTGGTGGTCGACGAGGCCCGGAGCTTCATCCGCAGGTCGCGGGAGCGCTACGGCGTCATCCAGGGGACGATGGTGGACACCTGGGCGGCGACGGCGGCGGGGGCGTTCTCGCTCACCGAGAACAACCTGTACACGGTCGAGGCCTTCCGTGACTACTTGGAGCGCCTCGAGCCGCGCGGGATACTGAGCATGACCCGCTGGTACCTCGAGCCCCCAGACCAGCTCCTCCGGCTCGCGTCGCTGGCCCGCGCTGCCCTCGACGAGGAGGGGACGGCCGCGCCTGCCGCCCACGTGGCGCTGGTCCGGGGAGTGCCGGAGCCCGGGACCTCCCGCGCCCCGGCCACGTTCCTCCTCAGCAAGGACCCGTTCACCGCGGCGGAGGCGGCCAGGCTCCGGGGCCTCGCGGCGCGGCACGGGTTCACCGTCCTTTACGACCCTCACGACCGGAGGCCGAGTCTGTTCGCGCTGATCCTCGAGTCCGAGGACCCCTCCGCAGTGTGGCGCTCGCTGGACAGCGACGTGAGCCCCACCCGGGACAACGACCCCTTCTTCTTCCACACCGTGCGGGTCCGGAACGCCCTGGGGGCCCTGAGCCCCGGGGGGGAGTGGCGCAAGACGAACCTGGGCACGTTCGTGCTCATGGCGCTGCTGCTGATCGCCTCGTTCCTGGCGGCGGCTTGCATCCTGGGTCCTCTCCTCCTCGTGCGCCGGCGGCTCCAGGGCGTCGCCGCCGCGCCGAAGCTCGCCTGGCTGCTCTTCTTCGCCGCCCTGGGTGCCGGGTTCATCGTGATCGAGGTCGCCCTGGTGCAGAAGTCGATCCTGTTCCTCGGCCATCCGGTGTACTCGCTGACCGTGGTCCTGTTCTCGCTGCTGCTGTTCAGCGGCGCTGGCAGCTACCTGAGCGGCGGGTTCCGGGAAGAGACCCTGCGAAAGACGCTGCTCGGGCTCCTGGCCGCGGTGGCCCTGCTCGTGGTCGTCTACGCGCTCGCGCTCTCGCCGGTGTTCTACGGGCTCGTCCACCTGCCCCTGAGCCTGAGGATCGTCGCGACGGTGTCGCTGATCGCCCCGCTGGGGATCGTGATGGGAATGCCGATGCCGACGGCGATCCGGATACTCGCCCGGGAACTGCCTGCCATCGTCCCCTGGGGATGGGGAGTCAACGGCGCCGCGTCGGTGACCGGGTCGATCGCGGCCCTGGCGATCGCCCTGGTCACGGGGTTCGACGAGGCGCTCCTGGCCGGCGCCTCGTGTTACATCGTCGCCGCCGGCCTGGCCCGCCGGTCCAGGCCCCGCGGCGCGGGAGTATAGTCGGTCGGATGGGCCCGGGCTACGGAACGCGGGTGGGCTGGCTCACGGCCGTCTGCGTGGCGGCCATCCTCGGAGTGAATGCCGCGGGGGCGTGGGGCATCGCCGTGGCCCGCCGCGGCGTGCACGAGGAGGCGGCGCGGATGCTCCGGCTGGAGACCGCCGCCCGGGCGCGGGGCCTCGAGAGCGCGCTCTCCGACACCCGAGCGGACCTCGCATTCCTTGCGGGCTCGCCGGCGCTTTCGGGCCTGGCGGGTCGAGCTGAAGGAGAGGACCGCGGCCGGGCCGCGGCGGAGGGGGCGCTGCTGGTCTTCTTGCGGGGCCACCCGGAGGTGGGCCGACTGACCGCGGCGACGCCCGAGGGCGAGACGATCATCCAGACCGGGTGGCGCGGAGGCGTGCCGGTGCTCTGGCATCCCACCACAGGGGACGCCCCCGCGGCTGGCGGACCGCCGGAGACGGTGACGTGGATCGCGAAGCCGCCGCGCGTGTCGGTCGTGGGCATGGACCCCCACGCCCCCGCGGGCACGCGTGGCCTGCGCCTCGAGGTGGAGCTGGGTCCGAGGGCGCTCTCCACGCTGGAGGGGCCGGGTGCCGAGCAGGAGCGGGTCTGCGTGCTGCGGGATGCCACCGGGGCGGAGCTGGCGCGGGAGCCCGCCGGTTCCGCGTCCCCGGATGCCGGAGCGGACGACTTGCCCTCCGGCTGGGTCGCCGCCGATGCCGCGGTGCGGGTGGAGGGCTGGTCGGCGCCGTCGCCGTGGCGGCTGGCGTGCCTCCAGAACCGGGGCACAGCCGTCGCGCTCCTCGATCCCATCGCCGCCCGCTACCGAACGACGCTGGCCCTCAACCTCGGGGTGATGGCGCTGGCGCTGCTCCTCGGCGGGTTCGCCATCCAGCAGGCACGCCGGCGCGAGCGCCTGGAGGCGGTGGCCCGCGAGGAGGCCCGAGTCCGCGAGCTGGAGCGGCAGCTCTTCCACGCCGAGCGCCTGGGCACGGTGGGCCGGCTGGCCGCGGGGATGGCGCACGAGATCAACAACCCGCTCGAGGGGATGTCGAACTACGTCAGCCTCGCCCGGGAAGACCTTGCCCGCGGCGACGCCGCGTCGGCCCGTGCCCGCCTGGACCGGGTGCAGGAGGGGATCGACCGCGTGGCGGGGATCGTCCGCCAGGTCCTCGCCCACGCCGATCCCGCCGCCGCCCCCCAGAGCCCGGTCGAGGTGCGGTCCGTGCTCGAGCAGACGGTGGAGTTCGTCCGCTCCCGCGGCGAGTTCGGGCGGATCGAGTTCGGCCTGGACATCGAGGACTCCCCGCTGGTCGTGCTGGGGAGCCCGGTCATGCTCGGCCAGGTCGCGCTCAACCTGGTGCTGAACGCGTGCGAGGCCCAGCCGGGAGGTGGAGAGGTGAGGGTGCGGGCCTGGCGGGAGAACGGCGAGGTGCGGGTGGAGATCGCCGACCGCGGTCCGGGCGTGCCGGCGGAGGCGAGCGCGCGGATCTTCGAGCCGTTCTATTCCACCAAGCAGTCGACCGGCCTCGGGCTCTCGATCTGCCACTCCATCGTCCGCCGGCACGACGGCGAGCTGAACGTGCAGGACCGGCCCGGAGGCGGCGCGGTCTTCACGATGCGGCTCCCGTCGCGCGAGGCGCGCGCGTGAGCACCGCGCGGCCGCGGAAGGGGCGCGTCCTGGTGGTCGAGGACGAAGCCTACGTCCGCGACTCCCTGGCCGAGATGCTCCGGTCCCGCGGCTTCTCGGTCGACGTGGCCGAGTCCGCCCCCGCCGCGCTGGCGTCTCTCGGCCGGTCGCCCGTCGACGCGGTCCTCACGGACTTCCGCCTGCCCGGAGCCGACGGGCTCGAGCTGGTCCGCCGGGTCCAGGCCACGGCGCCCGAGGTGCCGGTGATCGTCCTCACCGGCCACGGCACCATCCCCTCCGCGGTGGAATGCCTGCGCAGCGGCGCCAGCGACTACATCCTGAAGCCCGCCGCGCCCGACGCGCTCGAGGTGGCTCTCGACCGGGCGATGGCCGCCCGGGCGATGCGGCGCGAGCTGGCCTACCTGCGGGCGTCCCGGACGGGTCCGGATGCGGGAGAGCCGGTGGGCGAGAGCGGGGTGTGGCGGCGCGTGATGGACCAGGTGCGGGCGGCCGCACCCACCGACTCGATCGTGCTGCTGCTGGGCGAGTCGGGGACGGGGAAGGAGCTGCTGGCTCGGCTCGTGCACCGCTGGAGCGCCCGCGCCGGCGGGCCGTACGTGCGGGTCAACTGCGCGGCGGTGCCGCTGGAGATGTGGGAGAGCGAGTTCTTCGGCCACCGCAAGGGAGCCTTCACCGGGGCGGCGGCCGACCGCGAAGGCCGTTTCCGGCTGGCGCACCGGGGCACCCTCTTCATGGACGAGGTCGGAGCCATGCCCGTGGCGGCCCAGGCCAAGCTCCTGCGCGTGATCCAGGACGGCGAGTTCGAGCGCCTCGGCGACGAGCAGCCGACGGTCGCCGACGTGCGCATCGTGGCGGCGACGAACTCCGACCTCGACGCCGACGTGGCGGCGGGCCGCTTCCGCCAGGATCTCTACTACCGGCTGAACGTGCTGAGGATCGAAGTGCCCCCCCTGCGCGAGCGCGGGGAGGACGTGGTCCTGCTGGCCCGGCAGTTCGTGGCCGAGATCGCCCAGCGCCTGGGGCGGCCCGCGCCGCGGCTCGGCCGCGAGACGCTGGGCGAGATCGGCGCCTACTCCTGGCCGGGGAACGTCCGCGAGCTGCGGAACGTGATCGAGCGGGCCATGATCCTGAACCCCGGCGACCCTCTCGCGCTGGACGCCGCTCCCGACCGCGCCCTCGACCCTCCACCGGCCGCAGGCGCCGAGGAGGGCGATCTGACCCTGCGTCCCGCCCTGTCCCGCCGCGAGAAGGACATGGTCCTGGAAGCGCTCCGGCGTTCACGCGGCGTCCGCAAGGAGACCGCGCGCCTGCTCGGGATCGACCAGCGCAACCTCGGCTACTACTTCCGCAAGCACGGTATCGAGCCCCCGCCGCTGGCGGAAGGTTGACGGCGCCCGCCGGCCCCCACCCCCCTTAACCCGTACGCGCCCCGCCCCCGGCCGCATAGGCCGTATGAACGGCCCGCCGGCGCCTCCGGCGGCTCGCCGTGGTCCAACCAGCGTGGCTGCGGCGGGTTGGAGGCGGTCCTGAATCGCGGCTCCGCCTGGCTCGGTCCTTGCTCGACAATGAAAGACCACGTCCACCCCGCCTAAGCGAGGATCCATTTGAACAGACTCGCCGCCGTCTTCCTGCTCCTCGTCCTGAACAGCGCCTACCTCGTCGCCAGGGCGGACCCCACGCCGTTCTACTTCGGGAACGTGGTGCTGCACATGGTCCTCGGGATGGGCCTCGCCGCGGTTGCGGGAGGGCGGCTGCTGGCTTCCTGGCGGCGGCTGCCGAAGCTGCTGGCCGCGGCGACCCCGCTCCTGGCGACGGCCGCGCTCACCGGGGCGGCCCTCATGGTCTTCGGGGCCACGCGTCCGTACCGCTGGCTCCTCTACCTCCACATCGCCAGCGCCGCGCTGGGCGCCTTGCCCGTGCTCGTCCATCTGGCCGGCGCAGCAGCGCCGCTCGCCGGGCGTTCGGGCCTCCTGGCCCGCTCGGGCGCGGCGGCCGGCTGCCTGGCGCTGGTGGTGGGGGCCGGGGCGGTGGTCCACGAAAGGTACCGCGGTCCTGAGCGCCACCGCATCGTCAACCCGGACGGGCCGCCCTCGAGCATGGAAGGCGAGGGCGCCGGGCCCTCGAAGCCGTTCTTCCCGTCGTCGGCCGAGACCAACGTCGGGGGGATCATCCCGGCGAACTTCTTCATGACCAGCGCCACCTGCGGGCGATGCCACAAGGACATCTTCGATCAGTGGAACGAGTCCGCCCACCACTTCTCGTCGTTCAACAACCAGTGGTACCGCAAGTCGATCGAGTACATGCAGGACGTGGTGGGCACGAAGCCCTCGAAGTGGTGTGCGGGCTGCCACGATCACGCGGTCTTCTTCAACGGCCGGTTCGACCGTCCGATCAAGGAGCAGATCGACACCCCGGAGGCGCACGCGGGGCTCTCCTGCACGTCCTGCCACTCCATCGTCCACGTCAAGAGCACGATGGGCCAGGGGGACTTCACGATCGAGTACCCGCCGCTCCACGACCTCGCGGTCAGCGACAACCCGTTCCTGTCGTGGACGCACGACTACCTCCTCAAGGTGGACCCCAAGCCCCACCGCGACACGTTCCTCAAGAGCTTCCATCGGCTCCAGACACCGGAGTTCTGCTCGACCTGCCACAAGGTCCACCTCGACGTGCCGGTGAATGCCTACCGCTGGTTCCGGGGGTTCAACGAATACGACAACTGGCAGGCCTCGGGGGTCTCCGGCGAGGGGGCGCGGTCGTTCTACTACCCGCCCAAGCCCCAGAAGTGCGCGGACTGCCACATGCCCCTGGTGGCGAGCGACGACCCGGCGGCCAAGGACGGCAAGGTGAGGTCCCACCGCTTTCCGGGCGCGAACACCGCCCTGCCTTTCGTCAACGGGCACGCGGAGCAGCTCCGGGTCACCCAGGAGTTCCTGAAGGACGGCCAGGTGAGCGTGGACGTGTTCGGGATCGTGCGCGGCGGGCCGGCTCCGCCCGCGGGAGAGGGGCGGGCCGTGGCGGGAGCGGGCGAGGGGCGGCTCGCGAGCACCTTCGCCCAGGGCGAGGAGTCGATGAGCTTCGGGGCCGCCCAGGCTTTCGTGCGCCCACCGGCCGAGGTGATCGCTCCGATCGACAAGGTCGGCCCGACCGTGCGACGCGGCGAATCGGTGCGCGTGGAGGTGGTGCTGCGCACGCGCAAGGTGGGGCACTTCTTCCCCGGCGGCACGGTGGACGCTTTCGACGTCTGGGTCGAGCTGGAGGCGGTGGACGACAGGGGGCGGACGCTGCTCCACAGCGGCAGGGTGGAGGACGGCGGCAAGGGGCCGGTGGAGCCCGGCGCCCACTTCTACCGCAGCCTGATGCTCGACGAGCACGGCAACCCCATCAACAAGCGGAACGCCTGGATGACGCGGTCGGTGGCCTACGTGCGGCTGGTCCCCCCGGGCGCCGCCGACACGATCCACTACCGGCTCGACGTCCCCGAGGACGCCGGAGACGCGATCCACCTGAAGGCGCGGGTCAACTACCGGAAGTTCGCGTGGTGGAACACGCAGTGGGCGTTCGCGGGCGTCCGCGACCCGGCCCACCAGGGGTATTCGGTGGGACCCGGCCACGACGACGGGCGCTGGCTCTTCACCGGCGACACCTCGAAGGTGTCGGGCCCGGTGAAGGCGATCCCGGAGATCCCGATCACCGTGATGGCCGAGAGCACGGCCACGCTCAAGGTGGCCCCGGCCGGCGCCCCTGAGGCGGAGGACCGCCCGCTGCTGGACCTGTCCGTCCGGGAGCGGTGGAACGACTACGGGATCGGCCTCCTGCTGCAGGGCGACCTCAAGTCGGCGGAAGCGGCGTTCCTGAAGGTCACGGAGATGGAGCCCGGCTACGCCGACGGCTGGGTGAACGTGGGCCGTGCCCGGATCCAGGAAGGCAACATGGCCGGCGCCGAGGAGGTCCTGCGCAGGGCGCTGGCCGTCGACGGAAGGCTCGCGAAGACCCAGTTCTTCCTGGGCACCGTCCTCAAGACCAAGGGGCAGTACGACGAGGCCCTGGAGCACCTGCGCGTGGCGGCCGCCCAGTACCCGCGGGACCGCGTGGTCCTCAACCAGATCGGGCGGATCCTGTTCCTGAAGCGCCAGTACCGCGAGGCCGTCGGGGAGTTCCAGAAGGTCCTGGCGATCGACCCGGAGGACCTGCAGGCCCACTACAACCTGATGCTCTGCTGGCAGGGCCTGGGCGAGACCGAGAAGGCGGAGCGGGAGCAGAAGCTCTACGCCCGCTTCAAGGCCGACGAATCCGCGCAGTTCATCACCGGCCCCTACCGGCAGCTCCATCCCCACGACAACAACGAGCGCCAGCAGATCCACGAGCACCGGAACGCCCCGTTGCCGGCGGCTGCCGGCGGGGCGGGCTATCCTGAGGGCCGATCGTCCGCCGCGGCGGCCGGGTCGCGTTGACCGGGCCGTCCGAGCCTGCCAGACCGAGGAGCCTCCCTTCCATGTCCATCCACGCGCGTGCGCTCGGTGTGCCGGTCGCGCTGGCCGTCGCCTTCGTAGCCGGACCGTTGCTCCGGGCGGGCGCCGGCGACGGGGGAGGTGTCTCCTTCTCCGACGCCACCGCCGCCGCCGGCGTGCGCTTCAAGCACACCAGCGGCGCGTTCGGAAAGAAGTACCTGCCGGAGACCATGGGGTCCGGCTGCGCGTTCCTGGACTTCGACGGGGACGGCTGGCAGGACGTCCTCCTCGTCAACTCGAAGAGCTGGCCGGGTCGCCCCGGAGGGAAGACCCACTCCGCCCTCTACCGCAACGAGCGCAATGGCACCTTCACCGACGTGACCCGGGGCTCGGGGCTCGAGGTGGAGATGTACGGGATGGGAGTCGCCGCCGCCGACTACGACAACGACGGCCGCGTCGACGTCTACCTGACCGGCCTGGGGGGAAACAAGCTCTTCCGCAACCTCGGCGGCGGGAGGTTCGCCGACGTGACCGAGAAGGCGGGAGTCGAGGACGGCCGCTTCTCCAACAGCGCGGCCTTCTTCGACTACGACAAGGACGGGCACCTGGACCTGTTCGTCTGCAACTACGTCGAGTGGTCGATCGAGAAGGACCTCTTCTGCACGCTGGACGGCAAGACCAAGTCCTACTGCACGCCCGAGTCCTACAAGGGCCAGAGCCCCGCCCTGTACCGCAACCGCGGCGACGGCACCTTCGAGGACGCGACGCGGAAGTCGGGCCTGGAGAACCCCTCGTCCAAGGCCCTCGGCGTCACCGTCCTGGACTACGACGGCGACTCGTGGCCCGACCTGTTCCTGGCCAACGACACCCAGCCGAACCGGCTCTACCGGAACAAGGGCGACGGGACGTTCACCGACGTCGGGATGGCCGCAGGCGTGGCCTACAGCGAGGCGGGGATCGCCCGCGCCGGCATGGGCGTCGACGCGGCGGACTACGACGGCTCGGGCCGGCCCAGCCTCGTGATCGGGAACTTCTCGAACGAGATGATGGCGCTCTACCACAACGAGGGGACCGGACTCTTCATAGACGAGGCCCCTACCTCCACCATCGGCCAGGAGAGCCTGCTCACGCTGACCTTCGCCTGCTTCTTCTTCGACTACGACCTCGACGGGCTCCCCGACGTGTTCGCCGCCAACGGCCACGTGGCCGACGACATCAACGCCGTGCAGCCCAAGGTCCAGTACGCACAGCCGCCGCACCTGTTCCGCAACCTCGGACAGAAGCGGTTCGAGTCGGTGGGCCCGAAGCTGGGTCCCGCGTTCCTGAGGCCGCTGGTGGCCCGGGGGGCGGCGTACGGCGACTACGACAACGACGGCGACCTGGACGTCCTGATCTCGGTCAACAACGGCCCCGCCCGGCTCCTGCGCAACGAGGGCGGCAACCGCAACCGCTTCCTGCGCGTCCGCACCGTCGGCACCCGGTCCAACCGTGACGGGATCGGCGCGAAGGTGACCGTCACGGCCGAGGGCGGGGCGCGGAGCTGGGGCGTGGTCAAGACGGGCTCGAGCTACTGCTCGCAGAGCGAGCTTCCGCTGACGTTCGGCCTCGGCAGCGCCCCGCGCGCGGCCCGGGTCGAGGTCGAGTGGCCGAGCGGAAGGAAGGACGTGCTCACCGGCGTGGCCGCGGGCCAGACGGTGACGGTCGAGGAGGGGAAGGGGCTGGTCGAGGCGGTCCCGGTTCCGGGGAGGAAGCCGGCCGCACGCTAGGCCATGGTGACCCCGGCCGGGTGGGTCCGGCCGGGGTAGGATGGCGATGGTCCCGTGCCGCGCATCCTCGCCGTCGACGACGACCGCACGACCCTGCGGATGCTCCGTGTGCAGTTGGAGGCCGCCGGGTACGAGGTCGAGACCGCCCGCGACGGGGCCGGGGCGCTCGCCCGGCTGGGCCGCGACCGGTACGACCTCGTCCTGCTCGACGTCTGGATGCCGGGCATGGACGGCCTGGAGGTACTCTCGCGGCTGCGGGGATCGCCCTCGCGGCCGCGCGTGATCGTGATGTCGGCCGACGACGCCCCCGAGACCCTGCTCCGGGCGGTCCGCGAGCAGGCCTTCGGGTACGTCTCCAAGCCGGTGGAGCCGGCCGAGCTGAAGAGCGTCGTCGCCGCCGCGCTCGCCTCGAAGCCGGACGTGCGGCCGATAGAGGTGGTGTCGGCGAAGCCCGACTGGGTCGAGCTGCTGGTTCCCTGCGACCGCGACGCCGCCACCCGCATCCAGGAGTTCCTCTCGCAGCTCGACAGCGACCTCCCCGAAGGCGTCCGGGCGGACGTCGGGCAGGCGTTCCGCGAGCTGCTGATGAACGCGATCGAGTGGGGGGGGAGGCTGGACCCGGAGCAGACCGTACGCATCGCCTACCTGCGCGCGCGCCGCATGCTCCTCTACCGGATCGCGGACCCCGGCCAGGGGTTCAGCTTCCGCGACCTGACGCACGCCGCCGTGAACAACCCGCCGGGCGACCCCATGGAGCACGCCGCGGTCCGGGAGGAGAAGGGCCTGCGGCCGGGGGGGTTCGGCCTGCTGATGACGCGCCAGATGGTCGACGAGCTGCTCTTCAACGAGGCCCACAACGAGGTCGTGTTCGTGAAGTACCTCGACTGACTCAGCGGCGCCGGCGCGTCGCCCGGGGCCGGGACGCGCCGCGCCGCCGGGGCCTTTCGGTGAGGGCCGCGAGGGCGTCGAGCAGGGTCCCGACCTCGCGCTCCAGCCGCTCGAGCCCCGCTGGAGCGTCCGCCACCCTGCCCGCTTCACCCAGCTTCTGGAGGTGCAGCGCGGCGTCGGTCGCGGCGGGGGCAGCGAAGTTCGACACCGCTCCCTTGAGCGCATGGGCCGCCGCGCGAAGACCCTCCGGGTCGCCCTCCCGGACGGCGTCCCCGAGTCGCGCCGCCTGCCTGGACCAGTCCTCGCGGAAGATCCGGACGAGGTCGGCCAGGGCCTTCTTGTCGCCGCCGACGCGCTCGAGCAGCCGGGCGAGGTCGACCACGTCGGGGGACCGTGCCGGACCGGATGCGCCGCGTGCGGAGGCGGCGGCGCCGGCCGGGGCGGATCCGAGGGCCCGCGCGATGGCGGCGTCCAGCTCGCGGGGCTGTAGCGGCTTCGGCAGGTACACGTCCATCCCTGCGGCGAGGCAGCGCTCGGCGTCGCCCTTCATCGCGTGGGCGGTCAGCGCAACGATCGGAAGGTGGCGCCCGGTAGCTCGCTCGCGCTCGCGGATTGCGGCCGTCGTCTCGAGGCCGTCCAGCTCGGGCATCTGCACGTCCATCAGCACCAGGTCGAACGCCTCCTTCTCGAGGAGCGCCAAGACTTCCCGGCCGTTCCCGGCGACCGTCGCCTCGTGGCCCGAGCGCTCCAGCATGCCCGCCGCGACCTGCTGGTTGACCGCGTTGTCCTCGGCCACGAGCACGCGCAGACGGCGCCCGCCCTGCGGTGCCCTCGGCCCCGGCGGCGGGAGCTCCGTCCGTCCCGCCGGCTTGGAGACCAGGACACCGACGATCGTGTCCATCAGGTCGGACTGCTTGACCGGCTTGGTGAGGTAGGCGGAGATCCCGAGCTCGAAGCAGCGGGCCCGGTCGCCGGGCCGGGCCCCGGAGCTCAGCATCATGATCGAGGCCCCGGCCAGGCGCGGGCTCTGCTGGATCCTCGCCGCCAGGTCGAAGCCGTCCATCGCCGGCATGTTGGCGTCGAGCAAGACCAGCGGATAGGGCCGCTTCGCCCTCGCCGCCGCCTCCATCGCCTCCAGGGCGGCCGGGGCGCTGGCGACAGCGGTCGGCTTCATCCGCCATTGGGTCAGCACCTCCTCCAGGATGCGCCGGTTGGTCGCGTTGTCGTCCACCACCAGGACCCGCAGGCCGCGTAGCTGCGCCGGCAGCCGGTCGGCCGCCGTGGCGCGTGCGACCGCCTTCCCGAAGTGGACGTGGAAGCGAAACCGGGAGCCGCGCCCCGGCTCGCTCTCGACGCCGATCCGGCCGCCCATCAGCCCTACGAGCTGGGCGGAGATCGAGAGGCCGAGGCCGGTGCCCCCGTACTGGCGGGTGGTCGAGCCGTCGGCCTGGGCGAAGGCCTCGAAGATCAGCTTCTGCTTGTCGCGGGAGATGCCGATCCCGGTGTCGGCCACCACGAAGGCGAGGACGACCGTGCCGGCGTCCTCGGACTGCTTCTCGACCTGCACGACCACCTCGCCGCGCTCGGTGAACTTGATCGCGTTGCCCACCAGGTTGACGAGGACCTGTCGCAAGCGGGGGGCGTCGCCCACCAGCCGGTCGGGCACGTCGGCGGCGATCCGTCCGGCCAGCTCGAGACCCTTCTGGTGCGCCCGCAGGCCCAGGGTGCGGAGCGTGTCCCCGACGGCCTCCCTCAGGTCGAACTCGGCGTGATTCAGGTCCAGCCGGCCCGCCTCGATCTTCGAGAAGTCGAGCACGTCGTTGATGAGCCCCAGGAGCGACTCCGCCGCGTCCTTGAGGGTGAGCACGTACTCCCGCTGCTCGGGCGCGAGGGCCGTGTCGAGCAGCAGCTCGGCCATCCCGATGACGGCGTTCATCGGCGTCCGTATCTCGTGGCTCATGTTGGCGAGGAAGTCCCCCTTGGCCCGGCTCGCCGCGACCGCGTCCTCCCGTGCCAGGCGCAGCTCCTCCGCAACCCTCTTCTGCTCGCTGACGTCTCGTGCCACCGCGTAGACGAGGCCCTCGCCCGGCACCGGTGTCGACTTCCAGGAGAGCCAGCGGTACGAGCCGTCCTTGCAGCGGTAGCGGTTCTCGAACAAGACGGAGCCCGAGCCGCCGGCGACGACTCCCGCCTCGGCCGAGGTGGCCCGGCGGTCGTCAGGGTGGACGAACTCGACGTAGGGCCGCGACATCAGCTCCTCGGTGGTGAAGCCGAGCGTTCTCTCCCAGGCGGGGTTCAGCCGGCGGAACCTGCCGTCGACCCCGGCGATGCACAGCATGTCGGGCGAGGTCTCGAACAGGGTCGCGAGCTCCGCCTCCGCCCGCTTCCTCTCGGCGAACTGGCCGGCCTGGCTCCCGATCGTCGCCAGCATCTCCAGCAGCTCGGCGTCCGGGCGCCCGATCTCGCGGCTGAAGAACTCGAAGACGCCGAGCACCTCGTCGCCGAGCAGGATCGGGGAGCCGAGCGCCCCGTGGAGCCCCTCGCGCGCGGCCACCGGCGCGCGGGGGAAGTTCTCGTCGCGGACGACGTCGGGGATGAAGGCGGGCTTGCGGCTGGCCCAGACCCTGCCCGGCAGGCCGATCCCCGGCGCGAAGGTCGCGCGCCGGCTCGCCTCCTCGAACTCGGGAAAGGAGACGCCGGGGGCGTGCCAGGTCTCCACGCAGCGCAGGACGGCCCCGGCCTCGTCCGCACGCCACAGGCCCCCGTACTCCCACCCCAGCGTCTCGCAGATCGCCTGGAGCACCCGGCGCGCCGCCTCCCCGAGCGAAGACGATTCGGCGAGGGCGCGAGCGACCGCGTACTGCGCGTGCAGCCGCCGGACCGCCTCGTTCTCGGGGAGCGCCGTCATGCCGTGGTGGAGACCGAGTGAGGGCCCATGCTAGCACCGGGCCGCGGCGGCCGTTCCGGCTCGAGGCCGCGGCCCTGAACGGATTCCGAGGGTGCTAGCCGAACAGATCCTCCACGCTCAGGCGCCATCCGGGCACGGCCGGCTCGGCCTCGGCGACCTCGGACCTCCTGTACACGGTCGGCTCCGCGCTGCCGGCACGGCAGGCGCGGACCACGTCCTGGCTCTGCTGGTCCACGTCCCAGACGGCGAGCGTCACCGCGGCGAGGTCCGGGTGCCTACTCGGCGCGCAGGACCTCGCTCGGATCCACGCCGGCCGCGCGCCAGGCGGGCACGAAGGACGCGATGCCGGCGGTCGCCGCGAGCACCGCACCCGCGCCGCCGAGCGTCACGAGGTCGGCTGGCGTGATCCCGTAGAGGAAGCTCGACACGACGCTTCCGAGCGCCACCGCGGCGGCCATGCCCGCCACGACGCCGGCTCCCACCGGCAACAGCGTGCCTCTCGTCATCGCGGCGACTACTTGATGGCGCCGCGCGCCCAGCGTCAGGCGAACGCCGATCTCGCGGCGCCGCCTCGAAACGCCGTAGCTGACCGTACCCACCACGCCCACCGCGACCAGCAGCAGCGTCACGCCCGCCAGCGTGGAGAGCAGAGTGCTGCCGAAACGCTGCGGCATCAGCAATTCCCCGATTCGCGCATCGAGGGTCGTGATCTCGGCGACCGGCAGCGACGGATCGATCTCGTGCAGGACCCGGCGCACCGAGGTTGCCAGCGGCGACGGATTCGCCTCCGTCCGGACGAGCAGCACCATGGGGCGCGGCGCCGCCAGGAACCGGGGGTGCTGCAGGAACGGCAGGTACACGAACGGCTCCGCAGCGCCGTCGAGCCCGACCGTGACGTCGCGCACGACGCCGACGACCTCGATCGGCGCGGGGAACGAGCGGCTGGTGACGCGTGTGCCGATGGGATCGCGCCCGGCCCAGTACCGACGCGCCATCGTGTCGCTGATCACCCCCACCAGCGGAGCGCCCTCGCGATCCGCGCCGGTGAATTCCCGTCCAGCCCGGATCTCGATCCCCAGCGCCCTGAAGTAGTCGGGCCCGACGAAGTTCGACTCGAACCGCATCTCCTCGCCGGGCCCGGGCGCGTAGCCCTCGACGTCCTGTGCACCAAACCCGTCGCCGTTCGCCAGCGGGGGCCGTGTCGCCACGCTGGCAGCGGTGACGCCGGGCAGGCCTGCCAGGCGGGCCGTCGCCTCGCCCAGCACCGCTCGCACGCGCTCCGGCGGATAACCTTCGAGCGCAGGCGCTGCGAGCGCGAGGACCACGGGCCGCCGCGTCAGCCCGAGATCGAGCGCCAAGCCGTGCTGGAGACTCCGGATGAAGAGCCCGGCGCCGATCAGGAGCACGATCGTGACGGCTGCCTGCACGCCCAGCAGCACGCCCTGACCTCGGACGCGGCCGGTTCCCTCGCCGGTCGTCCGGCTGCCGGTCGCCGCCGACAGTCCGCGGGTCGTGCCGAGAGCGGGAAGCAGGCCGAACGCGCCGGTGACGGCGAGGAGCACGAGCGCGAACGCCAGGACGCGCGGATCGAGGCCGAGATCCAGCGACGCGACGGGGACGGCCCCCGGAAGATCGTAGCCCGCGAGGACGCTCATGGCCCACCTCGCGACGACCAGACCGCCGAGAGTGCCCGCGAGCGCGAGGAGCACGTACTCGGTGAGGAGTTGTCGGATCAGCCGGCCGCGGTCGGCGCCGAGCGCGCGGCGAAGCTCGAGCTCCGGCCGCCGTGCGGCGCCGCGCGCGAGCAGCAGGCCCGCGATGTTCGCGCACGCGATCAGCAGCGCGGCGCAGACCCCGCCCATCAGCAGTGCCACGAACCGCGTGAGGTCGGCGCCGGCCTCGGCCGGGAGCGCCGCCCGTCGTGCCGCCTCGACGGTGACGAACCGTCCGTCGCGGGTCGGATCGGTCTCTTGCAGGCCGTCCGAGATCGCCCGCATGTCGGCCTGGGCCTGCGCGATCGTCAAGCCAGGTCGCAGCCGGCCGACGGTTCCGCCGATCCAGCGCCTGCCGCGGTTGGCGAGCATGTCGCTGCCGACGCGCACCTGTGCGCCCGGCGGGTCCGATCCGCGGGCGGGCAGCAGCGACACGTTGTCGATCGGAATCCATACGTCGGGCCGCTCGTCGAGGCGCGTGCCGCGGAACCCGGGCGGCGCGACGCCGACGACGCGGAACGTGGCGCCGCTCACGTGGACGATGCGGCCGATGACCTCGGGACTGGCGGCGAAGCGCGACCGCCACGCCTCGTAGCCGAGCACCACAGGCGGATCGCTCCCGACGTCCCAGCTCGGCGAGAAGAACCGCCCCGCGTGCGGCGCAACGCCCAGCAGCGTGAAGTAGTTCGTCGACACGAGCAGGCCGCGTCCGACCCAGCGGGCTGACCCGGCGGGGAGGTTGAGGTCCATCGCGGCGAACGCCGCCATGTCGGCGAACGTCCGGCTCTGCGCCCGGTAGTCGAGGTACTCGGGATACGAGCTCGAGCAGTAGACGTCGCCCCTGCGACACGAGGTGTAGATGTGCGCGAGCGCATCGGGATCGGACACGGGGAGCGGGCGGAGGAGGACGACGTCGAGCAGCGCGAAGACGGTGGCCGTCGCCCCGATGCCGAGCGCCAGCGTGAGCGTGGCGGCGGCCGCGAATCCCGGGCGGCGGGCGATCGCGCGCGCGCCGTACCTGAGGTCCTGGCGGAGCTGCTCGACCCAGACGCCGGCCCTCACGTCGCGGACCTCGTCCTTGTACTTCTCCAGGCTCCCGAGCTCCAGCCGCGCCTGCCGCTCGGCCTCCGCCGGCGGGACGCCTCGCCGGCGGAGATCCTGGGCGCGCGCCCGGAGATGGAACGCCAGCTCGTCTTCGAGGTCGGCGTCGAACCGGCGGCGCCTGAGCACGCTCGCCAGCCACAGTCTGATTCTGACGAGCACGGCTACACCTCGTCCGGCCGGGCGCCGAGCGCCGCGGCCATCACGGTCGCGAACCGGTTCCAGTCGGACGTCTGCTCGTCGAGCCGGCGGCGGCCCTTCGGGGTCAGGCGATAGAACTTCGCGCGGCGGTTGTTCTCGGAGATGCCCCACTCGGTCGCGAGGAGCCCTTGCTGCTCGAGGCGGAAGAGGGCCGGGTAGAGGGCGCCCTGCTCCACGAGGATCGCG
>Ga0268386_10000093_pt1 | contig 48189 bp, 37 predicted proteins | sample RVTome_15_FD_200260 | JGI IMG/M metagenome (GOLD analysis project Ga0268386, IMG submission 200260) | Soil microbial communities from uranium-contaminated site in the Upper Colorado River Basin, Wyoming, United States - RVT150D86... ... | reverse complement strand
GCGGGCCGTCGCCGCGAACGTCCTTGAGCCAGTTGAGCTGCAGCTTGGACCTGTGCTCCTCGAAGAGCAGGCTCACGCCCAGGGTCACGAGCCGCAGCTCGAGCGCGGGGTCTCCGTCGCTCCGGTCGATGGACTCGTAGCGGAAAACGGGCTGGACGTGGGTGAGGACCTTCGCCTTGAGCGGCAGCGCCCGGTAGCCCGCGAGGTAGAAGGCCGTGCTCCACACCGGCCCCTCCTTCGCCCGGTAGAACTCTCCTTGCGCCCCCGTCAGGTTGTCCGCGCCGTACCTCGCCTCCACGTTGTACCGCTTGCGGTCGAGAGAGTGCGTCCCCACCCTGGCCTGCATGGTGGCCGCGCCCAGCGAGAACGCCGGAGTGGGCGCCCATACCGCGCGGGCGGTGAACGCCTTGTTCCGGTTGTCGTCGACGTACAGCCGCCTCCCGCCGTTGGTGAGCGAGGCCTGGAACATGAACCGGGTCCAGTTGCTCTCCAGGAAGACGCCCATCTCCTCGGCGGCCGCGAACCGGCCGGAGACCTCGCTGCGGTCGACGAACGGGACCTGGGCGGTCGGCTGAAGCTCCTCGAGCCCCAGGGGCGCCTTCTCCAGGCCGATCTTGAAGTGGGCGTGCTCGAGGTGGGACAGCCGGATGTACGAACGACGGTAGGGATCGTTGAGCTGGACTCGTACGGGGTCCAGCTCGAGCGAGAAGTCCACGTGCTTCGTGATGTGGCCCTTGATCCCCACCTCCGCCTTGCGCAGGAAGAACGTGTTGTCGACGGCGAGGTCGGAGTCGACGAAGTAGTCGTAGCGTCCCAGGAGGAGCACGTCGATGCGGGGTGGGCCCTTTCGATAGGCCTCGGGGTGGGAGGGGGGCAGCCGGGGCGGCGTGTTGAGGGCAGGGGCCTGCCGCGCCGCGGGGATTGCCGGCGCCACCGGCCGCTGCTTCTCCACGCGGGCGAGGACCGCCTCCGCCCGGGCGAGGCTCCCGCGAAGGCGCGCGATCTCCGCTCGCAGCTCGTCCTCCAGCGAGGGCGTCTGCCCGGACGCGGGGGCGGCCAGCGACAGGACGACGGCGTACACGCGGATCCTGCACATGGGGAACCTCCAGAGAACGCGAACGACGGCGGGCCCGCCGTTGCGGGTAACTCCCAGCGCCCCCACGTCGGGCACCCAATCGTATCCGCGGCCAGGGACGGTGCGGGGCCGGCCCTCGAGGAGGACGAGGCGTGCTCGTTCACCGCCTTGACCACCGCTCGCGGGCGTCGGCGCCTGCCCGGACGACGCGGCGGTCCCCACGTGCCGTTTGTCAATCCGATCCATGGTCGCCATTGACAAGTGCAGGGAACCAGGGGGAGAAAGACGGCGTATTGTTTGACGTGGACGCGCCCGCCCGCCTCGACCGCGCCGACCGCCGGCTGCTCGTGGCCCTCTCCCGGGACGGCCGCCGGTCGGCCGCCGCCCTTGCCAAGGACCTCGGGATCTCCCGCCAGGCGGTCGCCCAGCGGCTGCGCGACCTCGAGCGCCGCGGGGTCATCCGGGGCTACCGGGCGGACGTGGACCCGCTCGCCCTCGGCCTCGCCGTGCGGGCGCAGCTGCGCCTCACCCTCGACGGCGCCCTCACCCGGGAGCGGGAGCGGGACCTCCTGCGCCGGCTGGGGGCCCACCCGATGGTGCGCTCGGTCTACCGGGTGAGCGGCGAGGACTGCCTGGTCGCCCAGGTGCAGTGCCGCCGCATCGAGGACGTGAGCGCCCTCCTCGAGGACCTCAAGCGGACCCGGGCCGTGCAGTCCTCCCGCACCGCCTTCGTGCTCGAGACGGTCCTCGAGAAGGCCGGCCTCGGCCCCCTCGAGGACGCGCTGGTGGCCGGGGAGGACCGATGAGATCGGCCCGAGTCCTCCCCTGGCTCGCCCTGCTCGTGGTCTGGGTCGTCTGGGGCTCGACCTACCTCGCGATCCGCATCGTCGTGCTCGAGATGCCCCCGCTGGCCGCGGCCGCCCTCCGCTTCGGGGTCGCGGGGGCGGTGATGGCGGCGGTGGCCGCGGTGGTGGACCGCCGCCACGGCTGGCCGAGCCGCCGCCAGTGGCTCGACTACGCGCTCGTGGGGGTGCTCCTCCTCGCCGGGGGCAACGCCCTCGTGATGTGGGCGGAGAAGACCGTCCCGAGCGGGATCGCCGCCCTCATCGTCGCCACCGTCCCCATGTGGTTCACCCTCCTCGACGGCCTGCGGCCGGGGGGCCAGCCGTGGACGGTGAGGGTGTGGGCGGGGACGGCGATCGGCCTGGTGGGGGTCGCGTTCGTGGCCCGTCCCGCGGGAGGCGTCGAGCCCGGGCACTGGCCGGCGATCGTCGCCCTCCAGGTGGCGGCCCTCTCGTGGACCGTCGGCTCGCTCTACGCCCAGTCGGTCCCCAAGCGGCTTCCGCTGCTCACCGCGTCCGCGGTGGAGATGATCGCGGGCTCGGCCGTGCTCTTCCTCGAGTCCCGCCTCTTCGGCGAGGACCTGGCCCGGCTCGGGACCGCCTCGTCCTCCGCCTGGCTCGGGCTCGCCTACCTCGGGGTCTTCGGCTCCCTCGTGGGCTTCACCGCCTTCGCCTACTGCCTCAACGAGCTTCCCGCGAGCACGGTGGGGACCTACGCCTACGTGAACCCGGTGGTCGCGGTGGCCCTCGGGGCGGTCGTGCTGGGCGAGACGGTCTCGGGCGGCCTCGTGCTGGGAGCGGTCCTCATCCTGCTGGCGGTCCTCCTCTCCACGATGCGGAAGCGCCCGGCTCGACCCCCCGCCACGGCCACCCTCGAGGAGGAGGCGCTGGGGTAGGGCGTCAGTACAGCAGGAACGGGGCGCGCCGGCGGCGGAAGGCGGCCGCCGCCTTCGTCCAGCCCGCGGCCAGAGTCCGCGGTGAGCGGCCCGCGTCGATCGTCCGGCGGACCCGGTCGGTGCCGCAGAGGATGTCGATCGGCCGCAGCACCGCCTCGTACTCGTAGGGCGGGTCGCGCCAGGCGAAGGCCCGCGGGTCCTGGAGCCGGGCGTGGTGGATGAGCAGGAGGTAGGCCAGGAAGGCGGGAAAGCGCCGGCGGCCGGTGACGTGCACCTGCACCCCGCCGCAGGGCCGGCCCGCGTGCTTGTGGAAGGTCGGGGTGAAGAAGACGGGGCGGAAGCGCGCCCCGGGGAGGCGCTCCCGCTCGAGGTCGCGGGCGAGGCGCCACGGGTCGAGCCAGGGCGCCCCCACCAGCTCGAAGGGCCGGGTGGTCCCCCGCCCCTCCGAGAGGTTGGTGCCCTCGACCAGGCAGCCCCCGGGGTAGACGAAGGCGGTGTCCACCGTCGGCATGTTCGGCGAGGGCATGACCCAGGGAAGGCCGGTCTCCTCGAAGTGCATCGGGCGGCGCCAGCCCCGGAGCGGCACCACGTCCAGCTCCACGTCGAGGGCGCGCTCGGCCCGGAAGAGGTGGGCGAGCTCCCCCACCGTCATCCCGTGGCGGACGGGCAGCGGGTGCATCCCCACGAACGAGCGGTACCCGGGGTCCAGCACGTTGCCGTCGACCACGGCTCCCCCGAGGGGGTTGGGCCGGTCGAGCACCACCACCCGCCGGCCCGCCGCCGCGCACGCCTCGAGGACGTGGAGCAGCGTGTAGACGAAGGTGTAGTAGCGCGCCCCTACGTCCTGCACGTCGAAGACGACCGCGTCCAGCCCGTCCAGCATCCGGGGGGTGGGGACCCGGGTGCGGCCGTAGAGGCTGAACACCGGGAGGCCGGTGGCGGGGTCCCGGCTGTCCTCCACCTCCACCAGGTCCTGGGCGTTCGCCCAGACGCCGTGCTCGGGGCCGAACAGGCGGACGAGCCGGAAGGACCGGGAGGCCGCGAGGAGCAGGGCCGCGTGCTCGAGACGCGCGGTGACCGCGGTCGGGTTGGCGACGAGGCCCAGCCGGAGGCCCCGGACGCGCCGCGGCCCGCGGATCAGCCGCTCGAGGCCCGTCTCCACCCGGGCCGGGGCCGCGCTCACTCGGCGTACTTGAGGGTGAAGCGCCCGACCTCCGCCTTGTCGCCCGTGGTGCGCCGGATCGCTCCCTCGACCGTGTCGATCTGCACCGGGCCGGAGAACAGGCGGGGCTGGCCGGACAGGTCCACCACGAAGCGGAGGACTCCCTTGTCGTACGCGAGATCCCGGAGGGGGGCCCTCATCTCGACCGCGCCGCTCTTGGTGGTGAGCGCGCCCGCGAGCCTCCCCGAGTCCACCCGCAGGCGCACCTCGAACTTGCGGGCGCCCGCGCTCTCCTCCATGGTCCCCGTCCAGCGTCCCTCGATGGTGGCCGCCGCCTGGGCCGGCTGGTCGGCGACCACGAGGGCCATCCCCCGCAGGTTGCGCTGGAGGCTGGGGCTCGGGGGGAGGACCAGGCGGGTGGGCACCCCCGTCGAGCCGCCCCCCTGCCGCACCGCGTCCGCGTAGAGGTCGGAGAGCACCCTGCCGCGGGGGTTGAGGGCGAGCAGCCTGACCGGGCGCTGGCGCAGGAGGAAGAGGCCGCAGTAGTCCTGGAGGAGCGCCGTCCAGTGGGCGGCGAGGGCGCGGGGGCTCGGGCGCCGGGGGGCCCTGGCCCCGGCTTCCCAGGAGCGGCCGTAGGCGGCGGCGTCGGCCGCGGTTGCGGTCAAGAGGGGGCTCGCCGCTCCCGCCGTCCCCACCCCCGGCTGCGGGCGCTCCCGCAGCTCGAAGCCGGGGTCGGTCCCCCGCTCGACGAGCTGGTTGAGGGCCCGGGCCACCCTCGAGGCCCGCTCGCCGGTGGAGGGAGCGTCGGCCTTCCCCCCGAGGACGAGCACCGGGCCGAGGTCCGTGGACACGAAGGCGAGGTCTTCCCCGGGGGCCTCCACCACCGGGGCGGCGAAGAAGCGCGGGACGAAGCTGCTCGACGACAGCCGGGTCAGCACGAAGCTCGCGGGGCTCGTGGAGGTCGAGCCGAGGGCCCGCACCGTCACCTCGGTCTGGGCCTGGCTCTCCGCGGTGGCGGTGGTCGGGGCGGCCACCGTCAGCTCGCTGGCGGAGGCGGCGAGCAGGAGGGCGGGCTGCCCCGAGAACGTGACCTGGTTGCCGGCGGGGTCGGGGTCGAAGCCCCGGCCCTTGATCACGACCGTGTCCCCGGCCGATCCCCGGGGAGGCGTGACCGAGAGGATCAGGGGCAGCCGGCCGAGCACCACCTCGGCGGGCTTCGCCGAGTCGGGACCGATCTGGACGTTGACCGTGACCTTCGCCCCCTCCACCAGCGGCACCTTCGGGACGGTCAGCCGAAGCTGGCCGGGCTCGGCCTCGGACACCGCGGCGGCCATCCCGCCCACGCTCACCGTGAGCGGCTTGCCGCCCAGGTTCTGGCCCGTGACGACGATCTCCTGTCCCGGCATCACCACGTCGGGCTCCACTCCCGTCACCTTCGGGGCCCGGTAGACCTTCAGGGTCGCCGCCGCCGAGCGGCCCGCCCGCGTCTCGACGGTGACCGGCACGTCCTCCGGCCCCCCGGCCGCGAAGGCGGCGGGCACGGTCACGGCGATCCGGCTGTCGGTGGCCGAGCTGACCTGGGCGATGTGGCTCCCGAAGCGGACGATGTTGCCCCCCGCGCTGGAGCTGAAGCCCTCGCCGTCGAGGGTCACGGTCTGTCCGGGCTCGGTGCGCGGGGGCACCACCGCCTTGAGGGTCGGCGGCTTGGTCATGAGGTAGGTGTAGCCGGCCCAGCCCGCCCCCAGGAGGAGCGCGGCCAGCAGGCCGTAGATCGCCCCCGGGGGCACGCTGAAGCTGAAGCCGCGGCGGCTGGTGCGGAGGGGGGACTTCCGGGCCGGTCGCGGCGCGGCGGGAGCGTGGGCGGGGACCGGGTGCGGCCGGCTCGGCTCGGCGGCGATCGACGGGGCGTCGGTGTACTCGGGCCGCGCCCGCGACGCCGGCGGAGGCGGCGGCGGCGGCGCCGGACGCGCGGCGGGGACGGGCGTGGCCGCCGGGGGAGGGGGCGGCGGCGGAGGCGGGATCGGAAAAGTCGGCGCCGGCGGATCGGGAGCGGCCGCGTAGGGCGGCGGCGGGAAAGGCGGCGGCGGCGGAGGGGGAAAGGGCGGCGGGGCGAAGGGCGCCGACGGCGGGGACGGGAAGGAGACGGTCGGCGCCCCGGGCGCATCCCTTTGCACGGGCGCGAGCCCGCTCCCGGGCTCGACGAGCACCAGCTTGTCCGGAACGGCGAGCACCGGGTCCTCGGCGCGGCCCGCCTCGAGGGGCAGGGCCGCTCCTCCGGCCGGTACCTTGACCAGGAGCTTGGCGCTGTTCTTCGAGCCGGGGGGACCCAGGCAGACGCGATCGCCGTCCTGGAGGAGGTAGTCGGTCTCGATCTTCTCGCCGTTGACGTAGGTGCCGGTCGCGCTCCCTCCGTCCGACAGGAGCAGCCCCCGCGCCCCCCGGGTCACCTTGGCGTGGACCGGCTCGACGTTGCCGAGCAGGAGCTGCAGGTCGCAGTCGGTGCTCGACCCGAGCAGCCGCTCGCGGGAGGAATCGTCGACCTGGAAGCTCGTGCCGTCCAGCGGCCCCCCGGTCACGATGAGGGTCGGGACCGTCACTGTTCCGGACGCGGAATCGGACACGGCAGGATGCTCCCGAGCGACAAGAGGTACGAGTTATTGGACTTACCGGGCGAATTCAAGCACAGCCCCCCTGCGCTGTCAACGTACGCAAATCGCGTTCCGAGCGTCGCCGAGCGACTTCATTGACACCGTCCTCGGGCTGGTGCTAGCGTGCCGAACGAGCGCAAACTAGAGAGATGCCGAGGACCGCGTTTCCCCAGAGCCGGGAGGGGATCCCCCCCGAGAGCGTCCTCCGTCAGCTCAGGATCCCCTTCGTCCGGCGGGCCACCCTGGTGCGGGATGGCGCCAGCGAGGAAGTCTTCGTCATCGACCTCGGCCTGTCCGGGGTCTTCGTGGAGCGCCCCGCCGCCCTCACCGTCGGAGAGCAGCTGGAGATCCGGCTCCCCATGCCCGACAGCGAGATCCCCCTCCAGGCCCGCTGCCGCGTGGCCTGGTGGCATACCGAAGGCGCCCCCCTCGCCTCGAAGTCGCTCCCCCCGGGGGCGGGGCTCGAGTTCGTGCAGATGTCCGAGCCCGACCGGGGCCGGCTCCGGGAGCAGCTCATCCAGTACTGCCGCCAGCACCCCCGCGTCCGGCGCTTCCTCCGCCACTGGCCCCAGGAGGAGAAGATGGGGGACGACCCGTGAAGACCGTGGGCAGCCTCGTGACCGGCCGCGAGGTGTTCCACCTCCGCGTGGACCAGACCGTCCGGGAGGCCTCCCGCTACATGACCGACCGGCGGGTGGGGGCGGTCGCGGTGCTGGACGGCGACCGTCTCGCCGGCGTCCTCTCGGAGCGCGACATCATGGGCCGGGTGGTGGCGCGGGGCCTCGACCCCGACGCGGTGAAGGTCGCCGAGGCGATGACCCGGGAGCTGGTGGTGGCCGACACCTCCGAGTCCCACGAGGACGGCGTCCGCAAGATGAAGCAAGCGGGCTGCCGGCACCTCCCGGTCATCGAGGGCGACCGCTTCCTCGGGATGGTCTCCCTCCGCGACCTCCTCCAGGTCGACCTCTCCGAGAAGGACGAGGAGATCCGCCTCCTGAACGCCTACATCCACTACGTGCCGCCGGGGGCCGAGGGCCGCCACTAGGTTGTCCCGCGTCCGGGTCGTCCTCGTCCGACCGGACACCTCGGTCAACGTGGGGGCGGCCGCCCGGGTGGTGCGGAACGCCGGGCTCCTGGGCCTGGACCTCGTCTCCCCCGGCGACTGGCGCACCGTCGAGTGCTGGCGGACCGCCTGGGGGGCCCAGGACGTCCTCGAGCAGGCCCGGGTGTTCGACGACCTCGGGGCGGCCCTCGCGGGCTCCACCCTCTCGGTCGCCCTCACCGGCCGGCGGCCGGGGGGGACTCCCGTCCTCGACGTGCGGGAGGCCGCCGCGGGCCTCGCCGCGCTCCCCCCCGACGAGACCGGGGCCCTCGTCTTCGGGCCGGAGACGACGGGGCTCACCCGGGACGAGATGGCCCGGTGCGGGCGGCTCGCGACGATCCCGTCCCACCCCGGCCAGCCCTCGCTCAACCTCTCGCACGCGGTGGCGGTGGCCGCCTACGAGGTCTTCCGGGCGGGCGCCCGCCCGGACACGCCGCCCCGCCGGGCCACCCACGCCGAGAAGGAGGAGCTGCTCGGGCTGCTCCGGGACGGCCTCCTGCGCATCGAGGCCCTTCCCCGCGCGAACACCGAGGGCTACTTCCGGGAATGGCGGGCCCTCTTCGGCCGCGCCGACCTCACCCCCCGGGAGGTCCGCCTGCTCGAGCACATGGCCCGCAAGATGCTCCTCGTGCCGCCCCGGTCCTGAGCGGTGGCCGACGAGCAGCAGCCGTTCGCCGACGTGGTCCTCCTCGCCGACGGCTTCTCCCTCCCCGAGCTGAAGTGGCGGGAGCTGCTCTTCGTCGGGGCCCTCCGCCCGGAGGGCGACGCCTTCGTCCGCGATCCCTCGCGTCCCCTTCCGCCGTTCCGCCGGCCGGGCCTCTTCCCGGAGGGGATGCGCCTCCTCGCGAGGCGGGAGGGGGGGAGGGTCGTCGTCCGGCGCGCCCCCTCGTGACGCTGGTATGATCGCGGGGTGGAAGCGTCGCCCGGCAACGTCGCGCCGCGGATCCTGTCCCGCGCCGAGCACGTCGTCTCCCGCAAGAACATCGACCCCGACGCCCTCAAGGTCCTCTACCGGCTGAAGAACCACGGCTTCGTGGCCTACCTGGTGGGCGGGGGGGTGCGGGACCTCCTCCTGGAGCGGCCCCCCAAGGACTTCGACATCGGCACCTCGGCCCACCCCCAGCAGGTGAAGAAGCTCTTCCGCAACTGCTTCATCGTGGGGCGGCGGTTCCGGCTCTGCCACGTCCGCTTCGGCCGGAAGGTGATCGAGGTCTCGACCTTCCGCCGGCAGGCCGAGCCCGAGGAGGGCGACACCCTCATCCGCCGCGACAACACCTTCGGCAGCCCGGAGGAGGACGCCTTCCGCCGCGACTTCACCGTGAACGCGCTCTTCTACGACATCGCCACCTTCTCGGTGATCGACTGGGTGGGAGGGCTCGGCGACCTCCAGGCCCGGGTGATCCGGACCATCGGGGAGGCCGGGGTCCGCCTGCGCGAGGACCCCGTGCGGATGCTGCGGGCGGTGGCCCTGGCCGCCCGGCTCGACTTCGCGATCGACCGGGACACCGCCGAGGCCATCCGCGCCCTCCGCGGCGAGATCGTGCGGAGCAGCCCCGCCCGCATCCTCGAGGAGTTCTACAAGATCCTGCGCCAGGGCCGGTCCCGCGAGACCCTCCGCCAGCTCCACGAGTTCGGCCTCCTCGCCTACCTCCTTCCCGAGGCCGACCGGGAGATCGCGAACGGGGGAGCGCGGCTGCTCGACAGCCTGGGCCGGCTCGACGCCTACCGCAAGGCCGGTCTCGCCCCGCCCGAGGCGCTCACGAACGCGCTTCTCATGGGCTCGCTGCTCGTTCCCCTCGGCGTCCCCCTCCGGCGGGTCGCCGTCCCCGCGGGGCCGCATCGGCGGGGGGAGCCCCATGCCCCCGAGGAGCCGCCGGTCGACCTGGCCGCCGAGATCGCCGCCCTCGGGGGGCCCGAGGAGGACGAGCCCTCCGGCCCCGCGAACCTCGTGCTTCCCTTCGCGCGGCGCGACCTGGACCGCCTGCGCCTGATCCTCCTCGCCCAGCGCCGGCTGCGGGAGCCGGGGGGCTCGCCGAGCGCGCGCCTGGCCCTCCGGAGCCGGGGCTACTTCGACGAGGCCCTGCGCTGGCTCGAGATCCACGGCGGAGAGCCCGGCGCGGAGGTCGCGGCCCGCTGGCGGGTCGGGGAGGGCGGGGAGACCGACGCTTCCCCGGAGCCCGCGGGGGCCGAGGGGGCGCCGCTTCCTCCGCCCGACGACCACCGGCCGCGCCGCCGCCGGCGCCGGCGCCGGCGACGCCCGCGGCTTGACGCGGCCGGCCCTCTCCAGGGATAGTCCGGGCCGCTCGAGGAGACGACGATGGCCCTGCTTTCCGAGGACGAGGTCGCCCGGCGCCTGGCCGCCCTTCCGGGGTGGGAGCGCGCGGGCAAGGAGATCCGCAAGGTCTACGCCTTCGGCGACTTCAAGGGCTCGATGGCGTTCGTGAACCGGGTGGCCGAGCTGGCCGAGGCGGCGGACCACCACCCCGACATCGCGATCAGCTACTCCAAGGTCACCCTCTCCCTGAGCAGCCACGACGCGGGCGGTCTCACCGAGCGCGACTTCCGCCTGGCCGAGAAGATCGACGCGTGAAGGCCCTCGTCGCCGGGGCCCACGGGCAGCTCGGCCGCGACCTCGTGGCCGCGCTGGGGGAGGAGGTCGCGTGGTCGGGGGGGCGCATCGAGCTGGACGTCGCCGACTGGGTGGCCGTCTCCGAGACGGTGCGCCGGGTGCAGCCCGAGTTCATCTTCAACGGCGCCGCCTACAACAAGGTCGACGGGTCGGAGACCGAGACCGGGCGCGCCCTCGAGGTGAACGCCCTCGCCCCGAAGCTCCTCGCCCGGGCGGCCCGGGATGCGGGCGCGGTGCTCGTCCACTTCTCGACCGACTACGTCTTCGACGGCGCCTCGGCCCGCCCCTACCTCGAGGACGACTGTCCCCAGCCCCTCGGGGCCTACGGGATCTCGAAGCTCGCCGGGGAGCGGCTCGTGACCGCCTCGGGGGCCGCCCACCTGGTCGTACGCACGAGCGGGGTGTTCGGCCGGGGGGGCAACCGGCAGAAGGGCGGGTCCTTCGTCGAGCGCATCCTCGAGCAGGCCCGGGCCGGCCGGCCGCTCCGGGTGGTCGGCGACCAGACCTTCGCCCCGACCTACGCCCCCGACCTCGCGGCGGCCGCGATCGCCCTGGTGAGGGCGGGGGCTCGCGGCACCTTCCACGTGACGAACTCCGGCTCGTGCAGCTGGCACGACCTCGCCACCGAGGGGCTGGCCCTCGCGGGGGTCGAGGCCCCGGTGGCCCGCATCACCGCCGCCGAGCTGAACCTCGCGGCGGCGCGGCCGGTGTACTCGGTCCTCGACAACGGCCGCTACCAGGGCCTCGGCCTGCCCCCGCTCCGATCGTGGCGGGAGGCGCTGGCGGAGTCGCTGTCGGAGTCCCGGGCGGGCGCCCGCGGAGCCTGAGCCTCCTCCAACCGGGCCTCCGGGTCCTCGCCGGTTGACCCCGGCCGCCCGATCCGGTAGCATTTCCGCTTGTCCCGTTGGGCGGTTAGCTCAGCGGTAGAGCACTGGTCTTACAAGCCGGGTGTCACAGGTTCGAATCCTGTACCGCCCACCAGTCCTTTGCCAGGGTGGCACCCTCGGGACAAGCGGAGCGCCGGCGCCCCGTCGTCCGGCGAGCGCCCCGCCACCACCTTAGCGGGGTGGTAGTTCAGCTGGTTAGAACGCCGGCCTGTCACGTCGGAGGTCGCGGGTTCGAGTCCCGTCCACCCCGCCATTCTCGAGCAAGTTAGCGTCGTCCTGCTCCTCGTCGGGGGCGGGCAACCTCGCCCGGCCCGACCATCAAGACGACCAACGACATGCCGATCGTCGAGCCGCCCTCCTTCGAGACCCTCGGCCTCGTCTCGTTCCAGATCAACCCCCACTACCTCGACCCCGGCTCCCGGCACATGGGGGAGACCCGGGAGACCCGCATCCGGGAGTTCCACGAGGAGAACGAGACGCCGGTGGTGGGCCTCCGCGAGGGGGCGATGCTGCGCGTGGAGGGGACGACGGTGCTCCTCAAGGGCCTCGCGGGGGCCCGGGTCCTCCGCCGCGGCCGCGAGCCGGTCGAGTCGTGCCGGTCGCCCCCCTCGAGGGCCTCCTGTCGTGAGCCGGCCGGTGGTGGTGGTGCTGGCCACCGGCGGCACCATCGCGGGGGCCGCCCCCAGCGACGTCCAGGCCGGCTACGCCTCGGCCCGTATCGCGTCGAGCAGCTCCTCGGGGCCGTCCCCGAGGCGCAGTCGCTGGCCGAGCTCGCCCCTCAACTTCTACAACGCGGTCACGGTGGCCGCCCACTTCCTCCGCTCGCGCTGGCGCCGCCACCGAGCGTCCGGGCCTCGATCGCCGGTGGCGGCTCGCCCACTCGCCCGCGGGAAGCGGCATCGCACGGGTAGCAAGACCGGACGCGCAAGAGGCGCACGGGCCGCTCAAGGAGTGATGGTCCGGGTCCTCGTCGCCGTGGGGTCGACGTTCCCGGCCAGGTCGACAGCGCAAGCCCGAAATTTCTGAGAGCCGACGGCGCGACGAGGTCATGGGTCGTGAATGTGCGGCTCGAGGGGCGCGAAGGTTACGTTTTTTGTGCTTGACACGACCCCGAGACGGCGTAAACTCTCCGCCGTACCCTCCGCCAAGCGCAAAACGTGGCTGTGCCTGATTCCAGTGATGTGGGTGCCAAGCCGGCCGGTCCCACGCGACTCGTGGTCGTGGCGGAGGTGCGGCTCTACAGCGAGGGATTGGCGGCGAGCCTCGGATCCCGCCCCAGCCTCCAAGTCCTGGGCACCGCCGGTAACCGCGACGCCGCGCTGGCGCTGAGCGCGACCGTCCACCCGGACGTGGTCGTGATCGATATGGCGACCCGCGACAGCCTCGAGATCGTGCGGGCGCTCAAGCGCGAGCACGCAGACGTCAAGATCGTGGCCTTCGCCGTGGACGAGTCGGAGCGCGACATCACGGCCTGTGCCGAGGCAGGGGTCGCCGGCTACCTGCCCAGCGACGGATCGATGGACGACCTGGTGGCCGCCATCGCGAGCTGCACCCGGGGCGAGCTGATCTGTTCGCCCCGCATCGCGGCCACGCTTTTCCGCAGCGTTGGGCGTCTCGCGGGAATGGGACACCAGCCCCCGGACACCTCTCCCCTGACCGCACGTGAGCGCCAGATCGTCGGCTTGATCGCGGCCAGGCTCTCCAACAAGGAGATCGCGCAACGGCTCAACATCGAAGTGGCGACGGTGAAGAACCACGTCCACAACATCCTGGAGAAGCTGCAGGTGCCGACACGCGCGGAGGCCGCGGCGTGGCTGCTCGGGGAGGGCGTGCGGCGAGGTCACCGCCCTATCTCGCCCTCCCCGGCGGCGTAGCGTCCCCTGGTTCGTGGCAGGCCAGCCGGCACGGACGCCCGATTGCTCCCGGATCCTGGGTCTAGCCGAAGTTGCGCGCGCAACTTCGGCTAGAGTGAGGCTAGTCCTCGGTAGATCCTCCCCTAGTCCCCCATGGCTCCTCTCGTAGTCCTCCGGGGATCCTGCTCGGCATGGATCAGGGCTGGATCCGTTTCGGATCTCCCGATCCATTCCCCCGGCCGGCGACGATTCGGACAATGAGCGGCGCGCGGATGCATCGATGGGATTCCGAGTCGTTCTCGCACACGTGCCGCCGATACTGAGGGACATCATCCGCGACGCCGTGGTGAACGCGCCCGACGTCGAGATCGTGGGCACGATCGAGGACCCGGAGCCGCTCGGCCCCCCGCTCGAGCGGGTCCAGGCTGACGTCCTCATAGTCGGCGCCGCCACGCCGGACGACGTCACCCTCGCCAGGCAGGTGTGGGCCACACGGCCCCGCCTGAGGTTGCTGACGATCGGCCCGGGCGGCCGCCGCGCGATGCTGCTGGAGCTCCGCCCGAACAGGGTGATCCTCGGCGACATCTCGCCGCAGGGACTGGTGGCCGCCATTCGGGGAGAGCCCGCATGGTGACCGCGCGACGGCAGCCGCCCCCTGCGACGACCCTCTTCGCGCCGCGGTTCGCGGACGCTAGCGGGCCCCCAAAGGAAGCCACACTTACGTCGCCCGAAACCGCACACGCATCGGATCCTCTCCGGTCCGCCCTTCGTGGGCTCGATACACCGCTCGAACGGGCCGTCGCATTCGCCCGCTCCCCCCTTTGTCCGGCGGCCTCGACCGACTCGTTCCGCGGGCTCTTCATCCGCGATGGCGAGGCGGCCAGCCTCCGGGCGCGCGAACCCGGGGCGCGGCGGCGTGCGGACCGTCCGCAGGGCGGCACGCGGTGGTCGGTGGATGCGCGGGGGCTCCAATCACCGTGGGGCCGCATGGCGAAGGGCCGCCTGCTCTCGCCCTTCGACCTCGACGACCCCTTGATCGCGTTGGCGGGCGCCTCTGAGGGGGGCGCGCACGCTATCCGGCGAAACGAAGAGACAGTGAAGCCCCGTTCCCAGGGACCGCGCGGGTCGGGCAGGTGCCCGATCGCGGCCGGCCCCGATTCCAACACGCGAGCGGAGCTGGAGTATCCCGATGGAGCGCGAGCACGACAGATGGGCTTGACCGCGTCGCGGGCCGTCAGCAGATGTCCATCCTCCTGAATGGCAAGGGCGGGCGTGTCGGCTTCCCTCTACCCGTCGAGTCGGCCGTCCCCTGAGGCGGTCCAAGGGCTCAGCACGGCGACGGAGTCCGTGCGGCCGGGCGACCTGCCGCTCCTCGTGGGACGCAGCGCGGCCTTCACGGCCGCCACCGCCAAGATCCCGGCCCTGGCCGGGTGCGACGCCGGCGTGCTCCTGCTCGGTGAAACGGGCACGGGCAAGGAGCTGTTCGCGCGCGCCCTGCACTACCTCAGCCGGCGCCGCAGCAAGCCGTTCGTGCCGGTGAATTGCGCCGCCCTCCCCGTGGAGCTCGTCGAGAACGAGCTGTTCGGCCACGAGCGCGCCGCCTTCACCGGCGCGAACACCAGCGAGCCCGGCCTGATCGCGGAGGCGGACTCAGGCACGCTCTTCCTCGACGAGGTCGACTCGCTGCCCCTCGCCGCCCAGACCAAGCTGCTGCGCTTCCTCGAGACCAAGGAGTACCGGCGCCTGGGCTCACCGCAACTGCGCCGGGGCGACGTGCGCGTGGTGGCGGCGAGCAATTGCGTCCTCGAGCAGGCGATCGGCGGCGGGCATTTCCGCCGCGACCTCTACTACCGCCTGAACGTGGTGCAGCTCGTGCTGCCGCCGCTGCGCCGGCGCCACGAGGACATCCCCCTCCTTGCCCGCCACTTCCTCGAGCGCTACGCCCGCGAGTTCGACCGCCCCTTGACCGGCTTCACGGCGGACGCCATGCACCGCCTGGTCGGCCATGCCTGGCCGGGCAACGTGCGCGAGCTGGAGAACGCGGTGCAGCGTGCCGCCATCCTGACCGAGGGGTGCGGCGGGCTGATCGCCGGCGGCGACATCGAGCTGCACGACGAGACCGAGCGCTCGGAAATGGAGTCGTTCAAGTCCGCCAAGCGCCGCGCGGTGGCCGACTTCGAGCGCCGCTACCTCGAGGGGATGCTCGCGCTCTGCCTCGGCAACGTGAGCCGGGCCGCGCGCACCGCGCGCAAGGACCGGCGGTCGTTCTGGGCCCTCGTCAAGAAGCACGGCATCGACGTACATCGCTACCGCGCCGCCGATTCGCGCCTCTAGTCTCCTTCCCTCCTCGCGCGCGGCGGCCACTCCGGTCGTGCCTCGCGCCACCGCTCCCCGCTCGCCGCGTGTGGCAAATGGCGTCTCCGCTGGGGTGTTTTTCCCACACCGCGGCGCTCCGCTGCGAAGCCCGCGAGGGGCGCGGGCGGCCGACCAGCCCTGTGCGGAAAGTGCCACGCACCGCTCGCGGGAAACCGCGCCGAATGGGCGATCACGCATGGCACGCCGGTTGCCTCCTGCCAACCGAACGCGCGGAAGGACACCGAGGTATTGGATGCGCCGCCCAGATCGGAAATGGCCCTCGAGATCCTGACGTATCTCACGCGCCGGCCCGAGGCGCAGGACACGCTCGACGGCATCCTCCAGTGGTGGTGGGTCGCAGAGCCTCCGCGCCATCGCCATCCGCGCGAGGTGCGCGCGGCCATGGTCGAGCTGGTGGCCTCCGGGTTCGTGCTCGCCACCCGCGGCCGCGACCGGCAGGAGCGCTACCGGCTGAACCCGGCCCGCCTGGGCGCGGCCCGGGCGCTGGTGGGCGCGCGCCCCCCGAGGGACCACTAGGTGGCGGACTACCGCGCGGTGGCCACGGTGACAGAGGCGGTGCTGCAGCTTCTCCGCAGCAACTACGTCCCCGCCGACTTCGACCAGGAGCTGGAGTTCAGGGTCTTCACGGCCAAGGACTTCACCAAGCCGCTGAACGCAGGCGTCTCGCTGTTCCTCTACCGCATCTTCCCCAACGGCGTGCAGCGCAACCCTCCCGGCCGCGTCACGCTCGAGGGCCGATCGCTCCCCTCGCTCCTGCCGCTCGACCTCCACATGCTGCTCACGGTCTGGGGGCGCGAAGCATCCCTGCAGCACACCATCGCCGGCTGGATGATGCGCGTCCTCGAGGACCAGCCGATCTTTCCGGCCGGGATGCTCAACGCGGTCACGCCCGGGGCTTTCCGTTCCGACGAGACCGTGGAGGTGCTCCTCACCGAGCTGACCAACGAGGACCTCCTGCGCATCTGGGACGCGCTGGTGCAGAACGTCTACCAGCTCTCGGTCCCCTACGTGGCGCGCGTGGTGCGGATCGAATCCACGCGGCCCCTCGCCGCCGGCGGCGGTCTCGTCCAGGAGCGCGTGGTGCGCGCGGCGGAGCTGGAGAGCGTGGAGGGCGTCGCGTGACGGCCGAGCGCGGCCGGCTGGAGGACGGTCGGCACTACGCCGTCCTCGAGGAGCTGGCCACCTTCTGCCCGCTGGGGCTCCGCTTCTGGGACGCGGTGGTCGACGCGCAGATCCGTGGCGGACTGCGCGTGCGGGCGTGGCCGCTGCCCGCGCGGCGCCCGGTGAGGGACGCGTTCCGGTCGGTCTCCGACGTCTACGCGTTCCAGTACCTGCCAGGCCTCGTCGACCTGGAGCGTCCGCCGTCTCCGCCGGCCGCCCCCCCCGCCAGCCCCCCGGCCACGCGGCCGTTCGTCGTCGAGGTGCGCGACCTGGAGCGCCAGTTCCTTCCGGTTGCCTTCGGCGTGGAACTGCCCCTGCCACAGCGCGGCCTGTTCCAGCCTCCCCAGGCCGGCAGTCCCGGCGGAGCCCTGCCCGGCTTCTACCTGTTCAGCTCGCCCGTGCGCCGCCTGGCGCCGGGGGTGGCCGTCGTCCGCGCGGAGCTCGTTGACGCCGCCACCGGCCGCCCCGCACCGTGGGCGCTCGTTCGCGTCTCCATCGCCGGCCAGTCCGAGCGCTGGGGCCTGGCCGACGAGGCCGGACGCGTGGCCGTGCAGTTCCCGCTCCCGCTGCTGACGCCGGGCTTCGGCCACCTGTTTGCCTCGCCCGGCGGGACCGCTTCACCGCCGGGTCCGCCGGTGGCCGAGCGCAGCTGGGTCGTGGAGGTGGCGGTGTTCTGGGAGCCGTCGCGCCTGGCGCCGCTGCCGGGCACCGATCTCCCCGACCTGGCCCAGGTGTTCCAGCAGGCAGCGGCCGACGTGGTGTTGGGCGGCGGCTCACCGCCCGCCACCGCGCCCGAGTGGCCGGGCACGTTGTCCTGGGACGGCGAGCTCGTGGCGGCCACCGCCGGGCTCAGCCAGCTCTGGATTTCCGGACAAGGGTCTCCCTAACGCGAGCGCAGGAGGAATCGCCATGCCCGAGTACCTCGCCCCCGGGGTCTACGTCGAAGAAGTCTCCTTCCGGCAGAAGACGATCGAGGGCGTCAGCACGTCCACCACGGGCTTCATCGGCCCCACGCGGTTCGGGCCGCTCCTCGGCGAGCCCGAGCTGATCACGAGCTTCACCGACTTCGAGCGCATCTACGGCGGCATCGATCCGCTCGAGTTCGAGGGCGCGGTGCCCGAGCCGCCCATGGACAACTACATGGCCCACGCCGCGCGCGCGTTCTTCGAGGAGGGAGGGAAGCGGCTCTACATCGCGCGCACGTTCGAGGTGCCCGAGGACCGGGGCGACCCTCTTCTCTACGGGCGCGCGCGCTGGCCGGCGGTGGGCGCCTCGCCGCAGCAGTTCCTGTTGCGCGCGCGCTTCCCCGGGCGGGCCGGCAACTTCACGGTCGCCCTCGTGTTCCACCTGGGCGAGAACATCCTGCGCGAGGAGCCGGTGGATCCGTCCGACAGCTCGGGCGGACCGACGCACCACGTGTTGAGGGGCGCGCAGCCTCTCGACACGGTCTGGGCCGACGGCCCCGGCTCGCCGCCCTCCGGACCAGCCGGCGCCGGCGAGGTCTACTGGGTGGACTACTACTTCGACGATGTCATCAGCCGCTGGACTCACCGGCTGCGCAACGACGATCCCGGTCACGACACGCCGGTCAGCCCGGTGGCCCTCGACCAGGTCGACAACGTGCGCGTGCTCACGGTCAGCGTGCTCGTCTCGCCCCTGGGCCGCTTCGGATTCGAACAGTCCTGGGAGGGGCTCACGTTCCACCCCGAGCATCGGCAGTCGCTCTCACGCGTGTTCGACGCGCAGCCGCCGAACGCTTCCGCCTACCTGCGCGTGCCGCTGCAGTTCGAAACCACCCTCACGCACGGCGCCGCCGTGGCGGAGGCCCTGCTCGGACAGCCGAACATCTTCGACGCCTCCCTCGTGATCGACAACCTCGTGGACGGCGACGCGGGCGACGCCTCCCGTACGTTCCGCGTGCGGTTGGAAGACGGGCTCGACGGCGAGCGGCCGGGGCCGGGCGCGTACCAGGGCGGCGAGGACGCGAACGGCGACAAGAGCGGGCTGCTGTCGTTCGAGGACCTGGAGGAGATCTCCATCCTGGCCGCCCCCGGCTCGACGTTCGGCCTGGAGGGCACCGACTTCAGCGACGACGCCCAGACCATCACCCGCCTGCTCATCGCGCATTGCGAGCGCATGCGCTACCGGGTGGCGGTGCTGGATTCCGGCGACGGCCAGACGCTGTCCAACGTCCGCAACTTCCGCGCGGGCATCGACACGACGCGGGCCGCCCTCTATTACCCCTGGGTACGCGTCTTCGACCCCTTCCGCGAGCGCGAGATCCACCTGCCGCCGTCCGGCTTCGTTTCCGGAATCTACGCGCGCAACGACGTCGACCGCGGCGTGCACAAGGCCCCCGCCAACGAGGTCATTCGCCTGGCCACGGGCTTCGAGCTGCTGCTCAACAAGGGCCAGCAGGACGTGCTCAATCCGGAAGGCGTCAACTGCCTGCGCTGGTTCGAGGGGCGCGGCTTCCGGGTATGGGGCGCACGCACGGCCAGCTCCGACCCCGAGTGGAAGTACCTCAACGTGAGGCGCTACTTCGCCTACGTCGAGCGCTCGATCGAGAAGGGCACCCAGTGGGCGGTGTTCGAGCCCAACGGCCCCGAGCTGTGGTCGAACGTGCGCAGCACGGTGGAGGACTTCCTCTTCAACGAGTTCAGCAACGGCCGCCTCCTCGGGACCAAGCCCGAGGAGGCGTTCTTCGTGCGCTGCGACCGCACCACGATGACTCAGAACGACCTCGACAACGGCCGCATGGTCTGCCTGGTGGGCATCGCCCCCCTGCGGCCGGCGGAGTTCGTGATCTTCCGGATCGGCCAGAAGACGGCCGACGCCCGCGCCTGAACTGAAGGAGCGAGACCATGGCAGTCAAACGCGATCACCCGTACAGCCAGTTCAACTTCCGCGTGAGCTGGGACGGCCTGGGCGAGAAAACGGTGGAGGCCGGCTTCCAGGAGGTCTCCGGGCTGGGCCTGGAAATGACCATCGCGGAGTACCGGGCCGGCAACCACAGCGACAACGGCTCCATCAAGGTGAACGGCACCACCAAGACGCCGGACATCACGCTCAAGCGCGGCGTCATCGGCCGCACCGACATCTACGCCTGGATCAACAACGTCCGCAACGGCGAGCCCCGCCAGCTCAAGACCGTGATCATCAAGCTCATGGCCGAAAACCGCGAGACGGTGGCGGTCACCTGGAAGCTGTTGAACGCGCGGCCCATGAAGTACACGGGGCCGGCGCTGAACGGCAAGGGCACCGACGTGGCCGTCGAAGAGCTGGTGATCTCCTCCGAGCGCATCGAGCTGGAGCTGGGCGCCTAGGCAGCGCAGCATCCCCGATCCCGTGGCCACCCCCGCTCTCCGCCTGCCCGGAGTCACCTTCGAGGCGCCCACGCCGGCGCCCGAGGAAGGACTGCCTCGCATGGACGTGGCCGGCTTCGTCGGCTTCGCCGCCGCCGGGCCGCTCCACGCGCCGGTGCCGCTGGAGAGCCCGCGGCGCTTCCGCGACCTCTTCGGACCCGATCCCGAGCTGGCCTGGGACGAGGAGCGGGGCGCGGTGCGGCGGGCGCACCTGGGCGCCGCGGTGGAGGCGTTCTTCGCCAATGGGGGCCTGCGCTGCTGGGTGGTGCGAGTTGCCGACCCGGCCACCGCCGTGCGGCACACGTTCGAGGTTCCCGGCCTGATCGACGCCGCTCACACCCACGCCAGCCCGTCTCATCTCACGACGGCTCGCGCCCGGGCCGCGGGCACCTGGTGCGAGGACGTGGCGGTGGGCACCGCCCTGCTGCGCGATCCGCTGGCGCTGCTGGCCGACGCGGGTCCGGACGCGTTCACCGTGCTCCTCTCGCCGCCCAACCGCTACCGCTATCGCCTCGACCTGGCCGTCAGCCCCGATGCCCTGCAGCCGGGCGATCTCATCGAGCTGACCTGGACATCGGGCGACCCGGCGCTGCTCCTCTTCGCGGACTCGGTGGCGCCCGTGCGCGGTGGGGTGCGCGTCGAAGGCGGACGCGTGGACCTGATGACGGGCGAAGCGGCGGGCGCCTTCTGGATACAGCCGGCCGGGCTGGGCTCGCCCGCCTCCGCCACCAACGACCCCGAGACCGCGCCACCGCTCGCGCTGGCCGAGTCGGATGGGTTGCTCTTTGCGGCCGCGTCGCCCGCGCGCCTTCCGACCGCGCGCCGGCTCTCGTTCGAGCTGCTGGCGTGGAGGGGCACCGAGCTGCAGTGGCGGCTCGGGGATCTGGCCTTCGGCAGGGACCATTCGCGCTGCTGGGCGAAGCTGCCGACCGATGACAGTCTCTTCCGCATCCTGCCGGGCGCCACGGCCCCCAAGGAGCCGGTGGGCCTGGAGCGCGACGCCTCCGCGCCGCGGTTCCCGCTGGCCGGGCCGGACGTGATTCCCGCCTACTTCCTTCCCTGGGGCATGGGCCGGCAGCGCACGGCCGAAGCGGCGCTCAGCCTTCCCGCGTCGGCCACCGCCGGCTCGACCGCGATCGACCGCAACGGACTGGCCCGCTTCGGCGCCGGGCTGTTCGTCGACCATCGACTCGCGCCCCCGCTCGTCGGCGCGCTGCTCGGCGAAGCGCAGTACCGCGCCTACGTGGCGGAGCAGCGGCTGCAAGGCATCCACAGCCTCCTCTCCATCGAGGAGGCCTCGCTGATCGCGGCGCCCGACGCGGTGCACCGCGGCTGGACGCGCGAGCTGCCGCCGGAGCCCCAGCCGCTGGGCGCGCCCGAGCTGGACCCCATCCCCGAGGCCGACGTCGCCGGCCGCCACACCCTCACCTGGTCCGCCGTCGCCGGCGCCCAGGCCTACACGCTGCAGCGGGACTTCGATCCCGCGATCCCCGCCGCGGTGGTGGCGTTCGACGGCGAGGCGGTGGAAGCGCCCGTGAGCCTGCCCGCGGGATGCCCGCGCGAGGTGGCCTTCCGCGTGCGCGCGTTCCGCGACGGCGAGGTCGGCCCGTGGTCCAACACGCGCGTGCGGCTCCTTCCGCGCGCGGACTTCGCGGCCTGCGAGGGAGGGCGGCCGGGCGCCTTCGTGCTCGCCTTCACGGGCGACACGGTGTCGCCCGGACCCGCGCTGACCTGGGCCGTGGAGGACCCGGCGGCGCCCCTGGCCGGCGCCTGGGAGATCGAGGAAGCGACGGATCCAGGCTTCGCCGCCGCCTCGCCGTTCGCCCCCGATGGAGCCGTGTTCGGCTTCGCGCCGCTCGCGGAGCGGCGCTTCGCGGCGCGGTACTACCGCATTCGCCCGCTGCAGGCCGGCGTCCACGGCCCGTGGTCGAACACCGTGCGCGTGGGCCCCACCGAACGGGCCGCCTTCACCGAGGTGCCGGTGCGCGCATACGACGCCACCGTCCTGCTGGCCGTGCACCGCGCCCTCCTGCGCTTCGCCGCCGCACGCGGCGACCTCGTGGCGCTGCTGGGCCTGCCCGACCACTACCGCACGGCGGAGGCGCTCGAGCACGTGGGCCGCCTGACGCCGGGCGGACCGGAAGAGGAGCCGGCGCCGGCGCCATCGTCGCCACTCTTTCCGCGCGTCCAAGCGCTCACCGAGGGTGAGGCGGCCGTGCTGTCGTACGGGGCGCTCTACCACCCCTGGACGGTGTCCCGCTCCGGCGGCGAAAACGACCTGCCGCTTCGAAGCGTGCCTCCCGACGGCGCCGCCGCCGGGCTGATGGCGGCGATGGCGCTGGCGGAAGGCGCCTGGCGCGCGCCGGCCAACCGGCCGCTGGCGGGCGTGGTCGCGCTCGAGCCGGGGCTGGGCGCGGGCTCCTGGGCCCGGCTGGTCGCCGCGCGCGTCAACGCGCTGATACACGACGTGCGCGGGTTCCTGACCAAGTCGGAGGAGACGCTGGGTGGCGAAGGCGGCCTGGAGCGCGTGCACGTGCGCCGCCTGCTGATCCTGATCCGCCGGCTCGCGCTGCGCGAGGGGCAACGCTGGGTGTTCGAGCCGCATGGCCGCGCCCTGCGCCGGCGCGTGCGCTCGCTGTTCGAGCGGCTGCTGGCCCAGCTCTTCCACCGCGGCGCCTTCGCCGGCGCCTCCGCCAGCGAGGCCTTCCGCGTGGTGGTGGACGACACGGTCAACCCGCCCTCGTCGGTCGACCGCGGACGGCTGGTGGTCGAGCTGCGCGTCGCGCCCGCGGCCGCCCTGAACTTCCTCACCGTGCGCCTGGTCACCACCGTCCCCGCGGGGCTGGCGGTCGAGGAGGCCTGAACGTGCCGGAGCATCCCTTCACGACGTTCAACTTCCTCATCGAGCTGCACTACGGAGAGGAAGGCCAGTCGATCTGCGCCGGCGAGTTCGCGGAGTGCGACGGCCTGGAGATGACCCTGGAGCCCAAGACCATCCGCGAGGGCGGCAACAACAGCCGCCCCATCCACCTGGTGGGGCCGGTGAGCCACGGCCAGCTCACGCTCAAGCGCGGCATGACGAAGAACTTCGGGCTCTGGGAGTGGTTCGAGGCCGTGCAACGCACCGACGGCCATGGGATCCGCGCGTCTGGCTGGGTCGCCATGCAGTCCGCGCACAACGACCCCGACGCGCGCGACGACCTGGCCGTCTTCCATCTCACCGGGTGCATGCCCGTCAAGCTGAAGGCTCCCGCGCTCAACGCCAAGGACGGGCTCGTCGCCATCGAGGAGATGCAGGTCGTCTACGAGACCCTCACCCGGGAGGGGAGCGAGTGAACCTCCCCAACCTCGTCAAGGCGCGTCTCCAGCAGATCGCCTGGGACAAGAACAACAAGGCGACCGACGTCAAGAACGCGAAGGAGGTCACGGTCCAGTTCAACCCGGACTCCCTGAAGGTCAGCCTCAGCAATCAGATGTCGGGCGGCGACCAGAGCGGCGGGTCGGCCATCCAGTTCGTGGGCGCCGGGAGCACCAAGCTCTCCTTCGACCTCTGGTTCGACGTCACCAACCCCGAGAACAACAAGCGCCCGGTGGACGGAGTCATTCCGGACGACGTGCGGATGCTGACGGCGGAGGTGGGCTTCTTCATGACGCCGGAGCCGAACCCCAAGGACAAGAAGAAGTTCATCCCTCCCGGCGTGCGCTTCCTCTGGGGCCGCTTCCTCTTCGAGGGGATCATGGAATCGCTCAACGAGGAGATCTCCTACTTCTCCGAAGATGGCCGCCCGCTGCGGGCGAAGCTCTCCGTCAGCCTGATGCGCCAGGAGATCCAGTTCAGGGCGAAGGAGGTCCAGGAAGAGGACCGCGCCGTCGCCGGCACCGCGTCTTCGCGATCGCACGCTAAGAAAAAAGTCGCGCCGGATGAGAGCAAACAGGGAGACACGGTCCAGCACATGGCGGGAGAGGCCGGCAACTCCGAGAGCTGGCCAGCGGTGGCGGCGGCCAACGGCATCGAGAACCCGCGCTTCATCGCGCCGGGCACGGTGCTGGACATGAGCGCGGCCGCCGGCATCAGCGCGGGGGCGAGCTTCGGCGCCAGCGCCGGCTTCAGCGCGGGCGCGAGCTTCGGGGCCGGTGCCGGCGGCGGCATCGGGTTCAGCGCCGGCGCGTCGGCGGGGGCGTCGGCGGGGTTCGGCGCGGGCGCGTCCGCGGGCGCCTCCGCGGGGTTCGGGGCCGGTGCGTCGGCGGGCGGCGCCCTGGGCGGCGGACTGCGAGCGGGCGTGTCCGCGAGCGCCGGAGGTGGCGCGGGCGCCGGGGCAGGCTTCGGCGCCGGCGCCTCGGCCGGGATAGGTGGCGGCGCCGGCATCGGCGCCGGCGCGTCTCTCGGCGCGGGCGCGGGCGCCTCGTTCGGAGCGGGCGCAGGCGCCTCCTTTGGTGGCGGCGCGTCCGCGGGCTTCGGAGGCGGGATCGGCGGTGGCGCGTCGGCCGGCCTGGGCACGAGCCTCGGCGGCGGCAGCGCGTCCCTGAAGTTCGACGGAGCGGCGGGCAGCGCGAGCGCGCGCGCCAACGCCTCGTTCGACATGCGGCTGCGGCGCTAGCGCGGAGGAGGAGACGAATCCATGGGCGTGATCATCGACGACTTCGAGGTGGTGAGTGCGGCGCCGGCACCGGCCGGCGAGACGGCACCGCCCGCCCCGCAAACGCCTCCGCCGGTGCCGGGGCCGACCCCCGAGGACGTACGCCACATCGTCCACCTGAGCGATCAACGGAAGGCGCGCCTCTTCGCCCACTGAGCAGGCCATGAGCAACCCCGGCACGACGACCAGCTTCTACGCCTCGCGGCCCAAGATCGCCGTGGGCGGCGAGGAGTTGCCGGCGCTGAGCGACGGTCTGCTGAGCCTCGCCATCGAGGAGACGACCGCCGGCCTCTTCACCTGCGAAGCCTCCTTCGGCAACTGGGGCACGGGACCGAGCGGCGTCGGGTTCCTCTACTTCGACCGCCGGACGCTCGACTTCGGCGGCGAGCTGGAGGTCGTGATGGGCGACAGCGACACGGTGGCGCCCGTGTTCCAGGGACGCATCACCGCTCTCGAGGGTCGTTACCCGCGACAGCGCCCGCCGGAGCTGCAGGTGCTGGCGGAGGACCGCTGCCAGGACCTGCGCATGGTCCGCCGCACGCGGACGTTCGAGGACGTCAGCGACAAGGACGTGTTCACCACGATCGCGGGCGAGCATGGCCTGACGCCGGAGATCGACATCGAAGGTCCCACCTACAAGACGCTCGCCCAGGTGAACCAGAGCGACCTCGCGTTCCTGCGCGAGCGCGCCCGGGCAGTGGACGGCGAGGTGTGGGTCGAAGGCACCAAGCTGTTCGCGCAGGCGCGCGCCCGCCGCAAGGCCTCGGCGGGGGTCACGCTCACCTACGGGCAGGGGCTGCGGGAGCTGTCGGCGACGGCGGATCTCGCCCATCAGCGCACGCGCCTGGCCGTGGGGGGCTGGGACGTGGGCGCCAAGGCAGCGATCGAAGAGGAGGTCGACGAGGCGGCCGTATCGGGCGAGCTGGGGGGCCGTACCGGAGGAGCCAGCGTGCTCGGCCAGGCGTTCGGCGACCGGGCGGAGCGGCTGGTGCATACCGTGCCGCTGTCGGGCGCGGAGGCGCGCGCGGTGGCGGAGGCGCGTTACCGCGAGATGGCACGCCGCTTCCTCACCGCGGAAGGCGTGGCCAGCGGCGATGCGCGGCTGAAGGTCGCCACCGAGGTGACGCTGGAAGGCCTGGGACCGCTGTTCGACGGGCCCTGGTATGTCAGCGCGGTCCGGCACACGTTCGATCCCCGCAACGGCTTCCTCTCCCGCTTCTGCTGCGAGCGGCCCGGCCTGGGGGCCGCCTGATGGCGACCGACCTGCACGACGCCGTGGCCGATAGCCGCGTCGCGCGCGGATACGGCGGCCTCTTCTACGGCGTCTACACCGCGCTCGTGACCGACATCAAGGATCCCGACGGCCAGGGACGCGTGCGCGTGAAGCTGCCCTGGTCGCCCGACCCCTCGGGCAAGGCCTACGAGGCCTGGGCGCGCCTGAACGTCTTCATGGCCGGCAACGACCGCGGAGCGTGGTTCGTCCCCGACCCGGGCGACGAGGTGCTGGTCGCCTTCGAGGCCGGCGACGCGCGGCGGCCCTACGTGCTGGGCGCGCTCTGGAACGGCAAGGACGCGCCGCCGGAGTCGATGGACGGCGCCGCCAAGAACGCGAGGAAGACGCTGCGCTCGCGCAATGGCGTGGTGGTGACGCTCGACGACACCGACGGCAAGGAGACGCTCACGCTGACGACGCCCGGGGGACAGTCCGTCAAGCTCGAGGACGGGCCCGGCCGCGTCGAGATCAAGGACAGCAACGGCAACACCGTCGAGCTGTCCAGCAGCGGCATCACCCTCACCGCCAGCGCCAAGGTCACCGTGCAGGCCAGCCAGGTCGAAGTGTCGGCGAGCATGGTCACGGTCAACGCCGGCATCAGCAAGTTCAGCGGCGTGGTGCAGGCCGACACGGTCATCACCAATTCCGTCGTCAGCAGCTCCTACACGCCCGGCGCCGGGAACATGTGGTGAGCGCGGCGATGAGACACGAGATCGAGTGGGTGACGGCGCCGCCGCTGTGGGACCTGGCCCAGGCCGATCCGGGCGGCCGCCCGCGCTTCCGCCAGCCGGCGCTGCTGCGCTTCGACTCCGACTCGTTCATGGAGGAGCTGATCGGCCTGATGGAGCGCGGCGATTCCGCGCTGGCCGGCCGAGTGGCGCGGCCCGAGAAGTGGGACGAGCCAGCGGCGGGCTGGGTGCCTGCCGGCGATGCCTCGCTCGCTACGGACCTGCGGCTCTTCCAGCCCGCTCACGGCCGGTTCTACGTCACCACTGCCAGCCTCGTCTGCCGACGCGTGGGCCTGCCCGTGCGCAAGGTGGACGCCGCGGCCGGTGAGCGAGCGGCGATGCTGATGCGGCGGCTGGTTCCCCGTCCCGGCCGCGTGCTGGACACCGCCGATCCGGCGACGTTCACCGAGCAGGCGTGGGTGGGCGACCGCAAGGCGGGCACCTGGCAGAACGTGACCGGCACCGTGGCCGCCGGCGAGGAACGGCTGCCGCTCTTTCCGCTCACGGCGCCGGGCGAGAACGGACGCAAGCGTCAGGTCTGGGCGGGCATGCTGCCCGTCGCCTCGCGCGAGATCTACGAGAGCGCGCGCCCGGCCTTCGCTCCGCCGCCGCCTCCGCCGCCGGCGGCGGCCGATCCGCTCAAGGACGTGACCGACTCCCGGCGCGCCGTGTTCCAGGCCACCGTGCTGCAGGGACTGCAGACGCTGACAGAGACACCGGTCCCCACGGCGCCCCCGTCCAAGGCGACGGCGGTCGCAGCCGGAATGCGCGAATCCCTCGCGTTCGTGCTCCTGGACCTGGCCGACTTCCTGGCCGCGGAGCTGCCGGAGGTGTGGGACGCGATCGAGGCGCACAGCGAGGCCGGGCTCTCCACCGCCGACCGCGCCGTGTTCCAGGCGCTGGGCGCGAGCTTCGGCGGGTCTGGAACCTGGCGCGACGCCGTGCTCGCCGCCGACGGCTACCGGCCGGTGCTGCTGGGAACGGGCCCCTCGAGCAGCGCGGCGCCGGTGCCGTCCAGTTTCGGCGGCCCCGCCGTGCAGGCGCTGGCCACCAGCTTCATCAGCGGCGGGACCTTCCGCAGCAAGGTCTTCACGGCGCTCGACGCGCGGCCCGCGCCAGCGGCCGAGACGCCGGGTCGCGCGCCGGTCCTGGCGGCGCGCGCGGCGGAGACGGTGGAGGTGGACGGCGCGCTCTACTGGCTGCGCTTCGTCTACGAACGGCCGCTGTGCGCGCCCTTCCACGACCCGGTCGTGAGCGAGCCCTCGCGTCCGTTCCGCCTGGGCCCGTTCTTCGATCCCGACGCGCCGGCGCGACCGCTCGTGATCCGCATGCCGTTCGACACCAGCCCCAAGGGCCTCCGCCGCTTCCCCAAGGGCGTGGCGGTGATGATGTCGGCGGAGCTGCGGCGGCAGGCCGAGCGCGTCAACAACCAGAAGCTGGCCGACCTCGACGAAGGCATCGTGGGCGACGACAAGGGCTGGGAGCTGGGGATGATCTGCTCCCTGTCCATCCCCATCATCACCATCTGCGCGTTCCTGGTGCTGATGATCTTCCTGCAGCTCCTGAACATCGTCTTCTTCTGGATGGCGTTCTTCAAGATCTGCCTTCCCATCCCGGTGAAGAAGTGACGGCGCAGGACGAAGCGACCCTGGTCGGGCGGGGCCTCAGCTTCCCGCCGCGCATCGGCCTGGACGGCCGCATGGCCTACTCGGCCGGCGCCGAGAACGTGCGGGAGTGCATCCGCGTGATCCTGTCCACGGACCGCCAGGAGCGCGTGATGCTGCCCGAGTTCGGTGGCGGCCTGGCTCGCTACCTGTTCGAGCCCAACACGCCCGACACGCACCGCCTCATCCAGGAGCGCATCACGCAGTCGCTGTCGCTCTGGGAGCCGCGCATCGAGCTGGAGGCGGTGCGCGTGACGGCAGCGACCGACGATCCGCGGGCGGCGGTGGCCACCGTGCGCTACCGGCTCAAGGCCACCGGCCTCTCGGACCGCACGGACGTCACCGTGCGGCTGGCGGGTTAGGGAGGACGGAATGCCGCTGCCTGCTCCGCCCGTCGCCCTGCTCAGCTACCGGCAGCTCGTGCGGGAAGCCCTCGAGCGCGTCCCTTCCCACACCCCGGAATGGACGAACCTCAACGACGCCGATCCGGGCGTCACCATCGTCCAGCTCTTCTCGTTCCTCACCGAGACGTTGTCGTACCGCGCCGACCTGATCCCGGACCGCAACCGGCGAAAGTTCCTCCAGCTCCTGGGCGTGCCCCTGCGGCCGGCGCACGCCGCCACGGGCCTGGTGACGTTCACGAACCGCCGCGGTCCGCTGGCGCCCACACCGGTGGCGCGCGAGGCGGAGGTGACGGCGGGCCGTGTGCCCTTCCGCACGCTCAACGCGCTGACCGTGCTCCCCATCGAGGGCCGGCTCTACCAGAAGGCGCCGCTCGACGACGCGCGCGCGAACGAGGTGAAGGCGCTCTACCAGCGGCTCTACGGCGACCTCACGCAGGCCGGGACACGCCTCGACTTCTACGAGACACGTCCCTTCGATCCGCCCACCGCGGGCGTGACCCTGACCTCCATCGACATCGGCGCCGAGACCACCGACGGCGCGTTGTGGCTGGCGCTGCTGGCCCGGCCCAACGAGCTGCCGTCGGCCGCGCGCACGGTGATCGCGAACAAGGTGCTGACGCTGGCCGTGCTGCCCGCGCTCGACCAGAACCAGAAGGACATCCCGCCCCTCCGCGCGCAGAACGGCGGCGCGGCCGCCAACCTGTCCTTCCACCTGCCGCGGCTGGCGGGGTCCGACGTCCTGTACGACCCGCTGGAAGCGCGGCCCAGCGCGGACCTCGCGCTGCATCCGGGAACCGTCGAGCTGCGCCTGCCCGGCGCGGACCGCCTGAACTGGGCCGAGGACCTCGATCCGCTGGAGCCAGGCGTAGGCGACCTGCCCCCCTCCCTGGCCGAAACCGAGGACGGCAGCCGGCTCATCACGTGGATCCGCGTGCGCGCGCCCGAGGGCGCGGCGCGACTGTCCGGCATCTGGCTCAACGGCGCCGAGGTTTCGCAGCGCGCGAGGGTACCCGCCGAAAACCTGCCCGCCGGCGACGGCCAGGCCGACCAGCGCGTCACCCTCGTGAACAGGCCGGTGCTGCCGGACACCCTGACGGTGGCTGTCAACGGCGAGCCCTGGCAGCAGGTGGACGACCTCTTCACCGCCGGCCCCGAGATCCCCGCCGCCTCGCCGCGGCTGGCCGGCGCTCGAGTCCCGTCCACCGCGGGCGCCAACGCCAAGGCGTACATCATCGATCCCGAGTCGGGAGAAATCCGCTTCGGCAACGGGTACCAGGGAATGCGGCCGCCACGCGGGGCCGTCATCGTCGCATCGTATGCATACGGCGGCGGCCGCGAAGGTGTGGTGGGCATCGGCGCCATCGACCGCGGGTCGCTGCCGGCCGGCATCCAGGTCACGAACCCCGCGCCCACCTGGGGTGGCGGCGACGCGGAGTCGGTCGCCGACGCCGAGTTCCGCATCCCGCGCTGGCTGCGCAACCGCGACCGGCTGGTCACGGTCGAGGACTTCCGCCAGATCGCCTGGGCGACGCCGGGAGTGGACCTCGGGCGCGTGGAGGTGTTGCCGCTGCACCATCCGAAACGCGGAGAGGCGGACGCTCCGGGCGCGGTGACGCTGATGCTGGTCCCCGTCTTCGATCCGGCCAACCCCGACAACCCACAGCCCGACCGCCTCTTCCTCGAAGCCGTGTGCCGCTATCTCGAGCCGCGGCGGCTGGTGACGACCGAGCTGTTCCTCTCCGGCCCGGAGTATCGCGACCTCTACGTCTCCGTCGGCGTGGAGGTGATCCCCGGCCGCGAGCAGGGTCCGGTGCTCGAGCGCGTCGAGAACGAGCTGCGCCGCTTCCTGTCGCCCGTGGCGGGCGGGTTCGATCAGCGCGGATGGCCGCTGGAGAAGACGGTGGAGCAGGGCGAGCTGGTGGCCGCGGTCGCGCGCGTCAGCGGCGTGGCGCGCGTGAGCGGCCTCCTGCTGGGCAATGCCGCGGGCGACGAGATTTCGCGGCTGGGCATGACCGGCCTGCAGCTCCCGCGGCTGGTGGGCGTCACCGTGACGGCGGGCACGCCGGCTCCGCTGTCCTCCCGGCCTCCGGGAGCGGAAGCGGCGCCGCGGCGGCTCCCGGTGCCGGTCATCCCGGAGGAGTGCTGAGGTGGACGTCAACGGGACGCGCTTCCAGCTGCTGCTGGGCGCACGCGACTGGCAGCCGAGGCTCGACGCCGGCACGGCGCCGCCGGACGAGCGCATGCACTGGAACGCGCGCCGCGCCCAGGTCACGCTGCGCCCCGAGCTGTTCCGGTTCGCGCCCCGTCCGGCCGAAGCGCCGTTCACACCCGCGCACCGCCGCGGCTCGGCGCGCGACCGTTTCGGCCACTTCTACTGGCTCTCACCCGACAACCGCGCCATTCGGTACCGCCCGCACGAGGACCCTGCCAGCTCCGTGCTCTGGTCGGTGGACATGCTGGCGGGCCATGACGAGGATCCGCGGCGCGCGCCGGGCGCGTTCGTCTCTTGTGCGGCGCCGGCGCCGCCCGAGCTGCCGCTGCTCTCCGGCCTGGCTGTCACGGAGCGGCACTTCCTGGTCGTCGGCTCGGTGCAGCCGTCGGGCCTGTTGGTGTTCGACCTGCACGGCGGCGGGCCGCCGGTCTGGCTGCGCTGGCCGGAGGCCGTGCCCTTCCATCCCTTCGACATCGCGGCCGCGCCGGGCGGCGGCCTGTGGATCCTGGATCGGCCTTCGGACGGGACGAGCGCACGGCTGTGGCGCCTCGATCGCAACCTCCGCGTCGTGCGCGCGGGCGACGACGTGACGCTCGCGCCACCGCCGTTCGCGGATGCCTTCCGGCCGGTGGATCCCGTTCCGCCCGCCGACTGCATCCGGCCTTCGCGCACGTTCCCCGGCGGAATCACGCTGGGTCTGGCGTCGCCGCCCGTGCCTGGCCTTGGTGACGTGCAGGCCGTGGTGTCGCTGCCGGACGGAACCGCACTGGTGATGGAGGTCGACGCCGGTTCCGGCGACACGCACCTCCATCGCTGGACCCTGACCTGCTGGGACGGCGGCTCGCCGGCACCGCCCGGCGCCGAGGAGCTGGGCGCGCCGGCTTCGCTGGCCCAGGCGATGGAGGACACGCTGGGCGAGCCGGCGACGCTCCTCGGCCACGACATGGCGTTCGTGCCTGACAGCGCCCCGCCGCCGGGCCTGGTGACGGGCCGGCTCTTCGTCGGCGACACCGCCGGCAACCAGAGCTTCGCGTTCACGATCTCGACCGGCTTGCGCGGCACCGCCGAGTCCGCGTTCATCGACGTCGAGGCCGCCGCCGCCTACTTCCCGATGCGGCGCTGGGCGGGCAAGGCGTTGATCGAGGGCGGAGACGGCGAGGTCTACTACGACCTCAGCGACGGCTGGCTGCCACTCACCGAGCTCGCGCGCCCGCGCTACGCGCAGCGCGGGTTCCTCGACCGCATCGTGTTCGACGGCCGCGAGCCGGGCTGCATCTGGCACCGCCTGCTGCTCGACGCGTGCATTCCGCTCGGCGACGCCGTGGACGTGGACAGCCGCGCGGCCGAGGACGAAGACGCGCTGCCGGCGGTGCCCTGGCGCCGCGAGCCCGCGCTGCGCCTGCGCACCGACGGTCCGGAGCTGCCGTGGACGCCACCGGCCACGGCCACGGCGCCGGGCGTGGGCACCTGGGAGCTGCTGTTCCAGGAAGCGGCGGGCCGCTTCGTCGAGCTGCGCCTCACCCTGCGCGGCAGCGGACGCTCCAGCCCCAAGCTGCACGCGCTGCGCGCCCACTACCCGCGCTTCTCGTACCTGCGCTACCTCCCCGACGCGTATCGCGAGGACGCCTCCTCCGCTTCATTCCTCGAGCGCTTCCTGGCCAACTTCGAAGGCTTCTTCACCGAGCTGGAAGGCCGCATCGCCGCCGCCGAGGTCCTGTTCGACCATCGGTCGGCTCCGACGGAGGCACTCGACTGGCTGGCGGGCTGGCTGGGCGCCGTGCTCGACGAGACCTGGGACGAGGGGCGTCGCCGGCTGTTCCTGGCGAAGGCGGCCGAGCTCTACCGCCGCCGCGGCACGCGGCGCGGGCTGCTGGCCGCGGTGCGGCTGGCGGTGGATCCGTGCCCGGAAGGGGACTTGTTCGCGGACGAGCTCGAGCAGGGTCCCTTCGGCTTCCGCCTGTCGGAGGCCTTCGCGGAGGGCGATCCCGCGGCCGCGCACCGCTTCACCGTGCTGGCCCCGGTCGGGCTGGCCGCCTCGCCCGAGAAGCGGTTGCGGCTGCGCGAGGCCGTGGCGGCGGTGGTCGAGCAGGAGCGTCCCGCCCACGCCGCCTTCGACGTGCAGCTCTACTGGGCGCTGTTCCGCGTGGGCGCCGCGCGCGTCGCCCGCGACACCGCGCTCGGCGAAGGCAGCCGCTTGGCCGCGCTCGTGCTGGGGGCTGGGTATCTGGGCCAGGCGCTGCTCGCCGAGCGCCATCCGTGGGAAGTCCACGACCGCCGCGTCGTGGGCCGCGACCGCAGCGGGTTCGCCCCGCCACTGGGCTGAGAGACGAGGAGGCGCACGACGATGTGCTGCGACTTTAGGACCGCCGCTCCCGAGACCGCCCCTTTCGACTCACACAAGCGGGTGCGGCACTTTGCCGGGCTGGTGCTGGGCCCGGAAGAGTTCCAGCAGGACCAGCTCTACTTCATGGAGCGGGACCGCCTGCATCAGCGCGCGCTGCACGGCTACGGGACCGTGCTCGGCCTGGCCGTGCGCGTGCGCGACAACGCGTTGGGCAGGCCGGAGGTGCTGGTGGATCCCGGCCTGGCCGTCACGCCCCGCGGCGAGTCGGTCTGCGTGCCGCTGGCGCAGTGCGCCGACCTCGACGGCTGGCTCAACGTCCACGCCGCCGAGCTGGGCGGAGGCGGGATCGGCAGCCCGCCCGGCTCGCCGCCCATCGGATCGCCACCCTCACAGCTCACGCTGTGGGTGTTGCTCTGCGCGCGCGAGTGCGAGACGGATATGGTGCCGGTGCTGGGCGATCCCTGCCGCACGGCGGAGGACGCCACGGCGCCGTCGCGGATCGCCGACGACTTCGAGCTGAAGCTGCAGACGTCGCCGCCCGAGCACCTGGAGGAAACCGCCGTCCGCGTGCTGGGCCAGCTCCTCCGCGCCATCGACGTGACGGACGTGGGCGGCCCGTTCCTGACCCCGGACGAGCTCGCGGCGCTGGTGCGCCGGCTGGCGCCCATCGGATCGCCGCCCGCGATCCCGTCGCTGGCCGAAGTGCTCGCCACGGGGTCGCCGCCGCCGGTCTTCTCTCCGCCGGGAACGCTGCTGCTGCACCCGGCGGACGCGGAGGCGGCGTTCATGGCCGCCTGGCACGAGTGGGTGACGTTCGTGCGCCCGAGGATCCAGCTCGACGCGGCCGGCCGTCCGGCCGCGGGCTGCGCCAACGGCGGGCCCGGGTGCGTGCTCCTTGGCCGGCTCGACTTCGAGATCACGAGCACGGCGACCGGGCTGCAGGTCGACGGGCCGGTGCAGGTGAACGACGTGGACCGGCCGTGGCTGCTGCACACGCGGCTGATCCAGGAGCTGTCCGTCACACCGTGGCTGCCGTCGGCGCCCTGAGGCACGACCATGGCCCGCAATCTCCTCGAACCGATCCTCGACGGCGGCGTCACCAACCCTCACTACTTCGAGGGCCGGCTCCTGACCGCGGCCGCGCTGCGCGAGGAGCAGGAGGCGCAGCGCGCGCATCATCGCCGGCTCGGCCGCGGCCTGGGTCCGGGGATCGTGGACGGACTCTGGGTGACGATCGAGTTCGCCGGCTCCGCCACCGCACCGCCGCGGCTGGCCATCACCGCCGGGCTGGCCGTCAACGCGGAGGGCGAGACGCTGGAGCTGCCGGCGAGGGAGGTGGTGGCGCTGGCGCGCAAGGCGCCCGCGCCGCAGCAGGCGGCCGGGCTGTTCCGCACCTGCGAGCCGCCCAGCGCGCTGGTGGAGGGGCCGGGCGCCGGGTTCTACGTGCTCATGCTGTCGCCCGCCTCGGGCTTCCAGGGACGCGCGCCGCTCAGCGGGCTCTCCGAACCCACCGCCGGCAGCGGCTGCGGCAGCCGCTGGGCCATGGAAGGGGTACGGCTGCGCATGGTGCCGCTCGATCCGCTCACCGTGAACGGACTGTCGCCAGCGACGCGCACGCTCATCGAGAGCGAGTTGCTGGCGGCGACGGAAGGAGGCCGGTCCAAGCTGCGCAACGTGGTCGCTCACCTGTGCCTGGGCACGGAGCCGCTGACCACGTTCTCCGCCGACCCCTTCGCCCGAGATCCACTGGCCGGCGGCGGGAGCGAGGCTACGCTCGCCCACTACGGCGCGCTCGACCACCTCGTGGCCGCGGGCGCGCTGACGGGGTGCGACGTGCCGCTGGCGCTGCTGCACTGGCCCACGGGCACCGGACTCGACTTCGCCGACAACTGGGCCGTCCGCCGGCGCCTGGCACCCGTGGCCACCAGCGCGGCGTTCCCGACGCTGACCGGCGGGCGGCGCCACGCGGACGCGGAGGCTGCGCTGTTCCAGTTCCAGGAGCAGCTCGCCTCGCTCGTGCAGCGCTCCGCCGACCCCACGGCCATCCGCGCCCTCGACTACTTCCGCTGGCTGCCGGCGGCGGGCCTGCTGCCGCTGGCCACGGGCACCGAACGCGGCTGCGACGTCGCCACGTTCTTCGATCCCCTGCCACACCGCGACCCCGTGGAGTTCCTCAACGGAGAGCTCGTGGTCGAGATCGTCGAGAGGTCTTTCGGGCACGAGCCGATCGACCTGGCCGAGCCCGAGATGGTGTGGCTCTATCACCCGTGGCAACAGGAGACGGCGCGCGCCGCAGGCCTCACGCCGCGCTCCTACGTTGCGTTCACCACGGGCCACCTCCCGCCCTACGCGGTGGCGCGCTTCGACGTGGCCCGGTGGGACTTCAGCAACTTCGCCGATTGCTGCGAGGAAGGCGCGCCGTGAAGCATCGCGGCGTGCGCGCGCGAGCAGCGCAAAGGAGCAGACCATGAGCAACGGAGACACGCACGTCCGGCCGGGAGAGGTCATCTCGTCGAGCCTCATGAACCAGATCCTGGACCGGCTGGCCGCCCTCGAAGACGCGGCCACCGGCCCCTCTCCGGGTCCCAGCGGCCCCATCGTGATCGACGGCTTCGAGCCGGCGAGCGAGGTGCCGGTAGGCCGGCTGCTGGCCGTGATCGGCTCCAACCTGCCGTTCCCCGTTGCCGCCAACTCCGTCACCATCGGCGGCTTCCCGGTGCCGGTGAGCGCCTTCCTGCCCACCAGCACGAGCGCGCGGCTGGAGTTCGTGGTGCCCGACCTGGGCGTCATCCCTCCCGAAGGCCGCGACCTCTTCGTGCGCGTGCGGAGCGGACCGGCATCCGCGCAGCAACTGTTCCATTTCATGCCCGCGATCGATACGGCTCCCGTGCCCACGATCAGCGGCACACATCCGCCCGGCCAGCCCAACAACACGCCCGTCCAGATGGGCGAGCAGTTGGTAGTGACCGGCGCCAATTTTGCCTCCGTTCCGGCCAACAACGTGATCACGATGACGCCCCTGGGGATCCCCGGCGCGCAGACGTATCCCCAGCCCGGGGACCCGATCGTCATCGACTCCGGCGCCTCGGGCCCCGGCCAGATCGTGTTCACCGTGCCCGACATGACCGAGATCACGGGACCGCCACGGCGGGTGCAGCTCCAGATCCGCAACGGCCAGAACCCGACGCCCGCCGTGGCCGAGTTCTTCGCCTTCCGCTAGGCACGGCAGCGCTCGAAGGAGAACGACACATGCGCAACTCTCGCTCCAGAACGATGGCCGGGACATCGGCCTGGCTACTGCTCGCGTCGCTGGCCCTCGCCGCCCCGCCCGCGGCGGCCGCCGTGAACAGCTTCACGATGCTCGTGCCGAAGAAGGACCCGCCGCTCCTGCAGATGACGCAGATGGTGGTGACCGCGCAGGTGGACACCACCGCGGCCATCCAGTTCACGATCACGCCGCCCGCCGGGGGCGGGTCGCCGGTGACGACCACGGCCATGCAGCCGGCCCTGAACCCGCCGTCGCAGTCGTTCTTCTTCAACCAGCTGCAGGTCACTCCACCGAACATCAGCGGGCTCAAGGACTGTGCCTCCGCGGCGACCTGCAAGGATCCCCGCGGGCGCAACTACACGTTCACGTTCACGCCCACGACGGACCTCGACTCGAGCTGCCACACCCAGATGGCGGGGCCCAAGACCTGGACCGTCACGGTGGTGGGCGGCGCCAATCGCGTCCTGGACGCCTGCGCGGTGAGCTTCGACGAGAACGTCGTCGCCAACGAGTGCAACGGCGCGTTCCGCGTCGTACCCTCCTCGGAGACGTTCGCCACGCTGGGCGGCCTCAGCTCGCAGGAGCAGACCTGCCGCTTCGGCGTCGACGCCATGCTGGTCCTGGACCGGTCCGGCAGCATGAGCAGCCCCGCGCGTCCGCCATCACCGGCTCCGACCCGGATCGAGTCGCTGCGGAACGCGGTGCAGACCTACGTCACGACGCTCGACGCGGTGCGCGCTGCCGAAGTGTCGTCCTTCGGCACGGCCCCCACGGACCAGGTGGGCGCCGTCATCTTCAACCATGATGCCGCGAACCTGCCCGGACTGGCGGCTGGACTAAACCCCTACAGCCCCGCGAACGCCACCGCCCTCGTCACGGGAATCAACACCACGGCCGCAACGGGCGCGACCTCGATCGGCGACGGCCTGATCTCCGCCGACGGCGCGCTGAGCGGCGTGGTGGCGGACCGCCGGCGGGTCATCCTGCTCATGAGCGACGGCAACCAGAACGACGAACAGCTGGTGGGTGCCGACGTTGCGGGCCGTCACGTCTTCACGCATGCGTTCGGCGCGACGAGCGGACCCGACCTGCCCCACCTGGCCAACTACCAGATCTACACCGTCACGGTCGGCAACGGGCTCCAGGTCAACGCGCAGATCAACCAGGACATCGCGCTGGCCAGCGGGGGCTTCTACCTCAACAGCGAGGACGACGCCGGGCTCCTGCCCACGTTCTTCGGCGGGCTGCTGCAGAACTTCCTGGAGACCAACACCTGGCAGACCGTGTTGAGCGGCTCCGACAAGGCCAGCGCGGGCGCGCCGTTCACCGTCACCGTGCCGATCACTTCGACGACGCAGGCCGTGGTCGTCACGGTCACGCCCCGCGAGGGGCGGAGCGTGCTGTGCCTGCAGGTGACGCCGCCACCGGGGAGCACACCGCAGGACCGCCGCTGCAATTCGGGTCCGTTGAGCGTCGCGTTGACCGCGGCCAACCTGGGCCGCCATCTGGGCGGCCCGTGGGGCATCAGCGTGGAGCCCCAGGCGATCGAGGGCCCCGTGACCGCCGAGTTCAGCCTGCTCGTCCTCGCCGACGACCTGGGAACAGGCACCCGGGTGACCACCTCGAGCAGCACCTATGCTCCGGGCGACCCGATCCGAGTCGAGTCCCGGCTGTCCGAGATCGGCAAGCCGGTGACCGGCCTCGACGGCACGAAGCTGCGGGTCGCGCTCGCCTCCCCCAAGCTGACGCTCGGGGAGATCCTGGCGGCATCCACCGCGGGCACCAGCCAGCCGCCCGGCGACCTCATGAGCGACGCCAATGCCAAGCTCCAGAACACCATCGCCGCCAACCCGACGGTCCTGGAGAAGACGCCGGGTGGCGTGACGCTGCGCGACGACGGCGCCGGCGGCGACAGCGCGGCCGGTGACGGCATCTACACCGCAGAGTTCACCCTCGAGAAGTACGGCCACGTGGACCTCGTCGTGACCCAGGAGGGGACGAGTCCGCGAGGGGGCGCCTTCCGCCGCCAGAAGATGGAGACGCTCTTCCTTAAGGCGGTACCCGACGGGGACGCGACCGGTGTCGCCACGCAGGTCGTCGGCGACGGCAGCACGCGGCAGCTGGTCATCCAGTTCACGCCCCGCAACCGCTTCCGGGACCTGATGGGTCCGGGCTGGGCCAACTACTTCTGGTTCGTCGCTCCCGGCCAGCCGCCCTTCAAGGCCAAGGACAACCTGGACGGCACCTATACCGCTCAACTCACGATCGGCACGGGGCCGGTGCCCGACGTCGACATCCACTTCATGCCCGACTCCGTGGTCATCACCGACGACGTCACGCCCGACCACCTGCCCAGCCCGCTCGATGAATCGACCGTCATCGTTCCCGGGCAGCCGTTGTCCAGGCTCTCGCTCTCGCTGCACGGCGGCTTCAACACGCCGGTCGGGGATTTCGGCGACGCCTGCGACGGCGGCTTCAGCCTGGGCCTCGACCTCGAGTACCGCTTCACCGCGCGGTTCGCCGCGGAGCTCTTCTACGGGCACGAGAGCTTCGATTGCGGCGGGCCCGACAGCAGCCTGAACCACTTCTCGGCCAACGCCAAGGCCTACTTCGGCAGCGGACAGTGGCGGCCGTTCCTGGGCGCGGGCGCGGGTGCCTATGACTTCTCACCAGGATCCACCGAGTTCGGCTTCAACGTGTTCGCCGGGCTCCAGGCTAATCCCAGCGCACGCCTGGCCGTGGAGGCGACGCTGCGCCAGCACTTCGTCTCGTCGTCGGGAGACGATGCGAACTTCCTGACCGCCCATCTCGGGTTCCGCATCCGCTTCTAGGTGAAGCTTGGGCGCCGACACCACCATCGCCACGCTGCGGCTGCGGAGCGCCGGCGCCGACTCACCGGCGCTCCGCCTGCGCGCGGCGCGCCAGCTCCAGGCCGCGGCGCTGGCGCCGCCGGGCCTGCCGCCGGCGGCGGTGCTGGTGGTGCGTCGCCTGGACGATCCCCTGCCCGGCCGCTTCGGGGGCAGCCGGCTGCGCCCGCATCCGGAGTGGGAGCGCGCCGTGCGCGACGAGCTGGCCACGCTCGCGCGCGCGGCCGCGCGCCCCGACGGCTACGGGCGCCTGCCTCCTGAAGCACCGGCGATCCTGTTCGGCGACGAGGCCGAGCTGATCGCCTGCCTGCTGGGCGATCGCGCGCGCGGCGAGATGCTCGCTCACTGGTGGTGGCGCAGCGTGCTGCCTCGGCTCGCACTCCCCCGCGCACTCGCCCGAGATGCGGGCCGGGACCCGTCGCCCATTCTCTGCGGGCGTCCGCGGGAAGTGCCCGCGGCCGTGGCGTTCCTCGCGCGCTGGGGCCAGACCGCGCGCGTGGCGTCGGCGCTGTCGGCCGCCGGCGCGGCGCGTGCTCTGGCCGCGCTGGCGCGCGAACACTCGCTTTCGGCCGGGCTGGTCGCACCATCCGGCCCCCTGATCGAAGGGGTCCCGTGCGTCTCCGGGCCGGCTTCGACGCCCGCCGCGGGAGATCTCTCCACCGGCGGCGGACCTTCGCCTCCGACGCCATCACCGTGGGCCGAGTGGGCTCCCCTGGGCGTGGACGTCGGCTCCGTGCCGCCCGAGGTCCACTGCCTCTTCGCCGTCGCCGCCGGCCTGCACACCGCGCCGGCGCGCGTCCGCTCACCCGCGATCGTGTCGCGAGCGCGGATGTGGTGGGGCTCCGTAACCGGTGCCGTCCAGCAGCGGGACACGACCAGGCCCCCTCCGGCACGACCGACGCCCGTCGTGCAGGAGGCCGCACAATCGCCTCCGGTCGGCGAAAGCCGCATTGCCGGCGAAGCGCCGCAGCATGGTTCAGAGCAGCGGCCGGACGCCGGGAACGAGACGCCGCTAGGGGCGCCCGCCGCGGGCACGCTTCCTGATCCACCGGAATCGCGCCGCGGCACGCCTGCGGCGTCCGCCGCTCATCGGACGGCGTCGACACGGCCCCCGCACGCTCCGGTACGACACACCACAGCCTCCGCGCCCGCAGCAGCCGCGCCAACGGCCGGACCTCCCGCTCGCGATGACCACGCCTCAGGCGGTGGCCGTCCGCGGAGGGCGGCCGAACCCGCATCGTCGCGGCGGCTGCGGTCGTTCGCGGCCGCGACCCCGCCCCAGAGCGAGCGCGGCCTTGTCAAACCGGAAGAAGTCGTCGCACCTGCGACCGTCATTGCCGGCGAGGGCCTTTCCACGCGCCTGGGCGGCCTCTTCTACCTGATCCACGCGCTGCAGGACCTCGGGCTGCCGGACGCGTTCGACGCCCGCTGGCACGCGGACGCCGGTGGACCGTGGGGGACGCTGGACCTGCTGGCCCGCGCGATCCTCGGCCCGCGCCTCGCCGACGTGAGCGCCGATCCGGCCTGGACCGCGCTGGCCGCGCTGGCCGACTGGGGCACGCGCCGCACGCACGCCTCCCTGGGCCGCGGGGCGTACGATCCACCGTTCCGCGTTCCCGGGGATTGGCGCGCACGACTGCGCGATCCGCTCGAACACCTCTGCTGGGCCAGCGCGGGTGGCCGCGTCTGGATCTGGTCCGCCGCCGGATACCTCGTCGCCCATCGGCGCTGGCGCGGTCCGGCCCTGGCCGCCGTGCGGCGCGAAGCGGCGCTGCTGCTGGCCAGCCCTGGGGACGCTGCCCCGCGGCTTTCACCCTGCGCCGCGGCCGCGATGCCGTGGACTCCACCGCCATCGGCACCCGACGGCTGCCCGCCGCGGCTGCGCCGCTGGGCGTCCGCGGTGGCTCCGGCGGTCTACCGCCGCCTCACCCTCGCGCTCGGCGCCCGCAGGGAGGTCGTCGCACGCCTCATGGTTCCGGCGCGGCTCTACGTGACCTCTAGCCACGTCGACGTCGTCATGAGAGCGCAGGACGCCGACATCCACGTCCGCGCCGCGGGCCTCGATCGTGACCCCGGATGGCTCCCTGCCCACGGGCGGGTCGTGTACTTCCACTTCGAATGAGCACCATCGAAGAACCCGCGATGTTCACACGTTCCGAGGGACAGCGGCCCTTCGCGGACGTACCCCCTACGCCGAACGGCCATTTCATCCTCTGCCTGTACACGGCGATCTTCCAGCTCTTGAACCACGTGCGGCGGCTTAGCGAAGTGGGCGGCTCGACGCTGGAAGCCGTCTTCGAGCGCTACGGCTTCCTGGGCGAGTACTTCGGCGAGATGCGCGACCAGATGCCCGAGGAGACGACCTGGGGCGATGCGGCGCAGTGGTGGCGCGAGTCGCTGGAGGCCTGGGAATCGGAGTGCCCGGTCCGCCTTCCGCTCGCCGACCTGGCCGCCCATCCCGGCGTGGGCTACACGGGCCGGCTCGCGTTCATGGCCGCCGGGCTGGTCGAGGAGGACTCGCGGTTCGGCACGCTCATCGCCGAGCTGCAAGCTCCCCTCACGCAGCGGCGCCCCACGCTGGAGTTCCTGGGCCAGATGGTGAACGACGGAGCGGCGCCCGGCGAGGCGGACGCCTGGACCGCCTGCCGCGGCCTGCTGGAGGGCGGTTTCCTGGCCGCCCCCGACCGTGATGCGCCGCGCTCGGAATGGACGTTGCGCGTGCCGCCCCTCCTGTGGGACGCGGCGCGCGATCAGCTGGCCGCGCGCGGCAACGGCCGACCGGCGCCCTGGTGTCACTTCACTCCTCACGAGCGGCTGTCCGGCTGGACGGACCTGGTGCAGCCGCCCGACCTGCTGGCGCGGCTGCAACGCCTGCCGCAGCTGCTGGCCGCGGGCCGCGTACGCACGATCGTGCTGCGCTCCGGCCCCGGCGCGGAGCCTCACGCGGCGCTGAGCGCGGTGGCGCGCGCCGCGGGCCGTGCCGTCCTCTCGGTCGAGGGCTCGGCGCTGGAGGACGAAGCGCCCTCCCGCCTGCTGGGACCGCTGTGCACGCTCACGCGCGCGCTGCCCGTCCTCTCGTACGAGCTGGCGCCCGGACAGACAGCCGATCCGCCCCTGCTGGCCGGATACGACGGGCCGGCGGGCGTGATCCTGGGGATGGAAGGCGGCCTGGGCGAGCGGACCGCCGACGGCGCCGTCACCCTGGTCCTGCGGCCGCTGCGGGCGGACCTGCGCGAGCAGTCGTGGAAGCAGGCGCTCGGTGCGCGCCCCGTGCGCGACCTGCCGGTCATCGCAGAGCGGTTCCACCTGGCGGGCGGCTTCATCCGGCGCGCGGCCACGATGGCCGCAGCCCACGCCGGGCTCGACGGCCGCGAGGCGGTCTGCCTCGGGGACGTGCAGGAGGCGACGCGCGCCCTGAACCGGCAGCTCCTCGACACGCTGGCCGAGCGGCTGGAAACGCACGGCTCCTGGGCCGATCTCATCTCCAGCGAGTCCACGCGGCTGAAGCTGGCCGAGCTGGAAGCGCGCTGCCGCCACCGGGAGCGCCTGCTCGACCACCTGGGCCGCGCGTTCGGCCTCAACGCGAACCAGGGCGTGCGCGCGCTCTTCACCGGCACCAGCGGCACCGGCAAGACGCTGGCCGCACGAATCCTGGGCGCGGCGCTGGGGCTCGACGTCTACCGCGTCGACCTGGCCGCCGTCATCAACAAGTACATCGGCGAGACCGAGAAAAACCTGCACCGCGTCCTCTCCCGCGCCGAGGCGCTGGACGTGGTGCTGCTCCTCGACGAGGGCGACGCGCTGCTGGGCAACCGCACCGAGGTCCGCTCCGCCAACGACCGCTACGCCAACCTGGAGACGAACTACCTGCTGCAGCGGCTGGAGAGCTACCAGGGGATCGTCGTTGTCACCACCAACCTGGGCGACAACATCGATCCCGCGTTCCAGCGCCGCATGGACGTGGTGGTGCCGTTCTTCGCGCCGCAGCCGGAAGAGCGGTGGCGCATCCTCGACCTGCACCTGCCGTCCGACCACCTGGTGGAGCCGGCGTTCCTGAAGCGCATCGCCGTGGCCTGCCAGCTCACCGGCGGCCAGCTCCGCAACGCCGCGCTGCACGCGTCTCTGCTGGCCCTCGACGGCGGCAGCGACGCGGTGACGACCGCGCACTTCGAGGAGGCCGTGCGCAGCGAGTATCGCAAGGCCGGCGGCGCCTACCCGCTGGCGCGCGAGGGATTCGGCGACGGCAGTGAAGGCATGTCCGCGTTCATGGCCGCGCTGGGCACGCGGCCGTGAGCGCCGAAGCCTCCTCCCGCCGGCACAAGACGTTCGCGCCGCGCCTCGAGCCCCCGCTGACCGTGCGCGTGCGGCGCAAGCGGCCGGCGCGCCCCGTCACCCCGATCTTCGACCCGGAGTCGCTGCGGAACGACGACGGCGGCCGGCCCCTGGAACCGGAGGTCCGGCGCCGGCTGGAGGAGTCGCTGCGGCTGCCGCTGGGCCACGTGCGCATCCACACGGACGACGGCGACCGGCGGCTGGCGCGCTCGCTGGGCGCGCGCGCCTTCACGCACCGCCATCACATCTGGCTGGGGCCGCACGAGAGCGCCTCCGACCTCGCGCTGCTCGCGCACGAGGTGACCCACGTGGCGCAGCAGGGGTTCGCGCCCCGCCCGGCACCGGCGGGCCGGGCCGCGGTGAGCACCGTCGTGCACCCCGGCGCGGCCGCCGTGGCCGTGGCGCGTCCGGTCTCCCCCGCGGCCGCGCCTGCGGCACGCGCTGCCGCTCCCGCGGTCCAGCGCTTCGAGCTCGACCTGGTCGGGCGAGCCCGCCGGACCGCCGGCGCCGTCGCCTCCGGCGTGCGCGGCGCGGTGGGCGCGGTGAAGGAAGCGGCGGGCGAGCTGCTCAAGATGGGCAAGGCGGCGCTCCTCAAGGTCGTGGAGCGCATCGCGCCCGAGCTGGCGCCCCTGGTGCGCGACGGCATCGGCGAGTTCGTGAAGAAGGCGGTCTCCAAGGCCTTCAAGTCGCTCTTCAAGGGCGCGCTGAGCCCGTTCCGCTCGGCGCTCTCCTTCGTGAGCGGGCTGGGCAGCAAGTTCAGCGAGGCCATGTCGTGGTTCTCGGCCATCGGCGGGCAGCTCGCGCGCAACGACTGCTCCGGCATCCTGGCCGCCGCCCGGCGCGTGGGCGCCTTCTTCTCGCGGACGTTCGGGCCGGTGATGGACAAGGTGCGGGCCGTCGCGCGCAAGGTCTCCGGCTTCTTCAAGAGCATCTGGGAGTCGGTGGGCGCGCCGGTCATGAACTTCCTCAAGAGCATCGGTGGCCCGCTGTGGGAGAGCATCAAGAAGTTCCTCTCCGACCTGGGCGCCATCATCGGCAAGGTCAAGAACGCCCTGGGCGAAGCCTGGAAGAAGGCCAAGGACTGGCTTGGCATCAAGGCCGACGAAGGCACCGACGAAGGCGGCGGCCTCTGGAACTGGATCAAGGAGAAGGCCAAGGGCATCTGGGACGGCATCATGGAACTGCTGGCCCCGGTGATGGGCCCGCTGAAGACGGTGGGCACCGTCCTGCTGGCCATCTCGCCTGCCGGTCCCATCCTGGCCGTCATCGCCGCCTGGCCGCACCTTCAGCGCGCGTTCGCGTGGGTGCAGCAGGCGTGGTCGGACCTCAACCTGGTCGTGCGCGCGCGCCAGTTCTTCGCCAACACCGTCCTGCCGGCGGTGATCGGCGCCGCCGAGCGCGTGGGCGGCGCCCTGCTGGCCGCGGCCAACTGGCTGGTGGGACTCCTCTCGCGCGTCTCGCAGGGCGTGGGCCGCGCGGCGGCCGCGCTGTCGGGCGGCATCCTGGCCCCGCTGGGCGCGATCGTGAACTTCGCGAACCAGCAGTTCCAGAAGCTGCTCGACTGGGCACGGAGCGGGCTGAAGCAGGCTTCCACCGGCCTGCGCACGATGTTCTCGCGGCTCGTCCAGTTCCTGCAGCCCATCCTGGAGGTGCTGAAGAAGCTCATCGCCATCGCGGTGAATCCATTCGGCATCCCCGGGCTCCTGCTGGGCACGCTGTGGCGGATCATCCCCGAATGCCTCAAGGGGCCGATCATCGACTTCATCGTCGACGTCCTCCTCCTGCTGCTGGAGGCGCTTCCCCCCATGCCCATGCTGGGCCCGCTGTTCCCCTTCGTGAAGGCGGCCATGATCGGCTTCCTCCAGAAGGTCAAGGGCTTCCCCATGGAGCGGAAGGTGGCCGTCTCCAACAAGGTGGCCAAGATCATCTCGGGCGGCAGCGCGGCGTTCGCCTTCGGCTACCTGAAAGGGCTCGCGCTCGGAGTGTGGGAAGCGGTGATCGGCCCCATCCGGGCCATCGGTGACCTCTTCGAGCTGCCCGCGCTGGTGAAGGACTTCCTCGACCGCCTCAAGATCGACCCCCGCAAGATCCTGGGCGCGGTGGACAGCGCCATGGGCAGCCTCGACTCCGTGCTGGAGGCGGCGCGCGACCTCCTCCAGAACCCCTCCAAGGTTATCGACATGCTCAAGTCCGCCCTGGACGCGGCGCTGGCCGCGGCGGGCGAGCTGGGCGCGACCATCGCCGGCAAGATGATGGAGCTCTTCGAGCAGCCCGAGGACCAGATCGGCGAGCTGCTGGGCAAGCTGGTGGGCGAAGCCGCCGTCAACGCCGTCCTCACCTTCTTCACCGCCGGCGGCGCCGCCGCCGCGTCCGCCATCAGCAAGGTGGCGCAGATCCTGGGCCGCGTCGCCAAGGCCTTCATGAAGGTCGTGCGCCAGATCCTGAAGTTCCTGCCCAAGATCCTGAAGTACGTGCGCAAGGTTGCCGGCCAGTTCTCGAAGGCCGGCAGCAAGGCGGGCGGCATCATCGGCAAGATCAAGGGCTTCATCCGCAAGCTGATGGCCAAGCTGCGGAAGCTCCTGAAGCGCCGCAAGAAGAAGGGCGGAGGCAAGGCCAAGGCGTGGCGGAAGTTCAAGGCCAAGGTGAAGATCCTGCTGGCCAGGAACCGGCTGCGCGGCATCGCGCAGGCCGCGCTGCGCGCCAAGGTGAACAGCCTGCGCGCGCGCTACCGCAAGGGCGTGACCTCGGCGTCGGTGAAGCCCAAGCGCGGCACCGGCTACCTCAAGGTCAAGGCGCGCCCGCGGAAGATCGCCCTGCCCTACTCGGGCAAGGTGCTGATGGATAAGCCGACGCGCTGGCGTCTGGGCGCGGCGGCGATCAAGAAGCGCCTGAGGAAGCTCAAGAAGGTCCGCGTGCTGTTCATGTTCATGGTCAAGGCGTCGCTGAAGGGCTTCAAGAAGAAGTTCGGGTACCGGAGCCTGGGAGTCGACTTCGACCGCAGCAAGGACGTCTTCAAGGTCACCGGCGCGATGAGCCCCGGGGCCACGATCGGCAAGGTGCCCCCCAAGCGGCCGACCAAGAACCGCTTCGCGGCGTTCGGAGGACGCGCCGCCAAGGTCGATCCCCTGGTCGAGATCGACTCGAGCTACGCGGCACCGGCGAGCTGGGCGGGGATCCTGGGCGGCGTGCGGCCTATCCGCACCGTGAGGGGCCGGACGAGCCTGTACATCCGCGGCCATCTCGTCTCCGGCTGGCTGGGCGGGAAGGGGACAGCCGCCAACCTCACGCCGCTCACCCGCTCCGCGAACGCGCTCATGTCGACCGGGATGGAGAAGACGGTCAAGGAGCTCGCCGCCGCGAACAAGACACGCCCCAACCAGAAGAAGAGCGTGTGGAGCTACACCGTCACCGCCAGTGGCGTGGCCGGAGTCGGCGCGCCGACTCGCTGGATCCGCCTGCTGCCAGGGACTCCGCACGCCCACGCCCCGGTGCCGCACGAGGCGCTGCTGCCCCGCAGCATCTCCATGGTGCTCAAGAAGAAGAAGTACGAGCCGAATAGCGGGAAGTGGGTGCCGAGCACCACCCTGCGCACGCGCAGCGTGGCCAACGTGCCGCCGTTCCCGCCCGGCTACGTCCCGCCCACGGCGGCGGGCGGCGCGACGCCAGCTGGGGGCGGCGCGGCACCAGCGGGCGGACCTGTCGCCGGCGGCGGAGGGACGGGGCCGTGAGCCGCGAAGCGCTCGCGAAGCGCAAGGCCGCCGCCTCGCCGGCCAAGAAAGCCGGCCCGCCCAACAAGCAGGCCGCCGCGCCTAGTCCCGGCGATCGCGACAAGAAGCTCTCCGCCTTCTACGCGAGCGGCCCCGCCGTGCCCCTCGCCGCTCCCGGTCCGAAGAAACAGGTGGCGGTGTCGCAGCCACAGACGCAGCTCAAGCCGGCCGCGGTGGGAAAGGCGGGCGATCGCTGGGAGCGTGAGGCCGACGGCACGGCCGACAAGGTCACGCGCGGCGAGAAGTCGCCCGACGTGTCGCGCATGCCCAGCGGAGCACTGAACGCGCAGCACAAGGACGACGGCGAGGCCTGCTCCGACTGCAAGGCGCAGCGGCAGGAGGACGAAGGCGGCGAAGCGCAGGAGAAGGGCGTCGAGCCGTCCCCCGCCAAGTCGGAAGCACCGCCCGCGCCCGCCTCTCCGGAGCCCAAGCCCACGACGCAGGCGAAGGACGAGAGCGAGGGCGAGGCGCAGAAGCAGGAAGACGAAGGCGGCGGCGAGGAAGCGCAGGAGGCCGCGGCCGCTCCCGAGCCCGAGAAGAAGCCTCCGGCGCAGACCAAGGACGAGGAGGGCGAGGCGCAACAACAGGAAGACGAAGGCGGCGGCGAAGAGGCCCAGGAAGCCAAGGCCGAGGAAGGCGAAGCGCAGAAGCAGGAGGACGAGGGCAGCGGCGAGGAAGCGCAGGAGGCCGCGGCCGC
>Ga0268386_10000092_pt1 | contig 48569 bp, 37 predicted proteins | sample RVTome_15_FD_200260 | JGI IMG/M metagenome (GOLD analysis project Ga0268386, IMG submission 200260) | Soil microbial communities from uranium-contaminated site in the Upper Colorado River Basin, Wyoming, United States - RVT150D86... ... | reverse complement strand
GTTGCGGCCCGGCTGGAAGCCGTGAAATCCTACGGGCGCATGGCCGAACTGAAGACCGTGGGTCGCCCGGAGCGGCGCGTGGACAGCGTCAAGCTGGCAACTGGACGGGGTACCTTCGTAGACGATATTTCCCTGCCCGGAGTCCTCCACGCCCGGATCCTGCACTCCCCGCACGCCCACGCCCGCATCGCAAGGATCGACGCCGCAGCCGCCCGGGCGATGCCCGGCGTGGCCTGCGTGCTGACGCACGAGGACGTCCCACGCGTCCCCTACACGACGGCCGGGCAGGGCTGGCCCGAACCCTCCCCCTACGACACGGTGATGCTCGACCGGAAGGTCCGCTTCGTGGGAGACCGCGTGGCGGTGGTGGCGGCCGAGGACCCGGAGCTCGCCCTCCGGGCCTGCGAGGCCATCAAGGTCGAGTACGACAGGCTCCCTGCCCTCCTGGACCCGGAGAAGGCGATGGAGCCGGGGGCTCCGGTCGTCCACGACGAGCCGGACGCCACCGGGATCCGCGACGCCTCCCGCAACCTCGCGGCCGAGATCCAGGCCGAGGTGGGTGACGTGGGGGCGGGGTTCGCCCAGGCCGAGCTGGTCTTCGAGCACACGTACCGCGTCCCCTACGTCCAGCAGGCGTCCATCGAGCCCCACATCGCGATCACCTGGCTCGACGAGGACCACCGCCTGGTCGTCCGCACGTCCACGCAGGTGCCCTTCCACGTCCGCCGGATCATCGCGCCGTTGCTGGGCGTCCCCATCCGGCGCATCCGGGTGATCAAGCCCCGCGTGGGGGGTGGCTTCGGGGGCAAACAGGAGATCCTGATCGAGGACCTGTGCGGGATGCTCACGCTGAGGACGGGGCGCCCGGTACGGCTGGAGTACACGCGCGAGGAGGAGCTGAGCGCCGCCCGGACCCGCCATCCGCAGATCGTGTCTGTGAAGACGGGCGTGCGGGACGGCCGCTTCACCGCCATCGAGATGCGGGTCCTCGAGAACACCGGCGCGTACGGGACCCACGCCCTGACGGTCATGAGCGTGACCGGCAACCGGGCGCTCTCCCTCTACCGGTGCCCCAACGTCCGCTACCAGGCCCAGGCCGTCTACACGAACCTCGCGGTCGCCGGGGCGTTCCGGGGATACGGCTGCCCCCAGGGCTTCTTCGCCCTCGAGAGCCACGTCGACGAGGTGGCTCTCGCCCTGGGCGAGGACCCCCTCGCGTTCCGCCGTCGCAACCACGTGCAGGTCGGCGACGACTCGCCCATCGCCGCCGTCCTCGGGGAAGGCAAGGAAGGCCACCCGCAGACGATCCGCTCCTGCGGCCTCCCGGAGGCGATCCGCCTGGGCGCCGAGGCGATCGTCTGGTCCCGCCGCTCGCCCACGGGGGGAGGGACAGGGTCCGCTCCGCACCTGCGCCGCGGGATCGGCATGGCCATCGTCATGCAGGCCTCCGGGATCCCGGGGGTCGACATGGGAGGCGCCTCGATCAAGATGAACGAGGACGGCTCGTTCAACGTCCTGATCGGCGCCACCGACATCGGTACCGGCGCCGACACGATGTTCGCCCAGCTCGCCGCCGAGACCCTCGGCGTCCCGATCGAGAAGATCGTCCCGTACTCCTCGGATACGGACATGACCCCGTTCGACCCGGGAGCCTACGCTTCGTCGACGACGTACATCTCGGGCCGGGCGGTCGAGAAGGCGGCCCGCCTCGTCCTGCAGCAGATCCTCGAGGTCGGTGGCCGCATGCTCCACGAGGATCCGAAGGACCTCGTGTCCCACGGCGGAAGGGTCTGCGCTCCCGACGGGCGGTTCGTCACCTACGAGCAGGTGTGCCTGTCGTCCCTCTACCAGAAGGACCAGTTCCAGATCATGGCGACCGCCTCCCACATGTCGTACGACTCCCCCCCGCCGTTCGCCGCCGTCTTCGTCGAGGTGGAGGTGGACGCCGAGACCGGGGTGGTGCGCGTCCTCCGGATCGTCGAGGCGGTGGACTGCGGCCAGGTGGTGAACCCCCACATGGCCGAGGGGCAGGTAGAGGGCGCGGCCGTCCAGTCGCTCGGATACGCGCTCTACGAGCGGATGCCCGTCGACGCCGGGGGCCGGATGCAGTTCCGCTCGTTCCGCGACTACACCCTGGCCACCGCGTCCGACGTCCCCGAGATCGTGACCCTCCTGGTGCCGACCCATGAGCCCACCGGGCCCTTCGGGGCCAAGGCCATCGCGGAGATCCCCATCAACGGCCCGGCTCCCGCGGTCGCCAACGCGGTCGCGAACGCGGTCGGCGTGCGGATCCGCGAGCTGCCGCTCACTCCCGACCGCGTCCTGGCCGCCATCGAGGCCGCCCGCGGCGCGGCCGGCAAGTAGATTGCGATCGTGTACGACTCCCCACCAACGCCGCCTCGCCCTGGCCGGCCGCGCTTCCGGCTGGCGCCGCTGCTCCTGCCGCTTCTGCTGGGGCTCGTCCTCGGCTTCTACCTGTTCCGGGTGCTGGACGTCGGCCTCCGCCGGCCGCCGCCCACCCCGCGAGCGGTCACGCCCCGCGGCGACCTCGACGCCGAGGAAAAGAGCAACATCGAGCTGTTCCGGGAGTCGAGCCCCTCGGTCGTCTACATCACCACCCTCGCCCGGCGCCTCGATTTCTGGACCCGCAACGTCACCGAGATACCTCGGGGGACCGGCTCCGGGTTCGTATGGGATTCCGCCGGCCACGTGGTGACCAACTTCCACGTGCTGCAGGGCGCGAGCACCGCCGACGTGAGCCTGGCCGGGCGGACCGGCTACAAGGCGGCCTTCGTGGGAGGAGCGCCGCAGTACGACCTCGCGGTCCTGCGCATCGGCGCCCCGCGCCAAGACCTCCACCCCATCGCGGTGGGCACCAGCCGCGACCTACAGGTCGGCCAGCGGGTGTACGCGATCGGCAATCCCTTCGGCCTCGACCGCACCTTGACGACCGGGATCGTCTCGGCCCTCGGACGCACGATCCAGAGCGTGAGCGGCCGCCCCATCGAGGACGTGATCCAGACCGACGCCGCCATCAACCCGGGCAACTCCGGAGGCCCCCTGCTCGACAGCGCCGGCCGGCTCATCGGTGTGAACACGGCGATCTACAGCCCCTCCGGCTCGAGCGCCGGGATCGGGTTCGCGGTCCCCGTGGATACGGTGGCCCGCGTCGTTCCCCAGCTCATCGCCCACGGCAGGATCGTGCGTCCGACCCTGGGGATCTCGGTGGACGAGCGTGTCAACCTGGTCCTCACCCGCGAGATGGGCGTCGAAGGAGTGATGGTGCTGGGGGTGGCGCCGGGCTCGTCCGCCGAGGCGGCCGGGCTACTGGCCGCCGAGCGCGCCAGCGACGGCTCGGTCGTGCCCGGCGACGTGATCCAGGAGGTCGACGGCAAGACGGTGCGGTCCGTGGACGACCTCCTGGGCGCGCTGGAAGCCCACGACGTCGGAGATCGGGTGACGCTCAAGGTCCAGCGCGAGGGACGGAGGGTCGAGGTCCCGGTCACGCTGCAACCGGCCCAATGAGCCTGCTCGCGCGCATGCCCAAGGCCGAGCTGCACCTCCATCTCGAGGGCACGATCTCCCCCGAGACGCTCTGGGCCATGGCCGCGCGCAACCGCGTCGCGCTGCCGGTGGGCACGCTTCCCGAGCTGAAGGCGCTCTACGCTTTCGAGAGCTTCGACAAGTTCGTCGAGCTGTGGCTGGCCATGTGCGCCTGCCTGCGCACCGCGGCGGACTACGAGCGGATGGTGGACGGGTTCGTCGAGGAGTGCCGCCGCCAGAACCTCCGCTACGTCGAGGCCCATTTCACCCCGTACAACCACGAGCGGCTCGGGCTCGGGGCGGTCCGGGCCCTGGAGATCGTGACGCGGCGGCTGCAGGCCGCGGAGGCCGAGGGCGGCCCGGTGACGCGTCTCATCACCGACGTCCCCAGCGAGGCAGCCGGCCTGGGCGGCCCCTTCACCGCGGCGCTGCTCGAGGACATGGTCAGCCCGCTGGTCGTGGCCATCGGCCTGGGAGGGCCCGAGGACGGGTTCCCCCGGACGCTCGCGGCCGAGGCGTTCCGCCGCGCGCGCCGGGCGGGCTACGCCGCCGTGGCCCACGCCGGGGAGACGGCTGGCGCGGAGCACGTGCGCCAGGCGGTGGTGGAGCTGGGAGCGCGGCGAGTCCAACACGGGATCCGCGCCGTCGAGGACGACGGCGTGCTCCGGCTCCTGGCCGAGCGGGACGTCTGTTGCGACGTGGCTCTCACCAGCAACCTGTGCCTCACCCGGTACCGGGAGCTGTCCGCCCACCCGCTGCGGCAGATGATCCAGGCAGGCGTCCCGGTCACGCTCAGCACGGACGACCCGCCGTTCTTCGACACCGACCTCGTCCGCGAGTACGAGCGTGCGCACCGCGAGTGCGGACTCTCGGTGGCGGAGCTCTGGCAGCTGAACCTGAACGGTTTGCGCTACGGCTTGGGCGAGACCTCGATCCGAAGGCGCCTGATGAAGGAGTTCCAGGAGGAGGCGCGGCGGCTGGGCATGGACGGGGGATAGGTCCGGGTCGACGGCCTCCACGAGCGGGGCGTCGTGTCCTGAGGCCGGGCCGGCGTATGCTCGTGCGATGGGCGCGAGCAGGGAGCGGGTCGTGCTCGAGGTGGCCGGCCGCGAGATCGCGGTCACCAACCCGACCAAGGTCTTCTTCCCCGAAGCGGGAATCACGAAGCTCGACGTCGTCCGCTACTACCTGGCGGTGGCGGAGGGCGCCCTGCGCGGCGCGGGCGGGCGTCCCAACGTGCTGGTACGCTACGCCGACGGGATCCATGGCGACTTCTTCTACCAGAAGCGCGCGCCCGCCTCCCGCCCGGGCTGGGTGGAGGTCGTGGCCCTGAGGTTCCCCTCCGGCCGCACCGCCGAAGAGGTCGTCCCCCGCAACGCGGCCACGCTGGCTTGGATGGCCAACCTTGGGTGCCTGGAGCTGCACCCCCATCCGGTCCGCACCGAGGACCTCGACCACCCCGACGAGCTCCGGGTCGACCTCGACCCGGTCCCCGGCGTCGAGTGGCCGCAGATACTAGCGGTGGCCGGCGTCGTGCGCGACTGCCTGGCCGACCTCGGTCTCGTGGGCTGGCCGAAGACTTCCGGATCCCGCGGAATCCACGTGATCGTTCGACTGCGCCCGCGCTGGTCGTTCTCGCAGGTGAGGCGCGCCGCCCTGGCCCTGGCCCGCGAGGTCGAGCGCCGCGCGCCCGGCCTCGCCACCAGCAAGTGGTGGAAGGAGGAGCGCCACGGCGTGTTCCTCGACTACAACCAGAACGCCAAGGACCGGACGGTGGCGAGCGCTTATTCCGTGCGGCCGAAGCCCGACGCACGGGTCTCGGCCCCCCTGAGCTGGGAGGAGCTCCGCGACTGCCACCCCGAGGACTTCACTTTGCGCACCATGCCTGGCCGCTTCGCCGCCGTGGGCGACCGGCACGCGGGGATGGACGGGCATCCCTGCTCGCTCGACGCGCTGCTCGAGCTGTCGGCCCGGCAGGAGTCGGAGGGCTTCGGTGACGCCCCGTGGCCGCCACACTACGCCCGGCAGCCCGGGGAACCGCCCCGGGTCCAGCCCTCGCGTGCGCGCACCGCGGCGGGGCCGAAGGGCCGCCGGACGTCCACGAAGCCGCTGATCGAGATCGGAAGGGCGGAGAAGAAGGGGGACGCCCTCGCGGGCCTCGAGCGCTGGAAGACGCGCCATCCGGAGGCCGCCGCCCACCTGCGCCCCGCGGACGTGCTGGTGGACGCGATGCGGGGCCGCTTCACCACCTGGACCCGCGTGCGGGTGAACCTCGAAGCGGTCCCCGAGGCTCTCCGGCCCGCCCAGGAAGCGCTCGACCCGGACCGTGAACCCTCCGATCCTTGGCACGGCCGGCCGGGTGGTCCTGGTGGGGACGGCGCGTCCTCCGTGGAGAGCAGGCGGCGCCGGTGACCCGGCTCACGGCCGCGCAACCCGCTGTCAGGGCACGATATCCGCGGTGGTCGTGCCGTCGCCGGGTGGCACGGCGGTTGCTCGATCACCGGCACGGAGGAATCATGAAGCGAGAGTTCCTGGGGATCGTCGTGGCGGCGGCGCTGGGCGCGGCCTGTGGTACCTCGCAACCGCCGGCGAGCGACGAGGAGAAGAAGGCGCTCGAGCAGCGGGTGGAGGAGCTGGAGCGACAGCTCGCGGCCGCTTCGCCGACGCCGGTGGAGGGCGACGAAGCGCCGGCCGCCGCGACGAATGGGAGCGGCGACGAGGAGCCGACTCCTCCCGCGCCCGCTTACGAGCCGTACAGGAGGAGCCGGGCGGCGCGTCCGGCCGCTCCGGTGCGGCCAGCTCCGGCGAAACCCGCGACGGCGAGGCGCGACGTGCCGGCCGAGCCCGCCACGGCCGTCCGGAACGAGCCGGTCCAGCCCGACGGCGCGGACACGCCCACGGTCTCGACCGCGGACGCCGACGTCCCCGGGGCTCGGGGGCCGGCGCCTCCCGCGCCCGAGCCCGTTTGGATCCCGAAAGGGACGAGCCTGCACCTCGTGCTCGAGACCGGGCTCTCCTCGGTATCGAGCCAGGTCGGCGACAGCGTCACCGCCCGGATCGAGCGGGCCGTCGCCGAGGACGGCGACGTGGTGCTCCCGGGCGGCGCCTTCCTGGAAGGCCGCGTGACCGAGGTCGTCTCGTCCGGCCGCGTGAAGGGCCGCGCGCGCGTGGCCGCCGCGTTCGACCGGATCGTGGTCCGGGGCGAGCGTTACCGGATCGAGACCACGGGCCTCGTGGCGGAGGCGGAGGACTCCCACGAGCGCGACGCCAAGATCGCGGGCGGAAGCACCGCGGTGGGAGCGATCCTCGGCGCCATCACCGGCGGCAAGAAGGGAGCGGCCAAGGGCGTCCTCATCGGAGGCGCCGCCGGGGCCGGCGCGGTCCTGCTCACGAAGGGCAAGGAGCTCGAGATCCCCGCCGGCGGGCGCTGGGAGGTGACGGTGACGGCGAGCCGGCGGATCCGGCCGCTGGCCTGAAGGCGGCCGTCGGGGCCGGCCGCGCCGCCGGGGGACGAACGGTGCGATCATGGGCGGCGTGATCGCATACGCCGCCGTCCTCCTGGGCGCGTCGCTGGCGGTCCAGGGCCCCACCTGGTCCAGCGGGGCTCCGTACGTCTCGACGCCGGCCGAGGTCGTGGACAGGATGCTGGCGCTGGCGGCGGTTACCTCGGGAGACGTCGTTTACGACCTCGGTTGCGGAGACGGGCGGATCGTGATCGCCGCGGCACGCATCCCGGGCGTCCGCGGTGTCTGCGTCGAGATCGATCCGGCCATCTTGCGAGAGGCGCGCGCCAATGCCGAGCGGGCCGGGGTGGCGGACCGCATCAGCTTCGTCGAGGGCGATCTCTTCGAGGTCCCGATCGCGGACGCCACGGTGGTGACCCTCTACCTCCTGCCGCTCGTGAACCGACAGCTCCGCCCCCGCCTGCTCGCAGAGCTTCGTCCCGGGACCCGGGTCGTCTCCCACCGGTTCGACATGGGGGACTGGCCGCCGGAGCGGACCGTCACCGTCGACGTCGAGGGACAGCCGGTGGCGGTGCACCGGTGGGTGATCCCTCCGCGGCCCAAGGCGCGGCGCTGAATCAGCGCTGGATCCGGGCCGAGCCGCCCTTCGCGAACGCCCGGACCTGGTCCACCGTGGCCATCGTCGTGTCGCCCGGGAATGTGGTGAGCAGCGCCCCGTGGGCCCAGCCCAGCGTGACCGCCGCCTCCGGGCTCTCACCGGCGAGGAGCGCATAGAACAGCCCCGAGGCGAAGCCGTCGCCCCCGCCGACCCGGTCGAGGACGTCCAGCTCGCAGATCGGCGCGACGCAGCTCTTGCCGGCGATCCAGGCCACCGCGCCCCAACTGTGACGGTTGGTGGAGTGGACCTCCCGGAGCGTGGTGGCCACGACCTTGATCTGCGGGTGCTCCGCCACCACCCGGTCGATCATCGCCAGGAAGGTGCTGGGGTCCAGCTTCGACTTCGACTCCACTTCGGGCCCGGGCATCCCGAGGCCCTTCTGCAGGTCTTCCTCGTTCCCCACCAGGACGTCCACGTTCTTCACGATGCGTCGCAGGACGGAGAGCGCGCGCTCGTGCCCGCCCACCGCACTCCACAGCTTCTCGCGGTAGTTGAGGTCGAAGGAGACGGTGGCGCCCGACGCCTTGGCCGCCTGCATGGCCTCCACGATCAGCTCCGCCGTGGTCTCGGAGAGCGCGGCGAAGATCCCGCCGCTGTGGAACCAGCGGACGCCCTGGCCGAAGATCGCGCCCCAGTCGAAGTCGCCAGGCCTCAGGCGCGCGGCCGCCTCGTCGCTGCGGTTGTAGAACACGACCGGCGCCCGCACGCCCTGGCCGCGGTCGCTGTAGACCGTGGCCATGTTGGGCCCGCGCGCGCCGTCGTGCTTGAAGCGCTTGTAGAAGGGCGTGACGCCCATCGCCCGCACCCGCTCGGCGATCAGGTCGCCGATCGGGTAGTCGACCATCGCGGTGGCGATCGCGGTCCTCAGACCGAAGCAGTCCGCCAGGTTGGCGGCGGTGTTGAACTCGCCCCCGCTGACGTGGATCGCGCACCCGGTCGCCTTACGGAACGGGACGACGCCGGGGTCCAGGCGGTGGACCAGGGCGCCCAGCGAGAGGAAGTCCAGGGCGCCCTCGGAACGGACGTTCAGGCCCTCGCTCATCTGTTTCCCTCCCTCGCTCCTGCCTTCTCGGGGGAGCCTGCTGACCAGTCGGTGTGGAACGTGCCCTCCCGGTCGAGCCGGCGGTACGTGTGGGCGCCGAAGAAGTCCCGCTGGCCCTGGGTGAGGTTCGCGGGCAGCCGCTCGCTCCGGTACGAGTCGTAGTAGGCCAGCGACGCGGCCATCGCCGGGACGGGGATCCCCAGCCCGACGGCGGTGGCGATCACGTGCCTCCAGGCGGCCTGGCGCTCGCCCACCGCGTCGCGGAACGCCGGGTCCAGGAGCAGGTTGACCAGGGTGGGATCGCGCCGGAACGCGTCGCGGATGTCGCCGAGCAGCGCCGCACGGATGATGCAGCCGGCCCGCCAGATCTTCGCGACACGGCCGGGGTCGATCTCGTACGCGTACTCCGCCGACGCGATGCGGAGCATCGCCATCCCCTGCGCGTAGGACGTCACCTTGCTCGCGAAGAGCGCCTGGCGGGCCGCGTCCACCAGCGCCTTCCGGTCACCGCCGAACTGCGGCTCGGGACCCCGCAGGACGCGGCTCGCGACCACGCGCTCCGCCTTCAAGGCCGACAGGATCCGGGCCTCCACCGCGGCGTTGATGGTCGGGATCGGAGCCCCCACGTCGAACGCGTTCTGGCTCATCCACTTCCCGGTCCCCTTCTGTTGCGCCTCGTCGAGGATCACCTCGACCAGTGGGCGGCCGGTCTGCTCGTCGATGCGCCCGAGGATCGCGGCGGTGATCTCTACCAGGTAGGACCGCAGCTCGCCGCGGTTCCACTCCGCGAAGAGGTCCTTCAGCTCGTGGGTCTCGAGGCCCGCCCCCCGGTGGAGCAGGTCGTAGGTCTCGGCGATGAGCTGCATGTCGCCGTACTCGATCCCGTTGTGGACCATCTTCACGTAGTGGCCCGCGCCCCGCGGACCCATGTGGTCGACACACGGCTCGCCGTCCTCCGCCTTCGCGGCGATGGCCCGGAAGATCGGGGCCAGCGCCTCCCATGCCTGCGCCGATCCCCCCGGCATGATCGCGGGCCCGCGCAGGGCACCCTCCTCGCCTCCGGACACGCCGGTGCCGACGAAGTGGAACCCCGCGTCCTCCAGGTCGCGACTGCGGCGATCGGTGTCGAGGAAGTGGGAGTTGCCGCCGTCGATGAGGATGTCGCCCGCCTGCAGGTGAGGCCGGAGGTGCGCGATGACGCTGTCCACCGGCGGGCCCGCGGGCACCATGATCAGGATCCGCCGCGGCCGCTCCACGGCCTCCATCAGCCGCTCGGGGGCGTCGACGCCCACCACCGCGCGGCCCCGCGCGGGTCCATCGAGGAACTTCCGGGCCTTGGCGGAGTCGAGGTCGTATCCCGCGACCGGGAAGCCCTTGCTCTCCATGTTGAGGGCCAGATTGCCCCCCATGACGCCCAGACCCACGACTCCGACTTTGTTCACCGCCCCGTCGTTCATCGACCCCCCCACCCTGCCCCCCCCCCCCAAGGTAGGGGGGAGGGACTGCTGTTCCCCGCAAACGCCCCGCGTGGGCGGCCTCGATCCGCCTCCCGCCCCCCCACACACACGCGGGCGATCGTGCCGCTCGGCCTTCAGTCGTCCACGGGCTCGACCCCGTCGTCCGCGGGTGGCCGGCCGACACGATAGAGCATCTCGCCGGCACGGGGCACCACGAGCGTCCCGTCGCCCTCCGCGGCCCACTCCGCCGGATCCACGCCGGCCGGGTCCAGGTAGCCGAGGTTCACCCGCTGGCAACGCTCGGCGGGGATCCCCGTCGCCAGCGTCACCGTGATCCTGGGCGTCTCCAGGCCGCGCGCGGCGTCGTAGGTTCCCTGCCCCTTGAGATGGGTCGAGTGGGCGACGACGCCGCCCGGATAGTCCCGGAACCGCTCCCACTGGGCGAGGAAGTAGTCCCGGCAGTGGTAGCCGATCTCGTCGATCAAGCGGCCGTGGGTGTAGCTCACCTCGTGGACGTGCGGGGCGTAGACGACGACCTCCCCGCCGTCGGCCACCGCCGGCTCCATCTTGTACATCCCCTTCGCGGCCGTCCAGAGGTCGTCGTACATCGGCGGCATCACCGAGAGCACGCGCCGGAACGGCCGGTTCACCCAGACCACGTGCCGGCGCGCCGAGAGCGCCGCCGCCCGGCGCCAGGCCTCGTGGACGTCCCCGCAGAAGAGCCCCGCCATCCCCTCGTGTGTCACGACCGGGGCGAGGAGGGACAGGGGGCGGTCCAGGAGTCCCGCCGCGCGGTCGATCACCGCACGCACCGGCGTCTGGATCTTGCCGATCACGTCGAAGCTGGTGATGAGCGCACCCAGCCAGTGGGTGAAGTTGATGATCTCCGCCGCGGCGATCCCGGGGAACAGGTACTTCGTGCCCCCCGAGAAGCCGGCCACCTCGTGGGGAAAGACGGGCCCGCAGACAAGAATGTGGTCGTACTCGACGACCAGCCGGTTCAACGCCACCGGGACGTCCTGTTCGAGGCGCCCGCCCGTCACCTCGGCGATCTCCCGTGCCGGTATCGTCCCGAGGTGGAGGAAGGTCGCCGGATCCTCCCAGCGGTGGTTGAAGATCCGGCTGCGGCCGGTCCGGCCGTCGACCACCTCCCGCCCGACCAGCCGTCCGAGCTGGACGTCGCTCATCGGCGCGTGGGTGCCGAGGGCCACGAGGAAGTCGAGGGCGGCGGCGCGCGGGCCCAGCTCGCGCTCGAGGATCTCGTAGAGCGCCGGCATCGGCATCGTGCGCGTCCCGTCGGGGATCAGGACGAGCACGCGCCGGCCGTCCACCGCCAGACGGGCGAGGCCGTCGCGGGCGAGCGTGGCGATCTCCTCAGGGGCGAGATAGCCGCTGGACAGGCCCCGCCCGACCACAGCAGATGGTGAGCTCATGTCACGCGCGCCCTGGCGACCGCACCCCGACCCGTGCAGGGCGCTCCTTCCACACGAAACCTAGGCAGTTGCGCGCGGCGTGTCAAACGACGACGGTCACCGGATCAGCCGCCGCTCCTTCGCCGCCCGCTCCAGCTCCGACCGGAACCTTGGATCGGCGATGCCGATGAGCGCCTCCGCCCGCTCGCGCAGATTCTTGCCGAACACGTTGGCGGCGCCGTGTTCGGTGACCACCCAGTGGACGTCCGCCCGGCTGGTCACGACGCCCGCGCCTTCCTTGAGGAACGGGACGATGCGGGAGGTCATCCCCTGCCTGGCGGTGCTGGGCAGCGCGATCACCGGGCGGCCGCCCTGCGAGCGGGCCGCCCCCCGGATGAAGTCGACCTGCCCGCCAAAACCGGAATATATGTACGAACCTATGGAGTCGGAGCAGACCTGGCCGGTGAGGTCCACCTCGATGGCGGAGTTGATGGCCACCATGCTCTCGTTCCGCCCGACCACCTCCGGGTCGTTCACGTAGCTGACCGGGTGCGCCTCGATCAGGGGGTTGTTGTCGAGGAAGTCGTAGAGCCGCTCGGTACCCAGGGCGAAGGTGATCACCACCTTGCCGTGATGCAGGGTCTTGCGGGCGCCCGTCACCACTCCGCGCTCGATGGCCCGCATCGCCCCGTCCGAGATCATCTCGGTGTGTATGCCCAGGTCGAGGTCGCCCTCCATGGCCTCGTAGACCGAGTCCGGGATCCCTCCGATCCCCATCTGTATGGTGGCCCCGCGCGGGATCAGGCCCACGACGTGCCGGGCGATGGAGCGCTCGACGTCGGAGGCGGGGTCGCCACGCAGCTCGGGCAGGGGCTCGGTGTGCTCGACCACCGCGTGCACGCGGCGGACGTGGAGGAAGCAGTCGCCCAGCACCCTGGGCATCTTCTCGTTCACCTGGACGACGACCCGGCCTGCCGCCTGGCTCGCCGCCATCGAGGCCAGCGTCTCGACCCCCAGGCTCATGAACCCGTGCTCGTCGGGAGGCGAGACCTGGAGCATCGCGACGTCCAGGGGGACGATCCCCTGTCGGAACAGGCGCGGGATCTGGTGCAGGAAGATCGGGACGTAGTCGGCACGCCCGTCGTTGACCGCGCGGCGGTCCGCGGGTCCCACGAACAGCGAGTTGTGGCGGAACCGGCCCTCCATCCCGGGGGCGGACAGCGGGTCGTCCCCGAGCAGGAGCACGTGGTTGAGCTGCACGTCGCGGAGGTCGTCGCTCCGCTCCGCGAGCGCGCGCACCAGGACCTGAGGAATCGCGGCGTTGCCCCCATAGTACACGCGGGCCCCGCTCTTCACGCAGGAGGCCGCTTCCGCCGCGCTGCACCGCTTCGACCGGTAGTCGTCCACCCAGCTCATCTCCGCGCCTCCCTGAGAAGGTCGGCCAGCCTCTCCGGAGGGGAGCCCAGGGATTGGGCGAGTTGCGGGTGGACCAGCCGGCCGCGATACAGGCAGACACCAGCCGACAGGCCGGGGTCGCCGCGCAGGGCCTGGTCGACGCCCGCCGCGAGAGCGGCGACGGGACCCAGCGCCGCGTCGGAGAGGGCCCTCGAGGCCGTGCGGGCCACGTTCGCGGTCATGTTGGGCACGCAGTAGTGGACCACGTCGTGGGCGACGAACACCGGCTGCTGGATGTCGGTGGGCCGGCTGGTCTCGACGCAGCCGCCCTGGTCGATGGAGACGTCGACGATCACGCTCCCGACCCGCATCCTCCGCACCATCGCCTCCGTCACCAGGAACGGGGCACGGCCACCCGGGTTCAGGACCGCGCCGATCACCACGTCGGTGATCTCCGTGTACCGCGACAGCCGATCGGTGGTCGTGAGCTCCGTGACGATCTGACACCCCAGCGACCGCTTCAGCGCCCGCAGCTTCGCCAGATTCTCGTCGAGCACGATCACGTGGGCGCCGACGGCGAGGGCCCGAGCGGCGGCGGCGCTTCCCACGGTACCCGCCCCGAGGATGAGCACCGTGGGAGGGGCGATCCCGGCCACGGCGGATAGCAGGATCCCGCGGCCGCCCTCCTGGTTCTGGAGGTAGTGCCCGGCCAGGGATACCGCCATCTCCCCCGCCATCTCGGCGATGACGGTGAGGATCGGACGGCGCCCCTCGGAGTCCTCCACCAGCTCGTAGGCGATCGTGGTGACGCCGAGGTCACGGAGCTGCTCGATCACCCTCCGCGGCGCCACCGCGAGGTGGTGGAAGCCCAGCAGCGCCGACTCCGCCCTGACCGAGCCTGGCCCGTCGGCCGCGATCGACCCCACGCCACACACCAGGTCCGCCCTCTGGTACACCTCGTCGCGGCTGTAGACGACCGTGGCTCCCGCGGCCTGGTACTCGGCGTCGGCGAACCGCGCCTGCTCGCCGGCGTCCTTCTCGACCAGCACCGTGTGGCCCAGCCGCACCAGCTCGCCCACTGCCCACGGCGTCAGGCCGACGCGCCGCTCATGGCGGCCCACCTCCCGCGGCACGCCGACGTTCATGTTCACCTCCTCGCACGAGGCGGGGCTCCCGCGCGTTCGGCCGAGCGGGATTCCCTCTCGTGGAGCGCTTCGTGCAACGGGCGTGCCCCGCGGAACGTCCGGAAAGCGCTGTTCTCGGGCCGCTTGGCCGCACGAATTGCGGCCACGGCGCAAGTTCGGGCACCGAGTGCGCGGCCAACGCCGGTTGCGGACGCGACCCTGAGGCTATCCAGCCGCGCCGAAGATCCCGGCCAGCTCGGCGGGCGGCGTCACCTCGAGCTGGTCGTAGCGGCACTCCGAAGGGGCCTTGTCGGGGCGCCAGCGCACGAACGTCGCGGCGTGGCGGAAGCGGTCGCGCTGGAGGTGGTCGTACTTCACCTCGCACACGCGCTCGACCCGGACGGGCTCCCAGGAGAGGTCCTTCCCCTGGCTCCAGCGGCTGAGCCCGCCCGGCATCCGGACCGAACCGTCCACGGCCTCGGCCCAGCCGCGCCACGGGTGCCGGGCGAGCGCGTCCCCGCGAAGCTTGGCCATTTCCTCGGCGAGCTGCCGGCGCGCCGCCATGGTGAAGGCGGAGGTCACACCGACGTGGTGGAGGCTCCCCTCGCCGTCGTAGAGACCGAGCAGGAGGGAGCCGACGAGCGTGCCGTTCCCGTGCTTGTGCCACCGGAAGCCCGCCACCACGCAGTCCGCCGTCCTCGCGTGCTTGACCTTCACCATCGCGCGCTTGCCCGGCTGGTACGGCGCGCCCTCGTGCTTCGCGATCACCCCGTCGAGGCCGGCTCCCTCGAAGCGAGAGAACCACTCGGCCGCGATCCGCCGGTCACGTGAGCAGGGGGTGAGATGGACGGGGGGCCGCGTCCGGGCCAGCGCCGCCTCCAGCCGCTCCCGCCGCTCCGCTTGCGGCATCGCCCTCAGATCCCGGCCGGCCTCGGCCAGGAGGTCGAAGGCCACGAATGCGGAGGGCGTCTCCGCCGCGAGCTTGTTCACGCGCGACGCGGCCGGGTGCAGCCGGAGCTGCAGCGCGTCGAAGTCCAGCCCGCGCTCCGCCGCGATCACGATCTCGCCGTCCACGACCGCGCTCGGCGGGAGGTTCTCGAGGAGGGGTGGCCGCAGCTCGGGGAAGTAGCGGTCGAGGGGGCGCAGCTCCCGGCTCTGCACGAAGAGGCGCTCCCCTTCCCGGAAGACGATGGCCCTGAATCCGTCCCACTTGGGCTCGAAGAGCCACCCGCCGCCGGCGGGCAGCTCGGCCGCGAGCTTGGCGAGCATGGGCTCGATCGGTGGTTCGATCGCGAAGCCGGCGGGGACGTCCACCGGGGCTCTGGCGCGGGCCATGAGCCGACGATACCCCATCCCGCCCGGACCGAGGATCGCCGCGGATCGCCGCCTGCGTCGGGCTACCTCAGGACGTAGTTCACGGTCAGGGTCATGATCACGTCTCGGTCCCCGGGCGTGAACCGCCACTGCTTGAGGGCGTCGATGGCGGACTGCTCGAACATGGGGTTCGCGGACCGGAGGACCCGGATCTCTCCGACCGAGCCGTCGCCGTGGATCACAGCATCCAGGACGACCGTGCCCTGGATCCGCGCCGCCCGGGCGATCGCAGGGTAGATCGGCTCGACCTTCTTGATCAGGCCCGGCCCCTGGCCCGGACTCACCCGCACCGGGCCCATCGGCTCCGGCGCGGGCTCCGGGGCCGGCGGCGGTTCCTCCACGACCGGCTCCGGCTCCTCGGGGGTGGGATCGGGCCGGGCGACCTTCTTCGTCTCCGGCTCGGGCGGCCGCGGCCTGGGGGGAGGCGGCGCCGGCGGCTTCAGGAACTGGACCTTCATCACCTCGGAGGGGGCGTCCACCCGCACCGGGTCCGGTCCCCAGGCCGGCAGGCGCCCCCCCAGCAGCACTGCATGGAGGAGCACCGCGCCGATCGCGGAGCGGACGACCAGCCGCCGCTCGGCGGGATCGCCACCCACGTACCGTTCTGCCTCCCGCAGCTCGTACTCCGCGACGCGGGACCTGCTCGGCCCGGCGGCCCCCGGCCCGCTCATGGCAGTTGCCGCAGCCCGTGCAGCTCCAGCTCGGAGCTGGTCGGGATCACCAGGCTCCTCACCCCCGCCTGGCGAAGCTCGTCGAAGACGTCGGTCATCGCCCCGTAGGGAGCGTCGAGCGACGTCTGGAGGATCACCGACTTCATGGGGTTGCGCTCGAGCTTGGGCCCCAGGTAGTCGGGAAGGCCCTCGACGGGCATGGGTCGCCCGTCTACCGTGAGGCTGCCGGTGCTCGCCACCTCGATCAGCACCGAAGCCTCGGGCTCGGCGGTCAGGGCCTGCTCGTCCTTCTTCGGCAGCGAGAACTGGATGCCGCGGGTGACGCTGTAGAACGAGGCCACCAGGAAGAAGATGATCAGCAGGAAGGCCACGTCGGCCATAGACGCGGTGGGGATGTCGCTCGGGACCTCGTGCCGGCGGAGCCTCACGGCACGTCCTCGCCCCGCGACAGGAGCGCCACGTTCTCCGCCCCGGCCTGGCGCAACTGCTCGAGCACCCGGTCGATCACGCGGTACGGCAGGTTCCGGTCCGCCTTGATCACGAAGGGGTGGAGGCTGTTCCCCGCCGCCACCGAACGGATGGCGCTCCCGAGCTCCTCCGGACCCGCGATCGGCAGCGTGTCCTGCTCGCCGGCGGAGAAGCGGAAGGCAGCATCACGCGTGATCGCGATGACGGCGGCGCCCTTGGGGACCTGCTGCTGCTCCCGGGTCTCGGGGAGCTCCATCGGCGTCCGGTCGAGGCTGAATGCCGTGGTCACCATGAAGAAGATGATCAGCAGGAAAGCGATGTCCGCCATCGTGGCGGTCGGGATCGCCGGGGCGAGGGGGCGCGGGGGCCGCTGCAGGCGCACGAGCGCCCCCCTCAGCGGGCTCCGGCCAGGGCTGGCGATCCGGCCGGGGCGGGCGCCGGCAAGGGCCGCTCCGGCTGCCTATCGGCCGTGTCGGCGAGAGCCTCGATGACCAGGTTGGCGGCGGCCTCCATGTTCCGCACCAGGGCGTTCACCCGGGTGACGAAGTAGTTGTAGGCCATCTGGACCGGGATCGCGATCATCAGCCCTGCGGCAGTGGTGATCAGGGCCTGGGAGATGCCCCGAGCCACCGCGGCCGGGTTGTTCAGGCCGACCGCGGCCAGGGCCTCGAACGAGTTGATCATGCCGGTCACCGTCCCGAGGAAGCCGAGCAGCGGAGCGATCATCGCGATCGTCGCGAGGATCGGGAGGCCGCGCTCGAGGACCGCCAGCTCGTGGGCCGAGGCGTCCTGGAGGCTCCGCTCGACCTCTTCGCGCGAGCGCCCGAAGCGCAGCAGCCCCGCCTTCACGATCGAGGCGACCGGACCGCCGACCCGCTCGCACACCTCGACCGCGCCTGTCACGTCGGAGGCGACCAGCCTGCCGCGGAGCTCCTTCATCAGCGCAACGACGTTCCGGGTCGCCTCGCGCAGGGCACGCCAACGCCAGATCATCACGGTGACGGCCAGGACGGACAGCAGAAGCAGGGGCCACATGACCGGACCGCCGCGCTCGAAATAGGACCACATACGCTCCCTCCGGGACGATGCACCGACGCTCGGAGGCACCAAGATGCAAGCGGAGTGCCACCCCGCTTTGAATCTCAGGATGGCCCACGGTCCGTTTCGTTCGAAAGCGCGACTCTGGCGTGTCCTACCTCGGGATCAATGGCTTCCGGGCCCGCGGGCGCGTCGTCGGCCTCGGGAAGAGCGGCCTCCGGCCGCTCCGGACCGGGACGGGCGTCCTCGCGAGGACACGGCTTTTCTGTATACTCCGCCCCGCCTCGTCCCAGCGCAGGACTCCGCCTGGAGGTGATCGTGAGAGCTTCACTCGCGGCGGCGGCCGCCGCCACGCTCGCGCTGCCGGCGTTCGCCGCGGCGCAGACCTCACCCTTCCTGCCCGACCCCCTCTACCGGCATCTCGTCAACGAGATCTCCGGCGACCGCTCGTTCGAGTACGTCCGGCGCCTCACCCACTACCACCGCACCGACGGCAGCCGGGACTTCTTCGCCGCCGCGGAGTGGATCCGTCAGGCCGCGACTGCGGGCGGGCTCGAGGACGTCAAGCTGATCCGCCAGAAGTGGCAGGGCCATGGGTGGTCCTGCCGCTCCGGCGAGGCCTGGCTGGTCGAGCCCGAGTCCGTCAAGCTCGCCGCGTACGGCGAGGTCGCCGTTTCGATCGCCGACCACAGCCGCACGACCCACGTGACCGCCGAGCTGGTCGACGTGGGTCGAGGGACGGCCGCAGCCGACTACGAGGACAAGGACGTCAAGAGCCGGATCGTCCTGGCCGGCGGCCCGGTCTCCGAGGTCCACCGCGAGGCGGTCTGGAAGCGGGGCGCGCTCGGCGTCGTTTCGTACCAGACCAACCGGCCGGAGCACTTCGACGCGCCCGACCAGGTGGCTTGGGGCCGGCTGCCCTACGAGGCGAAGGCGGTGGATGGGGTGGAAGACGGCACCCCGAGCACCTTCGCGATCATGATCTCCCACCGGCGCGCCCACTGGCTCAAGAAGAAGATGGCCGGGCCCGGGAGCCCGCTCAAGGTGAAGGTCGACATCGAGTCCGAGTACGCGGCGCACGGGGAGCAGGCGATGGTCGAGGCCTGGATCCGCGGCGGCGAGCTCCAGGGGCAGCAGGTCGTCCTCACCGCCCACATCCAGGAGGAGATGACGTCGGCCAACGACGACGGCAGCGGGTGCGGGAACCTGCTCGAGATCGGCCGCGCCCTGGCGCGGCTCATCAAGGAGGGGAAGCTGCCGAGGCCGCGCCGGGACATCCGCTTCTGGTGGGTCAACGAGTTCGACAGCCAGGAGCAGGTCTTCCGTGAGGACCCGGCACAGGCCCGGAAGATGCTGGTGAGCCTGAACCAGGACATGGTGGGCGCCCGCCAGAGCTGGGGAGGGCGGGTCCAGTACGCCTCGCGGCTGCCTTGGAGCCTCCCCCACGCCCTCGACGACGTCCTGGAGAGCGTGCTCGCCACGATCCGCGACGGGAACACGTCGCTGCTCACGACGAGGGGCACGAAGCTGCCGCAGCCCTACCCCCGCGAGATCGTGGCGGTGAAGGGCTCGCGCGAGCCCTTCCACGCGCGGATGGTCCCCTACTACGACTACACCGACCACCACGCGTTCACGCCTGCCCACGTCGGCGTCCCGGCGTCCAGCCTGACCAACTGGCCGGACGAGTACATCCACTCCACCGGCGACGACCTCGAGAACGTCGACGCGACCCAGCTCGAGCGCAACGCGGTTGTCGTCGCGGCCGTGGCCCTGTACTTCGCCTCCGCCGGCGACGAAGAGGCCGCCGTGCTGTCGCCGTACGTCGCCGCGCGCGCCCGGTCGCGGATCGCCGAGGACCTGGCCACCGGGATCGCACACGTGGCCGGCACTGCCGCGGCCGAACGCGAGGCCGCCTTCCGCGCCGCCCGCAACCTCGTGCGCCACTCGTACCTCAAGGAGATGGGTGCGGTGGCCTCGGTCCGGCGCCTGAGCCCTCGGGGACGCGCCGCCGAGCACGCCAGCCAGTCGGCGCGGCTCCTCGAGGAAGAGATGAAGGGAGACCTGGGCGCCCTCGAGCGCGCCTACGCCACGATCACCGGGAGGAAGCCGCCCAACGTCGACCTCACCCCCGAAGAGAGGACGATGGCCGCACGCATCTACGTCCCCTCCGGCGACGTCGCCGCCATTCAAGACGCGCTCGAGAAGGTGAAGCCGGTCGAGGGTCTGCACGCGATGATGCGCTTCGAGACCTGGAACTTCGCCGATGGGCGCCGCAGCGCCTACGAGGTATACGAAGCCGTGAGCGCCGAGGCGCTGTCGGCCGGGGAGTGGTACTACGGGCGCGTCCGGCCCGCCGACGTCCTCGAGACCCTGGAGCGCGCCGCCAAGGCGGGAGCGTTCACCGTGAAGCCGGCGAACTGACGGCCGGGCGCGGCGTATACTGGCTCGTCGGCGGCGGCGGACGGCCGTACCCAGCCGAGCGCAGCCCAAGCTTCCGGAGGCGAACCCATGAGCCTGTTCGACAGGGGGATCTCTCGCGCGGGCGCCGCGTCCCTCGCGGCCGTGTCCCTGCTCGCGCCCGCGGCCTGGCCACAGGAGGGTCCGCCGTCCTCGGACCCCAAGGCGGTGGCGATCGCCGAGCGGGTGATGGAGGCGCTCAGAGGCTGGAAGGCGTGGGAGGGCACTCGCTTCATCCGCTTCGACTTCGCCGTCGAGAGGGAAGGGAAGGCCGGCTCCACGCGGTCCCACACGTGGGACAGGCACACGGGCCGGTACCGCCTGGACGGCAAGACCCAGGAGGGCGATCCGTTCGTCGTCCTGATGAACGTCAACACCCGGGAAGGGGGGGCCTGGCGCAAGGGTGCGCGTGTCGAGGGCGAGGAAGCGGCCAAGATGCTGGAGCGCGGCTACGCAGCCTGGGTCAACGACACCTACTGGCTCTTGATGCCCTACAAGATGCGCGACCCGGGCGTGATCCTGGCCTCGGACGGCGAGGAAACGGCGGGCGGGGACACCTGGGACAAGGTCGCGCTCACCTTCGAGGGCGTCGGGCTGACGCCGAAGGACAAGTACTGGGTCTACGTGAGCCGCAAGACGGGGCTCGTGGACCGCTGGGAGTACATCCTGAAGGGCGGGCCGGGACCCGCTACGAGATGGGACTGGAAGGGCTGGCGGCGCTACGGCGGCATCATGCTGGCGCCGGAGCGGCTGAACCCGAAGGACGGCGCCCGGATCCACTTCCCCGTCCTCGAGGTCCCCGAGACAGTACCGGACTCGACGTTCGCGGAACCGTAGCAACCGACGATCCCACCCATGCCCGCCGACGGCGAGCGCCCCCTGGCCGCGCCGGGGGGCGCTCGCGTCCGTCAGGACGGCTTCTTCTGCGCGGCGACGTCCTTCGAGTTGATGTCGAACGTGATCATGAAGCCGTTGGTGCCCTTGAACTCGAATGCGTTCGGGCCCACCCGGTAGGCCTCCACTTCGTTCGGCATCAGCACGAACCCCTCGTGACGGGGCACGCCCCAGTAGCGGAGGTTCTTGATGACGAGCGGCTCGTCGGTCATCCCCTGGAAGCGCTTCAGCTTGACCTCGGCGGTCTTGCCTCCGTCCAGGGTGGCGTGGGCCTGATCCTTGTCGAACTCCCACGTGTCGATCACGCCTTCGGCGGTGGTGAACGACTTCCACTTCACCGGGAACACGTGCTTCATGATCGCCAGCACGCCGTCCCGCTGCTCCTTGGTCATGGACTTGTCGAAGGTCAGGACGTTCCAGTCCATCTCGCCGTCGGCGAAGTCGGCCCCGAGATCGCTCGCGTTCCAGAACTTGATGCCGTCCAGCTTCACCGCGCCGAAGTGGCCCCGGTTCACCTTGTAGGCCAGGTTGGCGCGGCAGAAGTGCTGGCCGGCGCCGTCGTGCCCGGCGTGGCCGCCGTGTCCGGCCGGCTTGGTATTGAAGTAGCACTGGCAGAACATCGGGCAACTGCACGCTTCGATCACGGTCGCGTTCATGGACCAGTCGGAGTCGGCAGCGGCGGCCGGTGCGGCACCCGGTCGAGCGAGAGCCACGAAGCCCACGGCAGCGGCACCTACCAGCGCGAGGGCGGTATTTGGCTTGGTCCAGGACATGCTTATCCTCCGTTGCTGGAGATACGGGTCACCTCTCCCCGTCGTGCCCGGTGGCCAGGCGGGGCGGCCGATTAGCGGACCCATCGTGTCGGGAACGGGGCGCAACCCAGGGCGCCCATCAGCCGACGTTAGGCCCCAGCCATCGACGTGTCAAGGCCAAGACCCGGCGCCCGCCGTCACGGACGCTCGCCCGCGCGAGGCCGAGCACGCCCCTCACTTCAACACGGTGAGGCCCACGTCGATCTTCATGACCTCGCCGCTGACCGGGTCCGTGGCGGTCGTGTGCTGCGAGCTCTGGCCGTCCCGGAGCACAACGGCGAACTGTGCGTTGAATGTCCGGAACAGGGGTGGCCCGTTCGGGGACTCGACAGGGACCGGCCGATCCGGTGTTTCCCCCCCGCCGCCAGCGGCGCTCGCGGCGGCCTCCGGACTCCGGTAGATCGAGGACTGCTCCACGCCGAGATCGAGCTTGAACCGGCCGTCACCGAGGCTCCTGGCCCTGCAGTCGATGTTCGTCCCGACGTTGCGGTACTGGAACGAATTGGCCCCCTCCTTGGTCGTCACCGCGACCGGGACCTCGATGCCCATGCGCAGCTTCGTGGGCGGCCCACGCCTGCTCCCGGCGCTCCCGGCGACGGTCCGACCGGCGACGGTCCAGCGCCAACCGCCAGGTGATGCGGACCAGCCACCCGCGGAAGCGCTCCCGGTCCCGCAGGGAGCGGAAGGCTCGGTAAGCCCGGACCGCCGCGTCCTGGGCCACGTCCTCCGCGTCCTCGCGGCTCCTGAGGACTGAGTACGCCACGCGGAACGCCAGGGACGTGCTCTCGGTGAGCAGGGTCTCGAGGTCCAGGGCCTCGCTCACGTCCCAAGCCATGCCCGGGAGGGCAGCGAGCCGCACCCGCTCATCCATAGGCACCCATCATGGCCTCCAATGAGCAGGACGCCGTGCCCCGGCCCACGGTTCGGAGGGGCCGGATCCGGCCCCTCCGGGATACCACTGCGGCGGCCTCGGGCTTCCGCGCTGCACAGGAACGCGGCGGTCTATACTACGGCCCCGGCGACGCCCGCCTCGTCCTGCACGAACGGAGCCCGGAATGCACGATCCAGCCGCCACTCTCGCAGGTGTTGCGCCGTCCGCCCCGATGGCCGTCGGGCCCGTCCTCGGGCGGCCGGGTCGACTCGCCGCCCTGCTGCTGGCCGCCGCCGGCTTCCTGGCCGGCCCGCACGCGGCGCTCGGAGCGGTAGCGCCCAGGCCGAAGCTGGTGGTGGTCTTGGTCGTGGACCAGATGCGGGCCGACTACCTGGACCGCTACGGCCACCAGTGGACGTCGGGCCTCAAGCGGCTGACGGAACAGGGGGCGTGGTACCGGCAGGCCGCGTACCCTTACTTCAACACCGTGACCTGCGCGGGCCACGCCACGATCTCGACCGGGACGGTGCCCGCGACCCACGGCATGATCCTGAACGGCTGGTGGGACCGCCAGGCGGGCGCGATGCGGACCTGCACCGACGACCCGGAGTTCCCGATCGTGAGCTACGGCGCCCCGGTGAACGCGGGACACAGCCCGAACCGCGTGCGGGTCCCGGCCTTCGCCGACGAGCTGCGGACCCAGACCACACCCGCGCCCCGGGTCGTGGCGCTCTCCATGAAGCCGCGGTCGGCGATCACCCTCGCCGGGCGCAGGGCGGACGCGGTCGTCTTCGCGGAAAGGGGCGGCCTGGCGACCTCCTCGTACTATTCGCGCGAGAAGGTGCCGTGGGTCGAGCGGTTCATCGCCGACAACCCACCCTCCGCCGGGGAGCAGGCCTGGTCCCTTCGCCTGCCGGCGTCCGCCTACCTGTTCGACGACGCCGGACTGGGAGAGCGCCCCCGGTCGCCTTGGACGTCTTCGTTCCCGCATCCCTTCGGGGGCCCGGCGGCCCCGGGCTTCCTCGCGGCCTGGGCGGCCAGTCCGTTGACCGACGACTACCTCGGCCGCATGGCACGCTCGGCGGTGGACACGCTCGGCCTGGGCAAGGGGCCGGGCATCGACTACCTGGCCGTGGGCTTCTCCGCCCTCGACGGGGTCGGGCACGCCTTCGGGCCGCGAAGCCACGAGGTGCAGGACACCCTCGTGCGTCTCGACGCCACGATCGGGGCGCTGCTGGATCACTTGGACCGCGCGGTCGGCCGCGACGCGTACGTGGTCGCCCTGAGCGCCGACCACGGCGTCAGCTCCATCCCGGAGCAGGCCGCCGCGGACGGCCTCGAAGCGGGGCGGATCGTCCTCGAGGAGTTGGCACGGCGCGTGGACGAGGCGCTCCGGCCCGCGGGGATCGACAAGGCCGTGGCCCAGGCCGTCTACACCGAGCTGTACTTCCTGCCCGGCGTGTACGAGCGCGTGGCCGCCGATGCGGGCCTGCTGCGCCGGGCGGCCGACGCGCTCCTGTCGGTCCCGGGGGTCTCACGCGTGCTGAGGGGCGAGGAACTGGCCCGGAGCGCGGCCGCCCAGGACCCCATCACTCGTTCCGCCGCGCTGAGCTACGACCCGGAGCGCAGCGGCGATCTCGTCGTGCTCCCCCGACCGTACTGGATCCACGTGCACGAGGGCTCCGGTCCTGCGGCCACCCACGGCACCGGTTACGGCTACGACACCAGGGTCCCGGTCGTGCTGATGGGTCCCGGCATCCACCCCGGACACTACCTCGAGGCGGCGACCCCCGGCGACATCGCGCCGACCCTCGCCTTCCTCACCGGCATCACGCTGGCTCGAGCGGACGGCCGGGTCCTCACCGAAGCGCTCCTCCCCGCGACCGCCGTCACTGCCGCGCCCAAGCCCGTCAGGCCGCGCCCGGCGTCATAGGTAACCCGCGTTCACCGGGTTGGCGCGGGCGGGATCGAGGACGCCGTCCATCACGGAGGCCGTTTCCAGGTAGGCGCGGAAGTCCAGCGTGTGCCCGTCGGGCGCGCCGGATCTGGCCACCGCCGACAGCAGGCGGCGATCGGAGTGGCGCACCTCCAGCTTGACGATGCCGTCCGTGAACAGGGTCCGGTCCTTCACGCGGTCCAGCTCCAGGTGGTACTCGATCCCGTGGAGCCGGACCCAGACCGCGTCGACCTCGTCCGCCCGCAGGGCGAAGAACCCGTCGAGCGTCGAGAACCGGCGCCAGGCGTCGAGCGATCCGAAGAAGCGCGGCTTCTCCAGGAAGGGCCCCCCGTCCTCGGGGCAGAACGTGTCGCAGTTGCCGCACTCGTTGCAGAAGTCCTGGAACGTCCCGATCTGGTGCGTCTTGCCCACCGCGAACCGGCCGCCCGGGACGCTCACCACCCCGCCGCCCTCGACCCGGTAGCTCTCGTAGTCCAGCTCGCGCTGGGCCGTCTCGTAGGTGAAGTTCGCGTCGTTCGGGCAGACGGGCAGGCACTTGTCGCAGTTGATGCAGTCGAAGAGGGCGAGGCGCGAGCCGATCTTCCGCGGTACGGCGCGGTTCCGCGGCGCGCGGTAGCGCGGGTCGGCGGTGGCCTTGGCCACGAGCACCGGCGTGTTGAGGAGGGCGGCGGTGCGAACCAACGGTCCGTAGAGGCCCTCCTGCCCGGCCTCGGCGAGCGCCGCCCTCAGGTCCACTCGATCGGCGCGGACGGCCGCGAGCAGCGCATCGCGCAGCGGCGACGGCTGGGTCAGCCCGGCGACCGCCTCCTCGCCCTGGCCGCCGGCCTTGACGACGTAGTCCCCGAGGTTCGCCACCCCGAGCGCCCTCATGCGCTCCTCGAGGTTCTCGAGGTACCGCGGCAGGCGTCCGTACCCGCCGGGACGCAGCAGGTCGGTGCAGGTGGTGATCGGCGTGAAGCCGAGCGCGGCGCAGTCGGGGAAGTTCTGGTTGTCGACGCCCGCGGAAAACGAGATCGGGACGTCGGGGCGCGCCCGCCGGTACCTCTCGACGAGGTTCAGCGTGATCACGTGGAGCGGCGCCCCCGAGAGGTACATGACCGTCTCGGTCGAAGGGAAGAACGAGCGGTGGTTGCGGACCACCAGCGTGTTGGAGAACTTGACCTGGAACGTCCGCCCCACCGAGCGGGCGAGCTCCGAGAGCCGGTCGGTGATCTCCAGCGCCTGCTCCCACTGCAGGTCCTTGTCGAAGTCCTCCTGCCGGGTCTGGACCTCGTGGTACCCGAGGACGTCGTGGAGGAGACCGTCGACCGCCTCGCGTCCCAGGAGGGTCGGGTTGAGCTTCACGGTGACGTGGACGTCCATCTCCGTCAGCAGGAACCGCACGATGCCCTCGATCTCGCCGGCCGGGCAGCCGTGGAAGGTGGAGAGCGTGATCTGGTCCGAGAGACGGGTCCGGAAGTCCAGATCGCGGAAGCTCTTGAACTCATCGGGGATCTCCTTGCGGAGCGCCTCGACCTCCCGGGTCGCGTCCTTCATCGAGTCGATCCAGGACCGGACCTGGGCCGAGCGGATCCCCTCCAGGTCGTAGCCGACGCTCATGTCGAGGATGGTGTCCTGCTTGTCGATGTCGGACGGACGGCCCAGGAGGTTCACCTCCTGGAGCACGTCGAGGAGCATCGAGCCCGTCACGTACTCCCGCAGGCTCTCCTCGAGCCGCAGCTCCTGGCTCCACTCCACGTTGTAGCCGACGTTGGTGGCGTCGATGCACGGACGCGGGATCTTCAGTCTATCGTTCACCTGGACGGTCTTCAGCTCCAGGATCCGGCTGCCCGCGAGCCAGGAGAGGACGATGTTCTGGGCCATCTGGTCCTGCGGTCCGGCCGCGGGTCCCACCGGGTTGGCGGCCACGCGGCCGTGGAACTCGACCGAGGTGTCCAGGTCGGGGGAGCCGTGCCAGAACTTGCGCGCCGGCAGGTCGAAGACCTTCCCCTCCCGCTCGAACTCCCGGAGCATCCGCCGGAGGAGGCTGCCGAACGGGGCGGGAATCAGCTCGGCCATCGGAGCCGCTAACCGACCACCAACGTCCCCGGACGCGCCCCCGTGACCGCGCCGTTGCGGACCACGAACTGCCCGCCGACCAGGACGTCCCGGACGCCGTCGGGGAACTGCAACGGGTCCTCGAACGTCGCGCGGTCGGCGACGGTCGCGGGGTCGAACACGACGAGGTTGGCGCGGGAGCCTTCGCGGACGAGCCCGGCCCCTTCCAGCCCCAGCGCGGAGGCGGCCTGCGAGGTCATCTTGCGGACGGCTTCCTCGAGGCTCAGGACGCCCTTCTCCCGCACGTACCGCCCCAGGACCCGCGGGAACGCGCCGTAGGCTCGGGGGTGGGGCCGGCCTCCGAGGAGCCCGTCGGTGCACACGTTCACGAAGGGCAGCTTGAGGAAGCGCTCGACGACCGCCTCGTCCTGGGAGAACGAGACCATCGCCACGCCCATTCGCTCTTCCAGCAGCAGGTCGAACGCGGCGTCGAACGGGTCCCGGCCCCACTCCGACGCGATCCGCCCGAGGTCCTTCCCGAGCCACTCGGCGTGCCTTCCGGACGGGACGTCCGCCACCACGATCCCCTCCGGCCCGCTCCACTTCCAGAAGTTGTCCCAGTCCGCGGGCCGCGTGTCGGCCATCTGGGCGCGCATGCGCGAGCGGGCCTCGGGATCGCGGAGCCGGACCAGGGTCGCCTCGGTCCCGCCGTCGTGTGCCCAGGGAGGGAGGATGGCGCCGAGCAGCGTGCTCCCGGCCACGTAGGGGTACTGGTCGGCGGTGAACCGCAGCCCCCGGGCCCGGGCGCCCTCCAGGAGCGAGGCCACCTCGGGCGCCCGGTCCCAGTTCTGCCGGCCCGCCACCTTGAGGTGGGAGACGTGGACGGCGCAGCTCGAAGCCGAGGCCACCTCGATCATCTCCTCGAGCGCCTCGACGATGCGGTCGCTCTCGCTCCGCATGTGCACGACGAGCGGCCGTCCGGCCCGTGCGAGCACGCGGCCGAGGTCGGTCAGCTCGGCGGTGTCCGCGTAGCAGCAGGGCGGGTAGATGAGGCCGGTGGACATCCCAAGGGCGCCCTCCTCCAGCGCCTCCTGCAGCAGGCCCTGCATCCCCGCCAGCTCCTCCGCGCTCGCCCGCCGCGCCTCACCGCCCATGACGTGCTGACGCAGTGCGCCGTGGGGCGCCAGGTACGCCACGTCGGGGGCGGGCCGCGCCGCCGCGACGCGGACCAGGTACCCTGCCACCGAGCTCCACATCCACGGCACGCCGAAGTCGCCGAGCAGCCCGGACAGCTTCTGCTTCCAGGCGTCCCGCTCCTCGGCGCGGACGGGGGCGACGGATATGCCGTCCTGCCCGAACACCTCCAGCGTGATGCCCTGCCGCACCTTCATCGGGATCGTGGGCTCGGCCAGCACCTTCACGTCGGAGTGGCTGTGGGTATCGATGAAGCCGGGAGCGATGATGTGCCCCTCGCAGTCCACCTCGTCCCTCCCGCGCGACCCGGGGCCCAGGGCCACAACGACGCCGGCCTGGATCGCCACGTCGGTGCGGACGGCGGGGGCGCCGGTGCCGTCCACCACCCGGCCGCCCCGCAGGACGCGGTCGAACGGCACTAGAGGATGTCCCCGGCGATGTCGCGGTAGCTGTCGGGCCGGCGGTCCCGGTAGAACTGCCAGTGGGCGCGCACCTTGTCGATCAGATCCAGGTCCAGGTCGGCGACCACCACCTCGTCCCGGTCGCGGCTTGCCATGGCCAGGATCCGGCCGTAGGGGTCGCAGAAGTAGGACGAGCCGTAGAACTCCCCGAAGTTCCACGGCGCTTCGCGCCCCACGCGGTTGTTGGTCCCCACGAAGTAGCCGTTGGCGATCGCCATCGCGGTCTGCTCGATCTTCCACAGGTCGTCGGAATGGCCCGACGTGGTGGCGGACGGCACGAAGACGATCTCCGCTCCGTGTAGGCCGAGCAGCCGGCCGCCTTCGGGGAAATGGCGGTCGTAGCAGATGTAGACGCCGATGGTTGCGTACCGTGTCCTGAAAACCGGGTATCCGAGGTTGCCGGGCTTGAAGTAGAACTTCTCCCAGAACGCGGGCAGGCAGTGCGGGATGTGGTTCTTGCGGTACTTGCCGAGGTAGCTCCCGTCGGCGTCGAGGACGGCGGCGGTGTTGTAGAAGACGCCGGCGGCCTCCTCCTCGTAGACCGGCACGACCATGGCCATCTCGTGCTTCCGCGCCTGCTCCTGCATGAGCCGGATGGTCGGGCCGTCCGGGACCCGCTCGGTGAACCCGTACCAGCGCGGATCCTGCTCCGCGGCGAAGTAGGGGCCGTAGAACAGCTCCTGCAGACAGAGGATCCGGACGCCCTTCTCCGCCGCCTCCCTGATCATCGGGAGGTGTTTCTCGATCATGGCCTCCCGGACTTCCGGCAGGCTGGCCTCGGCCGGGGACTTGACGTTGCTGGCCTGGATCAGGCCGCAGCGGACGACGCGTAGCATGGGCGGGCTCCCTGTTCAGATCGGCCCGGAAAGTCTAGTACAGGGCCCGGGGTGAATCGAGAAAACCGCGGGATCAGAGGCCCGCCATCCTGCGCCAGACCGCGAGCGCCTCGGCGCGGGCCTGCGAGGCGACCGCCCCCGGATCGATCGTTGTGGGCCGGCGGTCCCTGACGACCCAGCGTCCCGCCACCATGACCGCGGACACGTGGCTGCGGTCGACGCCGAAGAGCAGGTGTCCACCGAGGTTCTCCGAGCGCAGGGGCGTCGGGGGGTCGTAGTCGAGGACGACCAGGTCTGCCGGCCCCCCCGCGTCCACCTTCCCGAACGGCAGGCCGAACAGGGCGGCCGCGAGGCGATGCCCCCCGGCCAGGAGCTGGAGGGTCGCGCCCATGGCGTCGCTGCGGCCGGCGTCGCGCATCGTGAGGAAGGCGGCTCTCGCCTCCGCCAGCATGTCCGCGTCCATCCCGTCGGTGCCCAGGGCGGCCCGCATCATTGCGGCGGTCGGCGCGTGGCCGACGGAGTTGTTCATGTTCGACCGCGGACTGTGCGCGATCCAGCAGCCCCGGCGGTGCACGTCTTCGATCTCCGGCGGGGTGAGATGGACGCAGTGCGCCAGGATCGTGCGGGCAGCGAGCAGCCCGTGACGGTGCAGGCGCTCGGGGAGAGTGGCGCCGAACCGCTCGCGGCAGTCCTCGACGTCCGCCCGGTCCTCGGCCACATGGACGTGGAGGCTGCTCCCGGCGCGGGCCACCGCCGAGGCGAGGGCCTCGAGGCTCCCGTCCGACAACGTGAAGCTGGCATGCGCCCCGATCATGCCCCGCGTCAGGGCGGTTTGCGAAGACGCCTGGAATGCGACGTTCTCCTCGAGCCCCTGGTCTCGGCCTTCCTCGCCGTTCCGGTCGGTCGTCTCGTAACAGAGGACCGAGCGGAGGCCGACTCCCTCCACCGCGCGCCGGAGCGTCTCCAGGGAGCCGCGAATGAAGGACGGCGACGAGTGGTGGTCGATCAGCAGCGTGGTCCCTGAGCGCGCGGCCTCGAGCGCGCCGACCAGGCCCGAGACCCGCACGGACTGCTCGTCGAGCGCCCGATCCAGCCGCCACCACACCCGTTCCAGGATCTCGACGAAGCTGCGCGGCGGGCTCGAGGGACCGGGCATCCCGCGGGCCAGCGCGCTGTAGAGGTGGGTGTGGGCGTTCACCAGCCCGGGCAGGAGGATCCTGCCGGTCAGGTCGACGACCTCCTCCCCCGCGCGCGCCGGCAGTCCCGCCCGCCGCTCCACGACCTGGTGCTGCAGGATCCGGACGTCGGCGACCTCGACCAGCGGCGGATCGAACGTCGCGACGGCGGCGCCTCGGAGGAGCATCGGGAAAGGTCATGTTACGCCAGTGGCGCCGGTGGCACATCGACTTGAGCCGTCGGGCGTCCTGGAGCACCATTCCGCCACCCATCGACTCCGCATGACGCGAGGCGGCGCAATGCGAAGCCTTCTGCCCACGACCCTGGCCCTGGGTCTCGTGTTCGTCTTCGACTGGGTGGTGCTCGGTCCGCTCGGCTCGGGCCTGCTGTCGCTCCTCGTCGCGCTGGTCGGCTTCGCGATTCTCGTCGCCGGCGGTCTCTGGGCCGCGGCGCGGCACCGCGCCGCCGATGCCCGCAGCCGCCTCGCACGGGCGGCCGTGTTCGTCCTGCTGGGGGCCGCGACGTTCGCGGTGATCCGCTCGCATCCGGCGGCGGAGCTCCACCGCGAGCTCCGCCCGGGGATGAGCATCCACGAGGTGCTACGGCGCCTCGACGACTACGTCGCACGGACGTCTCGGCGGTGGTTCTGGGTCAGCGGGTGGGGGACGTCCGAGCCGCGCTGCGAACGGCACCACGCCGCCGGCGAGGTCGGCGGCACGGCGGCATTCACCTGGCGGGGCGACGGCACCCGCACCCCTGCGGACCTGTCGGCGGCAGGCGCCAGCCTGGCCACCGCGAGGCAGGCTTGGTTCACGCTGCGTGGCCACGTGGGCTACGTCCATCTCTCCGTCACGCTGGACGGGTCCGGCCGCGTGCTGGCAGTATGCGATCTGACCGGACACATGGACTGAGCCGACGCAGGACGCGAGGCTGGAGCGACCGATGATCCGATGGAAGCGAACACCCACGGCAGCCGTGATCGGCCTGGTCACGCTGCTGCCTTCGGGATCCATGGGCCAAACACCGGAGCCGCAGGCCCACCCGACCGTGACGCTGCCCGCGCCGCTGGCCCGGGTCCTCGCCGACTACGAGGCCGCGTGGCGGAAGAAGGACGCCGCCGCGCTCGCCGCGCTGTTCACCGAGGACGGCTTCGTGCTCTCGAACGGCGTTCCTCCGGTCCGTGGCCGCGCCGCCATCGAGAGGCACTACGCGGGGCGGGGCGGGCCGCTCTCGCTCCGAGCCCTCGCCTACGCCACCGAGGGCAGGATCGGGTTCATCGTCGGCGGCTTCTCCAGGCAGGCTGGAGAGCCCGACAACGGCAAGTTCACGCTGACGCTACGGCGCGGCGACGACGGGAGCTGGCTGATCTTCTCCGACATGGACAACGGCAACCAGCGGGAGCGTGCCACACCTGCCACGCCGCTACCGCCTTCGCCCGCGGCTTCCGGACCCATCCAGAGCCCCGAGTGAGCCGACCAGTGTCAGCCTGCCCCTGCGAGGAGGTGCTCCGATGAGCGAGACCGGCGACAAGAACCTCGCCCTGATGCGGAGGGCGCTGCACGCCTTCCAGACCGGCGACATGGCGATCCTGACTGAGGTGTTCGACGAGATGGTCGTGTGGCGTGTCCCGGGACGCAACCGCGTCGCGGGCGATTACGAGGGCCGCGAGGCCACGTTCGCCTTCTTCGGCCGCCTGATGGAGCTCACCGGCGGCACCTTCAAGGTCGAGTCGCTCGACATCCTGGCCAACGATCGCGGCGGCGTCTTCGTCGACCGCGTCACCGCCACCCGCGACGGCCGCTCCCTCGACATACGGCTGATGCTCCACGTCACGATCCAGGACGGCCGTATCGTCGAGGGCTACGACCAATTCCACCAGGAGCACCTGTGGGACACTTTCTGGGGGTAGTCCTAGCCCACACGCCCCGCACTCGGCGCAGGGTCGACACACACCTCCAGGTCCTCACGAAGCTGAGGTGTATCGGGAAGCGATGGTCGCCACGCACGTAGCGCTCCTCCGCGGCATCAACGTCGGCCGGGCCAAGCGGGTCGGGATGGCCGAGCTGCGCGTGATCGTGGAGCGGCTCGGCTACACCGGCGTCCGGACGCTCCTCAACAGCGGCAACGTCGTCTTCACGGCTCGCGCCGCGCCCGACGCGGGCGCCCGAATCGAGGCGGCGATCCTCCAGGGCCTCGGCGTGTCTTCGCGGGTCACGGTGTTGACGGCCGAGGAGCTCTCGACGATCGTGAAACGGAGCCCGCTCGAAGCGATCGCGGACAATCCGTCGCGTCACCTCGTCGCCGTGCTGAAGGACCCGGCGCACCGGAAACGGCTGACGTCCCTGACCCGGCAGGACTGGGCCCCGGAGGCGCTCGCGCTCGGCTCGCGCGTGGCCTACGTCTGGTGCCCGGACGGGGTGATCGACAGCCGTGTGCTCGAGGCGATCGGCCGCGAGATCGGCGACGGCATGACCACCCGCAACTGGGCGACGATGACGAAGTTGCACGCCCTGTGCCAAGCGCCGCCACTGTCGGCCGGCCGGGCCCGGCGGTGAGGGTGGCTTCAGCCCTGCGGTGAGCGCGCCCGCTCGCGCTCGACGAGCAGGCGGCGCAGGATCTTTCCCGATGGCGACTTCGGGATCTGCTCCACGACCTCGAGCCGCCGCACCTTCTTGAACGGCGCCACCCGCTCGGCCACGAAGGCCATGATCTCCTCGGGCGTCGCCTGCCCCTGGACCACCACGAAGGCCTTCGGCACTTCGCCAGCGTCCGGGTCGGGGCTCGGGATCACCGCCGCGTCGGTGACCGCGGGGTGCGTCAGCAGCACCGCCTCCAGCTCCGCCGGCGCTACCTGCATCGCCTTGTACTTGATCAGCTCCTTGAGGCGGTCCACGACGTAGAAGTAGCCCTCCTCGTCGGCGTAGCCGATGTCCCCTGTGTGCAGCCACCCCTCCGCGTCGATCATGGCGGCAGTGGCCTCGGGCCGGTTGAGGTAGCCCCGCATGTTCTGGGGTCCGCGGATGCAGATCTCGCCGTGCTCGCTCGGCCCGAGGGCCCGCCCGTCCTCGATCGAGACGACCCTGCACTCCGTGTTCGAAACCGTGAACCCTATCGACGCGGGCCGGGCGCGCACCGGGTCGGAGGGCCCGACATGGGTGACCGGGCTCGTCTCCGTGAGGCCGTATCCTTGCAGCACCCGACAGCCCAGCCGCTCAGCACACGCCCTTGCCACCTGATCGCCGAGCGGAGCCGCTCCCGAGAACACGCAGCGAAGCCTCGACAGGTCGTATCTCCCGACCACCGGGTGCTTGGCCAGCGCCAGCACGATGGGCGGGACGACGTTCGCGAAGGTCACCTTGTGCTTCTGCAGCGTATCGAGGAAGCCCTCCAGGTCGAAGCGCGGCAGCGTGACGATCGTGGCGCCGTGATACAGGCCGAGGTTCAGCACCACCACCAGGCCGTAGATGTGGAAGAAGGGCAGCACCGCCACAACGGTGTCGTCGCCCCCCAGCAGGTCCAGTGCCGAAGCGGTCTGGAGGACGTTGGCCACCAGGTTGCGGTGGGTCAGCATCACCCCCTTGGCCAGGCCGGTCGTCCCGCTGGAATATGGCAGGGCGACCAGGTCCTCGCGCGGGTCGATCGCGGCCTCGGGAACCGGGCCGTCCTCCGCCATCAGTGCGGCGAACGGCGTCGCGCCCTCGCCCTCGCCGAACAGGAAGACCTCCTCGACGCCGGCCGCCGCGGAGGCTTTGCCCACCTTGTCCAGGCACTGCGGGACCGTAACCAGGAACCGGGCCCGCGCATCCCGGAGCTGGTAGGTGAGCTCCTCGGCGGTGTAGGCCGGGTTCACCGTCGTCACCACGCCGCCGAGGAGGGACGCGGCGTGGAAGGCGACGGCGTACTCGGGGACGTTGGGGCTGTAGATCGCCAGCACGTCACCCTTGCGCAGGCCGCGTCGGGCCAGCCCGGCCGCGGCCCGGCGCACCGCTCGGGCCCACTGCGCGTACGTGTACGAGTGCCCGCTCGAGCCGTCGATCAGAGCCGTCCTCCGAGCATGCCGCTCGGCCCGCTCCAGCAGGAACGGCGTCAGGGGCGTGTCGGGGATGGCCACGTCGGGGCGGGGGCTTCGGTGGATCATCGTTCGGTCCTCCTGGGGCGGGGTCGCCAAGCATACTCCCGCGACAGAGACGGAGAGACCGGTGCTGCCGGGAAGCGCGCCGATGCCGACACCACGGATGCGACAGGAGTCGTCGCCCCCGGCGCCAGTAACCTCACCCGCGGCTTCGGGATCGGTCGGCTCCAACGGCTCGACGCCGACGTCGTCACCGACCGAGGCGATTTCTGATGTGCTAGCATCTGATGCATGCGCACCACGGTGGACATTGCCGATGACGTGCTGATGGCGGTCAAGGAGCGGGCACGTCGGGAGAAGCGAACGGCGGGCGAGGTGCTCTCCGATCTGGCGCGGCAGGCCCTGACTGGTGCCGTTGGCGCCGACCGGACCGCAGAGCCGGCGAGCTTCTACGGATTCGCGCCGCTTCCCCACCGCGGCCCCGCGGTCTCGAACGAGCTCATCGATCGACTGCGTGAAGAAGAGCTCGAGTGAGCCGAGCCCTGCTCGACGTGAACGTCGTGCTCGCTCTGCTGGACGCCGACCACGTCCATCACGAGAACGCGCGAGCCTGGATCGAGGCCGAGATCGGGCACGGCTGGGCCTCGTGCGCGCTGACGCAGAACGGGTTCGTGCGCATCATCAGCCAGCCGAAATACCCAAGCCCGGTCCCGGTGGCCGAAGCCGTCCGCCGGCTGGCGCGCGCCACGAGCACGAGCCACCACGCCTTCTGGGCCTGCGATGTCAGCCTGCTCGACGGGGCGCGGGTGGAGCGCACTCGCATCCACAACCCTCGCCAGGTCACTGACGTCTACCTCCTCGCCCTGGCGGTGCAGAACGCCGGCCGCCTCGTCACCTTCGATCGATCGATTCCCTTGGGCGCGGTAGCGGGTGCGGGCGGCGACAACCTGGTCGTGCTCTGACGGGAGCAGCGACCGGACGAGCGGCTCTCCACGAGTCCGCCGACGGTGCTTCAGTTCGCGGCGGCCGCAGGCACCTTCGGCGGGGACGGCGGCCCGTCGGAGACGAACCACGACTTGCCGTCGCGCAGGTACATCCGGCGCTGCTCTTCGCCGGTGAAGGGGCGGGCGCCCCGCCGGCCGAACACCGCGAGCTGTTGGCCGGTCTCGTCCACGGCGCGGTCGCGGTCGACGCCCCGCGAGAGCGCCACCGCGGGGCCGTGGGTTTGGTACGTCGCCACGAGTTGGGGCGTGGGCCGCGGGCTGAACCCGTAGGCGCCGGGCGTGTCGTTGGCGGAGATGATCTGCACGACCCGCAGGCCGTTCTTGCCGTCGGCCACGTACGCGAAGGCGCTTCCGTTGGTCATCCCCACCTTCACGTCGTGGACGTCGCTCATCCGGCCGCCGGCGTCGAAGAGCTGCTCCAGGCGCGGTCTCTCCGGCGTCTCCACGTCCACGATGGCGAGCCCCTGGCTCCCCGCTGCCACGTAAGCGTAGGTGCGGGCCAGGTACACGTTCAGGGCCTGGCGGAGCGGGACGAGAGCGCCCTCGACCACGCGCGGCGAGGACGGTGTCGTGACGTCGACCACCTTGAGCCCGTCCCCGTCGACGACGAACGCGTAGCGGAACTGCACGGCGACCGCGCGGGGAGCCTTCAGCGGGCTGCCGACCCGCGCCAGGATCCGCGGGCGCACGGGGTCGTCGAGGTCGAGCACCACGAGGCCCAGCGGGGTCGTCACGTAGCCGATCGTCCCCGCCAGCGTCATCGAGGTCGCGCCGCGCAGGTCGCCGCTCGGGTTGAACGCGGCGGCCCGCCTCACGAAGTTGTTGCGCGGGTCGCCGTCGAGGAGCGTGTGCAGCGGGCCGACGATCACCAGCCCCTCCTCGCGGTCCGTCACGAACGCGTAGTCGTAGATCGGGTGGACCTTCTGCTCCTGGTTCTCGGCGCTGACCTTGCGGGCCGGGTCGATGGTCATGGTCGTGGGCAAGGCCACCGACGTCGCGTCGCGGGTGTCGACGTAGAGGCGCTGGCCCAGCGGCGACACCGGCGCCGACACCATCCGCTCGCTGAACCCCTTGTGGTCCACCTGGGCCACGTCGTAGATCCGCAGACCGTCCTTGCCCTGAGCCGCGAACAGGTACTCGCCCCGCAGTTGGAGCGACCGGACGTCACCGCCGTGGTGGTAAGCCTCCTTCAGCCGGTCGCCCACGGACTTGTGGGCGCGGAACCGGTCGGGGTAGGCCAGCTCGTGGAGGCGGCTGCCGATCACGGCCTGGGGCTCGTCGCGCTCCGTCACCGCCACCGCCTCGAAACCGTGCGACTCCTCGCCCACGTACGCGTAGCGGCCGATGAAGTTCACGAGCCCGGTCCCCTGCATCAGGAGCTGCGCCATCCAGGCGTTGTTGTCGCCGGCCTTGGAGACGTGGCAATCGGTGCAGCCGAGCGTCTCGCGGGCGCGCACGGTGTGGGGGACGTAGGTGGAGAACGCCGTGCCCGAGAAACCGCCCGAGGACACGGTCTGCTGCTGGGAGTAGATCCACTCGCGGTTCTGGTTCTGCGACGAAACCACCACCGCGCAGGCCGACCGCGCGGGCGCCACGCGGTTCTTCGTCACCGTCCCGTCCCGCGCCAGGAAGTAGATGTCGTCGCGCAGCGTCTGGAAGTTGTAGCTGGTCCAGTTGCGCGACTCCCCCCCTTCGCTGTGCAGGTTCGGCTTCTTCACGTTGGCGCGCTGGGACAGGTGGCAGCCGAAGCAGCTCGTGGTCCAGGCCGAGTGGCAGGCGTAACACGTCATCTTCGAGTTGGAGTGTGCCAGGCGGTCGGGCTCGGTGCCGGGGTCGCCCCAGCTCGTGCCGTCGCGCTGCATCGTCTTCGCCAGCCGCGAGCGCTCGCTGAACCGCGGGTGGCCCGGAGTCACGGTGTCCGCGACCTGCGGCACCTCCCACTTCAGCCCCTCGGTCACCATGCTGCCCTGGGTGACGACGCCGCGGCGGCTGGTGAAACGCGGCTCGCCGAACGGCGTCGACAGGCCGATGAGGTCGGTGCCGCGGGCGGCGGGACCGGACGTCACCAGCGTCGCCTTCTCGGTCACGGTCCCGTGGCAGTCGATGCAGTCGATCTCGATCGCGGCACGGGGCTCGGCGTAGAGCTTGGAGTCGCCGTGGTTGTCCTGCTTGAAGTGGCAGTCCACGCAGTGCATCCCCTTCTCCAGGTGGATGTCCTTCATGTGGACGGCCTTCCGGAACCGCTCCGGATCCTCGGCCGGAACGACCTGGCCAGCGGCGTCGAGGAGGTTGCCCTTGCGGTCCTTCTTGAAGACCGCGCGATAGACCCAGCCGTGACCGTGGAAGTCCGCGAACTGCGTGTTCTTCAGCTTGGGATTCAGGGTGGCGACCTCGGCCAGGAACTGCCGGTCGGACCAAAGGCCCCGCAGCGTGGCGCCCTCCGGGTTGGCGCCCTCGATCTCGTCGCGCTCGGACGCGCTCAGCCGCTTCGGCTCCTTCGGATACATGAGCTGGCCGTCCACCTCGTTGTCCCACCACGTGTACCCGAGGTAGGTCGTGACCATGTTCGTCCCCGGGTGCATGTGGCAGCTTATGCACTGGCTCGAAGGGATCGAGCGCGTGAAGACGTGCTCGAGCGGGTGGCCGGACTCGTCCTTGCGAATCGTCGGATCGGCGGTACGGGTGAGCCCGCGGTTGCCGAACTCGGCGTAACGGCCCGAGTTCGACCGCGACCGGTCGTTGGCGTAGACCACGTGGCAGGCACTGCAGCCGCTCGAGCGGAAGTCGCCCGGATGGTCGTTGGTCCCGAGCATCGAGAGCATCGGGTCCAGCAGGCGCGTCTTCTGCGCCCCGAGGATCACGGGGTCGGTCCGGTTCAGGGTCCCCGGACCGCGCGGGGACAGCCCCTTGTCCGGCTTGCCCGGCTCCTCGAAGATGTCGAAGAGACCCACCTCCAGCCGCCGCCGCCCGCCACGTTCGAACACGCGGAACACGTTGCCCGGCTGGCCCAGCTCCCACCGGGGGAACGGCACCAGCGACGGCAGCACGCCCTCGTCACGGGTCTCTTCCGGCGTCGGGGGCGGTGCGGTCAGGATCATCCGGGGCTTGCCGTCGGGGCCGTAGCTCTCGCCCACGATCGGGTCCTTGCCCGGCAGGATGCCGTTGTTGTAGAGCGCGGCGCCGTAGAGCATCCCGCCATGCGTCATCATGCTCTTCGAGACGTTCCGGACCTCCTCGCGGTGGCAGGGGGCGCAGGCCACGGTGGCCGCACGCAGGTCGCCGGGGTTCACGAAGCGCACGAAGTCGAGGTCTTCCTTCAGCAGCGCCGTATAGCTCCGCTCCGGGTTGGCCGCGGTCTTCCAGAGCTCGGAGTTCTTCGGCTGGACGTGCGCGCGCGACTTGGCGTCCTCGTAGGGGCCCGAGCCGGGCCCGCCGGCCGCCCTCACGGACACGTCTCCGCCGTGGCAGTCCGTGCATCCCAGCCGTACCGACGGCGAGGCGTGCATCGTCTTCTGGTCGGTCTGGGTGTGGCACGACAGGCAGCCCGTGCTCTTGCGGTCCGCCTCCGCCTGCGACTGGCCGGACAGGCCCGCCGGCGACTGCGCCCGGCCCGGCACGACGGCGAGCGCGACGAGCGTCGCGGCCAGGCCCAGGCCCGCGACCATGCGGAGTCGAGTCAATCGGCGGCGGGCCTGGGACATCGGTACCCTCAGTATTGGAGCCTCAGCAGGGCGAAGACGTTGTAGAGCTTGCGGCTCTCGAAGCCGCAGCCAGGGGCTCCGCACGGAACCGACGAGTAGATCCTGTCGAAGCCCTTCCCGGGCAGCAGGCCGGTGATCCCCGCCGTGAGCACGACGTTCTCGCTCAGCAGCGGCCGGTAGAGGACGCCGAGCCCGAGGTCGACGCCGATCGACTTCTCGAGGTTGGGCTGGAACAGCAGCGTCTCCAGCGGCTCGGTGGCGTCGAAGCGCAGGTAGTTCGCGTTCAGCAACCCCCTCAGCTTCGGCGTCAGCTCCGCGTCCACGGCCAGCCCGGCGAGCTGGAGGCCGGGATTCACGAAGCTCGCCAGTCCCTCGAACTTGTTCGACCGCAGGCTCGGCAGCAGGGTCCCCGGCACCTTCAGGAACACCTTGGTCTGGGTGAGGGCGATCGCGGAGCGGCTCCAGAAGCTGAACGGCCCGCCGGCGAAGTTCGAGTTGTCGTAGATGGAGTCGAAGCCTTCCGCCCGCTCGTCGAGCGGCTCGGAGTCGCCCGAGGCGTAGAACAGCGTCGCCTTGAACCGGAGCCAATCACGGTCGATCGAGGCCTCGAGCGCCCCGAGCCAGGCCCGGATCTCGACCTCGCGCCCCGCCACCACGTTCAGCTCGTCCTGTCCGTACGCGTAGTACAGCGCGTGCGAAAGGTTGAGCCGGCCGACGTGGCCGTCGCCGGCCAGGCCCAGGTAGCGCGACTTCACCTCGTGGGGCACCGGACGCCCGACCGGGGCCGGCCGCACCAGGAAGCCGTTCTCGTCGTAGTGGAGCGTCGCCTCGTCGTTGCTCCAGTGGAAGCTGCCGGTGATCGTGTAGCCCAGGGTCAGGAAGTCCTGGCGCGTCAGGTTGGCGATCAGGACCTTCTGCTCGCGGCGCTCGTCGCGGTCGGTGAGGCCCTTGACGATGTTCAGCTCGCTGTTGGTCTCCTTCTCCAGCAGGTCGAAGCCCGCCACGTTGTACTGCCAGCGGTTGTTGCCGTAGTTGCCGAACAGGCGCGCGCCCAGGTTGAAGTCGCTGAAGAGCAGGCCGCGGGGGTCGGAGACGAACGGCTGGATGCCGGCGCGGATCGAGATCGAGTCGTAGTAGGGCGAGAGCTCGGCGATCTCGTACTCGAGGAACGCCTCTTCCAGCGAGGCGAACTGCCGGCGCCGCGTGACCCCTTCCCGCACGTCGACGTCCACGAGGTTGCGCTCCTTCACCCGGAGGTAGTTCAGGTTGAAGGCGGGCGTGACCCTGAGCGCCCACTTCTTGGGCTTGAACGCGGTCTGGCCCTTGAACAGCTCGAACGAGGTGAAGACCCGGGGGGTCACGAAGAGCTGGTCGCCCCGGCCGAAGAACTCGAATGTTCCTGGGTCCGCGGTGCTGACCCCGCCCGGCACCGGAAGCCGGCGCGCCTCGAAAGGCGTGTCGAAGGTGCCGGTGAACACGAAGAAGATCGATTCGCCGATGACCGGCCGGTCGCCTTTGAGGACGTTCTGGTTGTAGGGGTCCAGGGGACGGCCCTGCACGATGCGAGGGTCGCGGGGGAACGGGATTCTCCAGCGGTCGGGGAACGGCGCGAAGTCCCTGTCCGGCCCGGGCGGCGGAAGGTCCGGCGGGGCCGGCGGCTCGGGGGCAGCGGGCTCCGGCGCTGGCGTGACCTCGGGCTCGGTCGCCGGCGGGGCCGGCGGACCACCGTCGACCCGCGGGATGCTCTCGAGCGGCGGCGAAACAACCTGGTCCTCGCTCACCGAGAAGCTCTCGCCCCGCGTGGTCTGGAAGACGACGAGGCCCCCCCGGCGGGCGAGCCGCGTTACCGGTATCCGGCGGCCGTCGCGCAGCTCGAGGGTCTGGGGCGACTCCTCCGGCGCGGGCGGGGTGGCCGGTGGCGGCTCGTAGGCGGGGATCGACTCGAGCGGTGGCGACACCACCTGGTCCTCGGGCACCGAGAAGACCTCGCCGCGCGTGGTCTGGAACACCACCTGGCCGTCTCGCCGGGCGAGGCGGGTCACCGCGATCCGGCGGCCGTCCCTGAGGACCAGTACCTCCTGCTGCGCCATGGCGGCGCGGGCGGACAGCACGGCCGCGAGGAGCAGGGCCCAGCGCAGGCCCGGGAGCGCGGCGGCCCGCGCCACTAGCGCTCCTCCGGGTTGCGGGGGAACTTGAGGTAGGGGAGCCGCACCTCCCCTTCGCCGGTGCGGATCACGCTCTGGTCGACGCGCAGCGCCTCCGGGGGCTCGAAGCCCACGGCACCCGCCGCAGTCACGAGGTCGTTCTGCTCGACCCCGTCTCCGCTCACTCCCAGGCCGCCGACGAGCACGCCGTCGCGGTAGAGCGGCGCGCTGCCGGGGAACCAGGTGATCCCGTTCTGGTTGACGAAGGCCCGGTTGCCCCCGCGGCTTGGCCCGGGCCCCTCGGTGCAGGGGTTGAGCGTGTCGTAGACGAAGAGGTCGAACCAGGGTCCCGGCGTCGCCGCGCGGGTGCGGTCGATCCCGGGAGGGAACAGCGGCTGGCCGCCGAGGCTCAGCGTCCGGCTGGTGAGGGCCCAGCCCTGCCCCGCCGGCGGATCCGGCTCCCAGCGGTAGTCGTCGTAGGAGGCCCGCTCCACCAACCCGCGCAGGACCTCGTAGCCCTCGCGGGTGCTGAAGTAGTACGCGTTGCGCGCCTTGGACGGGACGACGTCCACGGCGTCGAAGAGCGCGTCCACCATCCGGAACTCGGCGAGGATCTCGCCGGCCTGGTCCGTCACGGCGATGATGAAGCTGGCGGACTGGCCGAAGGGCAGGCGTACCTGCGCCCGGGTGCGCTCCGCCTGGGCCACGGCCTGCTCCACGATGCGGCGCACCTCGACCACCGTCAGCCCGCCGGGGACCGCACTTCCCCGCGGTCCGATCAGGTAGCCCTCCGGCGCCTGACGGCCGTCTCTCGGCAAGACGAGGTACGAGCCCTGGGTGAGGCTCCCCCCGGAAGAACCGGCCGGGCGCCGGTCGGCCGAAGCCTCCACGAACGGCAGCCGCAGCCCGTCGATGAAGATCGCGCCCGGCTCCGGCAGCGGCTCGGGGAACGCGATCGCCGTGGTGATCCCGCGCCCGCTCGCAGCGGCGGCGACGAGGGCGGCGAACTCGGCACGGTCGTAGGACACGCCGGCGACGCCGACGCCGCCGATCAGCTTGCCTCCCCGGTAGAGCGGCACACCGCCGGGGTTGACGGAGTCGGGGTAGGTGACGATCGACCCGTTGGCGCTGTCCCGCAGGTCCGCCTTCCCGGTGGTGATCCCGAACGAGAACAGCGTCCGCCCGTCTTCGCCCCGGATCGGACCGCCCACCGCGCATCCGGCCGTGTCGGCCGGGTGGCACGGCAGGGGGATGGCCCCGGCCCCGATCCCCACGGTCCCGGCGATGGAGCGGGGTCGGTCGATCGGCGCGTTGAAGATGGCGTCGCCGGTGTCGTCGAGGGCGCAGCCGCGGTTGATGTTCTCGACGCCGTAGAGGGCGGCGTTGGGCTGGTCGTTGATGCCGGGAGGGAAGTGGATCCCGCTGATGAAACGCACGGTGCGGGAGGACAGCGGCGCCTGGTCGTTGCTGAAGTAGGCGGTGGTGCGAGCCAGCGAGACCGCGATGTCGGGCGTCCGGACATCGGCTCCGGGCCGGCGATAGACGCCGAGGATCGTGCCCGCCCGGTCGACCACCGCCACCGCGAGCGTGACGTCGGAGAGGGCGCCGGCGGCGGTCTCGATGACCGCCGCCACGTCCTGCGCGGTGAGGACCTGGGCCGGCCCGCCCGCGGCCTGCGCGTGGACCGGATCCAGCGGCAACCGCCCCGCCACTGCGGTCAGCAGGACGGCGGCGACGGCTCCCGCCGCACCCACGCGGGCCATCGCGCCGGCGAGACCCTGGCGTCCGGGCGCCGCAGCTCCCGTGATGCCGCCCCCTCCGGCGCGCGATGCCTGACGCGATCTGGTTGTTCGGGGATCCCGCCGCGAGCGTTGGTGCATGACGAGGGGCCAGTCGGCTTATAGCGCGGGCGCATCGGGAGCGTCAACGACGAACCCACTTCGGACGTCCGCGCGCCGCCGCTCTCGTGACCTGGATCACGCCGCTTGACAGGCGCCGCACCTTCCGCTGAGATTGGGGCGGTTTCGTCGTCAATCCGCTATCACCGGTGACGCTCTCACGGTCCCTCCCGAGTCTCTGCGTCCTGCTCCTGGCTCTCGCTCCGCCCGCGCGCGGCCAGTACACCTACCTGGGCCCGAGCAAGTGCCTCGGCTGCCACGACCACGAGCGCCAGGCGAAGAAGTGGCAGAAGGAGGAGCCGGCCGCGCTCAAGGGCAAGGCACACTACAACACGCGGAAGCAGCTCGAGGCTCCCAAGTCCGCAGCGTATGCCAAGGCCGTGGGCCTGGCCGATCCCTACGACCTCAAGGGGAGCTGCGTGAAGTGCCATGCCACGGTCTTCCGCGGCGACGCCAATGCGGGCGTGTCCTGCGAGAGCTGCCACGGGCCCGCCAGCGCCTGGAACGACATCCATCAGGTCAAGGGCTCCCACGCGAAGTCGGTGACGGCAGGGATGACCGACTTCAGGGGAAAGCCGGCGAACGTCGCCAAGGTGTGCGTGGACTGCCACGTGACGCCGGACGAAAGGCTCGCCGCCGCGGGGCACCCGGCCGGCGAGCGCTTCGATGCGGGCGTCTCGCTCCAGAAGCTCGTCCACTGGAACGCCGCCTACGACTATGCGCAGGTGAGCGCTGCCGGACGCAAGGCCATGGCCGGGCGGCTGCCCGCGGCGGGAAGCACTCCATCTGCAAGCCAACCGTCGGGCACGAAAGGGCTCCCCACCACGCCCCGCCCACGCGTCGCGGCTCCGGCCCCGAGACCGGCCGCTCCCGCTCCGCCGCCAGCTCCGTGGGACTGGGATCAACCGATCCGCCCGCTGCCGGTCGACTACGTCCCCGAGCCGGAGCCCGAGCCCGCGCCGGCCGAGGAAGCGGCGCCGACTGCCGAGCCTCCAGTGGCACCGGCCGCTCCCGCTCTACGGCCCAGGCGCATCCCCCGGCCCGCACCCGAGCCCGAGGTGCCGCCCTCGATCGCGGAGGACATCGCGCTGCCGCCTGCGGTGGCGGGCGTTCCCGAGCCGGAGTCGATCTCCGCGGCGCTGGCGCCGGCGGCAGCGGAAGGCACGGCCAGCGCCCCTCCGCCGCGCTCCTCCACGAACGTGGCCGGGCTGCGGGGACAGGCCGTCGACCTCCTCGACCGTCTCCTGCGCTCCGGGGCGCGAACGCCGGGCCTGCCGCCCCCCGCGACGCCCGCGGAGTTCGCCGGGCCGGACAGCGAGCTGCTGCGGCTTCAAGACGAGGTCCTCTCCCTTGCCCTCGAGGCGCTCAGGCGGCCGGAGCCGTGAGGTCCGGAGCATGAGGGGCTCGCGCCAGGCGCCGGGCTCCCCACGCTCGGCCGACCGGGACGAGCTGCTCCGCCGCTACGAGCGCCGCCTCCAGGTCATGGTGCCCGCGGAAGCGGGTGTCCTTCGCGGTCTTCCCATCTTCGGCGGGGTGCCCGAGAAGGCCCGCGAGAAGGTCGTCGAGAAGGTGCGCAAGTACGTCCACTCGGTCGAGTTCCCGACGGGCGAGATCGTCCTCCGGGAAGGCGACTACAGCGACTCGGCCTACTACATCGTCGAGGGGGCGGTGGAGATCGTCCTGACCTCCGAAACGGAGACCCGCCGCCCTAGCGTGCGCGGCGGCGCGCACCAGGTCCCTGACGCCCGCAGGCCCGGAGCGCGACCGGGCGCGGGGGCCATGGTGGGACGCGGTGGAACGGCCGGCACGCTCATCCTCTCGGGGTTCCCGGACGACATCGTGGCAGGGCAGCGGAAGATCCTCGGGGCCGGGGAGATCTTCGGGGAGATCGGCGCGCTGTCGCGCTACCCGGTGTCGGCGACCGTACGGGCGGAGAGCCCGCTCAAGCTCCTGCAGATCCGGCTGCCCGCGCTGCGCATGCTCACCGCCGCCTCGAAGGAGTTCAAGAAGTTCCTCGACAGCCGCTACCGCGAGCGGACCCTGGCCCGCCACCTGCGCAGCGTGTCGCTGTTCGCCTCCCTCGACGACGAGATCGTGGAGACGCTCAAGGAGAAGGCGGAGCTGCTCACCTTCGAGTCGGGCCAGGTGATCGTCCAGGAGGGCGATCCAACCGAGGCCTTCTACCTGGTCCGCGGCGGCTACGTGAAGGTGAGCGTGCGCACCGGGGCTACGGACCTGGCGGTGACCTACCTCCGCAAGGGCGACTACGCCGGGGAGGCCGGGCTGATCCTCGACGAGACCTGGCCCTTCACCCTGCAGGCGCTCGAGTACGTGGAGCTGGTCAAGCTCGACAAGGGCGGGTTCAGGAGCCTGATCGACGCCAACCCCCGTCTCCAGGACGAGCTGTGGAAGGAGATGACGGCCCGGCTCAAGGCTCGGGGGTCGGTGAGCCGCAACCCGACCTCGGCCGAATACGTGCAGATGGCGATGGAGACGGGACTGATCCACGGCGAGAGCGTCCTGCTCATCGACCTCAGCACCTGCACCCGCTGCGACGAGTGCGTGCGCGGCTGCGCCGACGCCCACGGCGGGCAGCCGAAGTTCGTCCGCGAGGGAGAGAAGTACCGCAACTGGCTGATCCCGACCGCGTGCTATCAGTGCACCGACCCCACCTGCATGATGGACTGCCCAACCGGCGCCATCACCCGCGAGGTCGGGACGCTCGAGGTCACCATCAACGAGCCCACCTGCATCGGGTGCGGGAACTGCGCCAAGCGCTGTCCCTGGAACAACATCATGATGGTCGAGACCGAGGAGAAGCGCGCGGACGGGAAGACGGTCGAGCTGGCCAGCAAGTGCGACCTCTGCCTGACCCGCTCGGAGGGCCCCGCCTGCGTCCAGATGTGCCCGCACGGCTCGGCGGTGCGGATCTCCTTCAAGGACATGGAGCGGGTCACCGCGACCCTGACCTGATGCGCGTCGGGCGCGTGCTCCAGCCGAAGCAGCCGCGGAACCTCGGAGTGACGATCGGGGTCTGCGTCCTCCTGCTGGTGTTCTACCTGGCCGCGTCCCGCGGCTGGGTGTGGAGCCCCAAACGCGGCGCCGGCCTCGTCTTCGGCTTCCTGGCGCTGTCCCTGTTCGTGTTCGAGATGCTCTACCCGGCTCGCCGGCCCCGGGCCCGCCCCCTCCTGACCGCACGGAACTGGATCCAGGCTCACGTCTACCTCGGCGTTGTCGCGATGGTGGCGGTCCTGATCCACTCGGGCTTCGAGGTGCCGCACGGGGGGATGGGCTGGGCGCTGATCCTGCTGTCGGTGTGGACGACCGGCACCGGCCTGCTGGGCGTGTGGCTGCAGAAGTGGATCCCGGCCTCCCTCGCCGAGGGCCTGCGGGTCGAGGCCCTCTACGAACGGATCCCGGGCCTCGTGGACGACCTGGCCCGCGAGGCCGACACGCTGATGGCCGACGCCAGCGACGTCCTGGACCGCTTCTACCGCAGCGAGGTGCGTGAGCGCCTGGCCAAGGTGAGCCCCTCCTGGTCCTTCCTCCTGGACGTGCGCGGCGGCCGCGACCGCGCCCTCGAGCCGTTCCAGCGCATGGGCCGCTTCGTCGACCCCTCCGAGAAGGAGAAGGTCGACGACCTGATGGAGATCTACACGGAGAAGATGGAGCTGGACGCCCAGTACAGCCTGCAGGGCGTGCTCCGCCGCTGGCTCGTGTTCCACGTCCCCGGCGCCGGCCTGCTCCTGGGGCTGCTGGCGATCCACGTCTTCACCTGGGTCTGGTACTGATGCCGCGGCGGATCGCGTGGGGCACGCCGGGCCGGTCCAAGCACTACTTGCGGCCGCGGGCGGCCTATGCGCTCCTCTACCCGGCGCTCGGCCTCGGGATCGCCGCGCCGGCGGTCCTGATGGGGCTGCACGTCTTCGGCCTGCGGCGGCCGGTGGCGCCCGGGGACCTCGTGAGCCCGCACGCCTCGGTCGAGGAGCGCTGCCACGAGTGCCACGCTCCCGGCTCGGGAGCGTCGAACTTCCGCTGCCAGCGCTGCCACGACCCGTCCGGCGCCGGGCGCCTCGCCAACTCCGCCCACGTGCTCTTCGGCAGCCGCGACCCGAAGGCGGCGGGGGCGGCGCCGAACATCGCCTGCGCCCGCTGCCACGTCGAGCACCGCGGCCGCCGCGCCGAGCTCGACAGGGTGGACCAGGCCCACTGCGTCCAGTGCCACTTCCGCAGCCTCTCCGGCCACCCGGAGTTCGCCGCGCTGCGCGCCTCCGTCCGGGAGGCCCCTGGCCTCCAGTTCGGCCACGAGCGGCACGTGCAGGAGGTGATCAAGAAGTCCGGCGGGACGCCGCGGGACACCTGTATGAGCTGCCACGAGCCGACCGCACCGCCGATCGGACGGGACATCGACCCCATCTCGTTCGACCGGCACTGCGCCTCGTGCCACGCGAAGGACGGCTCGGTGGGAATCGTGGACCCCGTGCGCCAGGAGGACGCCTTGCCCCCGGGACAGATCGCCGCCATCGGCGTCGCCGGCGACTGGCTCCTGCGGACGGAGGAGTACGAGACCGCGCGCGGCAGGATCGGCAAGCCGGCGACGAGCCACCGCGATCCCTGGGTGCTGTGGAACCTCAACCGGCTCCGGCGCGAAGTGGAACCCGCGGCGTACGCGGCCGAGCGCGGCGCGCTGCTGGCGCGGCTCAGCCAGCTCCGGCGGCGGCTGGGCCTGGCCGCGCCGCTGGCGGCGCTCGACCAGGCGCGGCTGAAGGCCCGGGAGACGGCGCTCGACCTGGAGATCGCAGGCCTCGAGGCCCGCATCCAGGCCCAGCCGGCGGGGAACGACGCCGGGGCAGGGCTCGGGCGGATCGCGGAGGTGGCGGCGGCGGCCGCCGCCGCCGGGAACGCGCCGGCCCAGGCGGAGGCGGCTCGGCTCCGCGGAGAGGCGGAGCCGCTAGTGCAGGCGGCGGCAAGCCGTCCGGCCGAGCCGCTCCCGCCGCAGGAGTTCGAGGAGCGCCGCCGGGAGCTCCTCGCGGCGCTCGACGCGGTAGAGACTGCCGACTCCAAGCTCAGGCCTCGAGCCGAGGACCTGCGCCGCCGGCTGCTCGCCCTGTCCCCTGGCGAGGTGGGACGCGACACCCTCGCGCGCGTCCGCGACCAGCGGTTGGCGGAGCGCGAGCGGGTGCGGGACGAGGTGAAGCTCCGCGCGCACGGGACCGCGCCGCCGGCCCCAGCCCTCCTCCAGGGACAGGAGCGTCTCGTACGCGAGGCCATCCAGCAGGTCCAGGCGCGGATCGAGGAGATCTCCTCCGGCCCGCCGCCCCGCGCCTCGAGCCCGGAGGCGCTCCAGGCCAGGCGGGAAGCCATGGAGGTCCTCGCCACCCCCTGCGTCAAGTGCCACGTCCTCGACGG
>Ga0268386_10000091_pt1 | contig 48708 bp, 40 predicted proteins | sample RVTome_15_FD_200260 | JGI IMG/M metagenome (GOLD analysis project Ga0268386, IMG submission 200260) | Soil microbial communities from uranium-contaminated site in the Upper Colorado River Basin, Wyoming, United States - RVT150D86... ... | reverse complement strand
GGGAGCGGCAAATCCACCCTCGCTACCGGTCTCCTGGAGCGACTCATGGCGCTGCGCTATCAGTGCTGCGTGATCGACCCCGAAGGGGACTACGAGGACCTTGGCGATGCGATCCTGTTCGGCAGCCCGCAGAACCCGCCTGAGGTCCCGGCGATTTTCACCGCGCTCGAGCAACCAGCGACGAACGTGATCGTCAATTTGCTCGGCGTGAAACTGGAGGACCGACCGGCTTTCTTCGCGACACTGCTGCTTCGCCTCCACGAGAGCCGCGCCCGCAGCGGCCGGCCGCACTGGATACTCGTCGACGAGGCGCACCATCTGCTGCCCGCCGACTGGCAGCCGGCGCCGCAGCTCATGACCGAGGGCATGACCTCGATGATGTTCGTGACGGTCCATCCGGAGCAGCTCGCCCGCGCGCTGCTGCCACGACTGGACGTCGTGGCGGCTGTCGGCGATGCACCGGAAGAGCGAATTGCGCAGGTGGCCGCGGCGTCGCATGAGATCGTGCCCTCCACCGAGCCACTTAGCCTCGATAGTGGGGAGGCGCTGGTGTGGCTCAGGCGCACGGGCGAGCCGCCGTTCCGCCTCCGGACGGAGCCCAGCACGGGCGAGCGCCGCCGCCATCTGCGCAAGTATGCGGAGGGCGAGCTTGGCCAGGACCGCAGCTTCTACTTCCGCGGTCCGGATGCGCACCTCAACCTGCGTGCGCAGAACCTGGTGCTGTTCATGCAGCTCGGCGACGGCGTCGACGACGCGACCTGGCAGCATCATCTCGCCCGCGGGGACTACTCTCGCTGGATCCGCGGCAGCATCAAGGATGACGACCTGGCCGACGAGGTGCAGACGGTGGAGGCGGCCGCCGGGCGGCTCGACCCGGCTGCCAGCCGCCGCGGCATCCGTCTCGCAATCGATAAACGATACACGTTGCCGGCATCGGCAGTGGCCTCGGACCTCTGACCAAGGTCAGTGTCGCGACCTGACTCGCCGCGCTGCCACGCCGCGCGGCGATCTCCGGCAAGGGGTCAGTCCGCGGTGTCCGGCTCCACGAAGCACCACCCGATTTCCGGATAGCGCTCCTTGATCTGACGCTCCAGGCGGTTGATCCGCTCTACGGCGTCGTCGATCGACAGCCCGGGCTTCATGCGGATCTTGGCCGCGAGCATGATCTGCGGCCCGAACTGCATGGTGATGGTGTTGAACACTTCCTCGATCGCGTCGTCTTCCGCGATCAGCTCGTCGAGCCTGCGCTCGAGCTCCGGTTCCGCCGAGCGCCCGACCAGCAGGCCCTTGATCCGGAGCCCGATGAAGAAGGCCACGACGATCAGCACGACGCCGATCGCGATCGAGCCCGCGGCGTCCCACCGCGTGTCGCCGGTCCAATCCGCCGCCGCGACGAATGCGAAGGCGAGCACCAGGCCGATCTCCGCCGCGATGTCCTCGCCGAGCACGACGACCAGCTCGGCGTTGCGCGTGTGCTCGAGCCAGTCACGGAATGGCCGGCCGCGCCTGACCTTGCGGATTTCCCTGAGGCAGCCGATGAGGCTCGCCGATTCGAGCACGATCGCAATGCCGAGAACCGTGAGCGCGATCCACGCCTGGTTGAGCGGTTCGGGCACGCGGAGCTTGTGCCAGCCCTCATATATCGAGAACAGCCCACCCATGCTGAAGAGCAGCAGCGCGACCACGAAGCTCCAGAAGTACGTCGCCTTGCCGAATCCGAGCGGGTACTCATCCGTGGGCGGCTTCGCCGACTGCTTGAGCCCGATGAACAGCAGAACCTGATTGGTCGCGTCCGCCACCGAGTGGATGGCCTCGGCCAGCATGCTGCCGGAATTGGTGTAGACGGCCGCAAAGCCCTTGGTGATCGCGATCCCCAAGTTGGCGAAGAAGGCGTACTTGATCGCCTTCACCGAAGAGCCGTGGTCAGCGCTCATGCAAATAAGCCCGGTTGGACCGTCCCGGACAATACCGGTCGCCCCGCCCGTTGCGCAACGCGTTACGGACCGCTAGCGTGAGAGTATGAACACGTCTTCATACTTGGGCCTGCTGGCGTCGTCCTGCGCGCTGCTTGCGCTCGCGGGCTGTGACCGCAAGGCGCCCGCGCCCGAAGCCGCACGACCGGCCGCGGCAGCGGCCTCCGCCGCAGATCACCACCCCGAAGGCATCGACTGGTTTGACGGCGAGCTCGACGCGGCATTTGCCGCGGCGAAAGCGGCCGACAAGCCGCTGTTTCTGTACTGGGGCGCCGAGTGGTGCCCGCCCTGCTCGCAGATCAAGGCGACGATCTTCAACCAGCGCGAGTTCCAGGAACGCTCCCGGCTGTTCGTGCCGGTCTATCTCGACGGCGACACGCCGAGTGCGCAGAAGCACGGCGAGACGTTCGGCGTCGTCGGCTACCCGACGATGATCCTGTTCCGCGCCGACGGGAAGGAGATCACGCGGCTGCCCGGCGGTGTCGACGTGGACCGCTACGCCGATATCCTCGACGTGGCGCTCGCCGATGCGCGGCCGGTGGCCGATCTGCTCGCCGCGGTGCGCGCGGGCAACGTACTTTCTCAGAACGACTGGCGGCTGCTCGCGTATCACTCCTGGAGTACCGACGAGGGTCGCACGGTCGACGAGAAGGACCGCATCGCCACGTTCCGGCTGCTCGGTACGCAATGCCCGGTCGAGCTCGAGGGCGATTGCACGCGGCTCTTCTTCGAATACCTGTCTGCCGCAGCCGACGCAGCCGAAGCCGGCGGCAAGCCTCTCTCCGGCCTCGAGCGGGCCGAAGCGCGGGAGCGCCTGCTCATGCTGCTTGGCAAGCCGTCGGTGCTGCAGTCGAATGTGCAGAATCTGCTGTACGGCGCCAGCGACACGATCGGCCTGCTGTCGGACGAAGGCTCGCCGGAACGTGGCGACCTGACCGCAGCCTGGACGAAGGCGCTCGACATGCTTGACAGCGGCGAGGCGGGCACCGAGCTGTCCGCGCCGGAGCGGCTGAACGTCATCCGCGCGCGCGTCCAGGTCGCAAAGCTCGACTCGCCGGCCGGTCCGCTCCCGGAGCCCCTGCTCGCGCACGCGCGATCCGCGGTCGCGAAGGTCGACGCCGAGACCCGCGATGGCTATGCGCGCCAGGCAGCGATCAACGCCGCGGCCAACCTGTACTGGGAGGCCGGACTCGACGACGAGGCGAATCGGCTTCTCACCAGCGAGCTCACTCGCACGGCATCGCCCTATTACTTCATGCTCACACTTGCCGACCTGGCGCAACGGGCCGGTCGCGAGGACGAAGCCGTGCAGTGGCTGGCCCGCGCATACGCGGATGCCAAGGGGCCGGCGACCCGTTTCCAGTGGGGCACCAACTACCTGCTGGGACTCCTGGAGATGACGCCCGAGGATACACAGCGCATCGAACGTGCGGGCCTCGAGATCATCGGCGAGCTCGACGACAACCCGGATGCCTTCTATCAGCGGACCCGCATGCATCTCGAGCAGCTCAACACGAAGCTGCTCGACTGGGGACAGGACGCGGAGCGCGCCAGGGTGATCGAGACGCTCCGCACTCGCACGGCGAAGATTTGCCGTGAGCTGCCCGAGGGCGACGCCGGGCGCCGCAACTGTGAAAGCTTCCTCAAGCCCTCGCTGCCTGCCACGGCGAGCGCGTGATCGAGTACATCACCGCCGCGCGCTCCGCCGGGGTGCGGCCCGCGATCACGTCGGCAGCCGAGCTTCTGCTCGCCGGCATCGATGCGATCGGGATGTAGCGCATGATGGCCGAGACGATCTACGACTTTCGCAGCGACAACATCGGCGGCGCGGCGCCCGAGCTGATCGAGGCACTGGTCGCGGCCAATGTCGGCACGGCCGCCCCTTACGGCGACGATGACTGGACCCGGCGGCTCGTCCAGCGCGCGAGTGCGCTCTTCGAGCGGCCGGTGCACGTCTTCCCGCTCGCCTGTGGCACGGGCTCGAATTCTATTGCACTCGCCGCGACCGCCAATCCGTTCGGCGCGATCTATTGCCACGAAACGGCCCACATCAACGTCCACGAATGCGGCGCGCCGGAGCTCTTCACCGGCGCGAAGCTCGTCGGTCTGCCCGGTGCGGGCTACAAGCTGTCGGCGTCGTCGCTGGAGGAGTCGCTTGCACTCGCGGGTCGCGGCAATCCGACGCGTGTCCAGCCCTTCGCGCTCAACATCACCCAACCCACGGATTTCGGCACGCTCTATTCGCCCGCCGAGGTCGCGGCGCTGGCGGACGTCGCGCATCGGCACGGCCTGAAGGTGCACATGGACGGCGCCCGCTTCGCCAACGCCGTCGCGGCCACGGGCTGCGCGCCGGCCGAGCTCACCTGGCGGGCCGGAGTCGACCTGCTGTCGCTCGGCGCGACCAAGAACGGCGCCATCAACGCCGAGGCGCTGATCGTGTTCGACGAGACTCTCGCGGCGCAGATCCCGTTTCTCATGAAGCGCGGCGGGCAGGTGCTCTCAAAGGCGCGCTTCGTGTCCGCGCAGCTCGAGCGCTATCTCGCCGACGATTGCTGGCTCGAGCGCGCACGGAGTGCCAACGCGCACGCGGCGGATCTCGCGCACCGGCTCGCCGCGGTGCCGGGGGTGGCGATCGTGGCGCCGGTGGAGACCAACATGCTCTTCCTGCGCCTGCCGCAGCCGGCGGTGGCTGCTCTGTCGCGAGGCCCGTTCCGCTACTACACACTCGGGCGCCATCAGCGTTTCGTTTGCCGCGCGGACCAGGAGCGCGAGGGCATCGAGGCTCTGGCGCGCTGCGTGTCGGACGCGCTGCGGGGCACCCAGGAGCCGCGTCTGTGATCACGAGGACGCGCCGATACGGGCGCCTGGCGGCAATCGCGGCGCTGTTCCTGCTCGCTGCCGGATTCGGCGTCGCGCCTCGCGCCCAGGATCTGCATGTGATCGACCTGAATTTCCGCATGGCCGAGGACCTGATCCCGATCCTCGAGCCGCTGCTCGAGCCGGGCGGCGTCCTGACCGGGACGGACGACGTGCTCTTCGTGCGCACCGGTCCTGAGAACCTCGAGCAGATCCGCGCAGCGGTCGCGACGCTCGATCGCGCGCCGCGACAGCTTCTCATCACCGTCGGCCAGGGCACGGTGCGCGACGTGGATGCAGCGCGGGTCGAGGGCTCGGCGACCATTGGCGAGGGTGATGTGCAGGTCGGCGTGAACCGGCCACCCGGCGCGGACTCCGGTGCCGAAGTCGCCGTCCGCAGCCGGCAGCAGCAGGCGGATCTGCGCAACGTGAGCAGCGTTCGTGTCGTGGAAGGCACCGAGACCTGGATCGGCGCAGGCCAGAGCGTGCCGCTCACCGAGACGACCGTGCAGCACCGGCCCGGTGGCGTGGTGCAGCAGACGACCACCTATCGCGACGTGACCACTGGCTTCTACGCCACGGCACGCGTGAGCGGCGACCGCGTGATCCTAGACATCTCCGCGCGCCAGCAACGCTATCGACCGTCGAGCGGCACGGTCGCGACGCAAGGGTCGACGACCACGGTCACCGGCCGCCTCGGCGAATGGTTCGAGCTGGGAGCGGTGGACGAAAGCGGTTCGTCCTCCACCGACGGGCTGCTGACCTGGGGCCGGCGCAGCGAAGCGTCGCGCTACTCGGTCTGGGTCAAGGTCGACGAGCAGTAGGCGCCTTCTGCAGTCAAGGCGCAGGCCCTCGCTCGCCACTGTCGGCAGGAGCTTCGAGTCCGAGCGGCGGGCCGACGATCTCGACACCATCGACGAAATAGTCCGTTTCGCCGAAACAGTTGCTAGGGAGCCCTGGGTGCTCGGTGTAGTGAAGGCGCACCTGGCGGCCAACGGCCTTCGTGAGCGCCGCTGCGGTCGCCTCGTCGCGCACGCTGAAATCCCAGATCTGCGGCGCGACGCCGCCCACGACGTACATCGCGAGCTCGCCCTCGTAGGTCTTGCAGATCCAGCCGCGCTTGGAAAACTTCTGCAGCACGCCCGCCCGCTCCCCCTCCGAGTAGCTCCACCACAGCATGAACAGCGTGTAGAGCGCGAACACGGCGAGCGCGCCGATCAGGCTCCAGGCCAGGTACGAGGTGGCGCTGCGGCGCCGCGCCGGACGTCCGGACTCTGCGGGCGGCGTCGGGGTGGAATTCATTCTTGTTGCCTGTTCCGCTCCTGACCTGCGCATCATACGCCGCCGCGTCGACGACGCCGCTAGAGCTGCGACTCGATCGGCAGGATGCGCAGCATGTTGACGCCGATCCGGCGCCAGATGCTCGCGTCGGGCTCCGTCGTCGAGCGGCGATCCTGGTCCCCGATCCGGTCGTACCAGACCAGCTTGCCGTCCTCGAGCTCGACGCGATAACTGAGCTCGAGCGTGATGCTGCGCTCGAACTGCGTGCGCACCTGTCTCGCCAGCACACTGCTCTCGATCAGCACGCCCATCTCCGTGTTCAGATTCGCGCGCGGATCGATGTTCATCGATCCGATGTACACCCAGCGATCGTCGACGATGATCGCCTTAGTGTGCAGGCTCGCGCCCGAGGAACCCGTGACGCTGATCTGGCGTCGGCCGGCATCGCTGTCGGCGAGGCGCTTGGTCTCGTAGAGTTCGACACCGGCACGAAGCAGACCCTTGCGGTAGCGCATGTAGCCGGTGTGCACGGCCGCGACGTCGGTCGCTGCCAGCGAGTTCGTGTGCACCACCACGCGCACGCCGCGCTGCTCGAGCTCCGCAAAGCGGCGCGTCCCCGCCTCGCCGGGCACGAAGTAGGCGGACACGATCAGCACCTCGCGTTCTGCCTTCATCATCGTCCGCTCCAGCCCTTCTAGCACGCGGGACGATTCGCCTTCGCGGAGCTCCACGCCGATCTTCGCGGGATCGTCGACCAGCAGTTGAACCTCGCGTACCTTGAGCGGCGGCGGTTGCTTGGCGAGCATGTCGGCGCGCTTCTGCACGTCCTGCAGCGCGACGATGTACGGACTATCGCCCGCGGTGCGGCGGTATTCACGGGCATCCTCGATGAGTTGCGCCAGGGCTTCGGGCGGTGGCGGCTTGCGCTCGAAGCGGTCGACGGGCACTGCGTTCGGGTTGTTCCAGTACTCGTCGAAGGAGGCGCTGACCTGATCGACGATGGGTCCGGCGAGCACCAGGTCGAGATCGGCGAAGTTAGACAGGTCCGAGGCGCCGAAATATTCGTCGCCGATGTTGCGTCCGCCGACGATCGCGACCCGGTTGTCGACGATCCACGCCTTGTTGTGCATGCGCCGGTTGAGGCGGCGGCCGCGGATCAGCCATTCGGTCAACTGCCCGAACCAGCCGGATCGGCTGTAGAAGGGGTTGAAGATCCGCACCTCGATATTCGCGTGCAGGTCCGCGACCTCGAAGAGATCGTGCTTAGCGCGGGCGTCGATGTCGTCCACAAGCACGCGCACCTTCACGCCGCGCTCCGCGGCGCGCAGGACTTCGGCAGCGATCAGCTTGCCGGTGAGATCGTTGTTCCAGATGTAGTACTGGATGTCGAGCGAGCGCTGCGCGCTCGTGGCCGTGGCGGCGCGGTAGCCGAAGGCCATCGAGTTCTGCTCGATCAGCCGCACGGCGCACAGGCCCGGCTCGTCGCCTAAACCGGCATCAATCACCTGGTCGAGCATGGTGGTATTGCCCGGTGGAATGGCGTAACCGGGCTGAACGTCGTCAAGCCGGGGTGCCGCGGCGCAATGGGCCAGGAGCGGCAGGGTCGCGAGAACCGCGAGCCTCGCCACGCGGCGGCAAGTGCCCGCCATCCACGTCATCGATGCATTCCGCATCGCGCTGTTCGCTCGCATCGTCAGGCTGGTTCCTCGACGGGGCGGTCACCCTCACCTCCTGCGCGCTCACGCCCCGCGCCGTCTGAAGGGCGCGCGCAGTCGACATGATACAGGCACCGTTCAATCGCCCGGCGCCACGGTCGATGCGGGAGCGGGCGTTCCGGGCGCTCCGTCCGGCACGAACGTGTCCGTGCGCTCGGACAGATACGAATAGAACGGGTTGCTGCGCAGCCGGGTCAGCATCCATGGGGGGATTGCGAGCACGCCGTTCTCGCCGCGCACCTCCAGCCGACCGAGCTGGACATGGGACCGGTCCTGGACCGCGGCATACCCGTAGAGCGGATCGTCCGGCGGGAAAGGCAACGCGACGTGCGATAGCGAGAACACCGTCCGCGGCCATTCGAGAGACAGTGGACGAGCGGTCAGGCGCGCAACGCCGGCCCCCGCACTGAGCTCGTGTACCTCGAGCGTATCCGGGCCCGCGTTTGCGATCACAGTCAGCGCGAATGGGCGGTGCGACATCTCGAGCAGCCGCTGCGTGAGCGGCCCGGGCCCGCTTACGAGCAGCGAGCGCACGTCAGCGAAGCGATTCACGTCGAACAGCACGAGCTCGTGGCCGCCGGGCGTCAGATGCTCAAGCAGCACGTCGACCACCGCGCTCGCGCGCACCGTCGCGTCCACGGTCGACACGAAGGCCAGTACCGGCGGAAATGCGTCGATCGGTCCGTCCTCCGCCATCCGGCGGATGCGACGCTCAAGCGCACGTGTGAGACGGAAGGTCTCGCCCGCGGCATGCAGGCTGAAGGATGCATATTTGAACGGATCGACCTCGCCTTCAACCAGCTGCCACGCCGCCCGGCCGAACCCCGGCAGCTTCGACAGCCCGGTGCGGACACGGCCCACGGCCGCGAGCGGCGAGACCGCTATCGCCGGCGAGATGAGCACCAGCCCGGCGGGCCGCGGCTCGTCACGCCCTTCCAGCGCGGCGAGCGTGTAGTCGATCGCAAGAGCCGCTCCGTTCGAGTAGCCGACAAGGTAGATGGGCGTCGCGCCGCCGAGGCGGGCGCGCAGGTCGCGCATCGCGAGCCGCACCACGGCCTGCATGTCCTCGACCTCGAAGCTCAGAAGTCCCGAGGGCGCCGTGCCATGCCCCGGCATCCGCAGCGCCACCACGTGCAGCCCCTGGCGCGCGAAGTTCTCTGCCAGCGCATGCAGGCTGTACGGCGAATCCGTCAGCCCGTGCAGCAGAAGCACCGCCGCCGCAGGCGCCGATGGCGCATGCTCCCAGGTGCGGCTCCAGTCCACCGGCCACGTCGCCGGGTCGCTGGCGCTGCCGCGGAAGTACCGGTTGAAGGGCAGCCGGTCCTCGGGCTCGGTGCGCTGATACACCTCGCGATCGAGCTCGGCGAAGAGGCGTGTCTCGAGCGCGCGATAGTCCGCGATCGTCCGCACCTCGTCGGCATCTGCCGCGGTGAACTCCGTGTCGAGCTGCGCGTCGTGCCACGGCTCGAGCTCGGGGCCGCTGCGGAGATATCGCACGTACATCACGAGCGCGATGAGGAGCGCGCCCATCAACGCCGATCCGATCGCGAGACCGAGGAGACGCGCGGTCGAACGCAGCACGGCCAGGCTACCCCCGCGCCCGCCCGTGGCGCGTCGCAGGCGGACGCGGAAACTCAAACGAACCAGGCAAAGGCGAAGATGCCCAGCATGGTGAAAATGAGCGCGAGCTTGGTGAGCGTACCGAAGATGAGCCCCACCCAGGTCGCGAACCCGGCGCGCGTGGCGCGCTGCATCTCGCCGTGCGACAACATCTCGCCGATGACCGCGCCCGCGAAGGGCCCGAAGATCAGGCCCGGCAGGCCGAGCACGAACCCCGCCAGCGTGCCGATCAGCGCGCCGACGATCGCAAGCCGCGAGGCGCCCACGCGCTTGGCGCCGAGAGCCGTTGCGGCGAAGTCGATCGCGAAAGAGAGCACGGTGAGCAGGCCGAGGATGATCAGCACCACCCAGCTCACGCGTTGAAAGTCGTCGGCCCAGGCCGCGAGCAGCAGCCCGCCGAAGACCAGCGGCACGCCCGGAAGCGCCGGCAGGATCGACCCCGCGAGACCGGTAAGGACCAGCAGCCCGGCCAGCACGAACATCCAGGTGTTATTCGCCAAGCTACCCCCGGCAAGAGAACCGGCATCTTGCATCGCTTCAGGCGGCGCGTCATCTGAGGCGGTGACACGCCGCTAAACTGCCGACGTGAGTCCGCGTCCGCTCCCCGAGCTACCCATCCTCGATGCCCTGCCGGCACTGCATGCGGCGCTCGCCGCGCGGAGTACCGCCGTGCTCGCCGCACCGCCCGGTGCCGGCAAGAGCACGGTCGTGCCGCTGGCTCTGCTGGACGCCGGCTGGCTGCGTGCCGGCCGCATCGTGATGCTGGAGCCGCGTCGCGTGGCCGCGCGCGCCGTTGCGGAGCGAATGGCCGGAACGCTCGGAGAAGAAAGCGGCGTGACCGTGGGCTACCGCACGCGCACGGATACGCGGGTCGGCCGCGGCACCCGGATCGAAGTCGTGACCGAAGGGATCCTCACGCGGATGCTGCAGCACGACCCGGCGCTCGAGGGCACGGCCTGCGTCATCTTCGACGAGTTTCATGAGCGCAGCCTTCAGGCCGATCTCGGGCTCGCGTTGGCGCTCGACGCGCAGACGCAGCTGCGCCAGGATCTGCGGATCCTGATCATGTCCGCGACACTCGATGCTGCGAGCCTGTCGCGTGTGCTCGGCGATGCCCCCCTGGTTCGATCGCAGGGACGGATGTTCCCGGTACGAACCATCCACCTGCCCGCGCCATCCGGTCGTCCGGACGAGCGCCCGGAGCGCCGCATGCCCGCGGTCATCGGGCGCGCGCTCGCCGAGCACGAGGGCGACGTGCTCGCGTTCCTGCCCGGCGCCGGCGAGATCCGCCGCACGTCGGAGTCCCTGTCAGGCTTGCCCGGCGCGGATGCGCTGCGCATCCGCTCGCTCTATGGCGAACTCGCCCCGGCGGAACAGGACGCTGCGCTGCGCGCCGACCCCGATGGACGCCGCAAGGTCGTGCTCGCGACCAACGTCGCCGAGACCAGCCTGACGATCGAAGGCGTGCGTATCGTCGTCGACGGCGGGTATGAGCGCCGTCCTGCGTTCGACCCCGTGTCCGGGATGAGCCGGCTCGAACTGCGCCGGATCTCGCAATCGTCCGCAGACCAGCGGCGCGGGCGCGCGGGCCGTACCGCGCCGGGCGTCTGCTACCGGCTTTGGAGTGAATCCACGCACGCCTCGCTCGCCGTGCATTCGCCACCCGAGATTCTCGACGCCGATCTCGCGTCGCTCGCGCTCGAGCTCGCCTGCTGGGGCACGACCGATGCGGACACGTTGCATTGGATTGACCCGCCCCCTGCCGCGCCGCTGGCGCAGGCCCGCGAGCTTCTCGTCCGGCTCGACGCGATCGATGCCGGCGGACGCGCGACTGAGCTCGGCCGCCGGATGGCGGCGCTCGGCCTGCACCCGCGTCTCGCGCACATGGCGCTTCGCTCCGTACCGATCGGCCTAACGCGCGCGGCGGCCGAGTTGGCTGCGCTGCTGACCGAGCGCGATCCGCTCCGGGCTCAGCCGGACGGCCGCGATCCGGACCTGCGTCTGCGGCTCGACGTGCTGCACGGCGCCGCGGCCCCGCCCCGCATGGAAGTCGATCGGGCTGCGCTGCAGCGTGTGCGGCAATCCGCGGGACGGATCGTTCGCCAGCTCGAGGGAGATGCAGAGGTTGTTTCCCACAGGGCGGCTGTGCCGGTATCGCGAGACTCGGTTGCGGTCTCCGAACCGGACGCTGCCGGCGTGCTGCTCGCCTTCGCGTATCCCGATCGTATCGGGATGACGCGCGAGCCCGGCAGCGGCCGCTATCGGCTCGCCAATGGCCGCGGCGCGTCGCTTGCCGCGCCTAGCGCGCTGGCGCGCAGCGAGCTCATCGTGGCCGCGGCGCTCGACCTCGGGGCGCGCGAGGCTCGCATCGATCTTGCCGCGCCGCTGGCCGCTGGCCTGGTCGAGCGGCACTTCGCCCCGTGGATCGAAGCGCGTGACGTGGTCGAGTGGGATCCGCGTACCGAAGCGGTGATGGCGCGACGGCAGCGCCGGCTCGGCGAGCTCGCGCTCGCGGATGCGCGCCTCGCGGAAGCGGACCCCGGCGCGATTCAGGCCGCGATGCTGCGTGGTGTGCGGATGCTGGGCCTCGCGGCGCTGCCGTGGACGCCTGCGCTCGCGCAGTGGCGGGCGCGCGTGGCTTTTCTGCGTGAAGTGGAGCCGGACGGCGGTTGGCCGGACGTCAGCGACGCGGCGCTGCTCGCGACGCTCGAATCATGGCTCGGACCCTGGCTCGACGGGGCGACGCGACGCGCCGATCTCGCCGGCCTCGACCTGCGCGGCGCGCTGCACTCGCTGCTCGACTGGCGCGCGAGCCAGCGCCTCGACGAGCTCGCGCCCGTGCAGCTCGCAGTGCCGAGCGGTTCGCGAATCGCCGTGGACTATACGAGCGGGGCACCGGTGCTGTCTGTTCGCCTGCAGGAGGTATTCGGCCTGATGGAAACGCCACGCATCGCCGGCGGCCGCGTGCCCGTGACGATGAAGCTGCTTTCGCCGGCGCGCCGGCCCGTGCAGGTCACGCGCGATCTGGCGAGCTTCTGGGCGCGCGGGTACGCGGACGTGCGCAGGGATCTCCGCGGACGCTATCCGAAGCACTACTGGCCGGAGGATCCGCGCCAAGCGACGCCGACGCGTCGCGTCCGCCCACGAGGAGCCGGCTGAGACGGTCTCAGTCGGTGGTCCACCACGCGACGAACTCGTCGAACTCGATCGCCCCGTCGCTGTCCGTGTCGATCTCGCGGAAGCCCAGCCGGCAATCGTGCTCGTCCATGTCGGCCTCGAGCAGCGTCATCAGCTCCGCGAACTCGGCGAACTGGATGCGGCCGTCATTGTCGCCGTCGTTGAACTCGAAGTCTTCCCGCAGTTCCTCGATCTGGTCTTGCGTCAGTTCTTCCACCACGGCGCTCCTGTGCAATGGCGCCATTGCAGCACCTCACGCCCACCGGATGCAACGACGCCGCGACCGGTATCGAGGAACCATTGTCCCGTTGGCTGGCTTAAACTGCCACGGTGGACGACTCGCGGACAGCGATCGACCGTGGAACCGAAACCCTGCGCGCCGCGCTGGCTTCGGCGTTGCTGCTTTTGCTCGCCGCCTGCGCTGCCCCACCGCCGTTTCAGCGCGAAGCGCACCCTGCGGCGCCCCCGGCGATGCCGGATGCGGCCGGTAACGCGATCGCGCGTGCGGCGCTATCGTTGATCGGTTCGCCCTATCGGTATGGCGGCGCGGGGCCGGACGCATTCGATTGCAGCGGGCTGGTCGCCTATGTGCACCAGCAGCTCGGTTATTCGACGCCGCGCACCGCCGCACAGCAGTACGCGAGCGCGCGGCCGATACCACGCGCGGATCTGCAGCCGGGCGACCTGGTGTTCTTCCGCCTGAACGGCGGGGCCGTCAGTCACGTCGGCGTGTACATGGGACAGGATCGCTTCGTGCACGCACCCCAGTCGGGCGGTTACGTCCGCGAAGCGGGGCTCGACGAGGAGTTCTTCCGCGAGCGTTATGCGGGCGCCGGGCGGCTCTATTCGCCGGCGGTGCCGGCGCTTGGTCCACGATCGGTATCAGGATGCTGCCGACGGTAAGTGCGTCGGGCGGCGGGCCGTAGAAGGAGATCATGAGCAGCGAGCTGCGCATCGCCGTCGTCGTCGGCAGCACCCGGCCGCAGCGCAAGGCCCGCCTCGTCGCCGAGTGGGTCCACGGCCTCGCGAGTGCTCGCACGTCCGCACAGTACGAACTGGTCGACATCGCCGATTTCGAGCTGCCGCTGCTCGACGAGCCCATTCCGCCGTCGCTGGGAAAATATTCGCGACCGCACACCAAGGCCTGGGCGGCCGTGATCGCGAAGTTCGACGGCTACGTGTTCGTGACGCCCGAGTACAACCACTCGACCTCGGGCGCGCTCAAGAATGCGATCGATTTCCTGTTCGCCGAGTGGCACAACAAGGCGGTCGGGTTCGTGAGCTACGGCAGTGCCCTCGGCACGCGGGCAGTCGAGCACCTGCGGCAGATCGTCGCCGAGGTCATGATGGCCGATGTCCGCATTTCGGTCGGCCTCTCGTTGTTCGACGATTTCGAAAAATTCACGACCTTCAAGCCGCGCGACCTGCACAAAGAGACGCTCGATGCGATGCTCGACCAGGTCGAGAGCTGGGCGAAGGCGCTGCGCACCGTGAGATAGCCTGGCGCGGCGTGCGAGATCGCCGCACGAGACGGAGCTCACTTCGTCGAGTGCAGCCCGAACATGTTGCCTTCGGTGTCCAGCGCGAGCGCGATGAATCCGTACTGCCCGATCGAAAACTTGTCGCGATGGATCTTCCCGCCGGCCGGAACGACACGCGACGCCTCGACGGCGCAATCCTCGCAACCGAAGTACGCGATCGTGCTGTTGCCGCCCGACGGCATGCCCTGCATCTTCACCAGGGCGCCCGTGGCGCCCGGCGTGTTCATGACCATCGGAAACGCCCAGAGCTCGGCTTCGGGGCTCTCGAGGCGTTGGAACTCGAACTTGCAGACGGTCTCGTAGAATTTCCTGGCGCGGGCCATGTCCTGCACGTAGATCTCGACCCAGCGGAACGGATTGCTGTTCGCCATGGTGCTTCTCCTTCGCAGTGCCGGCGACCAACCTGTCACCCGGGTTCAGCATACTCTGCGCAGCCGCGCGCGGCGTGAAACTATCTTTTCGGAATGGACATCGTGAGATGGCGTGAGAGATCGCCCACCAGATCGATGAATTCCAGACGCTCGCAGAAACGCCAGCGATGCTCGACGCATTCGAATCGATCGTGATAGCGCCCGGCGATGACGGGCTGCAGCGGGAAGTCCGGACGGCCTTGAATCACCGTGAAGTACGATCTGGCGTTGGCCGTGAACAGGTCCTCGGCCACTTCGATGATCAGGTTGGTGGTCAGGTGCCTCGTCGCGGGCACCGAGTCGGGGTCGCGCGGATCCGCCGTCGAGTCGCCCTTGTAGAATAGAACTGGTCGGAAGAACTCCAGCACCTCCGCCGAGCCGCGCGCGGCGTTGGGCAGGCCGTCGACACGGATCGTGCAGTGCTCGAAAAGAGCCGCGACCGCGGTCAGGTCGCCCTGGTCCAGGGCTGCGGCATAGCCGTAGATGAGATTCGTGATCTCGTGAACGGCCTCGGATTTGCGGGTCATGGCTGCTCCGTGCGGCGCACGCTACGCCGTCGCGGGCGCGGCCGGGCTTTGAGGCAGGACATCTTTCCTGGCTGAAGAGTTGTCCATTCGGGGCGCACTGTCTAGAGCGACCCGTTCCTTGTTCGTCTCGCGTATTCGTCAGACTCTCGCCCACCAGACGGCAAACTCGTCGAATGCGATCGCGCCGTCATGATCGGTGTCGATCTCGGCGAAGCCTCTGCGGCGGTCGTGTTCCGCCAGGCCGGCCCGGAGCGACAGCAGCAGTTTCGCGAACTCCGCGTACACGATCCGGCCGTCCTTGTTGCCGTCGAAGGAGTGGAATGTGTCGCTCAGCTCCTCGAACTGCTTCTCGGTCATCCCGCGCACCAGCTGCTCAACCACAGACGGATCCGCGAGCGTCGACACATCGCCCAGCTGATCGTGCTCGTGCGCCGCGATCTTGCGCAGGATGCGGCGCATGATCTTGCCAGAGCGGGTCTTGGGCAGCCCGGGCGCCCACTGGACGAAATCGGGCGTGGCGATCGGCCCGATCTCGTGCCGTACCCAGGCGATGAGTTCCTTGCGCAGAGCCTCGCTCGGCTCCGCATCCGCCACGAGCGTCACGTACGCGTAGATGCCCTGCCCCTTGACCTCGTGCGGGCAGCCGACAACGGCGGCTTCCGCCACCTTCGGGTGCGCGACCAGCGCGCTTTCGACCTCGGCGGTGCCGATGCGGTGCCCGGCGACGTTGAGCACGTCGTCGACCCGTCCGGTGATCCAGTAGTACCCATCCGCATCGCGGCGCGCGCCATCGCCGGTGAGATAGCGGCCCGGGTAGGTCTTGAAATACGTGTCGATGAAGCGCTGGTGGTCGCCATACACCGTTCGCATCTGCCCGGGCCAGCTGTCCTTGATGACGAGGTTGCCTTCGCAAGCCCCTTCGAGCTCGCGGCCCTCGCCGTCCACGATCGCGGGCTGCACGCCGAAGAACGGCAGCGTGGCGGAGCCGGGCTTCTGGTCGATCGCACCTGGCAGCGGCGTGATCATGATTCCGCCGGTCTCGGTCTGCCACCACGTGTCGACGACCGGGCAGCGGCCGTCGCCCACGACGCGGTGATACCACTCCCAGGCCTCCGGGTTGATCGGCTCGCCGACGGTGCCCAGGAGCCGCAGCGTGCTGCGCGAAGCCGCCTTCACCGGTGCCTCGCCGTCGCGCATCAGCGCGCGGATCGCGGTCGGCGCCGTGTAGAAGAGACTCACCGCGTGCTTGTCGACCACGCGCCAGAAGCGGCTCACGTCCGGGTAATTGGGCACACCCTCGAACATCAGGGTCGTTGCGCCGTTTGCCAGCGGACCGTAGACGACGTAGCTGTGGCCCGTGACCCAGCCGACGTCGGCGGTGCACCAGTAGACGTCGTCCTCGCGCAGGTCGAACACGATCTCGTGCGTGAGTGAGGCGTAGACGAGATAACCGCCCGTAGTGTGCAGCACCCCCTTGGGTCGGCCGGTGGAACCCGAGGTGTAAAGGATGAAGAGCGGATCCTCGGCACCCATCGTCTCGGGCTCACAGTCCTCGGACTGCGCCGCGAGAAGCTCGTCCCAGTCCTGGTCGCGCGGCTGCCTCGACACCTTCGCGCCCGCGTGGCGCAGCACCAGCACGTGCCTGACGGTGCGCGTGCCGGGGACGGCGAGCGCCTGGTCGACGTTGGCCTTGAGCGGGATCCGCTTGCCGCCGCGGACACCCTCGTCCGCGGTGATGACAACCGTCGAGCCGCAGTCCGCGATCCGCCCGGCGAGCGAGTCCGGCGAGAACCCGCCGAAGACGACCGAGTGAATCGCGCCGATGCGCGCGCAGGCGAGCATCGCGACCGCGGTATCGGGGATCATCGGCATGTAGATCGTCACCCGCTCGCCCTTGCGGATCCCGAGCGATTTGAGCGCGTTGGCCGCACGGCAGACACGCTCGTGCAGCTCGCGGTAAGTGAGCTTCTGCGAGTTCTTCGGGTCGTCGCCTTCGAAGATGATCGCGGTCTTGTCGCCACGCTTCTCGAGGTGACGGTCGAGACAGTTGACCGAGACGTTGAGCTGGCCGTCGTCGTACCAGCGGATGTGGAAGTCCTCGAGCGCGAAGCTCGTGTCCTTGACGCGCGTGGGCGGGCGGATCCAGTCGATGCGCTGGGCCATCCGTCCCCAGAACGCCTGCGGGTCGCTCTGCGACTCGCGATACAGGCGCTCATAGTCGTCCCGGCGCACGCGCGCGGCGGCGGCGAATGCAGGCGGCACCCTGTGCAGACTCGACATCGGTGGTTTCTCCCGCTGGCTGCGTTGTCAGTCGAGCGCCGCGCGGATCCGTGCCGCGTGCTCCGCCAGGAGCTTTGGATCCGCCATGTCGCGCGCGTGGAAGCGGAGCTCCAGCCCCTCGCGGCGCGGCACGATGTGAAAGTGCACGTGGAACACGCTCTGACCGGCAGCGCGGCCATTGAGCTGCGCGATGAGTATCCCGGGCGCATCGAACGCCGTCTTCACGGCGCGCGCGACCCGCTGCGTGGTGAGCACGACCGCGGTCAGCGCTTCCGCCGGCACGTCGAGGATGCTCTCGGCCTCGGCCTTCGGGATGACGAGCGTATGCCCGTCCGCCTGCGGCATGACGTCCATGAACGCCAGCGTCAGCTCATCCTCATAGACGCCGTGCGATGGAATCTCGCCACGCAGGATGCGTGCGAAGATGTTGTTGCGGTCGTAGGCCATGGCGCCGCCTCGAGCTTCGGTCCTGGGCTTGAGTATAGCGATCCGGCCCGCCCCGGCCCGCCCGCTACTGCGCGAACAGCCACTCGACGAGCGCCGCCTGCACCGCCTCCCCCGGCCCATGCTCGACCGCCGGGTGGTTGAGCAGGATCACGGCGACATACGTGCGGCCCGACGCGGCGTTGATGTAGCCGGCGAGTGCGCTCACGTCGTCGAGGTTTCCTGTCTTCATGCGCAGCCGGCCCTGAAGCTGCGGGGAGCGGAACCGCCGCTTGAGCGTCCCGTCGGTAGCCGACAGCGGAAGCGAAGCGGCGAACTCCGGCATGTACTGGCTCTGATGCGCGGCGCGCAGGACATCGGCCAGGCCCGCCGCCGTCATGCGCTCGCTGCGGGACAGACCCGAGCCGTTGTCGAGCACGAGCCCCGGGATCGAGATGCCCTTGGTCGCGAGCCAGTCGAGCACGGCGGCCTGGCCGCCGAAGGTGGTCGCCGGCCGGCCGGTTTTCTCCGCGGCGATCGTCAGCAGCAGCGTACGTGCCATGACGTTGCTCGAGTGCTTGTTGACGAGCCGGATGATCTCGGCGAGCGTCAGCGACTCGAAGCTGTAGAGCAGCCGGGCGTCCGCGGGCACCGTGCCCTGCTTCATGCCGCCGTCGAGCGCGCCGCCGGATTCGCGCCACAGCGTCTTGAACGTCCCGTACGCGAAGTCCGGCGCCCGCATCACCGCGCGCGTCAGCGCCAGCGGCCCGCAGCGGTCGGCATATCGACCGGCGAGCGTGATGCGGCTGCCGCTCGCGCCGTCGGGCATCGCGACCACCACGCCACCCGAGCGGCGGCGACAGGCGCCCTTGTAGAGCTGCACGTCGTTGTCGATGACGAGGTTCGCAGGCGTCGGCTGCGTCGTGGCGCGCACGCGGCGGGCGACGGGATCCGGCAGCACGCTGAGCGCGATGGTCTGGAAATTCACCAGCAGCGCGTCCGGCAGGACGTTGTAGGTGCGGAACGGCCGGTTGTCGAACGTGCCGCGATCATCGCCCTGCGGAGCGAACAGCGTGTTGTCGATCGCGACGTCGCCCGCGATGCGGGCGATGCCGGTCTGGCGCAGGCCGTTGACGAACGACCACCACCGCTCGCTGATCATGAACGGATCTCCGCCGCCCACGAGCCAGAGATCCCCCTCGAGAACCTGCCCCGAGACGGGCGCCGTCGCATACGCCCGGGTGCGCCAGGTATACGCCGGGCCCAGCAGCTCGAGCGCCGCATAGGTTGTGAGCACCTTCATCGTCGAGGCGGGATTGCGCGGCACCTCGGAGTTGAAGCTCACGATCGGCTCGTCGCGGGCGACCTCGCGTACATAGACGCTCAGGCTCGTGGACGGTATCCGGCCACGGGTCAGCGCTTGCGTGACCTCCGGGGGCAGGTAATCGCGATCCCGCGGCAGCGCCGTCGGGGAGATCGCCAGGACAAGTGCAATTGCGGCGGCTGCGCGTGCGTGTATCCGCATTTCCCTGCGTCGAGGATCCGGGGACGTCGAAGCGCGGGATGATACGTGATTGGAAAAAATTGGCTCGGAGCCCATTTATCGCGGATATTCAGCTCTGGGCCGATTGACCGGGAATATTCAGCTCCGTGCCGTCTCAACCGGTCAATGCAACGCTTCGGCTAGCGGAGCCAATTTATCGGGGGCGCCGATGCGCAGGATCTGGAACACGGTGCTGAAGGGGCTGGTGGCGATCCTGCCAATCGGCCTGACCCTGTACGTCGTCTACTGGCTGGCAGTTGCGGCGGAGCGGCTCGTCTCACGCCTGATCAAGCTCGTGGTGCCGGACCAGTACTACTGGCCGGGGCTCGGCCTCATCGCTGGCCTGTCGCTCCTGTACGTGGTCGGACTCGCGGTCAATGCCTACGTCGTGCGCCGCGTGCTGCGCTTTGGCGACGCCCTGTTCGCGCGCATACCGGTCGTCAAGACGATCTATGTCGCGACCCGCGACTTCATGCGTTTCCTGCCCACGTCCGGCAAGAGCAGCGATCTCAAGCGAGTCGTGCTGGTGCCGTTCGGTCCGGGCAAGCTGATCGGATTCGTCACTTCGGAGACGGGAACTCTGCTCGGAGACGCGCATGCGAAGGAAGACACCGTCGCGGTCTACCTGCCCATGAGCTACATGGTTGGCGGTTACACCTTGTTCCTGCCACGCGAGGTGCTCGAGCCGACTGCGCTCAGCGTCGAGGCCGGCATGCGGCTTGCGCTGATGGGCGGCGTGCAGAGCGAGCAGAAATAGGGACATTCTCTATTTCCGGGAAACCGGCAATAGAGAACGTTCTATTTCCGGTCGGTCTTACGACGGCCGCGCTTCGGACCGCCGCGCTTGTCGAGGCCGTCGTAACCGTCGACCGAAACGCCCATCTCGCTCGCCCGACGCGGGCCCTTGCGACGATCGTCGTGGTGGTCGTACCGGCAGGCGCATTGCGCCTGATCGCAGGTCTTGAGCGGCAACGCCGGCGCGTTGCGCGACAGGAACCGCTTTCGGGCGAGGCCCGCCGCGGCCGCGCAGGGTTGCGAACCCGGGACGATGCTCACCGCGTGCCACGGGCGTAGCGGGGGCTTCGGCGCCAGTGGCTTGGGCCCGGCCGCGGTTGGGGTGCCGAGCAACTCCTTCGCGCGTTTCAAAACGCCCGCCATGGTCAATGAGATAAACGATCCGGTGCAGGGGGTCTGTGCGCTAGATCACGAACGTGCCGGAAGTGACCTCAGTCCCGGATCCGGCGGCCCGGGCTTGACCGTATCCGTCTTTCCGGTCCCGTGTACGGGGGCGCTGGCAGCGCATCGCGGTTGTCGGATATGCGTCGCGCGAATGCGCGGCGGTCGTCGTGATGCTGATATCGACAACGGCAATCCGGGTTGCTGCAGTCTGCCAGGGGCAGGCGAGGTGCCTCACGTGAGAGGTAACGCCGACCCGCGCGGGCCTTTGCGGCGTCGCAGGCGTGCGGCCCCTCGGCGATCGAGACGGCATGAAACGGATTGACGATACGTGCGCGCTCGGTCAGCACCGGGGTGGCGGCCTCCCTGCGACCGAACCTCGCGAAGAGGCCCTTCACCTCGTCCAGCATGCGAGTTCCCCTGATTCCTGGCGGCAGCTTGGGGTTAAAGCGTATGCCCGGCGCGAGACGGACTCAACAGCATGGCGCCGCGAAGCCACCCGAAACTTGCCGAACGAGCGCAGCAGGACCGAAACTGCCCGTCCGACCAGTACTTAAGGGACCCGAATGGCCCATCCCAGGCGTCGCGGCGGAGCTCGCGAATTCGATTCCATTTACGCCCATGGCTTCGTCCGGGTGGCGGTCGGAACACCGCGGGTACGGGTCGCATCGCCGGAGTTCAATGCCCGGGAGACCGCGTCCCTGGCCCGCCGCGCGTCCGCGGCTGGCGCCGTGCTCGCGCTCTTTCCCGAGCTCGGGATCTCCGCCTATTCCAACGAGGACCTCTTTCAGCAGGACGCGCTGCAGGACGCCTCGCTGACGGCGCTCGAGGATCTCGCCCACGCAACGCGCGACCTGCCGACCCTGCTGGTCGTCGGCATGCCGCTGCGCGCCGACGACCGTCTGTTCAACTGCGGAGTGGTTTTGCAGCGCGGCCGCATCCTGGGCGCTGTCCCGAAGTCGTATTTGCCGAACTATCGGGAGTTCTACGAGAAACGCCAGTTCGCCTCGGCGACGCAGGCCATGTCGACATCCGTGCGGATCGCTGGCCAGGACGTGCCCTTCGGGTCGGAGCTGCTCTTCGCCGCGCGCAACCTCGACGGCTTGGTGCTGCACGTCGAAATCTGCGAAGACCTGTGGGTACCGCTGCCGCCGTCGACGCTGGCCGCACTCGCCGGCGCGACGCTGATCGCCAACCTGTCGGCGAGCGACATCACGGTCGGCAAGGCGGATTACCGCCGCCTGATCTGCGCCGCGCAATCGGCCAAGTGCGTCGCCGCCTACCTCTATTCGGCCGCGGGCCCCGGCGAGTCGACCACCGATCTGGCCTGGGATGGGCAGGCACTGGTGTACGAGAACGGCGAGCGCCTGGCCGAGTCCGAGCGCTTCCCCCTCGAGGGCGCGTTGATCACCGCCGACATCGATCTCGATCACCTGCGCCAGGAACGCACCCGCCTCACGAGCTTCGGCGATTGCGTACAGATGCATGCGGCGCGGCTGCGCGGTTTCCGGCGCGTGGAGTTCGATCTCGAGTGGCCCAGGGGCCGGATGCCGCTCGAGCGGCGCATCGAGCGGTTCCCGTACGTGCCGGCCGACCCCGCGCGCCGCGACGAGCGCTGTGCGGAGGTCTATGACATCCAGGTCGAGGGGCTGATGAAACGGCTCGAGTCGACCGGCCTCAAGAAGGCCGTCATCGGCATCTCGGGCGGTCTCGACTCGACGCAGGCGGCGCTGGTCGCGGTGCGCGCCTTCGACCGGCTCGGGCTGCCGCGCAGCAACGTGCTCGGCTACACGCTGCCGGGATTCGGAACGACTCGCCGGACCTACGACAACGCGCGCCGCCTGATGGCCGCGATCGGCATGTCGGCGGCCGAGATCGACATCCGGCCGGCGGCCGAGCGCATGCTGAAGGATATCGGTCACCCGTTCGGTCGCGGCAAGCGCACCTACGACGTGACCTTCGAGAACGTCCAGGCCGGCGAGCGCACCTCGCACCTGTTCCGTCTCGCCAACCTGCACGGCGGACTCGTGCTTGGCACGGGCGATCTGTCCGAGCTGGCGCTCGGGTTTACGACCTACGGCGTCGGCGATCACATGTCGCACTACAACGTAAACGCCTCGGTTCCCAAGACCCTCATCCAGCACCTGATCCGCTGGCTGGTCCGGACGCGCCAGTTCGACGACGCGACCCTGGCGGTGCTCGACCGCATCGTCGCGACGCGCATCTCTCCCGAGCTCGTGCCGGGTGGCAGCGATGCCCCAACGCAGTCATCCGAGGACGTGGTCGGGCCGTACGAGCTGCAGGATTTCAATCTCTACTACCTGAGCCGCTTCGGCTACCGGCCGAGCAAGGTCGCTTTTCTCGCCTGGAGCGCCTGGCACGATCGTAAGGCCGGCGTCTGGCCGGACACCGTCCCGGAGTCCGAGCGTCGCGAATACGACCTGCCCACGCTGCGCCGCTGGCTCGAGGTTTTTCTGCTGCGGTTCTTCGAGACCAGCCAGTTCAAGCGCTCCGCGATGCCCAACGGGCCGAAAGTCGGCTCGGGCGGCTCGCTGTCGCCGCGCAGCGACTGGCGCGCGCCGAGCGACTCGCCGGCGACAGTCTGGCTTGCCGAGCTGCGCGACAACGTGCCGTCCGGCACGCGCGGGCGGCGTCGCCGCTGAGCCCCGAGCAGACGGTCATACGCGGGTTGCAGCAGACCCGCCACCGTGTTTTGCTTGACCCGTCCCACGGACGGTGCCGCGACCTCTCGAGCCATGACTTTCGTGCGCAAGGGCGACCGCATCAGACGGCGAAGCGTCGCGTCTGGCGCATTGGCGGGCGTCTGCGCGTGGATGTTGGTGCAGGCCGCACCCGCACCGGTCGAAAAGCCGCCGGCTGCGGCAGCGCAGTCCTCGCCCCAGTCCGCGGCTGCGCCCCCCGCGGTGCCGCCACCCGCGGCCGGCGAGCACGAGATCACGCCCGCCGAGACCGAAGCCGCGCGGTCCGGGCCGGCCGCACCATCGGGGGATGCGCCTGCGGCAGATACACCCGCAGCCGATACGCCTGCAACGGGGGCTGCTGCGCCGTTGCCCGCGGATGCTGCAGCATCGCCGGCGGACGCCGCGACACCGGCCTCGCGCAGCGACGCGTACGCCGAGTTCCGCCGGCTCTTCGATGAGCGCCAGTACGAGCAGGCGCTCGCGCCGGCACGCCAGGTCGTAACGCTCACCGAGCAGGAAGGCAGCGGTGACGAGCTGCAGGTCGCGCTCATGAATCTTGCGGCTACGCAGAGTCTTGCCGCGGATCACAGCAGCGCCGAAGCAAGCTACCTGCGGGTGATCGAACTCATCGAGGCGGCGGGCACCCGGGCGAGCCCGCGGCTCGCGCGTGCAAACGCCGGGCTTGCGGTCGTCTATCACGACGCAGGGCGTCACGAACTCGCGGTGGCGCGCTTCGAAAGCGCGCTTGCGCTTGCGCGCCGCAACGAGGGACTGTTCGACGAGGCGCAGCTGCCGCTGATCGACAAGTTCACCGATTCGCTGACATCGATGCAGCAGCTCGAGGAGGCGCACGAGGCACAGCGTTACGGCCTGCGGATCGTCGAGCGCAAGTACGGCCGAACCTCGCCCGAGATCGTGCCACGGCTCGAGACGTTCGCGCGCTGGTATACGCGCGTCGGCGCGTACGATGCCGCGCGTCTCACACTGCGGCGCGCGATCACCCTCGTGGAACGCGGGGCGGGCGAGAACTCGGAGGCGCTGATCGGTCCGTTGACTGCTCTGGCCGAGAACTATCGCCGGCCGCTGCTCGATCCAACGGACCGGGGATTCGACTCCGATCCCGGCCCCAATAACGCCTTCAACACGATACCCGGCGCGGCAGACGGGTCCACGTGGCGCCTGCCGAGCGCGCTTGCGGCCGAGGGTGAGCGGGCCCTCGAACGCGCGCTTGCGATCGCGGAGAGCCAGCCCACGCCCTCGCCCGCGCGCATCGCCGACGTGCGCACTCAGCTCGGCGACTGGTACCAGACCCGGCTGCAGCACGAGAAGGCGCTGCCGCATTATCTTGCGGCGTGGACGGCCGCGCGTCAGGTCAAGACCGGGGATGCGACGCTCGCGGACGCGCTCTTTGCGCGACCGGTGCTGCTGCACTATGTCCGGCCCTCTGAGTGGGATCGCTATGAGCGGCGGCCGCCCGAGGAGGTTCTGCCGCACACGGTCGAAGTCGAGCTGACCGTCACTGCGGAAGGCCGCGTGCGCGACGCAGTGGTGGTCGCAAACGACGGCAGCGAGCGCATGGCCGAGGCCGCGCTCGACGCCGCGGAGACGGCGCGTTACCGGCCGCGCCTGCTCGAAGGCAAGCCGCTCGACACGTCGGACGTCAAGTTCGCCCAGACGTACTTCGAGCCCATACCGGTGACGACGCCGGAATCCACCGGCGGGCCGGGGCAGGCCGGCGGTCTCTAGCGGCGCGTGCGGCGCTACTGCAGCAGGGGCGTGACTTCGGCCGGCGACGTCGTGCCACCGGCCGGGAGCAGGCCGCGCGCGATCGCGGCGTCCTTGAACTCGGCCGCGAGCTTCGCCGCGGCGTCGCGCATCGCAAGCCCGGTGGCCTCCTGCAGCGGCTCGCTGCTCGGGCCAGGCAGGGTCGGCGCAGCGACGCTGCCATACCCGGTGAAGGTCCAGGACTCGAACATCTTTCCGGCCGTGTTGTAGCCGTTGATGCGGTACTTGAGGCTCACCGCAAAGATGCGCGCGCCGGCGTCACGGGGCGTCACGAAGGAGTAGTCCTCGAGGACCGGCTCGAGCACACCCTGGATCTGCGGATCGGTGCCTCCGGCGGCACCGGTACTGTTCACGACCACCGTGCCCGTGAACATCGCGCCCATGAGGCGCTCGAAGCCCTCGGATTGCGGCTTGCCGAGAGTGACCTCGTACTTGGCACCGTCGCGCTCCTCGGTGTGCACCGCGGTGCGAAACTCGGGCGACATGTAGATTCCGACCACGGCGGGAATCCGCACGACCAGCGGCGACGGAATGCTGGGTTGCGGCTCGAACCGCGTCGTCGTGCATCCGGCGGCCAGCGCAAACGTGACGGCAATGCACCCGCGGAATGCCCTCATGACTTGTCGATCCCGACGAACGTGCCGCCGTTGCGTTGACAGAGAATTCGCATCAGCGTGGCGAACCGCACATTGGTGTACTGCGGTGCGTCCGGCCGCACCGGAAAGCCTATCGAGTGGATGCGCACACGGCGCTGCCCGGTCTTGTCCTCGCGATTGATCATGTCCACCGTTCTGACCACCGAATCGATCGAGCTTCCCGTGAACTCGTCGCCAAACACGTACAGGCTGATCTTCCGGTCCTTGGAATGATACGTGCGAATGGCCTCGACGATGCCCTCCACGGGGCTCGAATTGCTGAAAGCGTTCCAGTTCCGGAGGCGGTCTATCACCGCCTTGCGCTGCACGGGCGTGTCCGGGAGCCACTTGCCGCGGAAGGTCGAGAACATGTAGACGCCTTCGTCGTTCATCACCTGGAAGCCCTTGACGGTCGGGTAGATGTTGAGCGTCTCCTCGATCTTCTTGAGCAGTGTCGGCCACACGTAGTTGAACATGCTGCCCGAGGTGTCGATGATGAAGATGATGTACTCGCTGTCGACGGGGATACCGCCGATCGCCTCGGTTGCCGGCCGGCGATACTGGCGGCCGAGCAGGCGCTTCATCTCCTCCGTCAGCTCCTGCTGTGCCGAAACGAGCTCACCCTCGAGCGTGTTGGTGACCTCGGCGTCCTTCTGCGAGGACTGGAAACGCCCACGCAATGCGCTGAGATCGCCGCGCAGGCGTGCAATCCTGCGCTGCTCGTCCGTCATCTCGCCCTCGCGCTCCGTCAGCTCCCGCGTGAGGATCTCGCTCGCACCCCGGATCTCGACGAGTTCCTCCTGCAGCTTGACGATCCGCCCCTCGAGGTCCTCGCGCGTCTGCTCGAAAACCATCGGCTCGCCGACTTCGGTGAGCACCAGGAGCAGGATGACCGCGCCGAACCCGCAGCAGATGGCGTCCAGGAAGGACAGGCTGAAGGTCTCCACGTCGCGTCGGCCGAGGCGGGTCTTCATGGCCAGTCACGCGCGGGGCTCAGGAAGGTTCCACCCGTGCGACGCGCGAGCGCCCAGTACGCGTACGACGCCATCGGATCGCCTTCCATCGGCAGCAGGATGACGTTGACCGGTATGCCGCGCGGAAGCCGGGCGAGGGAGCGCTCGAAGTGGCGCATCCGTCCGTCACCGTCGATGGTGCGGCGCACGGCCGGCGGTTCGGCACCCTGCGTCGGCAGGCCGTCGGTCACGAGCAGGATGTTGTCCGGAGCCGGTTGCAGCAAGCGGGCGACGGCGAAAGCGTTCTCGAGGCTGGTGCCCTCCTGAGGCACCATCTTGCGGAGCGCGACGAGGCTGCCATTGAGCGCGTTGGCATCGCCGGCGTCGAGCCAGCGCCCTGCGCTGCCGTCAACCAGCGGCTTCGCCTCGGTGTTGAACGCATACGCCTGGAACTTTGCCGTGCGCGGCAGCTGGGACGTGATCCAGTCAACGGTCGCCACCGTGCGGCGCCACTTGGCCGCCATCAGCCGGCGTGATTCCGGCATGTTGCGCAGCCGGATCACGTTGACCACCGTCTCGTCCAGCATGCTGGCGGACACATCCACCAGAATCAGGATGCGCTGACCGCCCACCTTAAGCCCAGTCAGGTACTGCCGGTCGCCGGTGCCGGTGAACGCCTTCACCCGGTTGCCCTGCTCGCCCTTGTCGGGGGTTCCCGCCGAGAGCCGCCGATTGCTCTCCTCGATGGACCTGAGATCCTGCTTGAGACGCTCGATCGCCTCGCGTCTGGAGAGTGTCTCCTCGTCCGCCTCGGCGAGCTGCTGCTTGAGCCGCTCCGTCTCCTCGATGATGCGCGCAGCGAGATCCTCCGACGGGGTCTCCTGCTGAGTCTCCTCGACGGCGCTGCGCATCGCGACAAGGTTCTCGTATCCCTCTAGCACTTCCTCCTCGAGCCGGTCGACCTCGGCCTGGACGTCGTCGTTGCGATCCTGCCGCTGCACGCCGGCCTGCGCGCTCAGGATCGTGTAGAAGAGCACGATCGCGCCGAACCCGCACGCGATTACGTCCAGGAAGGACAGGCTGAAGACTTCTGCCTTACGCCGCGCCATCGTCCTCTACCGCCTGCACCAGCTCACATTCGACGCCCGGGCTGCCGATTCTCAACCGGTCGCCGGCGCGCAGCTCGATGCGCCCGGTCACCTTCTCGTCGTTGACGAATGTGCCATAGGTGCTGTGATCCTCGAGCCACACGCCGCCGCCGTCCTGCCGCCGCAGGCTGCAGTGCAGCCGCGAGACGCCGGGGCCGGCGTCGACCTGCAGGCCACGCCGGTCCGCAGGCACGCCGCTGCCGAGCGCGAGCGGGCGCCCGCGCAGTGCATAGGCGCGGCTGCGATGGACGAGGTGCGTCGGGCGCAGCACCGGGGGCACCGTCGAGCGCCGCTCGGCCGTCGCCTGCGCGCTGCCGAGCGCAGGTACCGGCAGATGCTGCACAAGCGTCAGTTGCCGAGGCTCGCGCCGGATCTCGCGCTCGAACGCGAGCGCCCCGAGCGCCGCGGCGCCGGCCGGCAATGTCACGAGCTCGACGTCGCGCAGCTCCCGGAGTCTCTCGAGGAGGCCCGGCAGAGTGGCGCATCGGTGCGAGAGCCGAAGGTGCAGCATGCCGCTCGCCGGACGTGCGCGCTGCACGGTCCGCAGATACTCGTCGTAGTGGCGCGAGGCGCTGACCGCGAACTCGGCGGCGGGAATCTCCACCGCGAGCGGGCCTTCCACCGTCGGCAGCTCGATCGTCACGGCGGAATCCTGCGCCGCAACGGCCAGCCAGTCCGGCAGGCCATCGCACAACCGTTGCTCGCTGCCCGCCTCGTGCAGCGGGTCGAACCGCGTCCGCCGCACGAAGGCCGAGGAGATCATGTCGAGCCAACCCTGCTGCAGCGCGACCCAGCCGTGCTGTGGCAGAAGCTCGTAGCGCAGCCGGCGCAGCTCGCCGTCGTGCTCGAGCACCGACAGCGTCGCGCGATGCAGCCCGAGATCGAGATGCAACAACTGAGCGGGCGCGGGCTCCCGCGCGACCGAGGCGAGGGCAGCGTCCACCAGTCCGGCGGGTTCGAGCTCCGCTTCCCGAGCGATCCCGAGCAGCAATGCGAGCTGCTCGCGCGTGTAGGCGGCGGGTACCGCGAAGAGCGTAGCGCGATCCCGATCTGCCACGACGCGGCGCAGGGCCGCGAGTTGCGCGTAAGCGACCTCGGCCAGTGTTCGCGCCGCAGGCAGCGGACGCGCGAGCGGGGTATCCGCGAGATCCTGCCAATGGCGGTTCTCGGCGAATACCGGGTTCAGACGTGCGCGTCTGGCGGCCGCCACGCCCGTCACCGGCTCCGCGCCGTCGAGCATCGCGATGCCGGGCTCCTCGGCCAGCAGGCCGCCGTCGGCCGCGAGCGCGATACCAGCGTCGTTGATTTCGACGGCCAGGGTCATGGGGTCAGCGCACCTGCATGTGACGGATCAAACGCTGGTCCAGGTACGTCTCGGTGTCGAGCACGAGCCGTTCCTGCGTGAGCTGGAGCTGATGCAGCAGGAACATGAGCACGATGCTGATCAGGAGCGCGATCAGCGTGGAGTTGAACGCCACGCCCAGGCCCTCGGTGACGCCCGAGACGTCACCCGTCACGGCCTTGTGAGCTTCGCCCAGCGCGTCGCCGATGCCGCGGACCGTGCCGATGAATCCGATCGCCGGAATCGCCCAGGCGATGTAGCGCAACATGGACAGCTCCGAATCGAGCCGGTCCGCCTCGCCGCTGCACACCCCCCGCGCGGCCTCGGACACGTCCTGCACGTTGCGTGTGGCGCCGAAGCGGTACAGCGCGACGAGCAGCGCGCGCGGCAGCAATCCCTGTGCCTCGGCGGGCGGCAGCGCTTCGAGCGGCCGCGCGTACTCGCGGGTGTCCTCCGGCAGTATCCGCATGCCTTCCGGCACGTGCACCAGGTCCTGGTCGAGCAGTTTCCGCTCAGAACGGCTGTGCCAGCCCTTGTAACCGATCATCGCGAGCGCCCAGAGCGCGAGGATGACGCAGGACTCCTGCTCCCAGTCCTTCAGCACGACATAGAACGATCGCTCGGAAACGTAGTTCGGATCCTTCTTCATCCCCTCGCGCTGGGCGGCGATGACCGCGGCGGCCTTCGGCCGCACGATGGTCACGTACACCGAGTGGACCGCGATCACGGCGATGATCAGCGCGAAGAGGCTGAAGATCAGCTCGCTCGGTGCACGCGTTTTGACTCTGGCCATGAAGTCTCCGATCAGATGTCAACGGGAAAGGAAACGTCGAAATCGGCGCGCACTTTTTCCGTCGGCTCGAACCGGCCGGGTGTGTCACCCACGACACCGGGCGTGCGCGGCGGCGTCTCAGGCGGCGGTTCCTCCTCGTCGACCTCTTCGTCTCCCGTGGCAGCGGGTGTTTCCGTCGTCGCCGGTGCCGGCGGCTTCGATGGCGCAGCGTTCGGGTCCGGGGCATCGGGAAACTCGATCTTCTCGCTCTCGCCGGCCGTCTCGGCGGCGGGCTCTTCTGCCGCAGGCGTCGTCTCGGCACTCGCGGGGGGCGTCCCCTGCGCGCGCAGCACCGTGATGCCGGCGACGCACGTCAGCGCGAGCAGCACCAGGAGGCGCAGATCGCGGCTACTGCGCGTAGCGCGCGACGCGGAAGCCCGTGTCATTGCGTCTGCCATTGCCGTAGTCCCGGAACGCGAGTCGCAGTTCCGTCACCGAGGAGTGTTTCCAGCTCGAGCCACGCAGGACATACACGCCGCCCTCGCCGGTGGCGACGGGATCGAGCGCCGCGGCGGTCGCGGGAGGCTGAACGGTGTAGATATCGTGTGTCCACTCGGCGACGTTGCCGCCCATGTCGAAGAAGCCGAGAGAATTGGGCGCGAAGCTGCCGACCGGTGCGGTCACGATGAAGCCGTCGTCGAGATCGACCAGCACCTGCGGGACGACGGGCTGCGCACGCCGGTCGGCGAAATTCCCGGCCCCGGCGGGCACGGGCAGCGACTCGCCCCAGGGATACTTGCGCAGGCGACCGCCGCCGTTCTCGGAGCGCGCGACGAATTCCCACTCCGCCTCGGTCGGCAGCCGGTAGCCGTTGGTCACGGGCGAAACCGCGACGAGCTGATCGCCGCGCTTCTCGTAGGCCGGCTTGAGGCCGGCATCCGCGGAGAGCCAGTTGCAGTAGGCGGCCGCGTCCTGCCAGCTCACGTTGACCACCGGCTGGCCGTCGAGCTCGAGTGTGTTCTGCGACACGAACCCCGAGCGATGCTCCGCGCGAAACTGCTTGAAGTCGGCGTTGGTGACCTCACGGGTCGACATGTAGAAGCGGCGTGCCAGGTTGACGGGGCGCTGTGCCTCGTTTGCACGCCGCCCGGGCTCGCGTCGCGCGCTGCCCATGGTGAAGGTAGCTGCCGGCAGGAGCTTGAGCTCCTGGCCGGTCCGTGTCCTGAGCGTCGGTACGAGCGCCACCATCACGGGTGCTGCGGCGGCCGCCGCCCTGGCCTCGCCCGGGGCAGCGCCGGGGGTGGCCGCCGTCGCGGGCGCCGCTGCCGCCACGCCTTCGAGTAGCGTGACCTCGATGTTCTGTGGCAGCCCGACGCGCGGCGTGATCGTCGCCTTGTGCGTGACGTAGCCAGGTTTTTTGATCTCGATCGCATGCGCCGTCGCGGGAAGACTCAGGGTCTGTCGCGCCGCGCCTCGCGAGCGGCCATCGACGAAAAGCTCCGCGTCCGCGGGTGTCGCGCGCACGATCACGTCACCCAGGATCGCCTCGAGCGACACATCGACGACCCGTCGCGCGCCGGACGCCACCGACACCTCGCGCGTGGCGGATTCGTAGCCTTCGCGCGAGATTGCGACGGCCTGCGTGACGTCCGGTCGAACGTCGACTTCGAGCGGCGTGCGCCCGCGGTACACGCCGCCGATGGTCACGTTGGCACCGGCCGGCGCGCTCTGCACCGCGAGTCGCCCGTCCGGAATGCCGAGCCGCACCGGGCCGATGCTCAACGGCTCATTGGCCTTGACCAGGATGTCGCTCACCCATGTCTTGTAACCAGTGCGCCGCAGCTCCAACCGATGGTTGCCACCCATGAGCTCGAGCTTGACGGGCGTGGCGCCGAGCGGCCTGCCGCCCACCAGCGCCTCGGCTCCCGAGGGTTCGCTCGTCACCGACACCACGGACCATCCCGGCACGAGCTTCGGCGCCAGCCGCTGCAGCCGGTCGCGGCCTTCGATCTCGATGTCGGCCTGGAAGTCGAGGTGCCGTTCGGTGTCGATGAGGATCTTGTGCGGCCCGGCCGCCAGGCGGAATTCCCCGGGGGCGCGGCCGGCGGCCTTGCCGTCGATGCTCACCTGGCCGGGCACCGGCAGGTCGATCTGCAGCCGTCCCGGCAGCATCGCCAGCGCATAGCGGAACTCGCGCTTGCCGTCGCGCGCGATGACGATCGGCACCTGCAGGGTTTCATAGCCCTCGTGCGCGGCGACCAACGTGTACTCGCCCGGCCGCAACAGACGGCTCGTGCCAAGTCCGAATCCCGGCCAACCGCCTTCGAACGCGAGCCGTTGCGGAACCGGATCGATCTCGACCTGCACCGGGACCGACGTGAAGAGATAGCCGGCCAGCGCGGCGAGCAGCACGAGCGCCGCCGCGATGCCGATGCGGCGCCAGGGCGGCGCCGAGACGGTCGGGCCAGCGACGGTTGACCGCCGGAACGCGACGGCCTCGATCGGCACGTCCTCGCTTCCGGCGCCCGAGACGCCGGCGGCGTCGGCGACGATCGGCGGCGCCGTGGCGTTGTCCGCCGCGCCTGCGATGACTTCGAGCAACCGCTCGCCGTTCTCAACGTACAGCCGCAGACGGCCACCGGCGACGTCGAGCACGTCGCCGCCGCGCAGCCACGTGGAGCCCGCGATGCGCGCGCCATTGTGCAGCACGATCGCCTCGGTCGACGCCGGCTGGAGGAAGAGTTGTCCATCCTGCGCACCGATCCACGCGAGCGGGCCGGGCGCCGCCGCCGGCACGATGACGTCGCTTCCGGCACCGCCGATCGACATCGGCAGCGCGTCGTCGGCCAGACGACGCTCACCCAGCGGCTCACGGATGATCAGTTGCGCGCTCAAATCGGGTCCTCGCACCGGATCGCGACCGGCGGCGGCGTCTGCCCGGGCAGCACCGTCACCTCGCGCCGCACGTCGCGGAACCCCGAACGCGTTCCGACGATCGTGTAGCGACCGGGCAGGAGCTCCATGTCCTTGCGATCGAACATGCCGATCCGCCCGATACGGTAGATCGTAACGTCTGTCTGGTTGTCGGATGTGAGGGCGATGGCGATCGGCACCTCCGCAGATTCCACCAGCGCCGCGACCTTGTCGATCTGGCGGCGCAGCACGGGTCCGGCAGGGTTGATCGAGCGGGCCCGCTCGAGTGTGCTCCGCGCCGCCGCGCGCACCTCGGTGGAGAACAACCGCTCCGGCCGCGCCGCGTAGCCGTTGAGCTGGGCTTCGATCGCGGCGCGCGGCTCGGCGCGCTCCGCGCCCTGCTGTGCCGCGAGCAGGTTGGAATCGATCGCCAACGCCTGCCGGTACGCTTCGAGCGCCGCCTGCCAGCGTTCCTCGCGCTCGGCGCGCTCTGCCGTCGCGAGGTGCGCCGCGATCCCCGCATCGCCCTGCGCACGCGCCACCTGCGCGAGGCCGTCCTGCACTTCCGGGGCACCGGGACGGATCCGGCCTGCGCGGTCGAACGCCGCCCGCGCCTCGTCCAGGTTGCCGGCGGTCAGGGCGCCGAGACCCTGCGACATCGCGGCTGCGAACGCAGATCCGGCCTGTGCGGACTCGATCCTCGCGAGTCCGTGCCCGGCGGCCGTCGCGTCGCGATCGAGGGCGAGCGCCTTGCGGTAAAGCGCCGCCGCCTCCGCGGATCGACCCTCGCCTTCCAGGCGCGTGGCGTCGGCGAGCAGCCGGCGTACCTCGTCGAGACTGTTCGCGCGCTCGAGACCGCGGGTGGCCTGCGCATGACCCGGTTTCAGCTTGAGCGCAAGCGCGAACTGGCGCTCGGCGTCCGCGGCGGCGCCGCCTTCCAGGGCCGCGCGACCCGCCTCGAGGGCGGTGCGGAGCGCCGCCTCGGCCGCCTTCTCGGTCGTCGTGAGATCCGCGGCGACGCGCTTCAGCTCCTCGAGCGCGGGCTCGTAGTCACGGGCTGCGAATTTCTGCGCCGCGCTGTCGAAGGTCGGGCGGGCTCGTGCGAAGGGCTCCCCGCCCCATTCGCCCGCCGCGCGCGCCACGAGCGCGTCGAGACGCCCGCGTACCGACGGCAAGAGCTGCTCGTACTCGCGCTTGAGCGTCGCAAGCCGCTTGAGGTCGCGCTGACGGGCTGCCTGCTCCGCGTCGCGGGCCGCCTTCGCCGCGGCCGGATCCTCCACGACGGGCGTCGTTGCGGCGGGCGGCGGTTGCACCCAGCGCGGCAACGCGAAGATCACCAGGATCGCAGCGACCACGAGTACGGCGAACGCCGTCCAGACGATGTCGCGCCGGAGGGCATGTCGGTCTCGATCCGCTCCGTCGTCGGGTGCGGCGCCCGTGCGGCGCCAGCGCGGCTCGATCGGCGCGGGGGCGTCGCCGGGGGCACGAAGCGCCGCGCGAGGTTCGACCGTGGTGCGCTCGGCGGCAGCGTGCTCACGCGACAAGCGGGCGAGCGCCTCGCGCAGCTCAGCCATGCCGCCGGGCCGCTCACTGGGCGATCGCGACAGGCAATCGAGCACCAGCCGCGTCAGCGCCGAGGGCACCGGCACGCGTGCCTGGATCGTGTCGGGCAGCTCCGCGCCGGCCGCCGCAGCGGCAGCGTCGGGATAATGAGGGGGATACCCGGAGAGGAGCTCGTACGCGAGCGCGCCAAAGCCATAGACGTCGTCGGCGACGGACGGCGCCTCGCCGGCGAGCTGCTGCGGGCTCGCGCTGAACGCCGAGCCGGGCCGCGCGGAATCATCCTCGCCGATGCGCGCGGCCACGCCGAAGTCCGACAGGCCTGCCTGGCCCTGCTCGTCGAGGAGAACGTTGGCAGGCTTCAGATCACGATGGACGTACCCGCGCGCATGCAGCGCCGCGACACCCTGGGCCACGCGATCGAGCACGGGCACGACCTCGAACCATGGACGGCCGCGCCATGCACCCAGGCTTCCGCCCGGCGCGTACGCCAGGATCGCGAAACACGGCTCAGAGTCGACGACTTCCTCGCAGGGCACGACGGCCGGGTCCCTGAGCGCAGCCTGCAGACGGGCAGCCTCGAGAAACCGGGCTCGCAACTCCGGCTGCCCGGCGAGCGCCGGCGTGAGGACCTTCACCGCGACCTCCCGCGAGCCCTCGGTCTCGCGGGCGAGCCAGACCTCGCCCCACGTGCCCGCACCGAGCCTGCGCAGGAGCACGAACCGCGCAGCCAGAACCTGCCCGTTTTCGAGCATTCGTCACCCCGGATGGAGAAATCAGAGCCGCCTGCCGCCCGGTTGCTCGGCGCCGGCGGCGGTCGAACTGGTCGTCGCGGGCAGTCCCGTCTCGTTCTCGTAGAGACTCTTGAGCAGCCGGCGCCACTCGGCGTACTGCTCCTCGGCGGAACCCTTCAGCTGCAGGGTACGGCCTTCGATGTCGACCACCATCGGCTGCACCTCGGCCTGGAACGAGTCGCCGAGCTGCTTCAGCGATTCGCTGTGCAGCTTGATCTCGGCGCGCTTGTCGAACCCGCTCTTGACGGCGTAAATGCCGCCGAGCACCGCCGCGGTCGCCGCCGCCGAGCCTGCGCTCGAGTTCGTCTCGGTCTCGGCGATGATGCCGCCGATGACGGCCGCCGCACCCAGCACCTGCCGGGTGAGCGACTGCCGCCTGGCGAGCGACTCGGCCTCGAGCTCCTCATGGCTGTACTTGCGCCAGTTCGTATAGGACTCGGACATCTTGGCGCCGAACGTCGTGTAGTGCTCGTTCAGGGTATCGACCAGCGTGTAATCGCGCTCGCGAACGCGCTCCATGCGCTCCATCATCGGATCGCCAGGCGCGGGCAGTCGCACGACCTTGTACACGCCCTTGCGATCCTGCGTGAGATAACTGTCGAACGCGTACGGTGCCAGATCGTTCGCGAAGCGCAGATTCGACACCTCACGTATCTGTACGCGCTGCTCGCGCGTGAGCTTTCGACGCGCGGCCAGCATGTCGTTGGCGATGGTGTTGTAGACGTTGTCGAACGGATCGCGGGGCTTCGAGATGGTGTCCTTGTAGGCGCGCAGGTCCGCGTCGGCTTCGTAGACCTTCGTAAACCACGTGCGGCCGATGGCGTCGGTCACCGTGACGTCGAGCTTGATCTCGCGTCCCGTCGATTCGAGGATCCGGCCGTCGATATAGACATCCATCCCCGTGCCGTCGCGAGGCAGTACCCGCGCCTGGCCCCAGTAGCCAGTGTCCTCGAGCGTGTCGCGGATCAGCGTCGGGATGTAGCGGGATTCGGCCTGGCGCACGTCGGGGAACACGCGCTTCTTCTCACGCTCGGCCTCGTCCTCCGGAATGTTCGGGTCGAAAAGCCGCACGCCGACGTCGAGCAGCTCGTCGGCCGGCACTTCGGTCGTCGCCTTCTCCGCATACAGACGCGTGATCGGGCGCTGCTGCTGAACAACGCAGCCCGTGAGCATCACGAGTGCGGCCGCCGAGCCTGCGAGCGCGACCCTGAATCCACTGATACGCCTGGCTGTCACGAGCTTCCCTTCTTGTACTGCCGATACTCTTCCCAGAGACGCGCACGGAGTTCGGGATCCTTCTCCTTCATCGCGGCCTCGCGCAACTGGCGCGCTACGATGTCATCGTCGCTGCCGTCCGGGATGTCCGCCGGCACCGAGCCGGGCCCGGCTCCGCCGGCCGAACCGCCGCCCACACCGCCGCCGCCCTGCTCACCCGCCTGTTCGCCCGCAGACTCGCCGCGCCCGCCCGGTTCGCCGCTGCCGCCTTCGCCCTCGCCTTCGCCGGCCGACTCGGCCTCGCCGGTGGCGCCGCCCTCACCCTGGCCGCTTTCGGCATCGCTGTTCTCTTCCGAGTCGCCGCCACTGCCGTCACCGGTGCCGCTGCCGGCGGCACGCTCACGCGACACGGTTTCCTGCTCCTTGCGCATGCGCTCGTCGAACACCGCAAAGGTCTCGTCGAAGCGCCGGTCGATCTGCGCGCGCTTGTCTTCGGTGGTCATCGGACCGCCGCCTTGTCCGCCCTCGCCTGCTGCGCCCGGATAGCCAGCAGCACCTCCGCCTGAGGTACCTTGCTGCGACGCCCCGCCACCGGCTGTTGGGGCAGCTCCGCCCTGCTGGGATGTCCCGGTCGACTCCTGACCGGGTTGCGGCGAGCCCTGGCCCGACGGTGAGCCACCACCCGACGCATCCGAACCTCCGCTCGGCGCCGGGGACCCCGGAGCGCCGGTGCCCGGAGTGCCGCCGCTCGGCGTCCCGGCGCCGGGGGCACCCGTGCCCGGCAGCTCCACGCCCGGAAGACTGCCCCCGGGAATCCCGGGAATCACGGGCACGATGACGACACTCGGACCGCCCGATCCGCCCGACTCGCCGCCCTCGGTCGACGGCGGCGAGCCGCCCGGCGGACCCCCGCCGGAGGGCTGTCCATCCGCAGATGGGCTGCCGCCCGGCGGCTGCCCGCCCGACGCGGACGGCGAACCGCCGCCCGGGTGGCCGGGGGTCTGGCCGCCCGGTTGGCCCGAGGTCTGCCCACCGCTCGGCTGACCCGCGGATTGGCCCTCGCTCGGCTCTCCGCCCGATTCGCCACCACCGCCTTGTTGGGGCTGGGCGCTCCCGCCGCTTTCGCCAGAGGAGCCCTGCGACGGGTTGCCGCTGTTCGTCTGGCCGCCCTGCTCCTGCTCCGGGAACGGATTTTCGGTGGCACTTCCACCGCTCTGCTGCTCGCCGGACTGGCTCTGGCTTTCGGAGGGGCTGCCCGAGCTGCCACCGCCAGACGAACTACTCTGCTCCTGCTCGGGGAACGGCGTCTCGCGGCTCGGCCCCTGGCTGCCTTGCTCGCCCGACTGCGTAGGCGAGGATGAGCCCGGGCTCCCTCCGGAGGAGCTGGGCGACGAGGGCGGCGACGACGAGGGTGAGGACGAAGGCGCGCTCGGTGGCTGCGGCATCGAGGTCGGGGTCTGGCTCTCCATCTTGCAGCCGGCCAGCACGAGCATGCTCGCCAGGGAGCCGAGCATCCAGAGTTGTGTCCGCGTCTTCATCAGCTTCGCCTCGTGCGAGCGACCCGGGCGGCCGGACGCCGGGTCCGATCGTCCCTGTTCACAGCTTGGAACCCGCGGCCGGGCTCCGGGTTCAATGTTGGCCGGTCGAACCCGCCGCAGCCGGCGCACCTGCTGCCGTTTCCGGAACGATCGCCAGATCGTTCCCGAACAGGAACGACCGCAGCTGCTCCGACAGCTGAGCGCAGGCCTTGGCGCGGACCGGCGTGATGATCGGGATGGGCGCGACCGCGCCGATCACGACCGACGTGCCGCTTACGTCGGTGGTGACCGAGCCGACCTCGGTCACGTTCTGCAGGTCCCAGACCGAGGCGACGTAGTCCGACTGCTTCTCCCACCAGCCGAGACCTATGCAGGCAGCCATGCCCGGCCCGGCCGCGCATGTGATGCTCCCGCCTCCGTCTGACTTCACGGTGTTGCCATCGAGCCAGACGATGTAGCGGACGCCGATCTGGTTCAGCCGATCGGACACACCGGGTCGCGCCACCAGCGTCTTGAGCCCGGCCGCGTTGCCGGGTGCAGTGCTGGGCTCGAACCACGGAAACAGCGCATCGGTGAACTCCTGCTCTCCGTAGATCCGGAACGGAACACCATCGCCCGTTCGCGCCGTGCGACGCGACTGGCCGTCCTCCGGATGCATCAGCGTGCCGCCGAGTTTCTCCTGCACGCAATCGAGAAACTCCTCTTCCGTTCCGACGCCCTCGATCTGTGGCTTCTTCAGCAGGACGATGGCTTCGTTCGCCTGGATCGCCGTCGCCACCTGGCGCGTCTCGTCGATCTTCGACGTCATGCATCCCGACACGAGCCAGGCGACCACTGCCACGCCCGCCACAGGGCGCAAACGCAGCAGCCAACCGGTGCGTTGACACGGATCACGGTGGGGAACGTTCATGGCCTTCAACCCTCGGCCGGCTGACCCCGGCCGCGACCTTGGCAAGATTCAAGAACGATTCGAGTATACGCCCAAGAATCCGCACGCAAAGGCCGCGTGCGTGCGCGCGAGCCCGCGCTTATGTGAAGAGCTCAGCCTGCGTCGGAGCGTCGGCATTTGCGACGAGACATCACCAGGTGTCCGAGCTCGCGCGTAACAGTCGCCCCGTCGCTGATCGCTGACGCTGCGGTCGCCGGCGCTGTGTCGCGCGGCTGCAGCGTACGCTTCATATCGGGATCTAGCTGCGTCGCGCAAGCAGCATCGCAAGCAGCTCTCGGACCTCGGTGCTCGCGTTCTGGCAGGGGCCGGGTCTGCGCGGATATTGATCGGCTTGCAAGCCTCGCCGTTGAGGCATAGCACGCGATCGAGAATGGGCCAGTCTGGCTCGCGGCAGAGTGCGCGTCTCGCCTCGAGGCCCGGTCCAGATTCCGCCGTCGCGGTTCTCCCGCCGCCGGAAGGCTCGGCGATGCCGACGCGTGACAACTGTACATATATACAGTATCGTTTCCAGGACACTACCCCTGCGTGTGTTCCGTTTCATGCCGCGAAAGTTCATAGGGCATCGCACGTTCAAGGGCCGCGGCGCGCTGTCCAATCCGCCCGGGCGCTTTGAGAAGGACACGCGCGAGCCCATCGACGACGGCTGGTGGCGCGAAGAAGAGCCCACCAGCATCGTGCAGACCGTGGAGCCCGATTGTGCGCGCAGCGTGATCACGACCAACAACTCCCCGGATGTCGGCTTCGACTATTCCATCAACCCGTATCGAGGCTGCGAGCACGGGTGTGTGTACTGCCTCGACGGTGAAACCAGAGTTCTGATGGCGGATGGCCACACGAAAGCGCTCGCGGATATCCAGGTCGGCGATGAGGTCTTCGGGACGCAACGGAGCGGCGTTTACCGCCGCTACATCCGAACTCGAGTTCTCGCCCACTGGCGAAGCCGCAAACCGGCCTATCTGATCAGGCTAGAGGACGGCACGGAGCTCACGGCGAGTGGCGATCATCGCTTCCTGAGCGACAGGGGCTGGAAGTTCGTGAGGGGAACCGAACAGGGCAGGGATCGCCGCCCGTTCCTGACACTGAGCAACAGACTGATGGGATTCGGCATGGTCCCGCCCGCGAAACCCCCATGTCATGGGGCTGATTACCGGCGCGGATACCTCTGCGGTGTCATCCGCGGCGATGGACACCTTGGCGTGCATCGCTATCGGCGTGCAGGCCGTTCACATGGCGACGTGTATCGCTTCAGGCTCGCGATGATTGATTCCGAGGCGCTCGATCGTGCGAGCCTCTATCTCGGTGAGTTCGGAGTCTCCACGACGCGATTTTTCTTGCAGGCAAGTACCGACAACCGCCAGCCTTGTGAAGCGATTCGCGCGAGCGCCCGCGCCTCAGTCGAATCGATCCAGCGTTTGATCGAATGGCCTGATCGGCCCGTGCTCGGCTGGCTGCAGGGGTTTATCGCCGGTGTCTTCGACGCAGAGGGCTCCTATGGCCGAGACGGGATCCTCAGGATCGCGAACGGCGATACCACGATGATTCAATCTACGAAATCCGCGTTGAACTATCTGGGGTTCGAGGCGGTAGTCGAGACGATTTCTGGAAGCCGGCCGCGGCCCATGCACTACGTGCGACTCCGCGGCGGCCTGCGCGAACATCTGCGTCTGTTCCGCACCTGTCAGCCAGCCATAACTCGCAAATGCGACATCGGCGGGACGGCGGTCAAGCTGCGCGCCAACCTCAAGGTCGTTTCAATCGACTGGATAGCGGGCGACCGGGAGCTTTTCGACATCACCACTGGCACTGGCGACTTCGTTGCGAATGGAGTGGTCAGTCACAACTGCTTCGCCCGCCCGAGCCACGCCTATCTCGGCCTTTCTCCGGGTCTGGATTTCGAGACGAAGCTTTTTTACAAGGAGAACGCGGCCAGGTTGCTCGAGGAAGAGCTCGCCAATCCAAGGTATGTTCCAAAGCCTATTGCCCTCGGTATCAACACAGACGGTTATCAGCCAGTAGAGAAGCGGCTCGAGGTCACCCGCAGCATTCTTGCGGTGCTCGCACGCTGCCGTCATCCGGTAACCCTCGTGACGAAGAGCGCATTGATCCTGCGCGACATCGACCTGCTTGCGGACATGGCCAGGGACAACCTGGTCTCGGTTTCGCTGAGCGTCACTTCGCTGCAGCCTGAGATCAAGCGGACACTCGAGCCTCGCACCGCGTCTTCGCAGACGCGCTTGCGCGTCATCAGGGAGCTCTCGGCAGCCGGAGTGCCTACGGGTGTCTTGATCGCGCCGGTGATCCCCGCAATCACGGATCATGAAATGGAAAGCATCCTGCAGGCAGCAAAGGAAGCCAGCGCGCTGAGCGCGGGTTACGTGCTGTTGCGCCTGCCCTGGGAGGTCACGGATTTGTTTCGCGAATGGCTCGCCGAGCACTACCCGGGCCGCGCGAAGCATGTGATGTCCCTCATCAACCAGGCGCGTGGGGGGCGCGACAACGACCCTAACTTCGGCTCGCGCATGCGAGGCAGGGGCCCATATTCCGAGCTGCTGCGGGCACGCTTCGAAGTCGCGACCCGCAAGCTCGGTCTGAACTCGGCCGACTCGCGCGTCGAACTTGAGACAGGTCTGTTTCGGCCGCCAGGTGCGCAGAGATCGCAGCTGACGCTCGGCTTCGATTGATCAGTCCCCCGTTGCTGGCTGCGGCAGCCGATCCATCGCGGCGAGCTCAGGGAAAAGGCGTGTCCACAACCCCGCCACGGCGAGCGTCGCGCAGCCGCCCACCACGACCGCCGCGACGGTGCCAAACCACGCGGCCGTCACGCCGGACTCGAACTCGCCGAGCTCGTTCGACGCGCCGATGAACACCGCGTTGACGGCGCTCACGCGGCCGCGGATCGCATCCGGCGTCTCGAGCTGCACGAGCAGGTGGCGGATGTAGACGCTCACCATGTCGCCCGCGCCCATCGCGACGAGCGCGATCATCGACAGCCAGAAGCTTGTCGAGAGACCGAACACGATCGTCGCGGCGCCGAACACGACCACGCCGCCGAACATGTGACGTCCGACACGCCGCGTGATCGGCATCAGGCTGAGGACGATGCCGCAGACCGCGGCGCCGATTGCAGGCGCCGTGCGCAGCCAGCCGAGACCGTCGGGACCCGAGTGGAGCACGTCGGCCGCATACACCGGCAGCAGCGCGGTGGCGCCGCCAAACAGCACGGCGAAGAGATCGAGCGAGATCGCACCGAGTACGACGCGGCGGCTCCGAACGAACCTGAGCCCGAGCAGCAGCGTCTCGAGGCTTGCGGCCTCGCGTGGCCGGCCGCGCTCGCCTCCCGCGCGCAACGCGAGCGTGAGCGCCACGGCGATCGCGAACAGTCCCGCGGCGCTCAAGTAGACCACGGGCGCGCCCGCCAGGTAGACGATGCCGCCCAGCGCCGGTCCGGCGATCGTCGCGATCTGCCAGGTCGAGGAATTGATCGCGACCGCCCCGCCGAACTGCTCCCGGGGAACGAGGTTCGGCAGCAGCGCCTGTCCCGTCGGCATCTGGAAGGCGCGCGCGATCCCGAACAGGGTCATGACCCCAAAGACCGGCGTCGCCTCGGTCAGGCCGCGAAGCGCGATCGCGAGCAGCAGTAGCGCGCACACGCACTCGAGCACATAGCAGGCCGTGACGATGCGCCGTCGGTCGCGGCTGTCGGCAAGATGCCCGGCCGGGAGAATCGAGAGCACGAAGGGCAGGAACTGCGACAGGCCGATCAGGCCGAGGTCCAGCGGATCGCGCGTGACCTCGTAAACCTGCCAGCCCACCGCGACGGTCTGCATCTGCACGGCCAGCGTGCCCAGGAAGCGCGCGACGAGATAGAGGCTGAAATCCCGGTTGCCGAAGACGGCAAGCCGGTTTGCGCCGCGTGCGCTCATCCCGTTGCGGTCAGTCGCGGTCGTTGCGCGGCGCAAAGGGCGAGTTGCGCCGGAGTACGTCGATGACCACCGCGGTGCGCGACTTCACCTTGCGCAACCACACCCGCGCCCATGCGAACTCGATTCCGAGGATGGCGAGCCCGAGCGGGATTACCACCAGCCCCGGTCCGGGAAGTATGAGCATCGCGACGCCTATCAGGAGCACGGTGCCACCGACGATCGAGATCGCTATGCGTCTCGCCCAGACGTAGGTGAGCGGCCGTGGCTTTGGCAGGTGCAATTTCTACTCCTTCAGCGCGCCGTACCCGCGGCGACCTGGCGATTCTCGAGGGCGGCTAGCTGGCGGTCGTGCAGGCGCGACAGAAGAACCTGCGCTGCCACGGCGCCGCAGAATGCAAGGAACATGTCCCATTGCGTGTCCCACGGATCGCCCTGAGTGCCGAGGAACGAGTCCGCGGCCTCTCCGCCGGCGAGCGCGGCCCACCATTCCGTGAACTCGTAGAAAGCGCTGACGCCAAGGACGCCGAGCGTCACCAGCGCGAACAGCCATTTCCCGGGCTGGAGCGGTGAGGTGCGCAGGAGCAACTCGCGCGCGATCATCGCCGGTCCGGAACCCTGCATGAGATGCCCGATCCGATCGTAGTGGTTGCGTGAGAAATCGAACCAGTCCTGCATCCAGAACCCGAGCGGCACACGCGCATACGTGTAATGACCGCCCAGGACCAGGATCAGGCAATGGATCGCGATCAGCGTATACACGAGCGACGTCAGCGGAAAGCGCTGTGCGGTGAATGCCAGGATCGGCAAGGCCACCAGCACCGGCAGCACCTCGAGCCACCAGGTCACGCGATCGTAGGGGCCGATACCCGACCAGGCGAGCGCCAGGATCACCACTGCCGCGAGCGCCAGCGGCACCGTGGCCGGGGGCGACGGCCGCACCTCAGCCGGTCCCCGAGGCGTGAGCGATCGCGACCAGCCGCGCGACCACGCGTTCGAAGCGCGGGTCGCCGTGCAGGCTCAGGAAATCCGGGTCCTCGCGGATCCAGTCGAAGCTGCCCTGCCCGATCTCGCTGAAACCCTCGAGGATTGCGAGCGCACGATCCTTCTCACCCAGCTGCGCATAGGCGCAGGCGACGTTGTAGAGCGTGGCGAACTCGCGCGGCCGGAGCACGAGCGCGCGCTCGGCAACTGCCATTGCGCGTTCCCGCTGCCCGAGCTTCGCGTACACCCCCGCCGCCAGGTGCAGCGCGCGCGTGTCGTCCGGATAGAGCTCGATCCGCCGCTCGAGGAGCGCGATCGCCGTCCGGTCTGCGCTCAGGGTGCGCTGCTCGTCGCCGAGCTTGCGTACCGCGCCCGCCAGCAACGCGGCGATCTGGTAATCGTGGGGTTCGACCCGCTGTGCGCGCTCGAACAGCTCGATCGACTTGACGGTCTGACCGGCGCTGAAGGCGTGGCGTGCATAGAGGTGCAGCACTTCGAAGGAATCCGGGTTCGCGTGCAACGCCTTCTCGAACGCCTGGTCGGCTTCCGCCGGCCGCAGCGACGCCGAGTACAGGTTGCCCTGCGCAAGCCAGGCCTCCGGCAGATCCGGAGCGAGCTCCTGCGCGCGCTTCGCCGCGCGCATCGCCTCGTCCATCGCGCCGGCCGGGACGCTCATGCGCCAGAAGATCGCCGAGCCGAGCGCCATCGCGAGGCCGGCGTGCGCCTTCGCAAACTCCGGATCGGCCTGCGCGGCGCGGCGATACAGCTCGATGGCCTGCCTGATCGTCGTGTCGCTGTGTTCGTTGTGCAGCTGTCGCGCGCGCAGGTAGTACTCGTAGGCCTGCGGATCCCGCGTTCCCCCGCGCTCAATGAGCGCCGCCTCCTCCTTCGTCAGGCTCGAGCGCAGCGCACGCACGATGTTCTGTGCGATCTCGCTCTGCGTCGCGAAGACGTCCTCGAGCTTGCGATCGAAGCTCTCGGACCAGAGATGGAACCCATTGTCCGTGGAAACGAGCTGCGCCGTGATCCGGGCACGCTCGGCGGAGCGGCGCACGCTGCCCTCCAGCACCGCGGCGACGCCGAGCGATCGGCCGATCTCGCGCACGTCGGCGGAGCGGCCCTTGAACTGGAAGGACGAGGTGCGCGAGGCGACCTGCAGCCCGCGCACGCAGCACAAGGCGTTGATGATCTCCTCGGCAATTCCGTCGCAGAAATACTCCTGGTCGCGCGAGGCGCTCATGTCGGTGAACGGCAGGATGGCGACCGAGGGATTCGCGGGTCCGGGCGAGCTCGCGGCCGCGGCGACAGCGGGCTGCGGGGCGAGCCAGGCCGTGGCGCCCAGCGCCGGGCCGACCGGCGTGGCCGCGGTCTCGCGCTGCCCCGCATCGGATTCAGAAGCGCGCTCGATGCCGCGCGGCGTCACATCGAACGCCCAGGCAAGACCGCAGGCGAGCGGGAAGCCCAGGACGGTCAGCACGATCACCAGGCGGTTCGCCCAGGTCGGCAGGCCGATCGGCTCGAAGGTCGCATCGGCAACCTGGATCAGCAGCCACGCGATCACGATGTAGACGACCGCGACGCGCACCACCTTGCGGCGGCGCAGCTCGGCGAACCAGCGGGCGAAGGTCGCGTTCGTGTCGGTCATTCGCGCATCGGGGTGATTGAGCGATCGGATTATAGGTGGGCGTGCGCGCCGGGCGCGCGCCTGATGCGACCGGGCGCGGACTCAGCGCGGCACCGGAACGGTCTCGTCGAGCGAGACCATGAACTGCTCGATCGCGGCGGCCAGGGCCTCGGGCTGTTCGTGGTGCACCATGTGTCCCGCGTTCGCGACGGTGACGAGCGTGAAGCGCGGGATGAGCTCACGCATTCCGACGAGCGACGCGTCACCCGCGTAGCGCCGGGTGTGATCGGAATCCGCCCCGGCGACGAACAGCAGCGGCGCGCGGATCTCGCGCCAGCAGGCCTCGGCCTCCTCCCGGCGGTACAGGATAGGATTGACGCGCTTGTGTCGTGGATCGGCCCGCATCCGGATACCGCCGTCCGCGGTCTCGTCCGCCCAGGCACGCGCGATGAACTCGGCGCGCTCTGCCGGCAACCGCGGGCTGCGCTTCCGCAGGTACTGCGTGAACGCGGCGTATGACGGAAAGCTCGCGAAGACAGGCGTCTCGCGCAGCTCGTCGAGCCAGGTGCGGTAGCGGGCGGGGGCTTGTTCCGGCCACGTCCGTGGCAGACCGAATCCCTCGATGCTCACCACCGCGCGAACACGTTGCGGCCGGAGGCCGGCGTACATCATCGCGATGTTTGCGCCCATGCTGTGACCGATCAGCGTGATGGGCCGCTGTGGCGACAGCAGGCCTGTCAGCACGTCGAGGTCGGCGTAGTAGTCCGGGAACCAGTACCCGTCGGTCGGCCAGGCGCTCGCGCCGAAACCGCGCCAGTCGGGTGCGATCAGAGATCGCTCTGGCCGCAGCGCATCCACGAGGAACTGGAAGGTGGCACCGGTATCCATCCAGCCGTGGAGCAGCAGCCACGGTTCGGGGTCCGGACCCGGCCACCGCGTGAGGTGAATCCCGAGCCCGCGCACCGCGCGAACCTCCCCTTCGGGCGTCCGCCGCGGCCGGTAGGTGGTCAGTGGAAATCCCTGCCGCGAGGGGCGATGGCTTTTCTGCCGCACATCATGCAACCGGCGGGCGACCCGGACAAACGTCGCGCTCAACCACCGAGAAACATCCGGTAAGCCGGATTCGCCGTCTCGTCGACGTAGGGGTAGTGCAGCTCGCGCAGGTGTAGCGCGAAGTCCTCGGCGTCCGCGGGCGGCACCTGCACGCCGGCCAGCACGCGGCCGTGATCCGAGCCGTGGTTGCGGTAATGGAACAGGCTGATGTTCCAACGCGAGCCGATCGCCTCGAGAAAGCGCAGCAGCGCGCCGGGTCGCTCGGGAAACTCGAAGCGAAACAGCCGCTCGTGCACGAGCTCGCGCGCATGGCCGCCGACCATGTACCGCACGTGCAGCTTCGCCATCTCGTCATCGCTCATGTCGACGACCCTGAAGCCAGCACCGGCCACCATCCTGAGCAACTGCTCCTTCTCGCGGCGTCCGTCCGAGAGCGCCAGCCCGACGAAGATCCTCGCGGTCGCCGCATCCGAATACCGGTAGTTGAACTCGGTGACGCTGCGCTGGCCGATCATCTGGCAGAAGCGCAGGAAGCTGCCCGGCTGCTCGGGAATCTCGACCGCGAACAGCGCCTCGCGCCCGGCACCCAAATCGGCGCGCTCGGCGACGTGACGCAGCCGGTCGAAGTTGATGTTGGCGCCGCTGTTGATCGCGATCAGCGTCGCCCCGGTGCACGATTCGCGCGCTACGTAGCGCTTGATGCCCGCGACCGCCAGCGCGCCGGCCGGCTCGGCGATCGTGCGGTTGTCCTCGAATATGTCCTGAATCGCGGCGCAGATCTCGTCCGTGTTCACCAGGACGATCTCATCGACGTAGCGCTGCGCCAGGCGGAAGGTCTCCTCTCCCGCACGCCGCACGGCCACGCCGTCGGCGAAGATCCCGACGCGGTCGAGCGTCACTCGCTTCCGCTCCACGAGCGAACGGTGCATGCTCGCCGCGTCCTCGGGCTCGACACCGACGACGCGGATCTTCGGATAGAGCGTCTTGACGTAGGCGGCGATTCCGGCGATCAGCCCGCCGCCGCCGACTGGCACGAACAGCGCGTCGATCCGGCCGGAGTGCTGCCGCAGGATCTCTACGCCGATCGTACCCTGCCCCGCGATCACGTCCGGATCGTCGAACGGATGAATGAAGGTGAGCGTCCGCGTGCGTTCGAGCCCGGTCGCGTGCTCGTACGCCGCGTCGAAGTCATCGCCGTGCAGCACGACCTCCGCGCCGAGGTCGAGCACCGACTGCACTTTGATCTCGGGGGTCGTGCGCGGCATCACCACGACGGCCGGTATGCCGCGGTGACGCGCCGCGAGCGCCACGCCCTGCGCGTGGTTACCCGCCGAGGCGCAGATCACGCCCCGCGCCGCGACTGTTTCCGAAAGGTGCGCGATGCGGTTGTACGCGCCGCGCAGCTTGAAGGAGAACACGGGCTGGAGATCCTCGCGCTTGTACAGCACCCGGTTGCCGAGCCGCCGCGACAGCCGCGGCGCTTCCTCCAGCGGGGTCTCGACGGCGACGTCGTAGACGCGCGCCTTGAGAATGCGTTCGACGTAGCTGTCCTGCATGCGATCCACCACCTGGCCGGCGGCTAACTTAGCAGGAAAGCGCGGCGCGCCTGCAGCGACTCTGACCGTGGGCGCTTGCTTCAACTTTGGGCAGCGAGCCTGCATACTGCGGCGCCCGCCGTGCGGCGTGCCGGCCGGAACTCTCGAGACATGACACGACAGCATTCGCGCAGGTTCTTCCTAGGCGCGCTCGGCGCGAGTTCACTCGCACCGGCGATCACAGGTGCGGCCAGCTTCTCCGCGGCCAACGTCCCCTACGTATCGCGCGAACTCTGGCAATGGATGCGCGCGCAGCTCGTACTCGATCAGGGGCTCGCGTGGCTCGACACCGCGCGCTTCGGCCCGACCTTGCGCGCGGTGATGGCGCAGGAGTACCGCAGCCGTGAACGGCAGAGCGCCGACTTCCAGCGTTACCAGGATTCGGCGCTGGTCTTCGACACGATGCGCGCGCGATTGGGCGCCATCGCCGCGTTTCTCGGCGCCGCGACCGAGGACCTCGCGTTCACCGGCGGGACGCAGGAGGGACTGACGGTCGTCGCCCGTGGCCTCGACCTGCAGTCCGGCGACGAGATACTGACGACCACCCACGATCATCCGACCGCGGTGTACCCCTGGCTGCTCGAAGCCAAGCGGCGCGGACTCAAGGTGACGCAGCTTCCGCAGGACGGTGTCGCGGCCACACCCGAGGCGATCGTCACGAGATTCGCCGGCGCGATCACCCCGCGCACCCGGGTAATGCTCTT
>Ga0268386_10000090_pt1 | contig 49015 bp, 38 predicted proteins | sample RVTome_15_FD_200260 | JGI IMG/M metagenome (GOLD analysis project Ga0268386, IMG submission 200260) | Soil microbial communities from uranium-contaminated site in the Upper Colorado River Basin, Wyoming, United States - RVT150D86... ... | reverse complement strand
GGCCCCGATCCTCCGGGCCTTCGCCTGGCACTTCGATGCGGGCGGAGGAGCTACAGCCGCCGCTCGAAGATCTTGAAGTCGCTCTTCTCGGCCTCGACGATGTCGTCGAGCAGCGCGTAGATCGCCGCGATCTTGCGGTCCTTGTGGAACTTGTCGTCGAAGGCCGTGAACTCGGCCTCGTCCTTGAACCGGAAGACCTCCATGAAGTAGTTGGGCCGGCTGCGGTCCTCGTAGATGGTGCAGTCGGCGCCACCGATCGAGACCAGGAGCGGCTTCAGCTCCCTCATCAGGTCGAAGAACTCGCCTCGCCGCCCCTCGCGGATCGAGTAGGTGATGGCGAGGAGGACGCCCGCCTCGGTGAAGTCCGGGACCGCCAGCGGCCCCCGCGCCGGCGCAGGGGAAGGCCTGCGCAGATCCCTGGCCGGGGGCATGGACCGCGCGGGCGTCACCAAGACCGGCCGGGGCGGAGCGACGTGACGGAGCGGCATGGGAGACGGAACGGTCTCTGGGCGCAGGCGGTCATGCCGCTGCCCGCCGGGAAGCGTGGCGTGGGTGTTTCGGGCGGGTGTCGTCGCCCGGGCCCTGCTGACGGCCCGACTGCCCTTGGTGTTTTTGCTGACGGTACGACTGCCCTTGGTGTGCTTGGTCGCCGCCTTGGTTGACACTTTCGTTGGGGTCCTGCGGCGGGCTCGGCTCGGCTTCCGGGTCCGGGTCTTCCGGGTGGCTTTCTGCTTGCTCGACGACGCTTTGGATGACCTCTGGGCCCTCTTGCTCGAGCGTCGTGCCTTCACGCCACCCCCCTGAGTCGGCCTTCTGCCCTCTGAGGGCCAGAGCTTGAGCGACCTTAGGCCGACTTCCCGAACGAATTGTATCAGACCCGCGCGTTTCCGTGCCAATTTTTTTCCTTCCCTTGGCGTGTGTGCCAACGCACACAATCCACCCGAATGGATCCTTGCTACGCTCTGCTGGATCCAACGGAACTCAGAAGACGTGGCCCAACCCAACGAAAACGGCGCTCTTCCCGTCGGTCAGTCCGTGACCAAAATCCAGCCGCAGGAGGGGTAGACCCCGCACCTGGAGACGTACTCCCGCCCCCACGTCATGGAGCCGGGAGCCTCCAGTCGCCGTGCCCGTGAGATGCAGGCCATCATAGAGGAACACCACCCCGAGCTGGAAGCGCTTTGTGTTCACCACGCGCTGCCTTGCCTCGACGTTCAGGAGGGCGAGCCCGCGGCCGATCGGTGTGCCGCCCAGGGTCCCCCGGCGCATACGCGCATGGGCCCTCAAAGGCAGCTCCATCTCGCGGTTGCCCCCGGGGGCGAAGCGCTCGTCCAGCGGGGTGGCCGCCGTGCTGGCGCCGATGTGGAGCTGCGCGGCCAGGGCGCTGCGCTCAACGGCGCTTCCGTCGGGTGCGCGGAGATCCAGGTGGTATCGCAGGGCCGCGCTGGCCTGCCCGAACGAGAGGTCCGCGCCGAGGCCTTCCAGGGAACGGAGCCCCCTCACCGAGCCGTCGAGCCGCTGCCGGGGCGAGCGGACGAGGCGGCGCTCGAGGCCCGCCTCGAGGCCGACGATCCGTCCCCCGGGCACGTCCGAGCGCTGCGCGTCCGACGAGCGGTCCCGATGGCGCAGGCCCATCGTCCCCACCGTCGCGCCGTCCAGCACCTTCCGCAGGCCGAGGTCGATCCCGCGGCTGTTCAGCCGGAACCGGCCGTCCAGGTCGTAGGCCTGCTCCTCCCTGGCGCCCTGCAACCTCAGGTTCGCAGGAAGGCCGAACGGCCTTGCCAACTCCATGAAGACCGAGACCCCCGGACGGTTCGCCTTCCAGCGGTACTGCGCGCCCGCGGTGAGCCCGCTTCCCCGGACGTTGGCGTACCGCACGCGGACCTTGCTGCTGAGCAGGTCGACTCCCGTCCGGCCCGCGAGCTCCAGCCAGCCGTTCGCGAGGCCGTGCCGCTCCACGAGGTCCACCTGGAGCCGCGCCGTGCCGGTGCCGGTGGGGACGGGCCGCAGCGAGATCCGGTCGAAGACGCCGGCTTCGTGCAGGCGCAGGCGGGTCTCCCGGAACCCGTCCACGTCGAGGACCTGCCCCACGGCCACGGCGATCTCGCGGCGCGCCACGACGTCACGGGTGTGGACGAGCCCACGCACCTCGACGCTCTCGAGCACCGGCCGGCCGAGCGCGTTCCACTGCTCGAGCGCCTCCTCCGAGCGGCCGGCAAGGTGCAGCGACGAGGCGAGGAGCTCCCGGGTGTACTCGTCGTCGCCGCGCGCCCGCAGCGCCCGTCGAAGCTCCCGGGTGGACTCGTCGTACCTCCGCTCGAGGAATAGCACGCCCCCCAGCTCCACGCGCGCCTCCGGCCGCCTCGGATCGACGGCGATCGCGCGGGCGAGGGCCTCGGCGGCCTGGTCCAGGCGGCCGAGCCTGCCTCGGGCCAGGCCGAGGGCCACCAGTCCCTCGTAGCTGGGGGCCTCGGTGGTCGCGGCCTCCAGGAGCCGGACCGCATCTTCGTTGCGTCCCGCCTGGAGGGCCTCGAGCCCGGCGCTCAGCCCGGCCTGGTCCAGCGGGGCGGCCGTGGCCAGCACCGCCCCCAGCAGGAGCGCCACGCCGCTCACCGGCGTGCCGGCAGGACCAGCAAGGTCCAGTGGCCGGCCCCGGACCAGCGCTCCTCGAACGCCCGCGACCCCACCCGCCGCGAGGCTCCCTCGGACGGATCGTTCACCAGGACCTCGTCGCGGTCGGGATCGAAGCCGACGACGACGACGTTGTGGTAGCGGTCCGGGGCGACCCTCCAGGCCACGATGAGCGGACGCCCCTTGGCGAGGTACTCCCGGAGGTGCGCCGCGTCGCCCTTGTAGGCGAGTGCGGTGAGGCCCCGCTCGCGCGCGAAGGCCTCCAGCCGGGACCCGGCGATGCCCTGGAGCTGTGGTTCGAGGAGCGCGGCCGCGATCTCGTCGTGGGACGCCGGCACTTCCCAGTACCGCATCACCATGGCCAGGGCGGCCGCCCCGCAGGTGTCCTTCGCCTGGGGCACGAAGGGCACGTCCAGCACGACGGCAACGGCCAGACCCACGAGGAGCGGGATCATGCGGGTCCATCGTATCAAGCGCCGTGCCCGTTGACGGATCGCTTCAAATCATTCCGATTCAACGGCTTTCGGCGAAAGCCGTTTCCTCTCGCCGTCCCCGGGGGGCGACACCGCACCGCCGTGGGCAGGATTCCTGCGGCTTTCGACTTTCCTTCGTGAGGCCGGACCTCGTACGGCCCCCCGCCGGATAAGATCCCCTTGTTGGCGCGCCCCGCGTGCAGCGGGAGTGATCGGATGGGCCGATCCGCGACCCCGACCGAGCGACGAGGACAAGGAGGAGCATCCATGGCTGAAGACAGGAACGAGCGGGCCAAGGCCATCGAGGCCGCCCTCGCCCAGATCGACAAGCAGTTCGGCAAGGGGTCGATCATGCGCCTGGGGAGCCGGGAGAAGATCGACGTCCCGGCCATCCCGACCGGCTCGCTGTCCCTGGACGCCGCTCTCGGCGTCGGCGGCCTGCCTCGAGGCCGCGTGGTGGAGATCTTCGGGCCGGAGTCGTCGGGCAAGACCACCCTCGCCCTTCACGTCATCTCCGAGGCGCAGCGCCGGGGAGGCATGGCGGCGTTCATCGACGCGGAGCACGCCCTGGACGCGAACTACGCCGGGAAGCTCGGCGTCAACACCGACGACCTCCTCGTCTCCCAGCCGGACAGCGGAGAGCAGGCGCTGGAGATCGCGGAGGTGCTGATCCGCTCCGGCGCCGTGGACGTCCTGGTCATCGACTCCGTGGCCGCGCTCGTCCCCCGCTCCGAGCTGGAGGGCGAGATGGGCGAGGCCCAGATGGGGCTCCAGGCCCGGCTCATGAGCCAGGCGCTGCGCAAGCTCACCTCGATCGTGGCCAAGAGCAAGACCTCCCTGATCTTCATCAACCAGCTCCGCGAGAAGATCGGCGTCATGTTCGGCAACCCGGAGACCACCACCGGCGGCCGCGCCCTCAAGTTCTACGCGTCGATTCGTCTCGACATCCGCCGCATCGCCTCGTTGAAGGAGGCCGACACCGTCATCGGCAGCCGGGCCAAGGTCAAGGTCGTCAAGAACAAGGTCGCGCCGCCCTTCCGGGAGGCGGAGTTCGACATCCTCTACGGCGAGGGGATCAGCAAGGAAGGCGACCTGCTGGACCTGGGCGTCGACCACAAGGTCATCGAGAAGTCCGGCGCCTGGTACGCCGTCGACGGCGAGCGCATGGGCCAGGGCCGGGAGAACGCTCGCCAGTTCCTGAAGGACAACCCGGACATTCGCACGGAGATCGACTCGCGCCTCCGCAAGGGCCTGGGGCTTCCGACGGTTGAGCCCGGAGCCGATCCCGTCAAGGCGGATGCCAGGGGCGAGAAGGGCGCGGTGCTGCCGATGCCGGAGAAGAAGAAGGCGTAAAGCGAGCCTTCCGTTCGGGCGCGCCACTCGCGAGGCGGCCTGGCGGCCGCTTCGCGCTCTCCGTACGCACCCTCGTCCTCTCTGTCACTGCCTGCCCCGGCCGTTGGGCCTCTCCATACCAGTGGCACCGGCTCGACCTGAACCCTCCCGGTCGGGACCGCTGGACACCGGCCTCGGGATCCGTGTAGGTTCATCCGACTGGCAGAGCACCCTCGCGATGCCGGCCCGCGCCGATCCGCTTCGTCGAAGCCCCAGACGGACTGCGCGCCCCCTTGCGACGGAACCCCGGTCGGGGTGCGACCGTGCGACAGCCTGGTCCGTCTGAATCGGCAGGGCACCCCAAGGGTGGATCTCGCCGTGGGGGCGCTGATACGCCACCTTTGCCGGAGAGACGCCATGACCCGCCTGCGACTTCCGGTCCTGCTGCTGGCCGTCGTGCCCTTCGGTTTCCAGGCCGCGCCCCCGCCGCAGAAGGCATCAGCCCGCCCGGCTCCGCCGCCCATGCTCGAAGGCGTCGTCAAGGGCCCGGACGGCAGGCCGATCGCCAACGCGTTCGTCGGGGCCAGGCCCGCGGCCGGCCGCTTCGACTACCCCGGACAGGTCACCGGACGGACGGACGACACCGGGCGGTTCCGGCTCACGCTGATGAGCGCCGCGCCGCACACGGTCCGCGTGGAGTCGAAGGGGCTCGCCGCGCGGACGCTCGAGAAGGTCCGGCCGGGCGTGCCGCTGAGCGTGACGCTGCAGAAGGGCTCGGTGATCGAGGGGACCGTGCGCGACGGCGCGACGGGGGCGCCGGTGGCGCGGGCGCGCGTCGAAGCGCGGGAGGAGTCCGGTGAGATGCCGTTGCTGTTCGGCGGCGGCGGCTGGGAGCCGGACACGGGCCGGGTCGAGGCGGTCACGGACGAGAAGGGCCGGTTCCGCCTCGAGGGCGTCGCCACCGGCCTGCACACCCTCAGCGCGGCGGCGCGGGGCTTCGGCCGCGCGCGCCGCCCGTCGATCGTCGCGGGCCGGTCGGTGGACCTAACGCTCCTTCCGGGCGGGTCGATCGTGGGGCTGGTGCTGAGCAGCGACGGCCGGCCGGTCGCGGGCGCGCTGGTCCGGATCGAGCCCGAAGCGCCGCGGATGGGGGGCACGGCGCCGCTCGAGAAGACCGACCCGGCCGGACGCTTCGAGGTCGTCGGCCTCGAAGCCGGGACCTACCGCGTCATCGCCCGGCACGACCGCTTCGCCCCAGGGGTCCTGGCCGGCGTCCTCCTGGAGCGCGCCGGAGAGGTGCAGGCGGACGTGGTCCTGGAGCGCGGTGTCCCGGTGACGGGGCGTCTCGTCGGAGCCTCGGAGCTGCCGGTCGCGGGACGCGCTTCGATCGATGAGCTGGGCGGCTCGCGGACGCCGCGCTCGCTCTCCGACGTGCTTCGGGCCGAGGCGGGCGAGGACGGCGTCTTCCGCATCGAGGGTGTCCCCGCCGGCTCCCACGTCCTGGTCGCGACCGCGCCGGGCCACTCGACCCAGCGCGTGGACGTCCAGGTGCGGCCCAAGGACGGCCTGGCGGACCTCGGGGACGTGTTCCTGGAGACGGGCCTCGTGATCCGCGGCCGCGTCAGCGACAAGGACGGCTCGCCGATCGCGGACGCCCAGATCCGCGGCTTCCAGCCGCGGACCTTCGCGACCTCGCCGGCCGAAGCCCGGTCCGAGGCCGACGGCACGTTCGCGATCGGCGGGCTCGCCCCTGGAGGCTATCGCCTGATCGCCAGCGCCCCCGGGTACGGCAGCGTCGACAAGCCGGCGGAGGCCGGCGCGGAGGATGTCGAGCTGGTGCTGCGGCCCGCGGGCGAGATCGCCGGCCAGGTCGTGGACGAGGCCGGCCGGCCGATCGAGGCGTTCCGCGTGAGCGCCCAGCCGGCGAGCCGGGAGTCCGGGCGCATCGTCATGATGGGGCACGACGGCCGCTCCTTCGCCGACAGCGCCGGCCGCTTCGTCCTGGAGGAAGTGGCGGAGGGGACCTACGTCGTCCAGGCCACGGCCCCGGACCGCGCCAGCGCCAGCGCCTCGGACGTGAAGGTCACGGGCGGCGGCACCACGAACGTGGGACCGCTCCGCCTGGCCGCGGGCGCCACCGTCCGGGGCAGCGTCGTGGACCCGAACGACGCGCCCATCGCGGGCGCCACCGTCTCCGTCCACGGTCCCGGCCGCAGCTTCTCGCCGTTCGGCGCCGGGCCCCAGGCGATGACCGATTCCGCCGGCGCGTTCGAGCTGAAGGGCGTGCCGACCGGCACCCTGGAAGTCGTGGCCAGCCACCCCCAGTTCGCCGAGGGGCGGGTCGCCGTGGAGGTGGACCCGGCCCAGGGGCCAGCCGAAGCGCGCGTCGTCCTCACGCAGGGAGGGCGGGTCGAGGGCTCGGTGCGCAAGCGCGACGGCACGGGCGTGCCGGGCACGTACGTCCGGGTGTCCGCGGTGCGTCCGGGCGGATTCCCGGGACCCGGGCCCGAAATGATTCCCACCGCGGCCGACGGAAGCTTCCTGGTCGAGCACGTCCCCGCGGGCCGGGCGATGGTCATCCTGCTCAACCGCTCCGGCGACAGCTACACGAGCGCCCAGTCGAAGGAGGTCGAGGTCCGCGAAGCCGAGACGACGCTCGTTGAGTTCCACTCGCGGGACATCCTGCTCTCGGGACGCGTGACGCGGTCGGGTTCGCCGCTGGGAAGGGTCCGGCTCAACCTGCACGGCGACTCGGGCTTCAGGATGATGATGTCGTTCGGGTCCCGCGAGGCCTCGACGGCGGGGCCCCAGCGGATGGCGGCCGTGACCCGCGAGGACGGCTCGTACGAGATGTTTGTGGACGAGCCGGGCCGGTTCCAGGTCTCGGCCGAGAGCCCCGACGGCAGCGCGTCGTACCCGGCGCGGACGATCGAAGTGCCCGACGCCGACGCGCACGTGGCCGACATCGACTACTCGGGCCTCGCCGTGACAGGGGTGGTTCTCGACCGCGAGACCGAGCAGCCGATCGCGAACGCGAACGTCTGGGCACGGCCCAAGAAGCCGACCATCGGACCTGGGGGCTCGAGCGCGGAGACCAAGGCCGACGGCCGCTTCTCCCTCGAGCTGGACCCCGGCGAGCACACGCTGACCGCGCGCGCCGAGGGCTACGGTGGCGAGGAGCTGCCCGTGACCGTGGGCGACTCGCCGCCGGCCGAGGTGCGGCTGGCGCTGAGCCGCGGCCTCAGCGTGAGCGGCAAGGTGGTGGATGTTGGCGGCCGGGGCGTCGCGGGCCTGTTCGTCATGGCCACGCCGCAGTCGGCGGACCGGCCCTCCACGGGAGGGGGCACGATGACGGTCGCCGACGGGAGCTTCGTCGTCTCCGGCCTCACCGATCGTCCTCACAGCCTCCTCGCCCGCTCCGACCTCGGGATGTACGCGTTCCGACCCGGCGTCCAGCCCGGCGACCGCGAGGTGCAGCTCACCCTCCGTCCCGGCGGGCGGGCGCTCCTCCAGGTGACCGGCCCGGACGGCGCGCCCGTCGCGGGGGCCTGGGCCAACCTGGTGAAGATCGGAGGGGTCAACGTCAGGGGCATGGGCGGGCGGACCAACGCGCAGGGGCTCGCCGAGCTCGGGCTCCCGGCCGGTCCGATCGAGCTGGAGGTGTCGAAGGAGACACTGCGGGGGAAGGTGACTGTGAACCTCGCCGAGGGAGGGGCCGCGTCCTCGGCGGTCAAGCTGGCGGAAGGCGACCCAGCTCAGTGAGTCCGCGTGCTCCCGCTCGTGACGGCTACTTCTTGGCGGGCAGCTCCGCCTGGAAGGTCTCGGTCTCGTACGCCTCGCGGTTGGCGCTGACGGTCGCGAAAGGCAGCATCCGGATGGCGTCGTAGTCGTCCGGGCACCACTTCTCGCAGGCCATGCAGCCGATGCAGGTGTCGAAGTTCACCGTACAGACCGCGAGGTCGGGGGCGGCGGGGTCGGTCGTGAGGGTGATGCAATCGGGGACCGGGCACACCGCGATGCAGTACTCGCACCCGCGCCCGAAACATTTGCCCGGGTCGATCACGGCCAGCAGCTTCGGATCCCGCTTCCGGGCGCTCGTCGCCTGCGGCTGCGGCACCGGGAGCCGATCGTAGTCCTTCGGCAGCTTTCCGGCCGGGGGTGCGGGCATCGTCCTCCTCTTCGGGGCCAGTATAACCGTCACGGTTCCGATGGGCGAACCTGCCCGCCCCCCGGGGGACCCTCCTCCGTTCGCTACCGCTCTCCCGCTTCCCGCCCGCCGTTGACGCACCCGGCGGGCCATGGTTCAATGGCCCTTCCTGCCGTGCCGGCCTGGTAGCTCAGCTGGTAGAGCAGCGGACTGAAAATCCGCGTGTCGGCGGTTCGATTCCGTCCCAGGCCACCAACGCCGACCCTTCACACTTCAGGCGTGCGTCCGCGCCGCTAGCGCTAGCCCGTCGGGGCGTCTCGAGGGCTCCCGGTCAATGGGCCAGCTTGATGGCCGCCAGCTTCACGATGGTGCTGGCTTCCTTGCGGGTGCGGACGGGGATCCTCACGCCCCGCCCCTCCGCGTACTTCGGAGCGTCCGCGATGAGGGCGAGGATCGCCGCGGGCAGACCGGCGTGCAGCGCGGCTGCGCAGGCCTTCTCGCCCAATGCGAAGGACGCGAGGAAGTGCTGGCGACCGGGGGTCATGTACACGATCACCCGCTTCCTACGCTTCAGGCGCAGCGACCAGCCGTACTTCGCTCCGGCGAAGGACCACTCTTCCTGGAGCGGGGCAAACACTGAGCCCAGCTCGTCCTTGAGGTCCAACCACACCGCGCCCGCCTTGTCCAGCACTCGGGCGAAGTCCTGGTGGGTGGGAGGGGCCTTCCGATCGTCGAACGCGCTCAGGGCCATACTGCCACAGGCTACACTGCGGCCATGGACCAAGCCCTGGTTCGTTTGCATCATCACGTCGCCGCCGAGCCGGACACCGGCTACCACCGGACTGGCTCACCCCTCTAGGCCCGTCTTGGACCGCTCCGAGAGCGGGCCTTTCATCGGTGAGGATCGAGCCCATATCGGCCCTCTTGGAACCATTCGGCCGGCGGCATTGCCAGGACACCGGACCGGACATCGAGACGCCCACGTGCACTCCGATCCACCCGGACCGGCATCCGTCGACACCCAGGACCGCTCGGGCCGCCCTTCTTCGCGCCATGGCAGGGTCGAGCGGCGAGCTTGACATCGCGGTCGCCGGATGGCCAATTGGCGAGGACTCGGGCTCGGAAGGGGGAGCGGGCCCGGGAAGGAGCCGACGGATGGGAGTGTCGATCGTTCAGGTGGACGCGTTCACGGCGGAGGCGTTCCGGGGCAACCCCGCCGCGGTCTGCGTCCTGCCCGCCGAGCGGGACGTGGGCTGGATGCAGGACGTGGCGCGGGAGATGAACCTGGCCGAGACCGCGTTCGTGCGCCCCACGGGCGACGGCTTCGATCTGCGCTGGTTCACGCCCGCCGTCGAGGTGGACCTGTGCGGCCATGCGACGCTGGCCGCGGCGCACGTGCTGTGGGAGTCGGACCGCCTCGAACCGGCGGCGACCGCCCGGTTCCACACGCGCAGCGGCCTCCTCACGGCGGAGCGCCGCGGATCCTGGATCGAGCTGGACTTCCCCGCGACGCCGGCCGAGGAGACTGCCGCGCCTGCCGGGCTCGCCGAGTCGCTCGCAGCGGCGCCGGCGTTCGTGGGCCGGACGCGGTTCGACTACCTCGTCGAGTTGGAGAGCGAGACGGCGGTTCGGGAGGTACGACCCGACTTCCGGCGCCTGGCCGCGCTGGGCACGCGGGGCGTCATCGTGACGGCCCGCTCCGAGCGTGCCGAGGACGACTTCGTCTCGCGGTTCTTCGCGCCCGGTGCGGGAATCGACGAGGACCCGGTGACGGGATCCGCCCACTGCGCGCTGGCGCCCTTCTGGAGCGGCCGGCTCGGGAAGCAGGCGTTCTCCGCGCGACAGGTCTCGGCGCGCGGAGGCGTCCTGAAGGTGCGCCTGGACGGCGATCGGGTGCGCATCGCGGGGCAGGCCGTGACCGTGCTGCGGGGCGAGCTCCTGGCCTGAGCGCCCGGCGCTAGGACCGACGGCCTTCCACCAGCTCCCGGACCACCGGCGACAGCCGGCGGCCGACCAGGCCGTGGGCGACGTGGTTGGGATGTGCGTCGAGCGGGTGGACCCACAGGTCCCGGGCCGGCCGGCCCTCGAGCGCGGGCAGCAGGTCCAGCCAGGGGATGCCCGCCCGGTGACAGAAGCGCCCGATCGCCTCGTGCACGCCGCGCAGCGGGTAGTCGTCTTCGAGGTCGGTGAGCACGGGCCAGGTGGCGAGCAGGAACTGCCCGCCCCGCGCGCCCATGCCGCGGTGCATCCGGCGGAGGTGCTCCTGGGTGCGCGTCCAGCCCTCGTGGTTGGGCTCCGCGTACAGCTCGCGGTACCAGGCGAGTGTCTCTCGGTGGGTGCTCAGACGCTCCAGCCTGTGTCGCACGAACGTCGCCGTCCGCAGGCCGAACGCCTGGTCCCCCGTCGGGTCGCGCTCCTGGCGGCTGCGGCCGGTCAGCCGGTCCGAGAGCCGGCGGTGCCGGGCACGGAACCCGGGCGCCTGCTCGCAGTCGTTGAGCATCATCCCGTAGACGACGACGTCCGGGTCCAGCTCCAGGATCCGGTCGAAGGTCTCGCGCAGCACCGGGAAGTCCGCTCCCCGGTGCCCGAAGTTCAGGACCTCCCAATCCCCGACCCCCTGCGCGTTCAGGGCCCGCTCGAGGGCGCGCGGATAGACGTCGGCCTCCTTCACGCCCTGCCCCTCGGTGAACGAGTCCCCGAGCACGATCACGCGCCGGACGCCCGGACGCCGGGGGCCCGGCTCCCGCTCGCGGAACTGGAGCGAGTTGTAGCGCAGCTCGATCGCGTGGGGGGCGCGCTCCGCACACTCCCCGATCCGCCGGACCCGCAGCTCGTCGAACCGCCGGCGTGCGGCCGGATCGCGCACGTCCACGTCGAAGTACCCCCGCGGGTTCGTCGGGTAGCAGTCCAGGCTCACCGTCAGGCGCCGGTCGCTGGGCGTGAGCACGCGCTGCGGGACCGCAGGCACGAAGCCCAGCACTACCTCGGCGCCCAGGAAGACGACCACCGCCGAGCCGGCGCACAACCCCCATTCACGGATCGTGGCCCGCCGCCCTTTCCGGGTGCGGCCGCTGCCGGTCGGCGGCGCAAGAGGCCGTACGGGCGACTCCCTCCGGTCCGGCTGCGTGGGAGCGAGCGTGGCGGTCCGGGCAACCAGCACGACATCATTTATTCAATAGTGAAGCCTATTTGTCAAGTTCAATTCAAGTAATACCTTAGATCAAGCCCCGGCAGTTTGCCACCGCCGGTGCCACGATCACGTCGGGATCGAGCGCGTTCACTCGACCGCGAACGCGAGCACGACGGGCTCCTCGTGGCCCGGCTCGGCGTCGCCACCGACGTCGTGGTCGAACGGGCGCCGCAGGTCGTTGCCGGCGAGATCCTCCAGGCGCGGGTCGACGCGGATGGCGTACGCTCCCGCGCGCCAGGCCGCGGAGGGCGAGAACGACCACGAGCGCTCCTCGGCGCCCACGTCGGCCCGCCCATCGACCGGTCCGTCGTCCGGTCCGCGAAGCGCGAAGGAGCCTTCGAGGAGTGCCCGGTCCAGGGGCTCCACGAAGCCGATGACCAGGGCGTCCCGGGTTCCCGCGGCGGGCGGGGAGAGTCGCCAGGACAGCGGGTCGGGGACCTCGCGGTCGTCGTCGAGGACGACGAGGTCGCGCCTGAACCCGCGAGCCAGCGGGCGCCCGGAGGCGTCATTCCACGACGGATCGACCTCCAAGCGATAGCGGCGGCCGACGTGCAGCGCACCCCCGGACTTCGTCCCCACCAGTCCCCTCTTGATGTGCCCCGGATCGAGGAGGAGCGTCAGCCGGCGGCCGGAGGGATCCCACAGCTCCGCGCGTCCCTCGGCGAACGGCCGCGGGAGCCTCCGGCCGGTCCCCACGTCGACGAGGCGCACCTTCTCGAAGGCCGTTCCCGCTCGCATCGCTGACGAGAAGCACAGGTAGAGCTTGAGCTGGTTGCGGGGGATCGTCGGGCCACTCGGGTACAGCGCCGTGACGGTCGTGGTCGGAGCGCCGTCGAGGGCCGGCAGGGAGAGCCGCCGCTCCACGGTTGCGGCTCCGGCGCCGCGGAACCCTGGCCAGGCTAGGCGGTCGAGGTCCAGGGTCACCCGGTACCCGAGGCCGGGGACGAAGGGGAACCGCGGCGTGAAACGGATGAGCCGACCCTCCACCGCGTACGTCCCGAGCACTGGGGGCAGGTCGGAGTCGGCCGCCGCGGCCGGCAGCGTCCGCACGCTCACGACGCGCGACCACTCGCGCCAGCCCCAGGGCATTCCGCGGAGCCGCCGCAGGACCTCGGGCGGCAGTCCCACCACCTCCACGGAGCCGTGTCCGGCCGCCTGCGGATCGGCCTGGAGCCGCACGACGGGGGCCGCCGCGGTCCCACCCCGGACGGCGGGGGCGTGGGACGCCGCGACGGCCGCCCAGGTCGCGGCCAGGGCCGGGAGGACGGCGCTCCTCAGAGGATGTCCACCGACACCGACGTCAGGCCAAGGGCCCCGTCGCGCAGCGAGCGGCGCAGCAGGAGCAGGTAGCCTTCGTTGAGCCGATCGAGCTGCTGCACCCCGACGACGGGGAGGGCGACGAACGGGATGCCCGCCGTGGCCCAACGGTCGACGGGCTCGGTGAGGCCCTGGGCCTGGCGCTCGATGTCGGCGGGGTCGATCCGCATGACCGCCCGGCTGCTGTTGGCCAGCAGGATGTACGGCTTGCCCTTGCTCTCGTACGCGACCATGTCGAGGGGCATGTTCCCCGACCCGAACTCGGCCACGGTCGTCCCCCTCACGTGGGCGCGGTCCTTCAAGACGTCCATCGGGAACACGGCCAGGGGCGTGCAGGTGTAGGAGGCGAGCAGGTGCGGCCGGCCCCTGAGCCGGAACGGAAGGAACGTCTCGATGGGCGCCTCCGTCTCGTACTTGCCGTGCGCGGCGTGATAGACCTCCACGGTCGTCGCCGACTGGCGGCCGTCGAACGGGTACGGGAGCGCGCGGAACGTCGAGGCGAACTCCTCGTTGGAGAGCCCGGCCACGTACACCTTGCCCTCGTCGTAGGCGAGGTCGGTCACCGCGAACGACCGCGACTTGAACTCCCACAGCTTCGCGTCGGGCTTCGGGGGGTTCGGGATCGCGGCGCGGGACCAGGTGACGTCCTGGAGCGGTACCTCCGAGATCTCTCCGCCGGCGGCGACCCTCAGCAGTATCCGGGCGTCGGCGGCGTCGTTGGGGACGGGGAGCAGCCGATGGGTCTGCTGGAGGCCCCGGGAGACCGAGAGGTAGACGTTCTGTGACAGCGGGTTCACCGCCATGTCGTGGACGAGCACCTCGTCCCTCGTCGTGCCGAGCAGGGCGCCGATCTTGGCGTCCAGGTTGTCGACCTTCAGCTCCTGGCGAGCGGCGTTGGGCGCACGGTCTCCGACGTCGACCGCCCACACCGCCGCCGCCGTGGAGTCGCCGATCAGCAGGATCCCGTCCGGGGCGAAGGCGAGCCGGCTCATGGACTGGATCGCCGGCGCTCCCCGCTGAGGACCGCCGGAGGAGGTCGCGGGCCGGGCGGGCGACCCGGCCACGAACAGGACGGCCACGAACGGGAGGAGTCTCGCGCGCATCGGTACCTCCGTGCCCCCGACGAGGTCGCGGCGCGTCTCCGGACGATGTTCGCGGCCGTTCAACGGCCTGAAGACCCGCTCGCTTCCCGCCTGGTCCGCCCAAGCTAGCACGGCGGCCCAGCGGCAGGGTGCAAAAGCTTGTTCCCGGCGGCCGTCGTCCGGCACGGAAGCACGGTGCGCGCGGGCCCCCTGCCGCTCGCCCAAGGTGGTGGAGTGCTGGACTCAGCCCCACCTCAGCAGCGTGCCCGAGGCCGGCGACTGGCAACGCGTCAAGGAGCTGTTCCAGGCCGCTCTCGAGCGCGCCGGAGGCCCGGGCGGCGTTCCTCGACGACGCGTGCGGCGAGGCCGTCAAGGTCCTGCCGCTCGACCTGGCGGCGGATCCCCGCGCAGGCGCCTTGCGCACGACGCCCACCGGTGTCATGCCGGCCCTCTTCGCTCCCGATTGGGGACCGGAGGCGGGAGATCGAGCGATCGTTTCAGAAAAGAGAGGGCGGGCGTCGCCGAGCCTTCCGCCGGCTCCGCCGCGCCGTAGCGGCCGGTCTGCCGGTCAGGCCCGACGGCGGCGGCGCCCGCCTCCGTCGAGGCTCTCGCCCCATCGGGACAGGAACGCGGTCACGAACTCGTGGACCCCCGCCGGCTCGACCGCCAGCGGCGCCAGCGCCATCGAAACCGTGAGCGCCAGGTGGTAGCCCTCCGAACGCGACGCCGCGGCGCGGCGGTAGGCGGGGTGGGCCTCGTTCACCCAGACCGTGGACTCCACCAGGCGACCGAGCGCGGAGTCCTCGGGACGGCTCTCGAACTGCACGGCGAGGCCGTAGCGCGCCGGCCGGCGCGGTCCCTGGCGGCCGAGAGCGGCGCCGCTCGGCTCCGCGTCCGCCGCCTGGTGTGCGCCGGCGGGCGCGGCCGGCTGGGGCGGAGCCGGCGCCGAGGCGGGCGTCCCCGGAGCGGTGTCCGGTGCCTGCGGAGCGGGGCTGGCCTCCTCGACCCCCGTCGCGTCCCCGGCGCCACCGGCGCCGACCGCCACCGCGGCCGCCGGAGCCTGGCCCCGCCCGCCCATCGGAAGGCGCTTCTGGCCGCCGGACTGGCGCTCGACCAGGCTCGCCAGCAACGGGAACTCGTCCGCCAGCTCCCCGAGGACGTTCTGGAGGTCGCGCTCCAGGGGACGCGTGCGACGGCGGCGCGCCTCCTCGGCCGGCTCCCGCCCCTCGCCCCAGGCGGCGAGGTGGACCGATACCGCCTCCTGCACCGCCTTGCGGTAGGCGAGGTAGGTCATACCCCGGGGACCGGTCCGGATGAAGTCCGCCTTGTTGAGGGTCAGCGCCTCGGCGAGACCCGGGGCCTCGATCAGCCCGCTCACCAGGTCGGGGGCGGCGGGAGACAGGCCAAGCCAGTCCCAGCCTCGCTTGATCACCTTGCCGAGCGTGCTCACACCCACGCCTCGCTGATCCTCGGCCACGGGGACGGTATCCCGCACCAGGTACCCGACCACCGCGGGACGGCGCCGGCGCCCCAAGCGGACCGAGATCGGCGCGCGGAACGGATCCGCCTCCCGGCGTGGCACGGGACGCCCGTCGACAGCGAAGCTCAGCCCGCTCGGATAGTGGGGCGTGAGCACATCGTCGAAGGTGCCGTCGAGGAGGGGCTCGAAATGGCGCTGGAGCGCGGTCTCGAGAAATCCTGCGTCGAGGAGCGGCGAGAGGGGGTTCTTGAGGAGAATGCGGATACCGGTGCCGTGGCTGGAGGTCACGAGCCCCGGCGGCGGCACCCACCGCCAGGGTGCCTTGTGCTTGGTCGCCAGCCGCCAGGAAGTGGCGACGTGGACCTTCCCCCGCCGCGTCTCCGTCAGCACCTCGTCGCAGACGAGCAGGCTCAGCTTGATCCCCACTCCCGCGAACCCGATCCCCTGCCCGCGGGTCTTGGTGCTGGCGGCGATGTCGTGGAAGCGCGACAGCTCCCTCCGGGCCATGCCGCACCCGTCGTCCGCGACGGTCAGGGTGGCCTCCGCGGCGTTTGTGGCGAAGGTGAGGACGGTCGCGCCCGAATCGAGGGAGTTGGCGACGATCTCGGTCAGGATCGTCTCCTCGATCGGACCGGGGTAGGCGTCCCGCAGGTCCTCGATCAGGTGTTGGAGGTCGACGCGTGTCTCGCCCAGGACCAGCCTCTCTCGGGAACCGCGATTCTAGCGCCCGCGCGGCCGGACGTGGCGGAGGGGGCGTCAGCCCCCGCGCCGAGACCCCGGAAACCACCGCGGCGGCGGTCGGGCCCACGAGCGACGCGTGGCCCGAGGACCTGCCGTGAGTCAGCGTCCGGCGGCGGTCAGGAGATAGACCGCGAAGGTGCCGAGCCAGTGGCCCCCTTCGTAGTGTTCGCCCGTGACCGCCGGCAGGGCAGCCTCCCGGTGGCCCTGGGCGGCGGAGAGCAGCGCGGCGACGCGCCCGTCCCCGTCCGGCAGGCCATGCGCGATGCCTTCGAGCATCCAAGCCCGGCTGAGGTTCAGGCCGTCGATATGGGCGAGCTTGGGATCGGCGCGATCGGTGACCACTCCCGGAGGCAGCCAGGTCGCGGAGCCGTCCCGGGGGATCTGGGGAAGGAAATCGGTCAGCCACACACCGTACCGGGACGGCGGGAGGACACGGCGCATGAGGTCGGCTTCGGCCAGGCACGGCGACAGGAAGTCCTGGCCCGACGGTTCGTAGGACAGCGGGCACGCGCGGTCCCCGCCGTAGAGCTCCCGCACGCGTGACCGCAGCAGCTCCGACGTGGCCGCATCTCCCTTCACCCGTGCCCAGTCCCACACCAGGCCGAAGGCGAACGCGGTCTGGTCGTGCTCGCCCACGCGGATCGGATAGCGCAGCTTGGGCAGCCATTCCCTGAGCCGGGCCGCCGCCGCCGACTCGAGCGGAGCGAGGACGGCCGACCACGATCGGGCCTCCGGGTCTTCCCAGGCCCTCAGCTCGGCGGCGAGCTGCAGGAGCCAGGCGAGCCCGTAGGGCCGCTCGAAGGTGCCGCGGCCGGGTCCCTCGAGGTAGCGGACCTCCGCGGCGATCGATTCGGGCCGCAGGCTCCGCGACAGGGCCCTTCGGGCCTCGACCGCGAACGGAGCGCCGGGCAGCAGGCGGGCCAGCCGTGCGAGCAGCCAATGTCCGTGCACCGCGGAGTGCCAGTCGTAGCAGCCGAGGAAGACGGGAGTGAGCTCGCGTGGCGCCTTCACGTCCGCGTCGCCCTGCATGACGTGGGCGATCTTGTTCGGGTACTCCCGGTGTACGCAGGCCAGCGCCAGGCGGGCGAGCCGCTCGGCAGCGACGGCGTCCAGCCCTCCGGGGAGAGGGGCGGCGCCGGACAGGGCGGCCGCGAGCAGTGCGGGTGCGAGAGCGGTCATCACGGCGGCGATCCGGCCGGAGGCTACCATGCCGATCGGACGGCCCAAAACGGAGAAGCGGCCCGGAGCCCGGCGAGAACTGAACCGTCATTCACTGAGCCGCCATTCATTTTTTCTCCGAGCCGGGATAAAATGGTGGGAGGAGGGCAGCCCATGGCAGACAAGGCGGTTTCGAGCGAGCGGGAGTCCCTGAAGGTCGCCGAGGCCTCCCGCCAGTCCGAGTGGATCCAGCCCAGCTTCATGCGGGAGCTGTTCCTGGGGACCTTCCGCCTGGACCTGATCCACCCCTATCCGCTGACCGCCGAGGAGCGGCCCGAGTTCGCGGCCTTCTACCGGCGGTTCGAGGCCTTCTTGAGGGACGAGGTGGACCCGGTTGAGATCGATGCCACCGGCGAGTATCCGGCCCAGGTGATCGACGGCCTGCGCCGCCTCGGCGCCTTCGGGATGAAGATCCCGAAGGAGTATGGCGGGCTCGGGCTCACGAACGTCGAGTACGGGAAGGTCATGCGCCTGATGGGGAGTGTCGACGGCAACGTGGTGGCGCTGCTCTCCGCCCACCAGTCGATCGGCGTCCCGCAGCCGCTGAAGCTGTTCGGCACCGAGGCCCAGAAGAAGAAGTACCTGCCCCGCTGCGCCAGGGGGGAGATCTCCGCCTTCGCCCTCACCGAGCCGCACGTGGGCTCCGACCCCGCCCGGCTGTCCACGACCGCCGAGAAGACGCCCGAGGGGGACGCCTACGTGCTCAACGGCACGAAGCTCTGGTGCACCAACGGGACGCTGGCCGACCTGTTGGTGGTGATGGCCGTCCACCCCGGCTCGAAGAGGATCAGCGCGTTCGTGGTCGAAACCGCCTTGAAGGGCGTCAAGGTCGAGCACCGGTCCCGGTTCATGGGCTTGAAGGCGCTCGCGAACGCCGTCATCAGCCTCACCGACGTGCGCGTTCCCGCCGAGAATCTGATCGGGGCCGAGGGCAAGGGACTGAAGATCGCCCTCACCACCTTGAACGACGGGCGGCTCTCGATCCCCAGCGGCTCGGTGGGGACCGGCAAGGCCTGCCTGGAGATCTGCCGCCGCTGGGGCAACGAGCGGGTGCAGTGGGGCAAGCCCGTCGGGCGGCACGAGGCGGTGGCGCAGAAGATCGCGGCCATGGCCGCGACCACCTTCGCCATGGAGTCGGTCGCCAGCCTGGCCGCCGAGATGTCCGACCGCGGCGGCTACGACATCCGGCTGGAGGCGGCGGCGGCCAAGGAATGGAACACCGCCCGGTGCTGGGAGATCGTGGACGACACCATGCAGGTCCGGGGCGGGCGCGGGTACGAGACCGAGCGGTCGCTGGCCGCTCGCGGGGAGGAGCCGATCGGGGTCGAGCGCATGATGCGCGATTACCGCATCAACAAGATCTTCGAGGGCAGCAGCGAGATCATGCACCTCTTCATGGCCCGGGAGATGGTGGACCGGCACCTGCAGGCCGCCGGGCCGATGGCCGATCCCGACAAGGGGATCGCCGAGAAGCTCCAGGCCCTGCCGCGGATGGCCTCGTTCTACGCGTGGTGGTACCCGACCCGGTGGCTCGGCTGGGGGGCGTGGCCCCGGTACTCGGGCTTCGGCCCGCTGGCCACCCACCTCCGCTTCGTCGAGCGGGCGAGCCGAAAGCTGGCGCGCGGCAGCTTCCACGGGATGCTCGTCTACCAGGCAGGCCTGCAGAACAAGCAGGCGTTCCTGTTCCGCCTCGTCGACGTGGCGAACGAGCTGTTCGCGATGGCGGCCTCGGTATGCCGCGCCCGCGCCCTGGCCGACCGGGGCCGGCCGGAAGCGGCCGAGGCCCGGGCCCTGGCGGACGTGTTCTGCCGCGGGTCCCGCCGCAAGGTCCGGCGCCTGTTCCAGGACCTGTGGAGCAACGACGACGGCGCCGTCTATCGGACCGCCCTGGACGTGCTCGAGGGACGGCACGAGTGGCTGGAGCGCGGGATCCTGGGCGTGTCGGCCGGCGAGAAGCCACGCGAGGCCGCCCTGGCACCGAGGGGCCACGAGGACGTGGCGGTCGGAGCCTGACCACCGTTCGACCCTACAAGGCGTCGAGGCCCGCGACCACCCGGTGGTCCGAGACCGGCGGCGAGCCCGCACGCACGCACAGCACGGTCCTCATCCCTGCCCCGCGGGCCGCGTCCAGCTCGGCGCCGACGTCGGAGACGAAGAGAACCGCTCCGGGCGCTTCGCCGAGAGCCCGCGCGATCGCGCGATAGCTCTCCGGCTCTTTCTTGGGACCGGTGGTCGTATCGAAGTAGCCGCCCAGCAGGGGTGTCAGGTCTCCCCCGGAGGTGTGGGAGAACAGCAGCCGCTGGGCGAGCACGCTGCCGGAGGAGAAGATGGCCGCCCGGCGGCCCTCCCGCCGCCACCGCGCCAGCGCCACCGGCACGTCGGGGTATACCTGGCCATGCAGCTCTCCGCTGCAGTAGCCTGCCTCCCAGATCCTGCCCTGCAGCGACTTCAGGCCGGTCGACTTCCGGTCCCGGTCCATCAGCCAGTGGACGAACGCGGCCGCGGAGTCCACGAGCGCCTCCTCCGGCTCGTCCTGCCACGGGGGGAGGCCCACGCCGCCGGCGGCCTCGCGGGCGCGCTCCGCGCGGAGCGCGTCCAGGTCGGCGCGGACCTCCGGCACGTGCAGCCGCTCCCGGACGAACGACCGGACCCTCTCCCGCGCGAACGGAAGCAGGACCTCGTAGACGAACTCGACCGGTGTGGTGGTCCCCTCGATGTCCAGGAGCACCACACGTGGGCCCCGGTCTGCGGCCGCCGCCACGCGCTCAGCTTCCGGCGCTGGCGGGGACGTAAGCCGGACCCAGGCAGACCGGCTCGAAGCGCTCTTCGGCGCCGCTGCCGGTGTAGTGGGGCGTCCAACCCGAGGAGTCCTGGAAGAGCCGGATGGCACGGATCTGACGGTCGGCGCAGAGGCCGAACCAGTGCCAGGTGCCTCGGGGCACGCGGATGAGGTCTCCCGCCTCGACCTCGACCGCGACCACCGAGCCCTCGCGGGGGCGGATGTGGAAGAGGCCGCGGCCCTTCACGATGAACCGGACCTCGTCCTCGTCGTGCCAGTGCTCCCGGTTGAACTTCGCGAGCATCGCTTCCAGCCCGGGGGTCTGCGGGGACACGTCGATCACGTCCGTGGTCACGTAGCCGCCGGCGGCCTTGAGCCGCTCGATCTCGGCGGCATAGGCTTGAAGGATGTCCGCCGCGGACGCGCCCGGCCGCGTCCCACGGGACGTGTCCCAGCGCTCGTAGTCGACGCCGATCCCGGCGAGGCACCTCTTCACCTGCTCGGGATCGCGCACGGTCCTGCCCTCGTCCGGAATCCTCACGATGGCCATGGAACCCCTCCTTCCCGCGCGGGCTCGACGCCTTCAGGCCCTGGACCCGATGCGGGTGCGGCCCACGACCTCCAGCAGGAACTCGAGGACCTCGAGGTGCCGGCGAGCCTGGCCCACGTTCGCACCCCACGTGTACAGCCCGTGGCGGCGGATCAAGAAGCCGTGCGCCCGCGGGTGCGCCCGCAGCGTCTCCGCCACGCGCAGGGCCGCCCCGTCCCAGTCCCGGGCGTTCTCGATCACGGGCAGCCACTCGGCGTGGTCGTGGTTGTCCACACCCTCGAGCCCTTTCAGCATCTCGTATCCTTCGATGGCGATCCCGTCCTCACCGGCGGCCACGTCCGACAGGAGCGTGGCCCAGACGGAATGGGTGTGGCAGACCGCGCCCGCGCCCCGAGCGGTCACCACCGCGAGGTGGACCGCGGACTCGGCCGACGGCGGTCCCGACCCTTCGACGCGGGCTCCCCGTCCGTCGATCACCACCAGGTCGGCCTCGGTCACCGTCCCCTTGTCCGCGCCGCTGGGCGTGATCAGCAGGCGCAGCGGCTCGCGCGCAGCCACGGCGGAGAAGTTTCCGCTCGTCCCGAGGGCCCACCCGCGCGAGTGCGCCGCTCGGCTGAGGCCGGCCACTGCCGCCGCGAGACCGTCGCCCTTCGACATCCTCTCCGGATTCTTCGGGGGCATTCCAGCGAAGTCAAGGCGGTCCCGTCCGACGTGAGGGTGACGACGAGACGCGCGGCACGCAGTCAGCGCGACGGCAGGGTCACGTGCGTCACGTACTCGCTGGAGATGGCCTGGGCGCTGTGGACGCGGCTCCGGACCACCACCTGGTAGGCGGCCGGGAAGCCCTCCTGGTTCTCGGCCCGGAACCGCTCGCGCAGCCTCCTCATGTCGGCCGGCGACGCGAAGAACTCCATCGCCGCCTGTGAACCGGCGCTGTGGGTCCCCGAGACGATGACGGTGCGCAGCGGGTCGGCCCCGGGGGCGTCCGCGCTGGGCAGCACGGTGATCAGACCGAAGACCTCGGATAACCACCCTTCGCCGTTTCGGAAGGGCACGTAGACCTTGTCGGCGGGCGCGGGGCCCCGTACCGCGCCGATCACCCGCGACTGGTGCTCCGGGTCGTAGCGCACGGTCCAGGACGCGCGCTCGAGGAGGCTCGAGGCCGCGTAGCTGAACTCCGGGGTCCCGAACAGGAGGAGGTTGCGCCCCCTCACCGCCGGGACCGAGACGTTCTTCTCCGGGACCACCTGGAAGGCCACCCCCATCCGGGCCAGGGTACGCACCGCGGTGACGAGGCCGTGCACGTCGCCGAGCCGGATCGGCCCGGTGGTGACGTGGCTTCCGAGGCGGTCGCCCGGCTGGAGCGGGTAGTGCTGGTGATACCACTGGCGCAGCTCCGGGACCTGCGGCAGGAGCGACACCGACGGCGGGACCGGGCCCTCAGGGTAGGGGAAGATCGCGTGATGGGGCGGCGAGGCGAGGCACAAGAGCACATTGCCCCCCGGCGCGGCCAATGGACCCCAGGCCTCCAGGAGGACGGGGTCGGCGACGCCCTCGATCGATCGAGCGGACAGGAACACCGTCGATGCGCCGACCACACCCGCCAGCGCGCCGGCGGCCAGCCATGCCGCGCGCGGGAGTCCCGACGGGGCTGAAGGAGGTTCCGCGGCGGGAAGCGGCTGAAGGGCGGGTGGCGGCGGCTCCGGAGCCGGCTCCTCCTCGTCGGGCGCCCTCACGACGAACCGGGGAACGTAGGTTCCCTTCGGCAGCTCGATCCGCAGCGGCGCGTCGGCCAGCTCCCCGGCGTAGACGTCCTGGAGCTTCTGCCTCAGGTCGTGAGCCCGGCGGCGGACGGTCGAGTCCTCCCCGGTCGAGTAGCCGGGGGGACGGCCCAGGGCATCGATCCCCACCAGGTACTCGCTCACCTCCCCCGCGCGGCCCGCGACCTCCATCTCGCAGATGTAGCGGAGGAAGTTCCGGAGCTGCTCGCCGCGCGCGAACGCAGCGCTGCGCAGGACTTCGCCCAAGGCCGCCTGCTTCTCCGCCGGGGACGGCGGAGGAGAGCCCACGGAGGGGATCCTCGCCGATGCAGACTGACCGCGGCCGCTCGGGGATCGGCTCCGGGGGGTCCCTCCGGCGTCGGCCATCAGGCCCTCCCGTCACCCGGGCCGGCGCGGCTGCCCAGAAACCGCGCGGCCGCAGGGGGCTTCAGGTCTGGAAAGCCCCGCCAGGTGTTGCCCGGGGACACGCCGCGCATCATAACATCCGCCCTCGCCGCCGGGCGTTCGCGTCCCGCGAGCCCGCCTCGACCCAACTCCCGCGGCTGCTTCATCCGGCCAGGGTCCCGGCCTGGTAGTCGCGGAAGGCGGCGACCAGCTCCTCGCGGCTGTTCATCACGAAGGGGCCGTAGCGAGCCACGGGTTCACCCAGCGGCCGGCCGGCGATGAGCAGGAGCCGAGCGTCCCCCTTGGGTGCCGACGCCGCCACGGCTTCGCCCGGCCCGAGCACGGCCAGGTGCCCCTCCCCGACGGGGCGCGCCGACTCACCCCCGAGCGAGGCGTCCCCCGAGAAGACGTACGCGATCGCGTTGTGAGCGGAGGGGACCGGCTGGACGAACCGCGCGCCCGCCGGAAGCCCCACGTCGAGGTAGAGCGGGTCAGTGGCGATCCCCTGCACCGCCCCGCGCGCTCCGCCCGATTCGCCAGCCACGACGCGAACGAGGACGCCGCCGGGGGCGGTGTACTCCGGGACCGCGGACGGGGCGATGTCCTGGTAGCGCGGCTCGCACATCTTGTCGCGGGCCGGGAGGTTCACCCAGAGCTGGAAGCCCCACATCAGGCCCTCCCGCTGCCGCGGCATCTCGGAGTGCACGATGCCCCTTCCCGCCGTCATCCACTGCACGCCTCCGGGAAGGAGCTCCCCGCTGTTGCCCCGATGGTCGCGGTGCTGCATCGAGCCGGCGAGCATATAGGTGACGGTCTCGAAGCCGCGGTGGGGATGGTCGGGGAACCCCGCGATGTAGTCGTCGGCGTCATCGGAGCGGAACTCGTCGAGGAGCAGGAACGGGTCCACGTGGTCCAGCTCCGAGGTGCCGAGGCTGCGCTTCACGAGCACGCCGGCTCCTTCGGAAGTCTCCTGAGCGTCGACGACCTTCAGCACCTCGCGAAGCTTCATCGTCGCCTCCCGGCGCATACGACCCATCGTCTCACGACGCCGGGCATGGACGAGCCCGTCGGCGGGGTCCCGTCAGCGCGGGCAGAGCCGCTTCAGGACCTGGATCTGACCGGCGTGGTAGAGGTCGTGGGAGGCGGCTCCACGGATCAGGCCGCCGAGCTCGAAGGTGCTGCCCGCGGGCCTGACCTCCAGGTCGGCGTCCCGCAGCCGCCGCACCGCCTCCAGGAGACGGCGGTGCTCCGAGACCAGCAGCCGGACGTCGGCGCGCCACTCCGAGTCCCCACCCGGGTCGGGCCGCTCGAACCAGTTGCTGCCCTTCAGGGCGAAGGCACCACGCTTCTCGCCCGTGAGCCGGCGCCGTACCGTGTATTTCCAGTAGGCGGCGTGGACCGTGATCTCCCAGGCGTTGTGCCGCCCGGGACCGGGCCTCCAGCCCGCACGCCGGGCGTCGAGGCGCCGCACCGACCCGAGCAGGTTCGTCCCGTGCCAGGACTTGTGGTCGAAGGCCTCGGCGAGCAGCCGCAGCAGCTGCCCGACCGCCGGGCCCGTCTTGCGCAGTCTCATCGATCTCCACCCCGGCCGGCGATCCTAACCCGCCCGGACGATGTGCGCGAGGCCTCCGCCTCCGCCCTGTATCATCGATCCGCGTGAGAAAGACGTCTCGGCGGTCGCGCCTGGTCCGGAGAGCGCTGGTGGGTGCCGTGTTGGCCGCGGCCGGGGTCTACGTCCTGCGCGTGGCGCTCTGGACGCCGTTCGTCCCGGCCGCGGGCGCGCCTTCGGACGGGCTGACCCGGGCGGTCGGCGTGGTCCATGTGCATACCACGCTGTCCGACGGAGGGGGGACGCCCGAGGAGGTCATCGCCGCCGCACGAGCCACGGGACTCTCGTTCGTGGCCCTCACCGACCACAACCACCTCGACGGCAAGCGCTACGAGGGATACCGGGAGGGCGTGCTGGTCCTCGTCGGGATCGAGGCCTCGACAACAGGGGGCCACGTGGTCGGACTGGGAATCCCCGACCCCACCTTCCGGTTCTCGCGCGACCCGCTCGACACCCTCGAGGACGTGCGGGACCTCGGAGGGATCTCCTTCGCCGCGCACCCGACCAGCCCGGTCGACAGCTTCCGCTGGACGGGATGGGACCTGCCGGGGCCGTGGGGGCTGGAGCTGCTGAACGGGGACACGCAGTGGCGCTCCGCCGGTGCGTGGCGGCTGGCCCGCACCGGGGCGCTCTACGCGGTCAACCCCGGATACGCCCTGCTCACCAGCCTCTCGCCGCCGCTCGACGCCCTGGCCCGGTGGGACGACATGCTCCAAGAGCGCGACGTAGCGGGGATCGTCGGGGCGGACGCGCACAGCCGCGTGGTCGTGCACAAGGACGCTGCCGTCCGCTTCCCCTCCTACGAGTCGCTGTTCACCCTGGCCAGGAACCACGTCCTGCTCGAGCGGCCGTTGGCGGGGCGGGCCGACCTGGACGGCGCCGCGGTCCTCGAGGCCCTGGCCCGCGGCCGATCGTACGTGGCGTTGGACGCTTTGGCGCCGGCCGGCGGTTTCTCCTTCGAGGTGACCGGCGATGCCCGGCGCGCGCTCATGGGGGACACCGTCGCCCCGCGCCCCGGCCTTCGGCTCCGTGCCGGCGGGGCGCTCCCTCCGTCGGCTCGTGTCGCCGTGCTCCGGAACGGGCTCCCCCTCGCCGAGGAGACGGGGCGCGTCGACCTCGAACCCTCCGAGCCCGGCGTCTACCGCGTCGAGGTGCGCCTGCCCGGCTGGGACGTGCCCTGGATCCTCTCGAACCCTATCTACGTGTTCGATGCAGGGGCAGCGGCGGAGCGGGCGCGGGCCGCTGCGTGGCCCTCGCCGAGGCCGCCACCCACGGCCGCCCGCACCCTCGACTCGTTCGACGCCACCACCACCTTCCACGCGGGCCATGACACCGCATCGAGCGCCGAGGCCGACGTGATCGACCCGGCGGGCGGGATCGACGGGGCGGGAGCGGCCCGGCTGCGGTTCCGGCTGGCCGCCCCCGGCCCCGACCGGCCCCATACCTTCTGCGCGCTCGTGAGCCGCGAGCCGCGCGATCTCAGCGGCTACGAGGGGCTCGTGTTCTCGATCAAGGGCGACGGGACGTATCGCATCCGCCTGGAGGTCCGGGACGAGAACCCGGCCTCGATCGACGAGGGCACCGAGTGGTGGTTTGCGTCGGTGAAGACGACGCCCGAGTGGCGGCGCGTGGCCGTGCCGTTCTCCCGGCTCCGCTCGATCAATCCCCGAACCGACGGCCGCCTGGACCTGGACCGCGTGCGTGCCCTCGTGTTCGTGCTCGACCGCGGGGAGGTGAAGGTGGGAACCGAGGGGACGATCTGGATCGACGACCTCGGCGTCTACTAGCTAGGAGTCCCGCGCCGATCGCCCGTTCAGTGCCGTCCGGCCAGCTCGCCCGCTTCGATCCGCACCGGCAGCCGGTTCTGCGGCGGCGGCAGCGGGCAAGTGGCGTAGTCGGTGAAGGCGCACGGAGGGCTGTACGCCCGGTTGAAGTCCAGGACGACACGCCCGTCTTCCGGCATCTCGGTATAGAGGAAGCGGCCGGCGCCGTAGGTTTCCCTGCCGCTGGTCGCGTCGCGGAAGATGAAGAACAGCTCGGTGGCGTCCGCCTCCTCGAGCACGGGCTCGAGAGCCACCTGGCGTCCTTCGAGCTGGAACACCGCCCGGCCGGGGCTTGGCAGGTGGTTCACCTGGCCGAGGACGTTGGGGATCGGCAGGGTCTTCCCCGGCGGCGCCGGCTGGAAGCGAGCCGTGACCCGGTAGGACTCGCGGACCGGGAACCAGCGCAAGCCCTCGAACTCGCGCCGGGCGGGGCTGTCCGCGTCCTTCAGCCGTATGCCGAACCGCCCGCCACGTTCGATCACCTGTAACGTGAGCCGACCCAGACGGAGGATGTCGCCGCTGTCGGGCCGGAGCACAGCCCGGCTGACCGGGCGTCCGGAGAGGGTCCCCGAGACTCCCGGCTCGAGACGCACCTCCGTCGTCCCACCGTGGTGCTCGAAGGCTCCGGCCAGGGCGGGGGCGGTGCCCGCGGGCAGGACGATCTCGGCGGAGGGGTCGGTCCCGAAACGGCTCGCGCCCTCCTCCAGCCAGAAGAGCCCGACGACGCTGAGCCAGCCGCCTTCGGCCCGGAGGCGGGCCTCCCGCTCGGCCCGCCACCTCTCCAGCTCGACCACGTAGCCGTCACCGGCCCCGGTCCGCGCCGAGGCCATGGCCACCAGACACGCCAGGGCGGCCAAGGACCGGAGTGGTCTTCGCATGTCGGCCTCCGTTCGTGACCCGGGCGTCGACCCGGGCGGTAGCTCTTCAGGCGCCGCCTCAACCGCTAGAATAGGGGTGGCGATGGCCGGAAGGAAGCCGGGGGAGGACGCGCAGACGGGCGGGGAGGTCCTGGAGCGGACACGCCCCCGTACCAGGAGGCCGCAGCTCTACCGGGTGATCCTCCACAACGACGACTACACGACCATGGAGTTCGTCGTTCACATCCTCGAGACGGTGTTCAACTTCCCGGAGCCCGAGGCCTTCCGGATCATGCTGCAGGTGCACCAGCAGGGGCGCGGCCTCTGTGGGGCGTACACGTACGAGATCGCGGAAACGAGGGTCACGACGGTCCACGAGCTGGCCCGGGAGAACGGGTTCCCGCTCCGGGCGAGCATCGAGGAGGCGTAGGACCGCAGCGGCACCGCGGAACGCGGGTGCCTGCGGCGGAGAGGAGCCGAGGAGAGTCACTTGTTCAGCCGAGTCGCCGAAAAGATCCTGAACGCCGCCGCACGCGAAGCGGTCACGCGCCGCCACGCCCACCTCACGCTCGAGCACCTGCTCCTGGCGATGCTGGACGAGCCGGGCGGGGAGAAGATCCTGCGCGCCTCCGGGGCGGACACGGCCCGCCTGCGGGAGGAGCTCACCGCGTTCGTCGACGATACCCTCGAGACCCTCCCCACCGGGAGCAAGCGGCCGCCCGACCAGACCATGGCCTTCCGGCGGGTCCTGCAGACCGCCGTCCTGCACGTCCAGAGCGCGGGTAAGGCGGAGGCGGACGTGGGCGACCTGCTCGCGGCGCTGTTGGCCCAGACCCGGTCCCATGCCGCCGACCTGCTGGCCAGCCATGGGGTCAGCCGCCTGGACGTCCTGAACTACATCTCCCACGGGATCGCCAAGCACCCCGTAGAAGGGGAAGAGGGCGAGCCGGCGGCGGGAGGTGTGGGCGAAGAAGGGCCGGCGGCGGCGCGGGACCCGCTGGCCGCCTACACGGTCAACCTCACGGAGCGGGCCCGCCAAGGCAAGCTGGACCCGCTGATCGGGCGCGCCCTCGAGCTGCAACGGGCGATGGAGATCCTCTGCCGGCGGCGGAAGAACAACCCCGTGTTCGTGGGCGATCCGGGGGTCGGCAAGACGGCCCTCGTGGAGGGACTGGCCCTCCGGCTGCTCGCCGCCGATAGCCCGGAGGTCCTCCGAGGGGCCGAGATCTTCACCCTGGACACCGGCGCGATCCTCGCCGGCACCCGCTACCGGGGGGACTTCGAGGAGCGGCTGAAGGCGGTCCTGGCCGCCCTGAAGAAGCGACCCAGGCCGATCCTGTTCATCGACGAGATGCACACGATGGTCGGGGCGGGGGCCACCACCGGCGGCACAATGGACCTGGCCAACCTGATCAAGCCCGTCCTGACCGAGGGCGAGATCCGGCTGATGGGCTCCACCACGTTCGAGGAGTTCAAGCACATCGAAAAGGACCGTGCCCTGGCGCGGAGGGTCCAGAAGATCACGGTGAACGAGCCGAGCCTCGAGGAGACCGCGAAGATCCTGAAGGGCCTCCGGGCACGCTACGAGGAGCACCACCGGGTCTCGTACACCGACGGCGCGCTGGAGGCGGCGGGACGGCTCGCCCGGCGCCACCTGCGCGACTACCGGCTGCCGGACAGCGCCATCGACGTCCTCGACGAGGCCGGGGCGATGCTGCGGCTCCAGGCCGGCGCCGGGCCCGAAGGGGGCGCCCAGACCGTCGACGTCCCCGAGGTCGAGCGCGTGGTGGCGCGCATGGCCCGGATCCCGGAGAAGCAGGCCTCCTCCTCGGACAAGGAGCGCCTCCGCAGCCTGGAGGAGTCGCTGCACCGGGTGGTGTTCGGCCAGGAGGAGGCCGTGCACCTGGCCGCCATGGCCATCAAGCGCGCCCGCGCCGGGCTCGGGCAACCCGACCATCCCGCCGGCTGCTTCCTGTTCACGGGACCGACGGGCGTGGGCAAGACCGAGCTCGCGAAGCAGCTCGCGCTGCACCTGGGCAATGAGTTCATCCGCTACGACATGAGCGAGTACGCGGAGAAGCACGCGGTGGCGCGGCTGATCGGCGCCCCGCCGGGTTACGTCGGCTTCGAGCAGGGGGGGCTGCTGGTGGACGCGGTGCGCCAGCACCCGTACTGCGTGGTGCTGATGGACGAGATCGAGAAGGCCCACCCGGACCTGTTCAACATCCTCCTCCAGGTGATGGACCACGCCACCCTGACCGACAACACCGGCCGCAAGGCCGACTTCCGGCAGGCCGTCCTGGTCATGACGTCCAACGCCGGCTCGCGAGAGATGAGCGCCAACGCAATCGGGTTCAGCAAGGACCGGGCGAGGGAGGGAGCCCGCCGCGGCAACAAGGCCCTCGAGAAGATGTTCAGCCCGGAGTTCCGCAACCGCCTCGACGCCATCATCACGTTCAAGCATCTCACCATGGACGTGATGGAGACGATCGTGGACAAGTTCATCCTCCAGTTGGAGACGCAGCTCACCGAGCGGCGCGTGGCCTTCGCGCTCTCCCCGGAGGCGCGCGGCTACCTGGCCCGGAAGGGCTACGACCCGGTGTACGGCGCCCGGCCGCTGGCCCGCATCGTCCAATCGGAGGTCCGGGACCCCCTCACCGACGAGATCCTGTTCGGACGCCTTGAGAAGGGCGGCACGGTCACGATCACCGTCGCGGGCGAGAAGCTCGCGTTCGAGTTCGCCGTCCCCGGCGAAGAGGCCACCGCGCCCCGAGAGCTGCTGCCGGAGTCCTGAGGCCCGGCCGCACCCGCGCGGGCGCTCGTCCCGCGAACGAGCCTCACCGTCCCGGGCGTGGTACGGTGGTTTCGAGTGGTGCCCAGCCGCAGCCGGCCGCACATCCGGAGGTCCCCCTTGACCGAGCAGACTACGGCCCGCACCAACCGGCTCATCCACTCCACGAGCCCCTACCTCCTCCAGCACGCCCACAACCCGGTGGACTGGCACCCCTGGGGCGAGGAGGCCCTCCGTCGCGCCCGGGCGGAGGACAAGCCCATCCTGCTCAGCATCGGCTATTCGGCCTGCCACTGGTGCCACGTGATGGAGCGGGAGTCCTTCGAGGACGAGTCGATCGCCGCGCTGATGAACCGGAACTTCATCCCGGTGAAGGTGGACCGGGAGGAACGGCCGGACCTCGACGACGTCTACATGGCCGCGACCCTGGCGATGAACGACGGCCAGGGCGGCTGGCCGATGACGGTCTTCCTCACCCCCGACCAGGAGCCGTTCTTCGCGGGCACCTACTTCCCCCCCACCGACCGGTACGGCCGGCCCGGGTTCGCAACCGTCCTCAGCCACATCGCCGAGCTGTGGGCGCGGGACCGCGAGGGGCTGCGCAGCCAGGCCTCGCGGCTGGCCGACTACATCCGTCAGGGCGCGCGTCCCGGGCCCGCCGTGGCGGTCGGGGAGGAGGAGCTGCGCTCCGCCCTGAGCCAGCTGAAGCGGGACTTCGACCCACGGTGGGGTGGGTTCGGCGCGGCGCCGAAGTTCCCGCCCAGCACCGCCCTCTCGCTGCTCCTGCGCGCCCACCGGCGGTTCTCCGACCACGCGGCCCTCGACATGGTCGCCAAGACCCTGGACGCCATGGCGCGTGGCGGCATCTACGACCAGCTGGGTGGAGGGTTCCACCGCTACTCGGTCGACGACCGGTGGCTCGTCCCCCACTTCGAGAAGATGCTCTACGACAACGCCTTGCTGGCGAAGGTGTACCTGGAGGGTCACCAGGCGACCGGCAACGCTTTCCATGGGCGGATCGCGGCGGAGACGCTCGACTACGTCCTGCGCGAGATGACGTCGCCCGAGGGAGGGTTCTACTCCGCCACCGACGCCGACTCCGAGGGCGAGGAGGGGAAGTTCTTCGTCTGGACGCCCGACGAGGTGGCGCAGGTGCTGGGAGCCGACGAGGCTCGCCGCTTCTCCGCATATTACGACGTCACCGAGCAGGGCAACTGGGAGGGCAAGAGCATTCTCCACGCCCCGCGGGCCGACGCGACCGCCGCCGAGCCGGGGCCTGGGCTCGATCCCGCCGAGCTGGAGCGTTCCCTGGCCGCGTCACGGTCGAGGCTCTACGAGGCGCGGCGCCGGCGCGTGGCGCCGGGCCTCGACGACAAGGTGCTGACCGCCTGGAACGGCTTGATGATCGGCGCGCTGGCGGAGGGGCACCGGGTCCTCGGCGAGCCACGTTACCTCGCCGCCGCAGTCCGTGCCGCGGACTTCGTGCTCGCGACGCTGGGCCGCCCTGACGGGCACCTGCTGCGGACCTTCCGCGCCGGCACGGCCCACCTGAACGGCTACCTGGAGGACTACGCCTACCTGGCCGAAGGGCTCCTGGACCTGTACGAGGCCGGAGCGGGCGCGCGTTACCTGAGGCAGGCGGAGCGTCTGGCCGCGCTGATGCTCGCCGACTTCGGCGACGAGGGCGGGGGCTTCTACCAGACCGCCCACGGACACGAAGCACTCATCGTGCGGCACCGCGAGGGTCACGACGGTGCCATGCCCAACGCCAACGCCACCGCCGCCCACGTCCTGGCCCGGCTCTCGTTCCACCTGGACCGGGAGGACCTGCGGGAGCGCTCCGCCGAGGCCATCCGCGCGTACGGCCGGGCCATAGCGCGGGTCCCGCGGTCGTTCGCGAAGAGCCTCGCGGTCGTGGACCTGCTGCTGGAAGGGCCGGTAGAGCTGGCCTACGTCGGGCGTCCCGGAGCGGAGGACCTCGAGGCACTCCAACGTGCGGTGGCTCGCCACCACCTCCCCAACCGGATCGTCGCCCATCTCGATCCCGGATCGGAAGACCCCGGCCTGCCGCTCCTGGCCGGCAAGGGGCTGGTCCAGGCTCGGGCCGCCCTGTACGTCTGCCGCGGCTTCACCTGCGGGCGGCCGGTGACCGATCCGGCGGCCGTGGCCGACGTCCTGTCGGGCGGCGGCGTCCCGTCCGCCGGCGAGCGCCGGTCGCTCGCGGCGGCGTCGCTGGCGGGGACGGCCACCCCGGAAGGGACCGCCGCCTACGCCGCCCGCTTCGCCCCGGCGGCGCCCAGCGGACACACGGCCCTCGGCTCTACCGGCCTCGTGGTCAGCCGGATCGGGTTCGGCGGATACCGCGTGGACGACGAGACACCCGAGCACCGGGAGGCGCTCTCCCGGGCCCTCCTCGGGGGCTGCAACCTCGTCGACACATCCACGAACTACACCGACGGGGGGAGCGAGCGCCTCGTCGGCGAGACACTGTCGCGGCTGGTCCGAAGCGGGGCCCTGCGCCGCGAGGAGGTCGTGGTCGTCTCGAAGATCGGCTACGTCCAGGGCCACAACCTGGAGCTGGCGAAGGAGCGCGAGGCGGCCGGGCGGCCGTTCCCCGAGATGGTGAAGTACGGCGAGGACGTCTGGCACTGCGTCCATCCGGACTTCCTGGAGGATCAGCTGCGCCGGTCGCTGGAGCGGTCGCGCCTCGCCGCTCTCGACGTCTGCCTCCTGCACAACCCCGAGTACTTCCTGAGCGACGCGCACGAGCGGAGCCATGGGAAGCTGGAAGGCCGCCGGAAGGAGTTCTACGGCAGGCTACGGGACTCGTTCGCGTTCCTGGAAGCGCAGGTCGCCGCCGGCCGCCTGCGCTGGTACGGCGTCTCGTCGAACACGTGCACGCGACCTGCGGACGACCCCGAGGCGACGTCCCTCACCCGCATGCTCGAATCGGCGCGGGAAGGCGCCGGAGCCGGCCACCACCTCCGCGTCCTCCAGCTCCCGCTCAACCTCCTCGAGCCCGCGGCGCTCCTGGTCCGCAACACGGGCCCCGAGGGGGACCGGACCGTCCTCGAGGCCGCGGCCGAGGCGGGGCTCGGCGTGCTCGTCAACCGCCCCCTGAATGCCATGGCCGGCGAGGGCCTCCTCCGGCTCGCCTCCGTGGCCGTCTCCCCCACCGGAGCCGATCTCGACGGCCAGCTCGCGATCCTCGCCGGCATCGAGGCCGAATACCGCCGCGACATCGCTCCCTCGCTCAGCGCCACAAAGGGGGGCCTGCCACCCGAGCACTTCTTCAGGTGGAGCGCCGAGCTGCGCGGCATCGCTCCCCACGTCCGCGGCCTGGAGCACTGGGGGGCGCTGGAGACCCAGCGCATCCTGCCCCGGCTGATGGAAGCGGTCCACGCGCTCGACCGCGGCCTGGAGGGCGGGCTGGCCGATCGATGGGAGGCGTGGCGGGCGCGATACCTGCCCGAGCTGCAGAAGGCGTTCGGCGAGCTGCGCCGCCGTGCCGCCGAACGGAGCGCGGCCGCCGTGGCGGCGGTCACCGAGGCCCTGGACCGCCGGCTCCCCGAGCAGCGGCGGGGCGAGAGCCTGTCGCGGAAGGCGCTCTGGGTGGCTGCCGGCACCCCGGGGGTGAGCAGCGTGCTGAACGGGATGCGGGCGCCGGCCTACGTGGACGATGCCCTGGAGATCCTCGCCTGGGCCCCCGTTCCGGCGGCGCAGGAGGTCTACGAGGCGCTCAGGGACGCGTCGCCGCCGGAGCCGTCGAAGCTGGCGGAGTGACGGTCACTTCTTCTTCACCTCGAGAAGCTCCACTTCGAACACCAACGTAGCGCCCCCGGGGATCGTGGGCGGCTTGCCCTGATCCCCGTAGGCGATGTCCGAGGGGCAGACCAGCCGCACCTTCTCCCCCACCTTCATGCGCTGGACGCCTTCGGACCAGCAGGGGATCACCCGATCGAGAGGGAACTCCACCGGCTGCCCCCTCTGCACCGAGCTGTCGAACACCTTTCCGTCCACGAGCCGGCCCTCGTAGTGGACCTTGACCACGTCGCTGGCCTTCGGGCTGGAGCCGCTGCCCGCCTTGAGCGTCTTCGACACCAGCCCCGAAGACGTCCTGACCGCCCCCGCCTCCTTGGCCGCGTCCTCGATGAAGGCGCGCGCGCCCTCTTTCTGGCTCAGGACCGCCTGGACGGCGCGGCCTTGAGCCAGCTCCTGGATCTTGGGGCCGTACTCCTCGAGCTTGACCGCGGGCCGTCCGGCCGCGGCATCGCCGAGGCCTCGCTGGACGAGCGCCACCTCGGCCGGAGTGAGGTTCAGGTTCTCGAGGTTACGAGACATCAGCAGGCCCAGCGCGTAAACGGTCTTCTGCTCCTCCGTCTCCAGGGCGTCGGCCGAGCCGGCCGCGGGAGACGGAGGGGGCGACTCGCGCGCGCAACCCACGGCGAGCGCGAGGAGGAGGGCGGCCTGGCACGGGAGCTTTGTCTTCATGGGTTCCTTTCGGGGAAGAACGCGGCGATGCGGGTGGAAGCCCGGCCGGCTGGCGCCGCCGTCAACGGGGTGAAGCGGCCGGGGGCGCGGGAGAAGGAGGCGGCGTGGGCCGAGGCGGGTCCACGTAACCCAGCAGCGGGGGGATGGCCGGCCGCTCGTAGGGCCTGAAGAGCTGCACGACCCCTAGCAGGATAGCGATGCCCACCAGCGCCATCCAGCTCCAGAACTGCCAGCTCAAGCCGCCGGCGGCGGGCTCGGCCTGCTCCTCCACGGCGGCTGCGGCCGTGCGAGTGAAGCCGCAGTGGCACACCTGGACGCGCTGCGGCACCCGTCGGCGACAGGATGGGCACGTCCAGGTGAAGCTTCGGTTTGCGGCCATGGCGGTGCGCCCCCGTGCCCGTGCCGGCGTGGTCCCCATACTCTCGGGAGGCCGCTCCGGTTGTCAACCCGTCACGCCCCCGCCGTCCTGGTCCCGGCTTCCCGCTCGAGGCGGCTCACTACGCGGTCGAGCTCCTCCACCAGCGGTCCGCCGCCGGCGGCACGGTACGAGCCGACGAGCGCGCGGTAGTACCAGAGGGTCTGCGCTCGAGTGGCCGTGAACCGCGACCAGAGATCCTCTCCGACGGCGCGGAAATCGGCGAGGATCGAGCGGGCGTTGTGGAGCTTGTCCGCGGCCGAGACCCGGACCACCTCGGGCGGCGCGTCCCGTACGTGCTCGACGTAACGCCTCTTCCGCTCCTCCCACGGCGGCTTGGGCTTGAGATGGGTGTCCGTGCAGGCCTCCACGATACGCGCCACCTTCGGACCGAAGCGCGCGCGGATCGCTGCCACGTCGGCACCCTGGTCCTCGACCGAGTCGTGCAGGAGGGCCGCGATCGCCTCCTCCTCGTCGCCGCCGTCCTCGAGCACCAGCGCGGCCACGGAGAGGAGGTGCGACAGGTAAGGGATGCCCGTACCCTTGCGCCGCTGGCACGCATGCAACGACGACGCGTAGAGGTATGCGTCGTCGAACCTGGGCGAGAGCGCGCGCTCCAGTCGCGGGCGTTCGTCCATTCCGCCTCCCTTCATCGTGCCCCTCCGCTGGGCTCCGCCAAGCCACCCTCCGGAACGACGGTCAGGTCGCGGACGGGTGCCGCCGGCGTCCGCTCCCGGGGCAGCAGGATCAGCCCGACCAGGTAGAGCAAGACGGTGAAGAACGATACGTAGCCGGTCGCTGCCCCGGCCGGCCGGTGCTCGAGGGTGCCCAGCGAGAGCCCCTCGATGAGCAAGGCTGCGATCCGGCGCGTCAGCCCGCCCGCGGGATCGTAGAGGGCCTCGAGCACCACGAACTTGAGCACCAGCGCCCAGCCGAAGACCACCAACAGCGAGCGGAGCAGCCGGGGACGGTCGGGCCCGGCCGCCAGCGTGTTCGAGAAGAGCGCGGCGAAGAACACGTTGAACGCGAGGTGCAGCAGCCCGGACTCGGGGGTGAGGCTGTTCAGGACCTGGGCGGTGGCCGCGAACAGCGAGGCGAGGACGACCGCCCCCGAGACGTTCTCGAGCGCTCCCCGGTGCTCGCCGAGCAGCCGTCCCGGGACCAGCAACCCGCCCCGGGCCAGCACGCCCAGCATCAGGAGCGCGAGAACCAGCGAGATCAGCGGCGGCGGCAGGAAGCCCAGCTCTCCCGCAGGACCGGCGCGGAAGCCGCCGGCCAGAGCGACGGTAAGGAACAGCAGGGGGAGGACGAACGCCTCCCTGGTCGGGCCCGGCGAGCTCACTTCCGCTCCCGGAGCAGCCTCACCGGGTTCAGGTCGGAGGCCTCGCGGGTGAGGCCGCGCTCCAGCTCCGCCTTCAGCTCGTCCGCAGTCCGCATCTTGAGGTCGGAGTCCGTGACCTCCACCCGGCCCGAGGCGGAGACGGCGACGGCGCGGTTCACCGCTTCGAGGCCCTTCGCGAACAGCTCGTCGTCGTTGTAGAGGCGCCCCCACCCCTGCCGGTAATAGCTGTAGGCGACGTAGAGCTGGGCAACCGGGTCCTGGGCGGCGGGGTCCGCCCGCGCGAACGCGGCCCGGGCCTCGGGGAACTTGTCCGCGCGGAAGAAGCGCAATCCCTGCTCGAAGCTGTCCCGGTCGATCCGGTACGCCCCCAGGCTGGAGGCGACGCCCCCCGTGAGCTGAGCCACCGTCCGGGGCTGGCGAGCGTAGATCGACACGATGAAGGCCGAGTACAAGGCCGCGCACAGGAGTCCTGCCAGCCGGACGACCTGCGGGCTCAGGCGCACGCCCAGAGTGTACGGCCAACCGGCGGCGGCTGGCGGAAGAGACGCAGCCCCTGGCGCGGGTGGCGCCAGGGGCTGCGGTGCGGACGGGGAGGGCCCAGGTTCGTTAGACCTCCGCCCCCTCCTTGATGTGCTCGGGCTCCACCAGGTACTCGGCCTCGTAGCTCCCCTCCAGGCCGGCGGCGGGACGCTCGATGACCTCCTCCGGGATCTTTATCCGGCGGTAGAACTCCATCCCCGTGCCCGCCGGGATCAGGCGGCCCATGATGACGTTCTCCTTGAGGCCTCGCAGGTAGTCGACCTTCCCGCTGATGGCGGCCTCGGTGAGGACCCGAGTCGTTTCCTGGAAGCTCGCCGCCGAGATGAACGAGTCGGTGCTGAGCGAGGCCTTGGTGATGCCAAGGAGCAGTGGACGGCCGGACGCGGGGTTCTTCCCTCCGCCGTGGAGCTTCTCGTTCTCCGAGAGGAACCGGAACTTGTCGACCACCTCGTCGATCAGGAACTCAGTCTCCCCGACCTCCTCGATCTTCACCCAGCGCATCATCTGCCGGACGATCACCTCGATGTGCTTGTCGTTGATGTTCACGCCCTGCAGCCGGTAGACCTCCTGGATCTCGTCCACCAGGTAGCGCTGCAGCTCCTTCTCCCCCCGGACCCTGAGGATGTCGTGGGGGTCGATGGGCCCGTCCATGAGCGCCTCGCCCGCCCGGACCCGCTCCGCCTCCTGGACGTTGATGTGGGCACCCCGGGGGAGCTGGTACTCGCGCTGCTCGCCGTCGTCGCCGGTGACGAAGATCTTCCGGTGCTGCTTGGCCACGTCGCCATACTTGACGACGCCGTCGATCTCGGTGATGACCGCGGGCTCCTTCGGCCGCCGCGCCTCGAACAGCTCGACCACGCGCGGGAGACCGCCGGTGATGTCCTTGGTCTTGGCCGTCTCGCGGGGGATCTTGGCCAAGATGTCGCCGGGAGTCACCTCGCTGCCGTCCTCGACCATCAGGTGGGCGCCGGATGGCAGCAGGTACTTCCGCAGGGTCTTGCCCTTGTCGTCCTTGATCTCGACCCGGGGCTGCTTCTTCTCGTCCGGCGACTCCATGATGACCAGGGCCGCCATCCCCGTGTTCTCGTCGACCTGTTCGTGGACGGTCTGGCTCTCGATGACGTCCCGGAAGGCGACCTGTCCGCCCTCCTCGGTGAGAATGGTGAAGGAGTAGGGATCCCACTCCACCAGGAGCTGCCCCTGCTTGACCTCCTGCCCTTCCTTGACCTTGAGCTTGGCGCCGTAGACCACCGCGTGGCGCTCACGCTCGCGGCCCTTCTGGTCGTGGATGACCAGGGCGCCCGCCCGGTTCATGACCACGAGGTCGCCCTTCTTGTTCTTGACCGTGGTGATGTTGTGGAACTTCACGCTGCCGCCGGCCTTCGCCTCCAGGGTGGTCTGCTCGGTTCGGTGGCTGGCGGTGCCGCCGATGTGGAACGTCCGCATGGTGAGCTGGGTCCCGGGCTCCCCGATGGACTGGGCGGCGATGACCCCCACCGCCATCCCCATCTCCACCAGCTTCCCGGTGGCCAGGTCGCGCCCGTAGCACAGCGCGCACACCCCGCGCTGCGACTCGCAGGTGAGCACCGAGCGGATGCGCACCTTCTCGATGCCGGCCGACTGCACCTCGTTGGCCTTCTCCTCGGTGATCTCCTCGTTGACGTGGACGATCACCTGGCCGCCGAACGGGTCCTTGATGTTCTCCAGGCTCACGCGTCCCACGATGCGGTCGCGCAGCGGCTCGATGACCTCACCCGACTCGATGATGGGCCGGATGTCGATCCCGTCGACGGTGCCGCAGTCGTGGTCCGAGATGATCACGTCCTGGCTCACGTCCACCAGGCGCCGGGTGAGGTATCCCGAGTCCGCCGTCTTGAGCGCGGTGTCCGCCAGCCCCTTGCGGGCGCCGTGGGTGGAGATGAAGTACTGCAGCACGGTGAGGCCTTCGCGGAAGTTGCTCGTGATCGGGTTCTCGATGATCTCCCCGCTCGGCCGCGCCATCAGGCCGCGCATCCCGGCGAGCTGGCGGATCTGCTGCTTGGAGCCGCGAGCCCCGGAGTCCGCCATGATGTAGATCGGGTTGAACTCGCCTCCCTCCCTGTCCTGCTTCTCCATCTCCTTGAACATCGCGTCTGCCACCTTCTCGGTGACGTTGGACCAGATGGCGATGACCTTGTTGTAGCGCTCGCCGTTGGTGATGGCGCCGTCCAGGTACTGCTTCTCGACGTCGATCACCTCCTTGGACGCGCTCTGGACGAGCTTCTCCTTCAGCTCGGGGATGACCAGGTCGTCGATGCCGATGGAGATCCCAGCCTTGGTGGCGTATGTGAAGCCCAGGTCCTTGATCGCGTCGAGCATCTCGACGGTCTTCTCGAGGCCGAACCGGAGGTACCCGTACTGCACGAGCTGCTGGAGACCCCTCTTGCGCAGAAGCCCGTTGACGAAGGGCAGCCCCGAAGGGAGGTGGTCGTTCAGGATGACCCGGCCCACGGTGGTGTTGACGATCTGGTTCCTGACGTTCTGGACCTCGGTGTGGATGACGTCCTGATCGTCGTAGACGGTGGTCAGGTCGATGAGCTCACCGGAGTACATGAGCCGGATCGGGGTGAGGGTCTCCACCTCACCGTGCTCCAGGGCGATGAGCACGTCCTCCAGGCAGGCGAAGGCCCGCCCCTCGCCCTTGGTCGCCTTCTTGTCCTTGGTGAGGTAGTAGCAGCCGAGCACGATGTCCTGGCTGGGCACCGCGATCGGCTGGCCGTTGGCCGGGGAGAGGATGTTGTTGGAGGAGAGCATGAGCACGCTCGCCTCGATCTGGGCCTCCGGGCTCAGGGGAACGTGGACCGCCATCTGGTCGCCGTCGAAGTCGGCGTTGAAGGCGGTGCAGACGAGGGGATGGATCTTGATGGCCTTGCCCTCGACGAGGATCGGCTCGAAGGCCTGGATCCCCAGGCGGTGGAGGGTCGGAGCCCGGTTCAGCAGGACCGGGTGCTCGCGGATGACGTCCTCCAGGAAGTCCCAAACCTCCGGCCGCTGTTGCTCCACCATCTCCTTGGCCGCCTTGATGGTGGTGACGAGCCCCTCCTTCTCGAGCTTGCTGTAGATGAAGGGCTTGAATAGTTCCAGGGCCATCTTCTTCGGGAGGCCGCACTGGTGCAGCTTCAGCTCCGGGCCGACCACGATCACCGAGCGGCCGGAGTAGTCGACGCGCTTGCCCAGGAGGTTCTGACGGAACCGGCCCTGCTTGCCCTTGAGCGTGTCGGAGAGCGACTTCAAGGGCCGGTTGTTGGCGCCGCGCAAGACGCGGCCCCGCCGCCCGTTGTCGAACAGCGCGTCCACCGCCTCCTGGAGCATGCGCTTCTCGTTGCGCACGATGACGTCCGGCGCACGCAGCTCGATCAGCTTCTTCAGGCGGTTGTTCCGGTTGATGACCCGCCGGTACAGGTCGTTCAGGTCCGAGGTGGCGAACCTTCCGCCGTCCAGCGGGACGAGCGGCCGGAGCTCCGGCGGGATGACCGGGATGACGTCCAGGATCATCCACTCCGGCTTGTTGCCGCTCTTGCGGAAGGCCTCCACGACCTTGAGCCGCTTGGCGTACTTGATCTTCTTCTGGACGGAGTTCTCGGTGCGCATCTTCTCGCGCAGCTCGATGCCTTCCTCATCCACGTCCACCCGGCGCAGCAGCTCCTTGATGGCCTCCGCCCCCATGGCGCAGCGGAGGCGGGGGTACTTCTCCCGGAGCTGCCGGTAACGGTCGTCGGTCACCAGCTCCTGCTTCTTCACTTCCAGGCAGTCCCCGGGGTCCACGACCACGTACGACTCGAAGTAGAGGATCCGCTCCAGGTCGCGGAGGCTGATGTCGAGCAGGTGACCGATCCGGCTGGGCAAGCCCTTGAAGAACCAGACGTGGGAGACGGGGCAGGCCAGCTCGATGTGGCCCATCCGCTCCCGCCGGACCTTGGACTGGGTGACCTCGACGCCGCACTTGTCGCAGATCACGCCGCGGTGCTTCATGCGCTTGTACTTCCCGCACAGGCACTCCCAGTCGGTGATCGGGCCGAAGATCTTGGCGCAGAAGAGACCATCCCGCTCCGGCTTGAAGGTGCGGTAGTTGATGGTCTCGGGCTTGGTGACCTCGCCGTGCGACCAGGACCGGATCTTCTCCGGGCTGGCCAGGCGGATCTTGATCGAGTCGAAATCGATGCTGACCCGCCCGATCTCGACGTTCGGCCTCATCGGCATCATCAAACTCATTGGTTCCCTCTGAACGGCAGCCAGGATCGCCAAGGAAGCCACAGAGGCACAGGGATCACAGAGGTCAGAAAAAGGGGTGGCTGGGGAAGGGAGGCGACTGCCGCCTCTCCGACCGCGTGAACGTCCCCGCTCCCCTCACCGCCTCCGTCTGTCACGGCTTCCTTCTTCCTCTCTGTGTTCCTCTGTGCCCTCTGTGACTCTGTGGCGTCGTTCGGCGCCGTTCCCTGCCACTCGATACCTACTCTTCAGTGCTTCGTCTTGATCAGCTCCACGTCAAGGCACAGGCTCTGCAACTCCCGGATCAGGACGTTGAACGACTCCGGCAGCCCGGGCGTGAAGACCGTGTCCCCCTTGACGATGGCCTCGTAGATCTTGGCCCGCCCGTACACGTCGTCCGACTTGGCCGTGAGCAGCTCCTGGAGGATGTGGGCGGCGCCGTAAGCCTCCAGCGCCCAGACCTCCATCTCCCCGAAGCGCTGCCCGCCGAACTGCGCCTTCCCGCCCAGCGGCTGCTGGGTGATGAGCGAGTACGGACCGATGGAACGGGCGTGGATCTTGTCGTCCACAAGGTGGGACAGCTTCAACATGTAGATGTAGCCCACGGTGACGTGCTGCTCGAACGGCTCCCCGGTCATCCCGTCGATGAGCACGATCTTGCCGCTCCTCAGCGTGTTGGGCCGCAGCGGATTGCGCTGCCCCTCTTTCGCGTTGGCCTGTTCGAGGTATCCCTTGATCTCCTTCTCGCTCGCACCGTCGAACACCGGGCTGGCGAAGTGCAGGCCCAGGACCCTGGCCGCCCACCCGAGGTGCGTCTCCAGGATCTGGCCGACGTTCATGCGCGAGGGAACGCCCAGCGGGTTGAGGACGATCTCCACCGGGGTCCCGTCGGGGAGGTACGGCATGTCCTCCTCCGGCAGGATCCGTGCGATCACGCCCTTGTTGCCGTGCCGGCCGGCCATCTTGTCGCCCACCGACAGCTTACGCTTCATGGCGACGAACACCTTGACCAGCTTGATCACGCCCGGGGGCAGCTCGTCCCCGCGCTTCAGACGGCTCTCCTTCTCCGCGAACAGCGCCTTCAGCACCTCGATCTGCCGCTCGGTCTTGTCCACGATCTCGGCCAGCTCGGCTTCGACGTCCTCGTCGTCGCCTCCCTTGAGCCGCAGCCTCAGGATGTCGGAATGGCGGAGCTTCTCCAGCACGTCCCGGCTCAGCTCCTGCCCCTTCTTCACCACCCGCTCGCCCCGGGCGTTGACGAGGTCGGCGGTGACGGTCTTCCCTTCCAGCAGGTCCTCGATCCGCTTGTCGCGCTCGTCCTGGAGGATGCGGATCTCGTCCTTGAGGTTCTTCTCCATCATGAACAGCTCGGCGTCCTCGATCTGCCGTGCCCGCTCGTCCTTCTCGACGCCCTTCCGCGAGAAGATCTTCACGTCCACCACGATCCCCTCGATGCCCGGGGGGCATACGAGCGACGCGTCCCGGACGTCCCCGGCCTTCTCGCCGAAGATCGCCCGCAGCAGCTTCTCTTCCGGCGTGAGCTGCGTCTCACCCTTCGGGGTGACCTTCCCCACCAGGATGTCGCCGGGCTTCACGCTCGCTCCGATCCGGATGATGCCGCTCTCGTCCAGGTTGTTCAGGAGCGACTCCGAGACGTTGGGGATGTCCCGGGTGACCTCCTCGGGTCCGAGCTTGGTGTCACGGGCCTCGATCTCGAACTCCTCGATGTGGATCGAGGTGTACATGTCGTCCTTGACCAGCTTCTCGCTGACCAGGATCGCGTCCTCGAAGTTGTACCCCCGCCAGGGCATGAAGGCCACCAGCACGTTGCGGCCCAGGGCCAGCTCGCCCATGTCGGTACATGGACCATCGGCCAGGATCTGGCCCTTGCTCACGTGCATCCCGACCTTGACGATCGGCTTCTGGTTGATGCTGGTGTTCTGGTTGGAGCACTTGAACTTGGTCAGGTTGTAGATGTCCGCCCCGATCTCCTTCCCCTTGTCCGGGCCGTCCTGGGCCTCCACCCGGATGATGATCCGGCGGGAGTCGACGGAGTCGACGACGCCCGCGCGCCGGCAGACCACCGCCGCCCCCGAGTCCTTCACGGTGATGTGCTCCATGCCGGTCCCGACCAGGGGGGCCTCGGCGCGGAGGAGCGGGACGGCCTGGCGCTGCATGTTGGAGCCCATCAGCGCACGGTTGGCGTCGTCGTTCTCCAGGAAGGGGACCAGGGACGCCGCCACCGATACGAGCTGTTTGGGGCTCACGTCGACGTAGTCCACATCCTCGCGCTTGGCCAGGACGAAGTTCCCCGCCTTCCGCGCGGACACGCGGTCCTCCACGATCTCGCGCGACTCGCCCAGCTTTATGTTGGCCTGGGCGATCGTGTGGCGGTCCTCCTCCCACGCGGAGAGGTAGAAGCAGTACGGCTCCACGTCGGCCGCCTTCTTCTTGCGCCCTCTCGCCGCCGCGTTCTCCTTCTCGACCTCCTCGCGCTCGACGATGTCCCCGACCTTGTAGCTCGTCTCACCGGCCTCCACGACCTGGTAGTACTCCTGTACCTGGCCGTTCCGGACCTTGCGGTACGGGCTCTCGATGAAGCCGAACTCGTTGATCCGCGCGAAGCAGGAGAGGCTGGAGATCAGCCCGATGTTCGGGCCCTCCGGCGTCTCGATGGGACAGATCCGCCCGTAATGGGTGGGATGCACGTCCCGGACCTCGAACCCCGCCCGTTCGCGGCTCAGGCCGCCGGGGCCCAGCGCGGAGAGCCGCCGCTTGTGGGTGATCTCCGACAGCGGGTTGGTCTGGTCCATGAACTGGCTGAGCTGGCTCGACCCGAAGAACTCCCGGATCGAGGCCATCACCGGCTTGGCGTTGATGAGGTCGTGGGGCATGGCCGTGGCCATCTCCTGGTAGACGCTCATCTTCTCCTTGATCGCCCGCTCCATGCGGACGAGCCCGATCCGGAACTGGTTCTCGAGCAGCTCGCCCACGCTGCGCACGCGGCGGTTGCCGAGGTGGTCGATGTCGTCCACCTCGGCGGGGTTCTTCCTGAGCTTGAGCAGGAAGGAGATCACCGCGTGGATGTCCTCGGGGTGCAGGATCTTCTCGGACAGCGCGCTCGAGAGCCCGAGCTTGGTGTTCAGCTTCAGCCGGCCCACCCGCGAGAAGTCGTACTTCTGCGGGTTCAGGAACATCCCCTCGAAGAGGTTCCGCGAGGAGTCCAGGGTCGGGGGATCGCCCGGCCGCATCCTCCGATAGATCTCGATGAGCGCTTCTTCCGGAGTCTTGATCGTGTCCTTCTTGATCGTGGCGGACATCATCGGCCCGATGTCGTCCCGCTCCGGGACGAAGACCTCGAATGACGCGATCTGGCTGTCCGGCTCGAAGACCGCCGCCAGCGCCTTGGCGTTCAGGGCGTCGTTCGACTCGAGGACGACCTCGCCGGTGCGCGGATCGACGATGTCCGCCACCGTGAAGGCGCCCTCCAGGTCCGCCTCGGTGATCTCCACGTCCTCGATCTCGAGCTTCTGGATCTGCTGGAGGATCCCCGGGGTGACACGCTTGCCCGCGTGGAGGATCTCCTCGCGCCGGCCCTGGGCGTCTTTCGGGCCATGGATCGTCCGGCTGAGCTTGAGCCCCAGCAGGTTGTCCGAGACCTTCAGGAAGAGCTTGCCCTCGCGCACCAGGACGCGGTCCACCCTGTAGAAGGTCCTGATGATCTCGCCGTCGCTCTTCAGCCCCAGCGCGCGCAGGAACACGCTCGCCAGGAACTTCCGCTTCCGGTCGATGCGGACGTGGAGGAGGTTCTTGGAGTCGAACTCGAACTCGATCCAGCTCCCGCGGTAGGGGATGATCTGCGCCGCGAACATGCCCTTCTCCGGCTGGGAGAAGAAGACCCCCGGCGAGCGGTGGAGCTGGCTGACGATGACCCGCTCCGTCCCGTTGATGATGAAGGTCCCGTTCTCGGTCATGAGCGGGATGTCGCCGAAGTAGACCTCCTGCTCCTTGATGTCACGGATCGTCTTGGCGCCGCTTTCGGGGTCCTTGTCCCACACCACCAGGCGGATCGTCACCTTGAGGGGAACGGCGAAGGTCATCCCGCGCTCCTGGCACTCGTCCACGTCGTACTTGAGCTTCAGGCCGACGGGCTCGTCGCAGGTGTCGCAGGTGACCGGAGCGTTCTCGTTCAGGTGGCCGCACTCCGGGCAGTGGATCTCCCGATCCCCCCGCGGGTCGGTGATCAGGGTCTTCCCGCAGAAGGTGCAGGGCCGGCCCAGCTTGTCCAGGCCCACCATCCGGCCGCACTTGCACTCCCAGTTCCCGATGGAGTACTCCACGAACTCCAGCGAGCAGTTCTCCCGGAGGTCCGTGATGGGAAACACGCTCTTGAACACCGACTGCAGGCCGGCATCCTCCCTCTCCGCCGGGAGCACCCTCATCTGGAGGAAGCGCTCGTAGGAGTTCTTCTGGATCTCGATGAGGTTCGGGATCGGGATGGACGTGCCGATCTTGGCGAATCCCACACGTTCCCGGTAGATGTTCTTGGCCGCCGTATACATTTGCCTCAGTACCCCTCGCTAGGACGAGAGAACGCCCCGGCAGGGACACCCATCCCCCGGGGCGAGCCGACCTGAATGGAGACTTGCCAACCTTCGCTTCGGCGTGTTACTTGACCTCGACGGTCGCCCCCACGTCCTCGAACTTCTTCTTGATGGACGCCGCCTCGTCCTTCGAGATCCCCTCCTTGACGACCTTGGGGGCGCCGTCCACCAGGTCCTTGGCCTCCTTCAGGCCGAGGCTGGTGACCTCGCGGACGACCTTGATGACGTTGATCTTCTTGTCGCCCGCGCTCAACAGGTGGACGGCGAACTCCGTCTGCTCCTCCACCGCCGCCGCCGCGGGAGCCCCCGCCGCGGGCGCCCCCGCCGCCATCATCACCGGCGCGGCCGCCGCCGACACGCCCCACTTCTCCTCGAGCAGCTTCGAGAGCTCAGCCACCTGCATCACCGTGAGCTCGCTGAGCTGGTCCGCGATCACCTGAATGTCAGCCATTCGTCCCCCGTAAGTAGTCAACAGTCGACAGTCGACAGTCGAATGAGTTCACTTGCCTTCCTGCTGCTTGTCCTGGTACGCCTGGAGCACGCGGACGGTCTGGGTGGCCGGGGCGTTCAGCACCCGGACCAATCGGGCGGCCGGCGCCTGGAGCAGACCCAGGAAGCGCGCCCTCATCTCCGGCAGCGTCGGCATGGCGGAGAGGGCCTTGACCCCGGCCGCGTCCAACACCTGGGTGCCGGCCACGACGCCGGCCTTCACGACTAGCTGGGGATGGTCCTTGGCGAAGTCCACCAGCACCTTCGCCAGTGCCACCGGGTCCGCCCCGGTGTAGGCCACGCCGGTGGCGTCGTCGAAGCTCGCCGCCAGGCCCTGGAGAGGGGTGTCTTTCACCGCCCGCAGGGCCAGTGTGTTCTTCACCACGCGGTACCGCGAGCCGGACTGCCGCACTTTCCGGCGGAACTCGGTGACCGCGGGCACGCTGAGGCCGCGGAAGTCCACCAGGATCGCGTGCGGCGACCGGTCGAACTCCGCGTGGAGGTCCTCGACGAGCTGCTGCTTCTGGGTGCGGTTCATGACCTCTCCCTACCCTTGCGCGTCCACGGAGGCGAGGTCGACCCGCACCCCGGGACCCATGGTGGACGACAGCGCGATGGACCTCACGTACTTGCCCTTGGCCGCCGCCGGCTTGGCCTTGACGACGCTGTCGATCAGGACCCGCGCGTTCTCCAGCAGCTTCTCGCTTCCGAACGAGACCTTGCCAATGGGCGCGTGCACGATGGCGGTCTTGTCCACCCGGTACTCGACCTTGCCCGCCTTGATCTCGCGCACCGCCTTCCCGACGTCGAACGTCACCGTACCGGTCTTGGGGTTGGGCATGAGGCCGCGGGGGCCCAGGATCCTGCCCAGCTTGCCCACGGACTTCATCATGTCCGGGGTCGCCACCACCGCGTCGAAGTCCAGCCACTGCTCCTGCTGGATCCGGGTGACCATGTCCTCGCCGCCGACGAAGTCCGCGCCGGCTTCCTGACCCTCCTTCAGCTTCTCCCCGGAGGCCACGACCAGGACCCGCTTCGCCCGCCCCCCCAGGCCGTGGGGGAGGATCACGGTGCCACGCACCATCTGGTCGGCGTGCTTGGGGTCCACCCCGAGCCGCACCGCGACCTCCACGGTCTCGTCGAACTTCGCGAAGGCGGCCTTGGTCACGGTCACGACCGCCTCCGGCAGCGGGTACTGCGGCCGCGCCCCCGCCACCTCCTGAGCCTTCTTGAACTTCTTCCCCACCCGGCGCATCAGTCTCCTTCCGCGCTCGACGCGCTCCCACCCGCGACGGCTGCGCCCCGTCCGGTGGTGGTCACCCTAAACACGGCTCGGTGCGCGGTTGCCGTACGGTCAACTCGGCGCGACATCCACGCCCATGCTACGGGCCGTGCCCATCACCGTCTTGACCGCCCCCTCGAGGGTATCGGTGTTGAGGTCCGGCAGCTTCAGCTTCGCGATGGCCTCCACCTGCTTCATGGTGATGCTGGCCACCTTGTTCTTGTTGGGCTCGCCGCTCCCCTTGGCGATCCCGGCCTCCCGCTTGATCAGCACCGCCACTGGAGGGGTCTTGGTGATGAAGGTGTACGAACGATCCGCATAGACCGTGATCACCACGGGGATGATGAGGCCCTCGTCCTTGGCGGTGCGGGCGTTGAAGGCCTTGCAGAAGTCCATGATGTTGACGCCCGCCTGGCCGAGGGCGGGACCCACCGGGGGCGCGGGGGTGGCCTTCGCCGCCGGGATCTGCAGCTTGATCGAACCGACGACTTTCTTCATTGCCTAGAGCTTCTCCACCTGCAGGAAGTCCAGCTCGACCGGGGTCGACCGGCCGAAGATGGTCACCATGACCTTCAGGGTGTTGCGGTCGAGGTTGACCTCCTCCACGACCCCCTGGAAGTTCGAGAACGGGCCGTCGATGATCCGGACGCCCTCGCCGCGCTCGAAGGTGTACTTGGGCTTCGGCTTCTCGATGGACTCCTTGACCTGGACGAATATCTGGTCCGCTTCCTCCTGGCTCAGGGGTATGGGCCGGTGGCCCGAGCCCACGAACCCGGTGACCTTGGGCGTGTTCTTCACCAGGTGCCAGGTGGAGTCGGGGATCTTCTTCCCGTCCGGTCCGTCCTCGGTCTCGATCTCCACCAGGATGTAGCCGGGGAAGAAGCGGGTGGCGGTCTGGACCTTCTTGCCTCCCTTCATCTCCACGACCTCCTCGGTCGGGATCTCGATCCGGCCGATGTGGTCGTCCAGCCCGTACGCCTTGGCGCGCTGGCGGAGGCTCTCCGAGACCTTCTTCTCGAACCCGGAGTAGGTGTGGACGATGTACCACTGCTTCGACATCACCGTTTCCGCCACCGCTTCGCTACCTCTTGAGGATCAGGAACTCGATCCGGGTCAGGATGAAGTCGAGGCCGAACAGATAGAAGCCGAAGAAGACGGTGGTGAGGATGACCACGATCGTGGTGGAGTACACCTCCGCCTTCGAAGGCCACGTGACCTTCTTGAGCTCACTCTTCACCTCGCCGAAGAAAGTCCTCAGCTCGGCGATCTTCCTCGGTCCCCAGCCGAGGGCACCCGAGAGCCAGCCCGGAGTCCCCGGGCCCTCCCCTTCGCCCTTGTCCATCTTCCTCGCCTCTGCGACGGCCATTACCCTAGGACCCCCGACAATGCCTGCGCCGACCCGGACCCCGCCGGCCGTCG